>Ga0228699_1000714_pt1 | contig 21850 bp, 19 predicted proteins | sample McNCre217_Aug_MG_FD_178016 | JGI IMG/M metagenome (GOLD analysis project Ga0228699, IMG submission 178016) | Freshwater microbial communities from McNutts Creek, Athens, Georgia, United States - 2-17_Aug_MG | ecosystem: Environmental > Aquatic > Freshwater > Creek | place: USA: Georgia... | reverse complement strand
ACCACCAATCGTCCGATAGACTGCGTCACGGTTCCAGAAAGCGCACGATTGATGATGTTGAAGCCACCATAAATCGGCATATTGAGTGATCGCGACGCATCTGCAAAGTAGTAGCACAGATGGTAGTCCATGCCTTCCTTGAGTTCGCGCAGCGTGCCGTCAGTCTGCTTGAAGATCAGCGCCTGAGTTCCGTTGGCATAAAACGGGGCAAAGTTGGGAATGATCACCTGGAATTCAGGAGAATTCACCGCAGTCAGGACGTGATCTTCGCCCGTGATTCGGTTAAGCGGATTGGTGCCCAGCGGATCAAAATCGTAAGTGGTGGCCATAGGCCCTCCAGTATCTGTTGAAAAGAAGGCCCAATTCAGGCCGAATGACTATACCATTTTTGAGGTAACCCCATGTACTATACGACAGAGCTCAATGCCATTCCGCGCGGCCACAATCAGCGCTGGCTCAAGCTCAATCCCCTGGACTACAAGGTCAAGGATCTTTACGCAAAATTCAGAACCATCGTGGCCACAGTCACGGTGGGCGTCGACGGAGGAACGGTTTCCATCGATCTGGATCAGCTGCGCAGTCAGTACTCCGATTATGACCGAAGGGTTCAGGATCTTTTCATCGAAATCGGTGATCGAAGCCTACAGACATCTGCGGTTTTGAAGCTCAATCACCAAATCGCACGATACACCGATGCATTCCGTGTTGGATACAACCTGGCGCCATGGGACATCTCCTACGGAAACTCAGTCAGTCGTGAGCAGCAAAATGACCTGCTGCTCACGCGAGTGGACCCCGCCATCGACTACGCCCACTTTCTGAAATACTGCATGGTGAGCGTGAACGGATTCTTCCACTTGATCGGCACGGACGGCAAGACTGGCGTCATGATCAAGGACGGGATGCGAAGCAACAAGTTCTGTGGACAAAACCACTGCGGAATCTTGTCTTTCAGTAAGGTCGGGCCTCTTCAGTACCTTCCGATCTCCAAGAGCATGATCAGCAATCGACCGAATGGTCAGCCGTTCAAGTCTGGCATCTCGATCAATCTCGCTGGAGTTACCTCCGATCAGTACGTGTTCTTTGTGATTGGTGGCTACCTGATCACGCCAGAGTCCCAGTACGTCCAGAGAAATTCCGATAGCCAATTCACGCTAGACATCCCCAACTATCCGCTGCTTGATCGACTCTACGAGTCGTCGGAGTTTCTGGACATGGCAGATCTGAATCTGCGCGCCACGATCGGCAACAAGAAGCAGCACAGCCTGCAAGACATTTACTCGGACGACTTCTTGGAGAAGTACGTCACCATGAGCCAATCTTTCGCTGTAGTGGTCACGACCCCGCACCTGTACTGCGAGTTCAAGAAGCCAACGAAGATTCAGGTTCCTGGGTGCTTCTATACGCCATTCCCTCCAGTGGGCCCACTGATTCTTGGGTATGGTCGAGCACCTGAATACTGGGTCACGGATGAGCATGGCGACTACACCGTGTCGGTTGAAGATTCGTTCAACCGTGACTGGCTGTTCAACACATCCAATCTGGCTGACCTGATCAGCGTCTCCGATACCAGGAAACGAGATGCGTATCGCCTGAGCGACGCCTACTTCCTCGAAATCGGTCGAGACTACTGACCGAACATACTTGCATGCTCACTGCACGGACATGTCCGTGCAGTGAGTAGCGCTTATGCTCAAACTTCGTTGATGACGAAAGTGGCGTCTGACGCCAGAGTCAGTGTCGACCCACCGGTGACCGATGCATCAGATCCGCCAGAGACATTCATGGATCCATCCGCACTGATGTCAGCACCGTCACTTGCGCTCATGCTGAATGAAGCACAGTTGATGTCCGCCCCAGAGTCGGAGTTGACCAAGTAGTTGCCGCACTTGATGGAATAAGTGCCGGGAACGGTCCAAGTGACGTTCGCTTGCATCATGTCGAGGATCGTTCCGCTTCGATTCTCGAAGCGAATCCGAGGCGACAGCGAATCCAGAAGAATCGAATTCCCGACGTTGTCAAACAAACGGAACTCACCCACACCTGGATCAAATTCAACGTTGTATCGGCACTTCTCTCCATTGCGATCAGATGTCGAAATTACGATGTGTTTGTCATGGGTGCTGACGGTGACGTAATAGCAGTTGTCAGGACTTGGCTTCTCATCATGAGCGGCAGTACCACTGAATGCCCAGATCACTGTCTCAAGCCGCCTGAGTTTCTGCCAGAGCGTGGTGGTGACCCAGTACTTCTCATTACTGTTAGCCAGTGTCACCAGCACGACTTCTTCGCCACGCTGCACGTCGGGTGCTGTGACTCGGTTACTGCCACCAAGCGGCATCCATGTGGCTTGGATTGCCGCACTGGTGTCGGCCTTAGCCGTGTAGTCGTTGCCAGAGGCATTTTTACCAACGACACTCACGCTGGTTTTCTTGGCCTCAAGGTCCCCGTCCATGTACGGGGTTTGCTCGATCGGGGTCACGTAGATGACCATGTCGTTTCTGTTCTTCGGCTGCGCCACGATGCCGTAAGAATAGAACTGCATCATGGACATGACGTTTTCTGGGAGCATTTCGTTCTCACAATTGTCGTTTCATCAAAACATAACTGACGGTCTCCTCAGCTACCTCGAATCCAAGTGACTCGTACAGGCGGATGGCGCGATCATTCTTGGTGCTGACGTAGAGCGAATTCGCCTTGACTTGGTTCAATGCGTCGGTGGCTATTCCCTTTGTTCGGTGCTTTGGCGTGACATAAAGCATCTGAGCTTCGCACCCTGGCTTACTCAAATCTATGTCATTTGGGCAAACGGTAATGAATCCGACACATTCGGTTTCGTGATAAATCAAAAAATAAACGGAGTACTTCAGGATGTTTTCAGCCTGAGCATTTGATCGATCAGGCATCAGCAGTGCCAAATCCCAGGTCGTTGGCTTGTAGTCTTCCTGAATGAGTCGAGAATATTCATCTCGAACATACGCAAGGATGGCTTGCATGGTCACTCGAAGCAGAGTCATGATTATCGCTATCAAAAAGAAAAGGATTCGGGTGGCCGAAGCCACCCCCGTCTCATTCGAAGGTCAACCAGCATTCCGCGGCAGACTTCGCCAACTCGAGAAATTCCGGATCCGTGTAGACTGGATACGCCTGATTGTCCTCAGTCAGCCAATTCGGATTGATTTGACTGGCCTGCCCGTCAGTGGACACGAAGAGCGTCCCATTTGGGGATGCGAATGAAACCGCATCTCCTTTGGGGAGGAGCACGTAGGAGTACGCGGTTGCGTTGGTGATGATTTCTTGAGCTTGTTGAAGCTTGTTCATGATGTCTCTTTCGCCTTAAGTGGCATGCACAGCGACGGTATGCCGCTGATTCACCTTGACGATATATGACTGTAAATATTTGCATTCGTTAGAATCGGCCGAACCCGAAGTCACCGAACTGGGGCGCTTTTGCCCCATGGTTCTTGTAATAGGAGCTGATCACGCCAGCGCCACCAGGTAGCTCATAGCCAGTGAACAGCTTGAGCCCAGCTCTCCGATAGAGGCCAGTCGTCACCACGTCGTCCTCGTAGCAAAATGCCGACAATGGCCAATCGCTTTTGGCACGCAAGATGCAATCGATCGCTGCGCATGCGTACCCATTGCGCCGGTGCTGTCTGGCAATGTAGATGCTCTCGATTGTTCGGACTTGAATAATGTCCTCTTTATTTGACGGACCATCGTTCGCCGTCATCCCAATCATTTTTCTCAGCAGTGGCCAAGGAATGTCAAGAAGCGAGGTTGCGGATGGCCTCACGCCACCAGGAATATACTCTATCTTGAGCGACATGTAGCCATAGCAGTCGACATCTCCACGCTGACCCCTGCGCTGGATGAGCAAATACACCGTACAATATCGATACGTTCGCATTTCTTTCTCACGAATCTTCTCGTACAGCGCCCAGGCTTCTCTGGAGTCCCGCTCTTTCTTCGGAAGCTCTTTTTGCAGCCTTCTCAGAACCGAGACGAATGCCCCGTAGTTCACCACGTTGAGCTGAATGTCCGGCAGTTTCTTATTTGTCATCGTCATCACCCATCGATTGTAAATGGTTACTCAGAGAGTAAGTGCCCATGATAGTAGAATATCTGGAGCTCGTCGGCTTCAAGCCGTTCCGACTCAATCAGATTACCAAATTCAGCGCCAAGTTCACGAGCGATTGTCAACTGGTCCTGGGGACCAACGGCTCAGGGAAGTCGTGGCTCATTCGGCAGCTCTCGCCGGTGATATGTGACCATAACCTGTTTCACAAAACCGGATCAAAGCACCAGATCATCCGGCACGCTGGTCGCAAGTATGTCATCAAGACAATCTTTCATCCATCGCCTCGTTTCTACTTTGAGGTTGACGGGGAAGTCCTCAACGACTGGGGAGTGGCGTCCAAGCAAAAGGAGTTGGTTCGCCAGCACTTCGGGATGGACTCTGACATCGATGAGCTGATCTTCGGAACAGTTCGGTTCAGTGCGCTCAAGAGCAATCAGAGAAAAGACTGGTTGCTCAAGATGGATCAAGCTGACTACACGTACGCATTGTCCAGGTTCATGCTCTTCAGGGACAAGTACCGTGACGTTCAAGGTGCATTGCGCCACTTGCGCTCGCGCTTAGCGCAGCAATCCTCCAAGATTCTCTCGGACGAAGAGCACCACCGGCTGACCACGGAAGCCAAGGAAATCCATGCGGAGCTCGAGATCTTGTCGTATCGTCACATGCCAGTCAACAAGTCGGTAGACGACTGGAGATCCGAGCTTCGAAGTCGCCTAGGTCAAGTCGATCAAATCCTTCAGTCTGTTCGTCGTCACGCAAAAGACAATCCGATCGGAAACATGTCTGCGGAAAGACTCCAGGCAGGCATAACCAGAATTGGCCTGGACGTTTCCAGACTCCAGGGAAAATACGGGGAGCTCAGCAAACGCATCCAAGAGCTGGAAGAAAGAATCGGCATCTTGGTCAGGGCCGAGAACAAGTCCGCCGTTGACCTCAAGACCGAAATTTCAAATCTCGATGGCATCATTGAAAAGAAAGCCAAGCAGTGCCTCTTCCTGAAGAGACACGCAGAGCCGATGGATGGCTATCTGAAGGGATTCCTCGATCTGGAGTCTGAGCTGCAGCAGATCCTGTTGGCACTACCGGCCAACGCAGATGCCAAGTACTCCAGAGACAAGATGCTCGAGCGCCGCGATCAGCGTGACCTGGCGGCAAGAAACCTATCGGACATGCTGCAGGAGCTCACCCAGGTCAGCGCCAAGCTCAGTCACCTGAGTGATCACTTAAGTTCAGCTGAGCTGACCTGCCCAAAGTGCGACCATCGATTCAATCTCCGACAGGATCTTCAGGAGCACGCACGTCTAGAGGCTCGTCGAGTTCAACTGAATCAGCACATCGAAAATAAGCGAGAAGCAATCGCTCAGCACGACGAATACATCAAGGACTGCGAGCATTACGGCCAGCAGTACCGTGCATTCATCATGTTGGGACAATACAACAAGCGATACCGCGAGTATTTTGAGTACCTGCTGGAGCGAGATGAGTTCAAAACAAATCCGTCCAATCTGGCGCTGATGATTCCGATGCTGAGAAGGGACGTAGAGCTACAGGTCAGTCTCTGGGATGACATTCAAGCTCGCTCTGAAAAGTGCAAGCTGCTCGGCCAATTGTCGGAAGTAGGCAACGCCGCAGTCAACGAGCTGTCCGAAGAAAAGGACCGAATCGAGCAAGAAGCCCAAGTTTGCTTGACCAAGATGGAGCGGCTGACTTCTCTGCGTCGAAAGTACGTTCAGTACCGGTCCATTGTGCTGCGAGGCATAGAGCTCAGAGCCCAACTAGAGGCAGCGCTCAACGCCAAAGATCAGTCACTTGACGAGGCAATTGAAACTGACCGAAGGGTATCAGTCACCGATCTGATCCGACAGATTCGCTCTTTCTTAGCCAGTAAGGAGCAACTGATCCATCAATCTGAACTTCAGAAAAGAGAAATCGCTTCGCTGAATGAGCAAATCAGCAAGCTCGAGAAGTCTGAACAGGCATGGCTGGCCCTGATCAAAGCAATCTCGCCAGCTGGTGGCGTGATCGCCGAGGGTCTGTTTGGATTCATTCGAGTGATGACCAAAGAAATCAATGACATCGTCAAGCGCGTATGGTCTTACGAGATGGTGGTTCTTCCGTGCGCGCTGGCCGACGAATCCTCCATCGAGCTGGACTACCAGTTCCCACTCAAGCTGGACGAAACCATTGTCTCAGACGTGTCTAAGTCATCCAACGGGATGGCCGAAATCATTGACCTGGCATTCAAGATCGTGGCGATGAACCACCTTGGGTTTGATGGTGGAATCATCGCACTCGACGAGATCGGTCGAACGATGGACCATGGTCACCGAACTGAATTGGTCAAGTACATCTCAGATCTCCTGGCGGAACAGGCATTTGGCCAGGTCTTCCTGGTGAGCCATGACTATCTTCAGTACAGTGGGATTGCCAATGCGCAGTTTGTCGTGATGTGCCCCACCAATGTGGTGCTGCCACAGGTCTACAACGACCATGTCGTGATCGAAAAATAAAAAAATGACTACCTCTCCGTGGACCTTTTGGGTCCACGGAGAGGTATGCTCACTTCATTTCGCAAGCGCAACCGTTGGTGAAAATCGATTCGCACCACGCCTTCATGTGCTTCTTGAGCTCAGATGCACGGAATGTTTCGAGGAAATTCTTTCGGCTAAGATGCCCGTGTCTCATATTTTCGACGATCGAGTACCATTGCTCGCAGAATTGACGATGAAAGCTCAGTTGGCTCTCGTGGTCGTATTCCTTGGCCATTCGGCACCGTGCCGTAGATTCATAGTGAGCATATGCCGCCATGATTTTTTGCATTTCAATAGCAAATGCAGTCACTCAGGTGACTTCTCAAGATCTTCAACTTCTCTTGATCTTTAGGTCGATTCAGTGACAAATAGAGCTCAAGAATTGAGCATGGTGTCTGCACCAGAATTCCGTCTTTGTTTTCCCAATGGAGCTTGACTCCACTGAATGGAGAAGTAGTGGCCTCAATGGGCCCTAGCAGAATACATGGCCCAAACCATTTCTCCACTAAAACGGCCCCAGGGCGTGAGCTGAGCTCATCGAACCCGTATCTACTCACAATCAAATCAATGTCGTTGGAGCGCCGAATAAGGCCCTGCATGGTCATTGCACCGCTGGCGACAAGAATGCTTCCGCTTGGAAACATTGTCGAGTATTCAAGTATCTTTCTTTTATCCATCGTGGATCCTTTAAGTACATTTTATTCTCAGTTTACTGAATCAAAAAAGAAAGGACGTGGGGCTCCCGAAGGAGCCCCACTGGTCTTAGCGACCGGCGCGAATGATCGCGCCGATCACCGTGCCGACAACGGCAGCGGCAACCAGCACGCCGCGAACGGTGCGTGCTTCCTCACGCCGAGCAGCGAGCCGACGCACGCGCTCGGCCTCGATCTCCGCCATTCGGCGTTCATGATCCTTTCGAATCTCCTCGACCTTCTCGTCGAAAGTCGACCAGGCATAACCCGATCGAGACGAGAAGGAGTAGGTGAATCCGGCCTGGGCCGCGCGCCGACGAAGAACCCAGCCGTCCGCACGAATGATGACGCAGGTGCGGCTCATCAGGTAGCGCGCGGTCGGCACTTCCTCCAGTACGAGCCGCATGAAATCAAACGAGAATCCGCTCAGGATCACAGAGTTCTCGCTGATCTCGATCGTGTCTGAGCAGGCGACTGCGTTCCTTAAAGCTGCGCGCTCCATGATCGTCATCCCGGGAATTTCCTGGATGATCACTTGGGCGGCTTCACGAGCAGTCAGCTTGGTGTTATTGGGCTTACGCATGGTGGTACTTTCTCGCCTTAAAGGCATCGTGATCTTCAGCGACATTGCCGTTGATTCATGGAGGGTATATGTGACTGTAAATATTTGCAAAAAGAAAATAGCACTGCGAGACGCCCCTTTCGGGAGGCGTCTCGCATGGCGTCTTCAAATCTTCACGTAGTCGATGAGGCCGCATGCCTCATCAAAGATCAAGAGATATTTCCCGAACTTCACGCCATCCGGCCGAGCCTCCACGGCGAAGAATTCGTCCTTCAGCCGACGTGGATCGTCGTGGGTTTTCCACATCCGCTCATCCTTGCACAGGAGTCGTGCTCTAGTGATGCCCAGTACTTCTTGGGCGTACTTGACCACGCCTTCAGCGCTGCGGTACTTGATGGGAATCAGACCAGTAGAGGCCACACTGACCAATCGGTCGTAGGCGTCATCTTTCCTTTTGACGGGGGTTGAATACATTAGACTAAGAACCCAGTGTTGATGGTGTACCACGAAAGCAGTCGCTCATCGAGCAGTGCAGCCTTCTCCATGTGATACTTCATCGGCTTTTCTAAATTACTCGCCACGCTGTACCAGAACTTCGGGATTCTGCCATCCTTGAGCTCGCGAAGTCGTCCGATGATCTGCACGTTCGAGTGTTTGCTCTTGAGTGCGATCGTCATGAACGTATCGGTGAGTCCGGGAATATCCACGGCAGTGCCTGAAGATCCGAAAGTTGAGACATAGATGTCCGACGTCATTAGGTTGTCGTAATCTGACTCACTCACGTACATCTTGACTTTTTTATCTGGATGGTCGCTCTGTAGTCTATCGACAATCTTAGCGATCAGCTCTACTCGGTAGGCATAAACGCCAATCTTCCATTGCTGCTCAGTGCCGTCTTGGTTTCTTCTTTCTTCTCGCGAGAGTTTGACTACGTGCGAGATGTAGTTGAGGTAGTTCTCAAGGGTATTTGGGTTATTGCTGATAGACTTTTCAACAGCGTCATTGCTGAAGAAGCCGTCTTGCGTGTGGGTAGTCTCTATGTCCTCAGGGTGTTCAAATTGGAACATCACGGCGCATGCCACGATGTACTTCCTTAGCGGGATCTCTTTGCACCGGGTGTGAACCGGATACATCAGTCGGTACATCTTCTCAACGAAAGGTCGGTCGTTGAAAAGAGTAGCGCTCAGTCCGATGCTGTATTTGCAGTGAGTGTAGTAGTCCACCTTGCTGCAGGCATGAAAGTGCTCATGCTGTTCATCGGTGATGCGCAGGCCAATCCCAAGTGCCTCAAACAGGTTCCACGGCGCAATCGGATATAACTCAAGGAACGCTGAAAGCCCAATCGTCTCGTAGAGATCGTACCAAATCCGAAGCGTTGGGATGGAGAAGATGAGGATCTTGGGAATAGTCTTCCCAGATGCTCTGGCGATCAAGAGCTTTCTGAGCGTCTTGGTTCCAGAGACCACGAAGATGTCAAGATCTTCGATGAAGTAGGTTTTCTTGATGTCCAGGATCCATTTCTCAATGTACCGTGGAAGCACCATGAACGCCATGCGATAACCAAGGATGGAAGCTGCCTTCATCGCGCAGTAGCTTTTACCCTGACCAGTCTGAAGAGAGAGGAATCTTCTCGGATGTGGACTGTTGACTAAATAATCGATCAGTGGGGGCTGATGTGGCAGATCTTGCCAGGTCGGCCTGATGTCGTACTCGACCAGATCGGGGTCGGCAATCGGCAAATGCGTGACCGTGAACCCGGAGTCCATCACGCCGTTGTAGCGGCAGATGGTGAGAAATTCCTCGAGATTGTTGACATGGTAGCGAAACTCATTACGCTCCATATTCGCGCTGGCATAAACCCGCTTGGCCTCGTTGACCATTCTTCCGCGCTTCATCACGGGAACCGTCTCGATGAGTCTCCTGGACATCAGCGAGCACATGTATCGCCCCAGCCCAGTTCTTGCTCGGACCAGGATGTGGTGGGAGGCCACCACAATCTCTAGATGTAGGTTGGGGTTTACGACGGTCAAACTAAGTTCTCCAAGTAACTCCGGTCAGATCAGATCCAGTCCTTCCAGAAAGTGACGACGCTTTTTGAGGTTCAGGTGAATTTCTCTGGCCATGCCCCGTGTATCTGGCGCGGAGGGCTCAGCGCACAGCATGTTGCAGTGATGAATCAGTAGATGAATCACAATCAGTGGAATGGCGTCAACCAAAAAATTACCAGCCAACATATTTCTTTTCTCTTGAGCTTAGAAGGGGTGGTGGGCGTAGCTTTTCGCCCACCACTTTCAATCACAGCAGGACCAAACTGCCGGGCCAATGCTGTCGTTTTTGTTTTGCAACAGATTCGGACCGGAGATAATCGTCCGGGCAAATCAGCACATCCATCGGGTGATTGATGGGAGGATCACTCTCGGTGTACAGATAGTTCTTCGGGTTTGCGAATGCGTGGTTCTGCCCTTCCAGCGGTAAGATGCCCCCGATCGAGCGATTTGCCATGGTGGCCTCTCGCACGGACAGCGCGCACGTGGTCCACGGCTTGGGGAAGCTGTAATCACCGTTGTCGGGATCAACGGTCAGCATCGGCGTCAGCATCAGCTCCACCAGCGGCAGAGAGGTCTGCATGCGGGAGTTGAGTGTGTCGAAGAGCTGGTGCAGCACTTCAGCTGGCGTGGCAGCCATGCGCTCGCCGGTCTTGGCGATGCTCGACTCGACGATCTCGAGGATTTCTTCAAGGTAGTCACTCACGTTGTAGTGAACATTGGTCAGGTTGATCATGGGATCGTTGAAGTCCCAGTCTTCCAGACCAAACTCGATGAACCCAGCATCCGTGTGTCGATATCCAGCAGAGCGAATGTGCATGAGCGCCACATTCGTGAGCATGCCCAGGCGGTTGTTCACCATGGTGCTCACCCCCACTTCGGTCAGCACGCCGGTCTCGGAATTCCGCACGTCCAGGAAAATCTTGGTGACCTCACTCACCGAGCTGGCGTTGATCTGACTGACATTCTCAGCGATCCCGATGTCACTGATGCCGCTGACCTCCACCGCCTTGATCCTAATGCTGATGGACAAATGCTTCGGTATCTTGCAGATGTAGACAGCAGATCCATCTTCACTGGTTCGAATGTACTTCAGTTCCAGCTCAGACGGCGACAGGCCGTCAGCCGCCGCAGATCCATCCACGTGCTTTTGGCCGAGGATTTTCTGGCTGACATCATGGTTGACGGTGGTCGTCATGACGGGTGCCAGCGTGCTGTAGGGCGGGATATTGATGTATGTCTCGCCCAGACACGTGCTGCAGATGCCGTATGGGTTGGTGCTGTAACAGCCCGCAAAGTGACTGCGGATCTTGAGCACCTTGCCGATGAGGTGAGCGTCCGTCGGTTTGATGCAGTCGATCTTGCCGGTCTCCTCGTTCAGATAGTACTTGCCAGACAGTGACGGCAAGTCCCCTTCAGAGTAGATGGTGGACGTGAGCTGACGCTTTCCTCGAACCCGCCAGCGCAGGTACCGCCCACTTCCACAGTCACCCTCTTCGATATCAGTGAAGTATCCGCACGCGATAGCTAGCCGACGCGCGGAGTATTCTGAGTCCTGGAGGTCAGCACCAGCAGCGTAAAGCGCTCGCGCTGCTGATGCTGATTCTTTCAGTGAATCACGAAGAGTCAGAATGCCATCCATGAACGAAGAGGTGATGGCCCGACGCCAGATATGCTGATCATGCTCCTTCATCTTGCCACGACAGATGAGCATCTGCAGAGCCTGGTGCATGTTCACTGCACCAAGTCGCACTGCCATCGCCGCCGCGTTGTCGCTCAGCGCCAAATCCTCCATCAAGAGCTTGCTGGCTTTGGAGTACGCATCCGCGATTGAGTCCACCGTGTCCTCAAGCTCGGCCTTGATCTTGAGAATCGGCGGGTATTCCATCAGACCCAAGATGTCCAGCGGATCGATGGTGGTGACGTACTCCTCCGTTCCGACGATGATGTGGTTGTACGACAAATTCAGCATGCGGTAGCCAAGCTCCGCGGCCTTGTTCATGTACAGCGACACCAGTCGCCAATTCGGATCAGGGCTGCTGGGGCCGATCTTGGCGCGAACCATGTCGAAGATGTCATAGACGACGGCCTGTTGGGCCTGAGTCAACGCCATGGCGGGGATGTTGCCATTCTTCGTATAGTTCTTGAAGTGGAACTTCTTGCTGATCACGTAAGCTGGGTTCATGTAGAGCGGTCGACCCAACCCAGCTTCTGGAATCGTGAAATGCTGAAGGTGGTACATCGACAGTACGGCATCTTTCCAATTCGTGTGCACTTCCCCATCGTCGTAGACAAGGTAGAAGTTTCCGCGAAGCTTGTCCCAGAGCTCCTCCGGGTCTCGAACGATGAGTTTTCTGACAGGAATCCGTGGCAAGATCATCAATTATCTCCTTTAGGATCCACCGGGATCTCTATTTGCAGCGTGGGTTTGAAGTCGTAGAGGTGCGGATATTTCTTCCAATGGGGGATGTAATCTGCCCACTTGCACGAGAACCCGGCGCACTGCATGATGTGCTGAACGTGCCGAATTGGCCTACTGCCGGCAAACGGAACCTGATTTCTGTCGACGATACAGCCAAATCTCCCAGGCGTGGCGCTGGCGATGATGGCGTCAGCAATGAGCTCCATGGTCTTGGGGTCATTGTTGTTGTTCATCACGTTGGCCACGTATTGTGCGCCAACGTAGTACAGCAGAACCCGGATCTCGGATTCGCCGTAGGCCTTCACCGGCTGCCAGCGGCCACTGGTGGCGTACTTGTCATCTCGGTTCATCGGCGCGAGCACGCCGAAGTGATGGAGTCGGCCCATGCTGACCGCTGACCAGTTGTTGGCGATCTTCTCCAGCAGAATCACGTACATTTTGGCAATGCGGATCGGCTTCTTGGTGACGCGCCGCTTGCCAGAGTTGCCCACGTAGGTCACCGGACCAACTGGAGGGTTGTACGGCGAGTTCTTGAGCGCACTCATGACCTTGCCATACGGGATCGGATGGTCGGGACGGTGTCCGATCTTACAGTCTTGCTCGATCACGTGCGCCAGGTGATCAATTGGGTGCTCATCAAACCCATCCGCATGTAGCTTCTCGCTCAAGTCCCAGGAGATGCGCGTGTACATCCCCACCAGCCAGTCGATGCCCATCTGAATTTTCTCAGGCGGCAGTGACCTCAGGATCGGTATGGTCTTTTCGCGCTTCTCGAACGGCTTGACACCCAACATCACGCACAGCTCTCGATGTGTGTGGGTGAGTACGTCATTGAAGTAGTGTTCATACCACGCCGACGGGATCATCCGAGCAAACGGAGAGTTCGGGTCAAAGACGATGTCGGCAACCGTACCGAATTGGTCCACGGGCATTTCGTGGTCTTCACCAATCTCCACAATTGTGGCCTTACCGCCGTCAACGGTGGATGCCTTGAACCCGATGCTCGGACACACGCGGTATTTGACCACGATTTCGACTCGGAACGTGTCGATGGGCTCTTTCTTGTACTGATATCCCAGGCGCACCGGATCGGTCTGGTGGGTCGGGTGGTAGTTGATCACCGCCATGCATTCCACCACCAAGCGATGAAACTCCGGCGTGAGCTGTAGCTCATTGCCCACTCGCTTGGCTTGGTTGGTCAGCTTCTGATAGAGCTCCACCACCCGCTTGCAGTAGTTGTGCCGGATTCTCCAGTAACGCAGAGGCTGCGCATCCAGAATTGGATCGGTCGGCCGATTGGGGTCGTGGTCCACCTGCACCGACACCACGACGCCTTCAGAAGCCGTCCGATCCGTACCACCCGGACCGACCGCATAGGTCAGCTCGTCGTTGATCAGATCCACCTCACGGAGCTCGCTCATGGAATGAGTCACCGCAGCCAATTCCGGAGGATCGTTCGGCAGCAATGCTGCCAGAAGACCATCTGGCCGGATTTTTTGTCCAACCTCAGGGAATGGACAATAGTGCATTTCATCCCCGTAGAGATTTCGCGCGGTGTGGTTCGTGCCGTAGCTGATGACGCGCCGCTCGTAGATCCAGATCCCCATCGAGTCCACGTAACCTCGACGCACGCGTATGCCGTCCTCAGCAACTGCCGGGTGCGTCATCCGGCAGATGTTGGCATTGCGCCCGTACTTCATGACGCCGTCCGCACTGATCGACGGCGGATTCATGAAGACGGTGTCCTTGGAGATGCGTCGCTGTGGCGCTAGCTGACGCATGCCTTCAAGATTGGGGACCAGCGGATAGCCCAAATGCGTGTGCATGCAGATGAACTCGGGCAGCTCGATGCAGCCAATCGCTTTGGTGGCCTCTTCCTCGTACACAACCAAGCTCATGGTGGACGGAACATTGTCTCCATTGATCGAGCTCATCGCGTTGGGGATCACCTGGATGATCGTGCCGTCTTCTGGCATTCGCTTGCCGAACGGATATTTCCCGTACTCTTTTTCGATCCCGGTCTGGATTCGCCTTTCTTCACCAGCGTCAGTCTCCGGAATCTGGCCCAACTGCATGGCCAGCATGTGCACACGTGGAGAACTTAGATAGGTGACATACGGGCAAAAGCCCGCCATCCCGAGTAACCTCAAACCCACTTCCGCCGGAACAACTTCAGTCGGTTGCCAACGAAAGTGATTAATGCCTGCAGTGATCATTGATTGCTCCTAGTCAAGAAAATGATATGTCTTTGTGATTTTTTCCATGAGGTGGATAAAAATGGGTCTGCGCGACAACATCCCCAACCATGGTCCTAGTGTGTACACAGATTCGGACTTCAGGTCCACATTTGAAGCACTCATTCCTTACCTGCGGTCCTCCAAGAAGACCACGACTGCATTGGTGAACGAACATCATTCCTACGTTTACGACGGGGATTTCTACGGCTATTGCCTTGAGATGAACGTGCCGAGGCATCTTCATTACTTTTTCATGCGCATCAATCGCTTCCTGAGTCCGTACGATTTCAGAGTAGGATGCAAGAGCATCTTGGTTCCTTCGTATGAAGAAATTGAGTCCATCGTTATCGCGTACAAATCTGGGAAATAAAAACATACGACAGTGCCTGGAGATCTCCAGGCACTGTCGTTATGCCGATCTATCGATCAGCGGAACATGGGCGTACCCACGGTGGGACCCGGAACACCGAGACTCGGACGCATCATTGTCCCCGGCACCCCAATTGTGCCGTAGGGGGCTTGCGAGCATATCGGTGCACCCGGGTACGCGCCGGGAAGCGGATACACGCCTGGTTGAGCGTACTGCGGCCCACCCAGATGCATCGGAGGCATTCCAGGCACACCGGGCACTTGGTGGACCGGATATCCTGGATTGGGCATATAGCCGATCTGAGGCGACTGGATAAGCATGCGTGTATTACGCTCCATTGTCTCGGCCTGGGTGTACGGCTTCCACCAGACCGATCCCGTGTCCAGTGCACCAAGCTGAACTTCCACCGTTCCGGGTGTCAAGTAGATGCGCTTGCCTCCTTGTGCCAGCTGCATGGCTTCCGACATCGAGATGGGCTGCAGGCTCGCCGCCGATCCAGGTAGAATGAACAGGCCCAAGAATTCACCCTCGACAGCCCGTGTCCAGCCATCTTTCGTTTCACGTTGCCCCATTCCGATTGGGCGAATGCCGCCAGCCGTGGCCGCCGCAAACAGGCTGCCGGGAGCCTGAGCCTGGCTTGGCATTGGTGCTTGCACGGTCAGGGGCATGATCGTGTTCGATCGAACCACCGGACGACCATCGAGACCAACGACCGTGTTCTGAGCCGCTAGCGCTGAAGGCTGGGCTGCCTGTGGCGCCACCGGCGTCGGACTGACGTGATGTTGCTGAGGAAGCGTCGGTGCATCGCTCGGTGGTGCTCCGAGGTAGGCTCGCTGAGGTGCTGTCGGAGTGGCTGTCACGACCTTACCGGGCTGAGCGGCCTGAACTGCCTCAGTCATGCTGGCATTGGTGATCTTGGGCGGAAGAGACCGGATGCCGGGGGCCAGCTCGTGGAAGTGGTTGAGCTCGCTGAATTTCAGGTCGTTCGTCCGCTCCAGTGCTTCGTACATGCCGCTGGCCGCGCAGAACTCGATATACCACGGCTCTTCGGCGATGGACTCGATCTGGCTCATCACCAACTCGTAGCCACGAAGAAATGCCACCACCGATGGATTCGGAACACCATTTTCCATCGAGGCGCTCACGCCGGTCTCGGGATTGCTCAGCAGATAGCCGAGCAGCTCGATGAACGTTTTCCGAGCGGCCTTGCTGAGCTTGACGCCACAGACTTCAGCGAGGTTCTCGTTCTTGAGCTGAGACAGGAGCGGATAGCTCCAGAAGCTTGTCCGAAAGGCATGTGTTCCATCGGCCTGCCGCGAGTTCTTCTTGACGTATTGCCAGGTGATCGCATTTTGGGGGCCGTATTTCACCCCCATTGCCTTCATCAGTGACTGCCATGCCTTGAGCATCTTGCTCGTTTCGTCGCACTCCTTCATTGCGATCAGCAGATCTGCGTGATTCGGGGTCACCTTCAGCAGATCGTTGGGCGAGCTCGCCAGCGCCAGAAGGTGCGTGACCATCTGACTGATGCGTGCGTTGGTGAACGTTACGACGTTGGCCAGCCACTTTTCCAGCGCCGGAGATGGCGCACTTCCGGCTTGCTCCACAAACGGATGGAAGATCGCCACGCGCCCAGCGAAGTTCGGCTCGTTCACGATGTGGGTCGGCAGACACATCTGCTGCTCACGAATACTCAGCGGAATGGTCTCGGTTTCGCTGATCTTGACGCCGACCAGGCCTTCTTCATCCGCCACCATGCCGCCCATGGCCAGCATTTCGCGGTAGAGGGTCAGCAGCCGCAGCTGCTCCTTGGTGTAGTCTTTGGTGTTGCTCATGTTTTTTCCTGGTCATGGGCGAATTGCTTCGCCCGTTGTGGTTCAGATGTCGCGTTCCCCGAAGCAGGCGGAACCGATGCCATTGAGCATGTCGTTGATCCCGTTGGCGTTGCTCATCAGCCACTGTTGATGCGGTGCGATGATGGGCGACGATAGCGCATCGGCAAACTGCGGGAAACAGTACGGGGTACTCGGGCTGCCGTCCAGCGAGAGAACGATGTGGGTCGCGCCCAGCGTGTCCACCACCATTTCCAGATGGATGGCCACGCGCCCACCGAACGTGATCGAGGGAACCACCTCGGTCAAGAAGCGATGTTTGAACGACTCGGCGCTGGCGATCAGCGCTTCAGTCGTGCTGGCGGCCATGCTTCGCGGCTCGTTGGTGTACTTGAAGTCCACCCCGTTCAGGGCTGTGCTGTAGGCCGAGAAACCTGCAAAGTTGATATTGCAGTAGAGCATCAGGCCAGCCACTGATGTCGACAGAGTCGCTGCTGCTTGCGTCACCTGGTCGCTGTTGTCCCAGATCTGGAACCCATTGGCCATCGGGAGCGTGGTGGCCACTTCGCTCAGGTGGATCACCTTCATTCGCGAAGTGATCGTCGGATCGATGGCGATCAGGTCGTTCAGCCGGAACGTGCTGGTGAGGTGCCCCACCTGCGTCTTCAGGTTGTACAGGAACGGATCGGCCACCGAGCTGGGATCGGCGCAGCTGAATCGCGCGCGACTGAGAACATCCTCACGGGATCCGCCCACCTCGCTGCCCATGGCCAGCGTCCAGTTTCTCACGATGTCTGACAACCACGAAGTCGGCAATGTGTTGCCGCGATTGGCCTTCTGGACGTGTGAACTCAGCCGTGCGCGCAGGTCCACGATGTCGCCACCAGCATATTGAGCCAGTCCAGATAGGTCGCTTGCGCCGAGCACGTCAGACGGACGCATGCTGAACAGCGGCGCGCCAAGCCCACCAGTGGCGTTGAACGTGGCGTCTTGCAGCACGTGACTGTTGTCGCCGAGCGAGTTCACCACGTACTGCCGACCAAGCGCATCAGTCTGACGATGCTGGTTCACCGTCGTCATGTTGTTGATGTGGAACGGCATGTTCGGATCCACGAGCCCACTGTGGCTGGCATCCATGTAGTCGGTCCAGCCCGTCAGGAACAACAGGCGCGGCATGCCGAAGGGCTCCTGGATCTGGATACCCATCGTGAATCGGTAACGCATGGTGCCAAAGCCATTGGGGAGCTCCACGCGCGCCGCTGGCGACATGGACAACATGGCGGCAGTGGGCAGGTTCTGGGCGATCGTTGCCGCGGACAGCTGACCACGACCGGCCAAGTCCACCATGATCTCTTGCTGATGGTGGTCAGCATTGAAGACCATCGGTCGCGCAGTCGGTGCGTTGAAGACACCACTGGGGACCAAAAGAAGGGAGGTAATTTGCATTGCTGTCATTTTAGGATTCCTGTTTTGCGGGTTGGCAAAGCACATTAATGCAGTAATTGGCAAGGATCCCACGGATGTCTTGTGGACAATGGGATCTTCGCTCGTGAACACCGGTGGTTGGATTGACGCCCTCCACCGTGATCATTTTCTGGATTCGTGGATCCAGATCCGTCGGCAGAGTGATGTCCCAGTCTGACGATCCCAGCTGACGAACCATCACGTCGATCGCTTCTAGCACAACCGGAGGCGCCTTGACCAGTCGATTGGGGTTGCGATCAACGTGAGCACGTTTTCTCGGGTAAAGCTCAGCCAGTTGAGCCTGCACTTCCTGGCTGATTCTCAGCGGGGCGGTGCCCAGCATGATCAGTGGCGAGGTCCTTCGCATGCCGACAGCAGTGCAAATCGCCGCCAATTCCGGATACCCCTGCCGAAGGTATTGCATGGCTGCGATGCACAGACCGCTGATCATGCTGGCCTTGCTCAGTCGAACAAACGACCTTGCGCGAACCCAGCGGTGAAGAGCGTAGGCGCCCAACGTCTGCTGACATGGCTCGATGGCCGCCTGCTCCATGCGAGATGCTTCCGCTCGAATACGCGCGTAGAGCGGATAGTCGACATCATTGCCGAACAGGCCCGTCAGCGTTCTTCGGACGTACGCCTCGTGATGGAAGTTCGCCTCGGAGAACCTTGCCATGTCCAGCGGTGGGTTGCCCTCGCGCATGGTGGTTTCGAGTCGACTGTGGCCGTTGGTGTCCGAGATGTCCCCATGACCACCAAAGTCCTTGTCGCGAACCTGACCACTCGGCCCGATCTGACCTTCGTCCGTCTTCTGACTGACAAAAGTGTAGATGCACGTCACCAATGGCGTTGACCCTTCTGCGCCACTGATGTCGGCCGTGGCCACTCGGTTCACCAACAGTCGTGCCAGCACATAGTCCGGATACTCGATCCGCGGGATACCGTTGAGCAGCGGACCCACGAACTCTCTGATCGTTGGCAGGATCTCGTTGATATAGATGCGCAGCTTGCGCACCGCAGGAGAGCCCATGATGCCAGAGCCACTCAGCAGCTTGATCGCCGTTCGTTCCTTGTGGATGGTCCCCACTTCAGACCGAAAGTTCTTCAGGAACTCTCCCCAGATTGGCACAACGGCCTGCAGTGCAATGGCCAAAGAAACCAGCTGAATATAGTCGGGCTGAGTGTAGGTTTTCTCCCGACTGCCCGGCTTGAGCACGTCCTGAATGTACTCCTTCGGTATTTGAGCCGGGATCGACAGTCGCGCATAAGTCTGCACCCAGTACTCGATTTTGTCGAGTGGATGGAGTTCCAGCAGTGAGGTGACCAAGGCCGTGAGCTGCTGAACGGCAGCCGATGGCGATAAGAACTCGCTCAGTGCCGCGCGGGCCTGAGCGTAGATGGCGAATAAATCGGCGTGGTACTGGGGGGATTGCTCTGCCCAATACCATCCAAGGTAACTAAATGGCGTGGCTGACGGAAAATTCCGTCGATCATAGGCCGCCACTGAAAACGCAAGCTCCAGGCCGCTCGTGTTCGCAATGCGGATGATTTGGTTCTGTTGATCCAACTGGATTTTCATGCCGACTGTTCCTTGACATTGTTTTCTCCCTAGCTCTTAGGATAATATGTCTTTGTAAGTTTTTCCAAAACAAAGCATAACCCCCTAGACCCCAGAGGCCTTTCGGCCTCTGGGGTAGGAGCCTAGCTCATTGCTGATGTGCTTCGATTTCAGTATGGAATGTCGTCGTCAACGTCATCCGTTCCACCACCATAGCCTCCGCGCGCCGACGGACGTTCATCTCCACGGGGAGCTTGCGGGCGCTGTCCGCCACCAGCGCCACCAGAGTAGCCACCACGGTTTCCACCGCCACCACCGCTTCCAGCGCCACCACTGGGCGGCTCGGGAGGCTGGTACTCGGTCACGCCCAGGTGCGCCAGGAGCGGGATCATGGTGTCGAACATCTGGCGGCCGACCAGTTGGCTCAGCTTGGCCTTGGTCCACTGCGATCCGTCGGCGTGAGCCAGCTTCTCGTAGCGATTGTCGGGCAGGCCCAGGATGAATTTCAGCTCAGGCCAGCCTGGCTCACCGCGGTAGATCACCGTGACGCTGACGACACCTTCAGCGCTGCGCTGAACCACGATGTCGTGCATGTGGGTGATCTCCTTCTCGCGCTGGTTGTTGACCCAGCGGTGGTTGTAGGCCTGGAAGATCTCGCAGTACTCGGCGTTGCCGAGCGAAGCTTGCTGGATCAGGCCCATCACCAGGGCAGCGCCGCGGTAGGACATCGGGACCTTGATCTTGCCCCAGTTCTTCTCGCGATTCTTCATCGCCGGATCACCGGTGTCGCAGATGAGCTCGACGTTGTTGCGAGCCAGGCGCCACGACATCGTGATCGGACGCTTGGTCTCGTTGTTGAAAGCCATGAAGTTGAGCTTCGAGTTGCTCAACGCATTGGGACGGGGACGTTCTGCCATGTTCGGTTCTCCTTACAAACCATTAAAGCGGGTGTTAAATTAAGACGAGGCGATTTCGGTGAGCAGTCGCTTAGCTGCCCTGTCGAGTGGATCCGCTTCCGAGATGAGCGAGATACACAGCCGTATTCTTTCGAGAGTCGTGAGATTGGTCCATTTGTGGGCCTGTGCCATGTTCAGGCACAGCAGCCTGACTCTCCTGTCTAAAGGGTGGAACATGTAATTGTCACCAAACACTTGCAAGAATATCCGGTTGAACGGAATGCGCATCAACTCAGTGCCTTTATAGTACTTGGTGTACCAAAGCGCCCTGGGCTTGAGCTTGCGGGTGTGTGACTCCAGAAGATGAAGATTCCCCTGACCAAAGCTGTGCTCAGCCAGCAGGTCATACGGGTAATGCGTGACAACCAGACTCGGCTCTTTGTCTCCACAAATCTCATTCTTGAACGTCCGCATTTCTGATTCCGCTGACCATCCCTTTTTCTGGATGAGATTGAAGCAGGCAGTGAAATGCTCAGCCTGCCTCAATTGAATCGGAGTATTCTCTTTTCTAATTCTGGCGTGCGGATGCCGGATGAACAGATCCGAATAGTTGCAGATGTAGAAAATGGCCTTGACCTTTCCGTTGGATTTCTCACGGATGATCTCGCCGATGATGTCCGCCTCTTTCTGCAGCTCATTGGCTGTCATGGCCACGCTGTACTTGGTCGGATCTTTCTCTGGGGCAGCCGCCATCATGTTTCTGTACAGAGTGAACAGATTGAACCAGATCTGGCGATACCGAAGCAAGTCAACCTTGTCGCCCACCACCGGATTGTCCGATGGATACGGCGCCTTAGGTCCGTTACCAAACGCCTCCAGCGCAATCGAAGTCGCAATAGAAACGGGGTAGGTGCTGAAGATCCGATCGCTCAGATAGTGCATTACAAAACCTCACTCAGCAGTTCCATGGCCAGGGACTTCACGTCACGATCGACCCCATTTTGAGTCATTTTCATCAGAATCAGGTCCGGAAGAGTTTGTTTGGTGATGACCACGGGTCGGTATTCGGCTTTTTTCTCTTTGACCTTCTGAGCTTCTTCGCCTTCCAAGAAACTCATTTCGAATTCGTGTTGCACATACTTGCCGCGGATGGTCTCGAG
>Ga0228699_1000713_pt1 | contig 21878 bp, 25 predicted proteins | sample McNCre217_Aug_MG_FD_178016 | JGI IMG/M metagenome (GOLD analysis project Ga0228699, IMG submission 178016) | Freshwater microbial communities from McNutts Creek, Athens, Georgia, United States - 2-17_Aug_MG | ecosystem: Environmental > Aquatic > Freshwater > Creek | place: USA: Georgia... | reverse complement strand
GGGCTAAAATTCTCCTTGTCACAGAGGAGTTGCCTTGAAAAACCTCATGTGGCTGCTTCAGTTTGCACTGAAAGCAGCCATTTTTTTTACCCTGTTCGCCTTTGCGCTGAATAACCAGCACGAAGCCGTTGTCCATTTCTTTTTTGGCACCGCTTGGCATGCGCCCCTGGTGTTGATTGTGTTGGTCGCGTTTGTGTTGGGTGTCGCTGTTGGCGTGCTCGGCATGGTGCCGCGTTGGTGGAAACACCGCCGCATGGCCAAGCGAGCACAGCCTGCCACAGCCCCGAGCACCACCACAGAGACGGTAAGCACTGCGGATACGCCCCATGGAATTTGACCTCAGTTGGATCTTGTTAGGCCTACCCCTCGCCTTTGGCTTGGGGTGGTTGGCCTCGCGCATGGATTTGCGCCAGCTGCGGCTGGAAAACCGCCAAACCCCCAAAGCTTATTTCAAAGGCTTGAACCATCTGCTGAACGAGCAGCAAGACCAAGCGATTGACGCCTTCATCGAAGCCGTGCAGCACGACCCCGACACCTCGGAGCTGCACTTTGCCCTGGGCAATTTGTTCCGCCGCCGTGGCGAGTACGAGCGCGCGGTGCGGGTGCACCAACACCTGCTGTCGCGTGGCGACTTGAGCCAAGCCGACCGTGATCGCGCGCAGCATGCGCTTGCCTTGGACTATCTCAAAGCCGGTTTATTGGATCGCGCCGAAGATGCGCTGAACAAACTCGAAGGCACCGCCCACCAAACCCAAGCCCACCTCGCCTTGTTGAGCATTTACGAACGTTCACGTGATTGGGCCAAAGCCTCGGCCATCGCCCAAAAGCTCAGCGATGCAGGACAAGGCAGCTTTCAAGGCCGCCAAGCCCACTACCTGTGCGAACAAGCGCAAGCACTGGACCTGGCACACAACGCCAGCGCGGTCGTGGCCTTGTTGAAACAAGCGATCGAAGCCGCCCCACAGGCCGCCCGCCCACGCATCGCTTTGGCCCTCGCGTACGAACAAACCCAACGTGCGCCCGAGGCCTACAGCACGCTCGAAGCCTTGGCACAGCAAGTGCCCAGTGCTTGGCCCTTGCTGGCACCCAAGCTGGCCAGCCTGGCGCAAGCCCTGCACTGCATCGACCATGCCTTGGGTTTGCTGCAAACCGCGTATGCCAAAACCGCCTCGCTCGATGTGCTCAACGCCATCGTCACGCTGCATGCAGCGCAAGGTGAATCTGACACCAGCCACTGGTACGCGCAGCACTTGGAGCGCGAGCCCTCCTTGGTGGCCGCCACGCAGTGGATTGCCAACGAAAAGTTTGAGCACGAACAATTTCATCCCCAAGTGCAGCGCGCTTTGGAGCGCGCGGCCAAACCCTTGCAGCGCTACCGTTGTGCGGCCTGCGGCTTTGAAGCCACCCAGCACTTTTGGCAATGCCCCGGCTGCCAGGCCTGGGACAGTTACCCCGCACGTCGGGTGGAAGAACTATGAAGACCTCTCTCCTGTCTGTCTCTCAAGCGCAGCTCAGCCAAGCCCACGTGCTGGTGGTGGGTGACGTCATGCTCGACCGCTATTGGTACGGTGCCGTAGACCGCATCAGCCCCGAAGCGCCGGTACCGGTGGTGCGCATCACGCGTGAAGAAAACCGTTTGGGCGGTTGCGCCAACGTGGCCTACAACGTGGTCAGCTTGGGCGCGCATGCATCCTTGCTGTCGGTGGTGGGCGATGACGATGCCAGTCACTTGCTCGAGGACCTGGTCGCCAAAACCGGCATCACCCCCCATTTGGGCCGCGATGCACAGCTCAAAACCACCGTCAAACTGCGCGTCATTGGCCGGCAGCAACAACTGCTGCGGGTGGACTTTGAGAACACGCCGCAAAACGAAGTGCTGGCCTCGCAAACCGACCAATTTCTAAAACTCCTGGGCAGCCACCACGTGGTGCTGTTCTCGGACTACGGCAAAGGCGGCTTGGCCCATGTCACGCAAATGATCACCGCCGCGCGTACAGCCGGCAAAGCCGTGCTGATCGACCCCAAAGGCAGCGACTACTCGCGCTACAGCGGCGCCACCTGCATCACCCCCAACCGCGCGGAGTTGGAGCAAGTCATTGGCAAATGGCACAGCGAAGCGGAGTTGAATCAAAAAGCCCATGCGCTGCGCCAAACGCTGCAACTCGAGGCCCTGCTGCTGACCCGCAGCGAAGAAGGCATGACCTTGTTTGATGCCCAAGGCGAGTTGCATGTGTCGGCCCAAGCGCGTGAAGTGTTTGACGTCACCGGCGCGGGCGACACCGTCATCGCCACCCTGGCCACCTTGGTCGCTGCCGGCTTGAGCTTGCGCGACGCCATGCCCTTGGCCAACAAAGCCGGTGGCGTGGTGGTGGGTAAATTTGGCACGGCCACCGTCAGTTATGAGGAGTTGTTCACATGAAGATCGTCGTCACCGGAGCCGCAGGCTTCATTGGAAGCAACATCATCAAGGGCCTGAACGCCCGAGGCATTGATAACATCATCGCCGTCGACGATTTGACGCAGGGCGACCAGTTTCGCAACCTGGCGGACTTGCAGATCGCCGACTACCTCGACAAAGACGTGTTCTACGAACTCTTTGCCGAGAACGCCTTTGGCAAAGTCGAAGCCGTGTTCCACGAAGGTGCGTGCAGCGACACCATGGAGAGTGATGGCAAGTACATGATGGACAACAACTACACGCTCTCGTGTGGTTTGTTCAACGCCTGCCAGCAAGCGGGCACACGTTTGTTGTACGCCTCCTCTGCGGCCACCTACGGCGGCAGCGAGACCTTCCGCGAAACGCCAGAGTTTGAGCTGCCCCTCAATGTGTACGGCTACTCCAAGCTGCTGTTTGACCAACGCATGCGCCGTGAGTGCGGCAACAACTTCAAGAAGTTCAAGCGCCAAGTGGTGGGCTTTCGCTACTTCAATGTGTACGGACCACGCGAGCAACACAAGGGCCGCATGGCCAGTGTGGCTTTTCACCAGTTCAACCAATTCAATGCCGAAGGCAAAGTCAAGCTGTTTGGTGAATACGGCGGTTATGCAGCAGGCGCCCAACTGCGCGACTTTGTGTTCATCGACGATGTGGTCGCGGTGAACCTGTGGTTCTTGGACAACCCTGACAAGTCGGGCATCTTCAACCTGGGCACAGGCCGCGCGCAACCGTTCAACGATGTGGCGCTGTCGGTGGTCAATGCCATGCGGGCCAAAAAAGGCGATGCCATCCTTGATTTGGCGGGCGCCGCACAAGCGGGCTTGATTGAGTACGTGCCCTTCCCTGACGCCTTGCGTGGCAAGTACCAGTGCTACACCCAAGCTGACTTGACCAACTTGCGCGCCAGCGGTTGTGACCATGCCTTTGCCGATGTGCAAACGGGTGTCACGCAGTACATGGCTGCCTTGGCCAAGGCTTGATTGTTGAAAACCATGGCACTGCGCCTTCGTTCCTTGTGGATGACTGCAGGCTTCGCGCTGGTGACCATGAGCGCACATGCGCTCGACGTCAACCAAGCCAATGTGGCCGAGCTCGATAGCCTCAAAGGCATGGGACCCGCCTTGAGTGCCAAGGTGCTGAAAGCCCGTGAGCAAGCGCCTTTTCAGAATTGGCAAGACCTAATGGCACGCAGCGCCGGTTTGGGCAAAGCCAAAGCACAACAGTTTTCTGAGCAAGGCTTGACAGTGAATGGCCAGCCTTTCAACCCTGGCCATGTCACGCCTGCTGAAGGGAAAAAACCATGAATGCCGTTCTTGCGATTTGCGTGGGTGCCTGTGTAGGTGCCTTGGCCCGCTGGCAGCTCGGCCTGTGGCTGAGCACCGGCGAAGTCTTGTTGCCTTGGGGCACGCTGGCAGCCAACTTGATCGGTGGTTATTTGGTCGGTTTTTGTGTGGCCTTGTTCAATGCCCAGCCCGAACTCGACCCGGCCTGGCGTTTGCTGCTGATCACCGGTTTCTTGGGCGCACTGACCACCTTTTCCAGCTTCTCAGCCGAGGTGGTCACCATGATGAGCGAAGCACGTTACGGTTTGGCACTGGCCACCACCAGTTTGCACTTGTTTGGCTCACTGGCCATGACCGTGGCAGGCCTCAAGACGTTTGCGCTGCTTGCAAAATAATCAAGGCTTCTTCGCGCCAGTAAGTGGCGGCAGCCACAAACCCTTCCCACACACACCCATTGCAACCCCGCCCGCAGCAGGTGGTAGGCTCAGGCGGTGGAACGCGTAGGGTCAGCGCCTGTTGTTGAGCCAGCGCCAAACCGACCGCAAACATGGCGTGCGCACTGGCCGCATCACCCACCCACATCTGTGCAAACGATTCAAGACACATGCGTGAATCCTAGCCGCCCCCGCGTTGCATGTAGAGGTCAAAGCGGCGCATGAACTGATAGCGCTGGGCATCGTCGAGACCCTCGAATACAAAATCAACCAGCAAGCGCGGGATGCGCGCCAGTGCAATCACGCGGGGTTCGCCCACACGCCAGGTAATTCGCAAACGGCCCGTGGTTTGCGCGTCGGCTTGAATAGCCACATCCACCGCGTTGGTAGTTTGGGTCCATGCGTGCACGCCAATGGCGGCCGGTAGCCAACCCAGCCACTCGGGCTCGGTGCATCCCATCTCACGTGAAAAAGAAGCGCTGTAATGCGACTGCACAGTGGCGTGCTCAACCGCCCGCAATCGGCGGCCAAATGGCCAGCACATCGCCATCGATCAGAGTTTTGGTCGCGCGGTCTTCGGGGGGAATGAAGGTGCCATTGACCAAGACCAAATGCACCAATTTGTCAGGCATGCCAAACGGTTCAATGATTTGGGCAATGGTGGCGTCTGCGGCCACCTCCAAGCTCATCACATTGCTGCGACGGGCATCGGGTGGCAAGTAATCGGTGAGGGTGGCAAAAAGCTTGAACGTGATCTGCATGAGGCAAGGTAACACGATCAGCGTCTGCGCGTATCGCCTGCGCCTGTCCACGCGCCTTGCGCTTGTGCAGTGGCGAGGTAGGCATCCATGAGTCGGGTGGGATCTTGTTTGAGCTTTTCTTTCCAGCCGCCCAAATGCACCTGCCCTTCGACCAAACCACGCATCACACCCACGTGCTCGGTCCAGCCCACGCTGTTGCAGCCCACCAGCACATCGTCTTTGAACTGCAAGCTCAAATGACGGCCATCACCGGTGAGCGACACCTGGTCACCACCTGGCACACCTTGCCAATTGCCAAAGCTGGTCGAGATCAAGCCCAAGGTGTCCAACACGTTGATTTGTGTCACGCCCTTGAGCGTGGCGTGCTGTCCCACCATATTGAGTGCGGCCACACGCGCTTGTTCAGCCGCGTTGGGTTGGATGGCGCTGACGATGGTGGTGCCACTGACTTTGTCAAAAGCTTCGGCGCAATCGCCGGCGGCATAAATGCCAGGCACATGGGTTTGCAAATGCTCGTCGGTCAACACGCCTTGCAAGCAAGTGATGTCAGAGCCTTTCAAGAAATCAATGCAGGGCTTCACGCCGGTGGCGCTGATCACCAAATCGGCCGGGATTTTTTGTCCATTCGACAAACGCACGGTCAAAGGCGCATCGGTCGGCGCATCTTGAAGACCCACCGCTTTGGCCAACTGAGACAACAAGCCAGGGGCTTCGCTGCCATTGGGCACGATGGCTTCGACCTTGGCGCCCGTGAACACACGCACGCCTTTGGCTTCACACCAGTCGCGAATCATGCCGCCTGCCACGGGGCCCATCATGCGGGGCACCATGCGGTCGCCCATTTCCACCACCGTCAGGTCCACACCGCGTGCGGCCAGTGCTTCCATGATGATGCAGCCAATGAAGCCGGCACCCATTTGAATCACGCGCGCACCCGGTTTGGCCAAGGCCATGATGGCGCGGGCGTCCTCCAAGGTCCAGCAAGGATGCACCTGCGGGCTGTCGATGCCGGGAATTGGCAAACGCACAGGGCGTGAGCCGGTGGCGATCAAGAGTTTGTCAAACGCCAGCACCTCGCCATTGTCGAGCTGCACCTGTTTGTTTTGGGTGCTCACCGACGTGGCACGGGCACGCACTTGCGTCACTTGGAGTTGTTCAAAGTGCGCCGCGTTTTTACGCAAGTAAGTGCCACGTTCGTCGATATTGCCAATGAGCAAATAGGGAATGGCCATGCGCGAATACGGCGGCTCGGCCTCGTCACCCACCAGGGTGATGCGGTCGTGGGGCGCGTGTTTGCGAATGGTTTCTGCAGCAATCACGCCAGCCGGGCCGGCGCCAAGAATGACGTGATGGGTCATGGTGGTCAAGCTCAGAGGCCGAGGCGTTTTTTGGTTTCAGCCGTTGGACGACCTTCTTTGTCCCAACCGCGCACGTCGTAGTACTTGGGCAACATGGTGGGCAACATGCTGACCTTGCCTTTGGCGGGGCCGGTTTTTGCAGCCTCGGTCAACAAGCGCTTGGGCAAGCTGTCGTCTTTGGCGGTGAAGCCTGCAGCGTTGTTGAACTCGCGCTCCATGTTCCAGATGCGTTCACCAATTTTTTCCAGTTCTTCGGTGGTGTAGTCCTCGTTGCAGGCCGCTTGCATTTGTGGCGCCAAGTCGGCCAAGCCCCAAGCGAAGGTGGTGAAGATGCACAGACCCGACGAGTCAAACGCAGCGGTCGCGTCTTGGAAGGCCTTGACCAATTCAGGCTTGCCTTCGTGCTCGAGCGGGTCGGTTTTGACGGGAATACCCAACACTTCAGACGCGATGGTGTAGCCACGCAAATGGCAAGCACCACGGTTCGACGTGGCATAAGCCAAGCCAATACCTTGGATGGAGCGGCCGTCGTAGGCCGGGAACTCTTGGCCCTTGACGCTCATGCTCAAGTCGGGATGGCCGTATTTCTCGGTCAAACGCTTGGAGCCTTGGCCAATTTCAACACCAAAGCCACGGCCATTGACTGTTTCTTCGGCAAAGAAGGCCAGCGCTTGGGCCGAGCCAAACTTGGCATCAATGCCGAGTTGCTCTTGGGTCAAGACGCCCATTTCATACAACTCCATCACCGCGCCGACGGTGGCACCAAAGCTGATGGGGTCAATGCCTTCTTCGTTGCACAGCAAGTTGGCGTATTGCAGGGCTTCCAAATCGTTCACGCCGTTGGCTGCGCCCAAAGCCCACGCGGCTTCGTACTCCAAGCCACCGGAGGCACCCCAGTACTGGGGTTTGTTTTGCACCGTGAAGTGGGTTTCGTCCATCTTGCTGATGCGACCGCACGCGATGGTGCAACCAAAGCAGGCTTGGTTGGTCACCAGGTGTTTTTTGCCATCGGTCTCACGCGGGGTGGCCATGGCTTCGGCGGAAATGTCTTTGGCGCCTTCAAACTGCACATCTCGGTGGTTGCGGGTCGGCAAGGCGCCCACTTCGTTGATCACGTTCATCAGCACTTGCGTGCCATAGGCGGGCAAGCCTTGGCCTGTCACGGCGTTGTCGGCCAAGATTTTTTTCTTCTCGGCAGTCACCTTCATGAAGGCCTTGGGGTCACGCACATTGCCCACGCCCAAGGTACCGCGCACAGCCACTGCCTTGAGGTTTTTGCTGCCCATCACAGCGCCGACGCCTGAGCGGCCTGCGGCGCGGTGCAAATCGTTCACCACAGCGGCGTACAACACGTGGTTCTCACCGGCTTTGCCGATCGACGACACGCGCGTGAGCGGGTCTTGTAAGGTTTTCTTCAACTCAGCTTCGGTTTCCCACACGCTCTTGCCCCACAGGCCTGTCGCGTCACGCAACTCGACCGTGCCGTCGTTGATGTAGAGGTAGACCGGCTTGGGCGACTTGCCCTCGCAAATCACCATGTCCCAGCCCGCCATCTTCAGCTCAGCGCCAAAGTAGCCACCCGAGTTCGAACACGCAATTGCGCCTGTGAGCGGACCTTTGGTGATGACGGTGTAGCGACCACCGGTGGAGGCCATGGTGCCGGTCAAAGGACCGGTTGCCCAAATCAGCTTGTTCTCAGGGGACAGCGGATCGACTTTGGGGTCGATTTCGCTGATGAGGTACTTCGAGCCCAAACCACGCGAGCCGACGTAGTCGCGGGCCCATTGCATGTTCAGAGGTTCGGTTTTGATGCTGCCTGTGGTCAGGTTGATGCGGAGGATTTTTCCAGCCCAAGTCATGATGTGTTCTCCTTGCGATGGATTAGGAAGCGGAGGGTTGATTGCCGAGTTTGTCGGCCCACTGTTTCATTTTGTCGAGGCCGCTCCAGTTGGCGTCCACAAAAGTGATCGCGCCTGTTGGGCAGGCCGATGCGCAAGCAGGGTCACCGCCACACAGGTCGCACTTTTGGACCTTGCCGGTCTCTTGCACATAGTTGATGGTGCCAAAGGGGCAGGCAATGGTGCAGACCTTGCAACCCACACAGGTGGTTTCATTCACCACCATGGCGCCGGTGACTTTGTCTTTGGTGATCGCCTCCACAGGGCAGGCGTGCAAGCACCATGCTTCATCGCATTGGGTGCAGGTGTAGGGAACTTTTTTGCCGGTCTCGTGGAAATCAAACACTTTGATGCGCGACTTGGCAGTGGCAAAGGTGCCGTAGTTCTCAAACGAACAGGCCATTTCGCATTGCAGGCAGCCCGTGCATTTGTCTGGGTTGATGTGCAGGATTTTTTGCATCTGGGTCTCCAGTTGGCTATGAATGTATTTGCATAAGATTTTGAGAACCCCATGCACGCCCCTGCCTAAGGAATAACCCTTGAATGACTAGGTTTTTCCATAGAATTTCTCAACTTGAGACAAAGCGTCAGCCAGGCATCAAGAATCCCGACAAAATCAGTCCCATGCAAAGTTTGAGCGCCACCCAAGACCGATTGAGCCGCATCGCGCAAGCCCGCGAATGGGTGCTTGGCGAAGGGCGTGCGTTGACATCGCCTTGGGTGGAGGGCTGGATCGAGCGCTCCTGGCAACGCTGTTTGTCATGGGGCCATCAGCCCCAAACTTCGGTCGCGTTTGACGCCGTCAGCCATGCCCAAGTGCGCCGGGTGCAAGAGCAAAACCAGCATCTGATGCAAGCCGCCAGCGCTGAGTTGGACCGGCTCAGCCGCGCCATTGCGGGCACACGCTATTTCGCACTCCTCACAGATGCACAGGGCACGGTGATTGACCGTCGAGGCGACATTGATGCGCTGGACCGCGCCGCCAAAGACATTGCGCGTCTCGGGCTGGATTTGTCAGAGCGCAGCGTGGGCACCACGGCCATTGGAGCGGCACTGGCAGAGCACCAGCCGATTTGGTTGCACCGGGGTGAACACTTTTTTCAAAACACCCATGTGTACAGCTGTGCAGGTGCTCCCGTGTTTGACCCGCAAGGCCAGTGTGTGGGCATGCTCGACCTGACAGGCGTGGATGTGGCGGAGCGCCCCGAGCTCAAACATTTGGCGGCGCAATCGGCACGCAGCATCGAAAACGCTTTGCTGCGCAGTTGCAAACCTGCTTTGTTGCTGCACCTGAACTGGCCCGGCAGCCTGCAAGGCAGCGACAACGATGGCTTGATTGGCTTAGATGCAGAGGGCGTGATCGTGGGTGCCAATGTGCAAGCGCGTCACATGCTGGGTTTGCAAACGCAAACAACACTGCATGCCAGCGATGTGTTTGCAGTGGCCTGGCAAACCTTGTTTGACTTGCCCCAACACGGCCACAGCATGGAGGCCCCGCTGTGGTCAGGCTTGCGGCTGCAAGCCCAAGCCGCTTCTTCATCACTGTCCCACCCGATGCCCACTGCCGCCGCAGCCCCCCTCAAGGCGGTGGAATCTGACTTGATTCGCCGGGCCATGCAGCAAGCCCGCGGCAATGTGGCCGAAGCGGCGCAACGCCTGGGCATCAGCCGCGCCACGCTGTACCGCAAGCTGTCGCCTAGCAAGCGGGGTTGACAAACCCAACTCCGAGCGCAGCCCTCGGGTACGTGTGACGATGACCCGTTGGGTCTATTTCCCCGCGTTTGGAAAGAACAGCACTTCGCCACCCACCTTGTAGGCCGCGATGCTGGTTTGCCCAGCAGGCGACACCACCCAATCGACAAACTTCTGTGCCAAGTCAGCTTTGACATGCGGGTGTTTGGCGGGGTTGACCACCATCACGCCGTACTGGTTGAACAAACGGTTGTCCCCTTCCACAAGCACTTGCAGGTCTTGGCGATTTTTGAAATTCAGCCACGTGCCTCGGTCGGTCAAGGCGTAGGCGCCGGTCGATGATGCGATGTTCAATGCTGGTCCCATGCCGCAACCACATTCTTTGTAGCCGCTGCCTTTGTTGTCGACACCCGCCAACTTCCAATAGCGCAGCTCGGCCGCATGGGTGCCGCTTTTATCACCGCGTGAGATGAAGTTGGCTTGTGCATGGGCCACTTTTTGCAAGGCTGCCACAATGTCTTTGCCGCGTGTTTTGGCCGGGTCGTTGGCGGGGCCAACCAGCACAAAGTCGTTGTACATCACGGCAAAACGTTTGACGCCAAAGCCATCGGCGACAAATTTTTCTTCCGCCGCTTGGTCATGCACAAACAACACATCGGTATCGCCTCGACGACCCATGTCGAGTGCTTGGCCAGTGCCTAAGGCCACCACCTTGATGTCGATCCCGCTGGCTTGTTTGAAGGCGGGCAAGAGGTGTGAGAACAAACCCGATTGCTCGGTCGAGGTGGTGGACGCCATCACAAGACTGGGCGCTTGCGCCTGGACGGCGCCTACACCTAAGGCCCAAGTCAGGGCCGTCACGCGGGCCCATGCCACAAGATGCGAACGACGTGTCATACCAACTCTCCTTTGAGAAACAAATGAGCCTCTGGGTGGCTGTGCGCCAAGGGCTGTCCAAAAAAATCGGCCACCGGTAAATCAGCCAACACGCGACCGGCTTCCAGATAAATCACACGGGTCGCCAAACGTTTGACTTGGCCAAGGTTGTGGCTGCTGAACAGCAAGGTGAGGTCCGTGGTTTGCACCCATTCGTGCAACAAGCGCTCGACCTCGCGTTTGGCATGCGGGTCCAAGCTCGATGTAGGTTCATCCAACATCAAACATTGCGGCTGCAAGGCCCAAGCACGGGCCAAGGCCAGACGCTGCTGTTGCCCGCCCGACAGATGACGGGCTGAGCGGTGTGCCAAATCTTGCAAGCCCACATGGGCAATGGCGTGCATGGCTTGGTCCAGGGCAGCACGCCAGGGCACGCCTTGCAACCACACCCCTAAGGCCACACCACGCAAGGCCGTGGTGCGCAACATGTGGGGACGTTGAAAGACCATGGCTTGCCGCACCGCACTGGCCCGTGTGACCTGCCCTTGCGACAGTGGTAACAAGCCATGCGCCACCCTCAGCAAGGTACTTTTGCCGCAGCCATTGGCGCCAACCAAGGCCACGCGCTCACCCGCATGGATGGACAAGCTCACTTCTCGCAAGGCCTGATGCGAGCCAAATTGCACACTGGCGTGCTGCAAGCGCAACACCTCGCTCATGCCAACACCTCACGCGAAGCCGCAGAGGCCACGCCATCTTGGCGTGTGCGCCAGCGACGCAAGGCGGCAATGCCCATGTTCAAACACAGCACCACGCCCAACAGCACAGCGCCCAAAGCAAGCGCCAAAGGCAAATCGCCCTTGCTGGTTTCTAGCGCAATGGCGGTGGTCATGACGCGGGTAAAACCTTCGATGTTGCCGCCCACCACCATGACGGCTCCCACCTCGGACACGGCGCGTCCAAAAGCGGCAATCACCACGGTCAGCAAGGCATAGCGCTCATCCCAGGCCAACAAAATGCTGCGCATCCAAGGCGAGGCGCCCAGCGACTGCAGCTGTTCGCCGTGCTGACGCTCGGCGTCTTCCACACACTGGCGTGTCAGCGCAGTGACCACGGGCAGCACCAACACCGCTTGTGCCAACACCATGGCCTTGATGCTGAACAGCCAGCCCAAAAAACCCAAAGGGCCCGTGCGCGACAGCAGCAGGTACACCAGCAAACCCACCACCACCGAGGGCAAAGCCAGCAAGGTGTTGAGCACCGTCAACAACACCCCTCGCCCTGTGAAACGCGCCACCCCCAGCCAAGCCCCCAAAGCCATGCCCACGCTACAAGCGATGGCACTGGCGAGCACACTCACCCACAGCGAACGGCCCACGATGGACCACAAGGTGGGATCGCACTGAAGCAGAAGTTGGAGCGCAGACTGCGCGCTATCAGATAAAAAGGACATAAGACAATAGAGCTTCGGTTATCGTAGCCATCACCTAAAAACCCCACCATATGTAACTGCGTGCATAGCATCAAACTTCACTACACCCTGAGCCATCGCGACGACAAAGACAGCCTCGGCGCAGACGCACCGCTGCTGCGCCATCCATTGATGGAGTTACTGCAAGCGGTGGCACAACATGGCTCAATCTCAGCTGCGGCACGTGAACTCGGTTTGTCTTACCGCCATGTGTGGGGCGAACTCAAGCGTTGGGAAGACGTGATGGGGCACGAATTGATCGTGTGGGAAAAAGGCCAATCGGCCCGCTTGACCGAGTTTGGCGACAAGCTCATGTGGGCCGAACGCCAAACGCAGGCGCGCTTGGCGCCTCAACTCGAAGCCTTGCGTGCCGACCTGGAACGCACATTTGCCGTCGCCTTTGACACGCACGCCCATGTGCTCACCCTGTACGCCAGCCACGACGATGCCTTGCCGCGCCTACGCGAACATGCTGCCGAATCGGGCTTGCACCTGGACATCCGCTTTTGCGGCAGCGTGGACGCGATTCGCGCCTTGAACGAAGGGCGCTGCACGCTGGCAGGTTTTCACACCCAAACACGCCCGCTGGCCACCTCACACACGGCCCTGGCTTACCGCGACTTGCTCAAGCCTGGCTTGCACAAGGTGCTGGGTTTTGCGACCCGCACCCAAGGCCTGATCGTGGCGCCTGGCAACCCGTTGCAGCTGCGCAATTTGCAAGATGCCGCGCGCACCCGCGCGCGCTTTGTGCAGCGCAGCCTGGGCACCGGCACGCGCGTGTTGCTGGACGATTTGTTGGCACAAGAAAAACTCGCACTCGCCGACCTGAACAACTGGCCCGACGACGAACCCTCACACGTGGCCCTGGCCGAAGCCATCGCCTCCGGCCGTTGCGATGTGGGCTTGGGTATTGAGAGCACCGCCAAATCGAAGGGCCTGGGCTTTGTGCCTTTGATGCATGAACACTTTCATTTGGTGTGCTTGAAGTCGGCGCTTGAGAGCCCTGCCACCCAAGCCCTGCGCCACGTGCTGCAAGACGCGGCCTGGGCCCAAGCCCTGCAGGCCTTGCCCGGCTACCACAGTGACCACAGCGGAGAGGTCCAGTCGCTCAACACCTTGCTGCCTTGGTGGACCTTCAAACGGGCCAAAAAGACCGCTTAATCCAAGTGCAGTCATCGAAGCCCGGGTATTCACAGGGTGTGACCAGGCGCTGCCGCCGATAATCGGGGCATGGCTTCTTCTATTTCGTCTCCCACATCGACACCTCCTCGTCTGACCTCGCTGTCACACGGGGGTGGCTGCGGCTGCAAAATTGCGCCCGGCGTTTTGCGTGAAATCTTGCAAAGCACACACGGCATGGCCGTGCCCGAGCAATTGCTGGTCGGCATTGAAACCGCCGATGACGCGGCGGTGTACCAACTCAACGAACACCAAGCCCTGATTGCCACCACCGATTTCTTCATGCCCATCGTGGACGATCCCTACGACTTTGGCCGCATCGCAGCGACCAACGCCATCAGCGATGTGTATGCCATGGGAGGCACCCCCATCATGGCGCTCGGCATTGTGGGCATGCCTGTCAACGTGTTGCCCCTACCCACGATTGCGCGCATATTGCAAGGCGGTCAAGACGTGTGCCGCGATGCGGGCATCCCCATTGCCGGCGGCCACACGATTGATTCGGTCGAACCCATTTACGGCCTGGTGGTGCTTGGTTTGGTGCACCCCTCGCGCATCAAACGTAACAATGGGGCCCAGCCCGGCGATGTGCTGGTCTTGGGCAAGCCCCTCGGCATGGGCGTGCTGTCTGCCGCGCTCAAGAAAGAGCAGCTCAGTGATGCGGGCTACCAAGCCATGATTCGCTACACCACCCAACTCAACCGCCCGGGCATTGCATTGGCTGCGCTGGACGGGGTCCATGCCTTGACCGATGTGACAGGGTTTGGTTTGGGCGGCCATGCTCTGGAACTGGCGCGTGGTGCCCAGTTGCAAGTCACCATCGATTGGGCGAACGTGCCCTTGGTGGATGGGGTGCGGGCCTTGGCAGAACAGGGCTTTGTCACCGGCGCTTCCGGGCGCAACTGGGCCAGCTATGGCGACGACATTGTGCTGCCGGCTGGTTTTGCGGCGGCCGATCAAGCCTTGCTGAGCGACCCCCAAACCTCAGGCGGTTTGTTGGTCACGTGTGCCCCCGAGCGTGTGCAAGAGGTGCTGGACATCTTCCACGCTGAGGGGTTTGCACAGGCCGCGGTCATCGGGGCGGTGCAGGCGGGATCGGGCTTGCATGTGAAGTAATTTCAAGCGCGCAGGCGAAAGTTCATCCTCAATCCAGAGGGAAAGGCCTCTGAGTTGGTAGGATCACGGGTTGGCAAAAAAATGGAGGCACGCAGTGTCAAAACTTCTTAAATTTGCATTAGGCGTTGATCGCATCAGCGAACAATTTGGCCGCGTGGCAGCATTCACTGTGCTGGCTGCCGCCATGATCTCGGCAGGCAATGCGTTCATTCGCTACGGCTTTGACGTCAGCTCCAACGGCTGGTTGGAAATTCAGTGGTACTTGTTCGCGGCCACCGTCATGCTGGGAGCCCCCTTGGTGCTCAAACTCAATGAACATGTGCGGGTGGACCTGCTCTACGGCAAACTCAAAGACAAAGCCCCTGTCTATGTCGATTTGTTCGGCTTGGTGGTGTTTTTGTTGCCCGTGATGGCCATGTTGACTTGGTTGAGCTTTCCGCTCTTCGTCAAGATGCTGGTGACCAACGAAATGTCGAGCAACGCAGGGGGGCTGATCCGATGGCCTGCCATGCTGTTGCTGCCCCTGGGTTTTGCATGGATGTTCCTGCAAGGCTTGAGCGAAATCATCAAGCGCGTGGCTTACTTGCAAGGCAAGTTTGAAATGGACACGCACTACGAAAAGCCCGTGCAATAAGGACCCACCACCATGGAAATGCAAAACTTCGCACCCATCATGTTCGGCGGCCTTGTGCTGACGATGTTGATTGGCTTCCCCGTCGCGTTCTCGCTGGCATTTTTGGGTTTGGCCTGTGGCTTCTTTGCCATCAGCATGGACTGGTTTCCCGCCAGCTTCATGGCCAACTTGCCACTGAATATTTTCGGCATTCTCAGCAACGACTTGCTGCTGGCCATTCCCTTCTTCACCTTCATGGGCGCCATTCTGGAAAAGTGTGGCCTGGCCGAAGACATGCTGGATTCGATGGGCCAACTGTTCGGCCCTGTCAAAGGCGGCTTGGGCTACTCGGTCATCATCGTGGGCTTCATCTTGGGCGCAATCACGGGCACCGTGGCAGGCCAAGTGATTGCCATGGCCTTGATCTCCCTGCCAGTGATGATCCGCTACGGCTACAACATGCGCTACGCCACCGGCGTGCTGGCTGCCTCGGGCACCATCACGCAATTGGTGCCACCGTCATTGGTGTTGGTGGTGATGGCCGACCAACTCGGCCGTTCAGTCGGTGACATGTACAAAGGCGCTTGGGGCCCATCGATGTTGCAAGTCGGCATCTTCGCGCTCTACACCTTTGGCCTGAGCTTGATCAAGCCAGACCATGTGCCCGGCGTGCCCAAAGAAGCCCGCACCTTGAACGGTTGGGCGCTGTGGAGCAAATGCTTGCGCGGCATCATCCCATCTGCCTTTTTGATCTTCGCCGTGTTGGGCTCCATGGGCGGCTTGCCTGGCATCAACACCGCCATCGCCACCCCCACCGAAGCCGGTGCCATGGGTTGCGTGGGCGCGCTGATCTTGGCAGCCATGCACAACCGTTTAGACAAAGACTTGATCTGGGAAGCGATGCACAGCACCATGCGTTTGACCGCTATGGTGGTGTTCATCCTGATCGGTTCACGCGTGTTCTCGATGGTGTTCCAAGGTGTGGACGGTGCGAAATGGGTGGAGCATTTGCTGTCGGGCTTGCCTGGCGGTCAAGTGGGCTTCTTGATTGTGGTGAACATCTTCATCTTCTTCTTGGCCTTCTTCCTCGACTTCTTTGAAATCGCCTTCATCATCTTGCCCATGCTCGGCCCCGTCGCCGACAAAATGGGCATCGACATGGTGTGGTTTGGCGTGCTGCTGTGCGTGAACATGCAAACCAGCTTCATGCATCCACCGTTTGGTTTTGCGCTGTTTTACTTGCGCGGCATTGCGGATACGCTGTTCAAAGAAGGTCGTATTGAAAAGCCCGTCAAGTCCAACGACATTTATATGGGCGCCATTCCTTGGGTGATCATGCAGCTGGTGTTGGTGGTGATCGTGATCTTTGTGCCCGAGACCGTGACCATGTTCTTGGACAAAGAAGAAAAGGTCGACCTCGACAAGGTGGTGATTGAAATGCCATCCGAGCAAGAAGTGCCCGACGCCGAGCTCAAACTCGACGGCCCACCACCGACAGCGGCTCAAAACGCTGCCGACGAGCAAAAGAAGATAGACGACTTGTTCAAGAAGTAACGCATCGCTTGAACCTCGCTGCCCCTCCGGCCTGTCCGTGAGGGGCTTTTTCTTGAGCACACGACACACCTCCAGCACCATGAACGACATCGCAACACCCCACCTCGGCCCTGCGCCTTTTCGCTTTCAACCGACGACCGACATGGTCGAAGGCCCGGCTTTTTCGCGCACGTTTCAGGCCATCACCTTGCTCACCGTGGTGGGGTCTGGGTACTGGCTGCTGAGTCTGTGGCAACAAGGCAAGTTTGGAGGCAGCGCCGGTCTCGAAGGTTTGCGTGCGGCAGGATGGTTCATCCTCGGTTGGTTTTTATTGGCATGGACAGCTTGGCATGTGATGCAAAGCCGCGCCTGCCTGGACGCTTCAGGCCTGCATCAAACATGGATCTGGGACAAACACATGGCCTACGAGGAGCTGGCGTATGCCAAGCTGATTCGTGTGCGCGGCCTGGAGTGGTTCATGGCGCCACGTTTTTACGTGCGCACGCTCATGGGCAAGTTCGCGGTGTTTTATGTGACTGACCCGGTCGTGATGGCGGAATGTGAACGCCTGTCCCAAGAGCTCCAAGCCTTTCGACAGCTGTGAAACCGGCACGCACATAAAAAACCGCGCCCGAAGGCGCGGTTTTTTGTGGGCAAGACCCGGAGCTGAATTACAGCTTTTGCGCTTGCATGAACGAGTCGAACTTGGCTTCGGTGAAGCGGAACCACAGGTTTTGGTCTGCGCGGAACTTGGAGTAATCGGCGTACACCTTTTTCCAGTTTTCGTTCTTGGCCGAGATTTCGTCGTAAAACGCCATGGCTTCTTTGAACGATGCAGCCATCACGTCTTTGGGGAACTCGCGCAACTTGGTGCCAGAGCCCACCAACTGCTTCAGTGCAGCGGGGTTGCGTGCGTCGTACTTGGCCTGCATGTCTGAGTGCGCTTGTGCAGCAGCAGCTTCGACAATGGCTTTGTACTCAGGCGACAAGCTGTTGAAGGCTTTGTCGTTGATGAAGAAGTCCAGCTGAGGACCACCTTCCCAGAAACCTGGGTAGTAGTAGAAAGGCGCCACTTTGCTGAAGCCCAATTTCAAATCGTCGTAGGGGCCAATCCACTCGGCCGAGTCGATCGTGCCTTTTTCCAGGGCGGGGTAAATATCGCCACCAGGAATGTTTTGAGGAACCGCACCCAAACGCTCCAACACCTTGCCGCCAAAGCCGCCGATACGGAACTTCAGGCCTTTGATGTCTTGCAGCGACTTGATCTCTTTGCGGAACCAGCCACCCATTTGGGCACCCGTGTTACCGCCTGGGAAGTTGACGATGTTGTACTTGGCGTAGAACTCGCGCATGAGTTTCATGCCGTTGCCTTCATACATCCAAGCCGACATTTGACGGCTGTTCAAACCAAAAGGAATGGCGCATCCCAAGGCAAACGTTTCGTCCTTACCAAAGAAGTAGTAAGGCGCTGTGTGGGCCATTTCAACGGAGCCCTGTTGCACACCGTCGACCACGCCGAACGCAGGCATGATTTCACCGGCAGCATGGACTGAAATTTCAAATTTGCCACCCGACATGGCTTTGACCTGTTTGGCAAACACATCGGCAGCGCCATGGATGGTGTCGAGCGACTTAGGAAAGCTCGATGCCAAGCGCCAACGGATCGCAGCTTGTGCATGCACCGCGGGTGCTGCGCCAGCAGCCAAGATACCTGCAATACCTGCATTTTTAATAACGGAACGACGGTCCATAGAAGACTCCCTTGAGTTTAAAAACAGTGATGTCAATGGGTGGTGTGACGCACGCATGACAAGCGACGTGGCGAGATTGTATGCAGGCTTTCAAACGTAATTTCACGGGTTTTCCCCCGAAGAAATACGAATGCAAAACAATTCACATGGCGTGAAATGACTTCAATTTAAAAACGAGGCAAAACGCTTGGCAATGGCCGCTTGAATGCCCGCAGCATCGAGGCCCAACTCGGCCAGCAGCTTGGCGGGGTCGCCATGCTCGGTGAACACATCGGGCACGCCCAAGGTCAACACGGGCTTGGGCAACGCCAGCGCCTGCAAGGCTTCGAGCACGGCAGAGCCTGCGCCGCCCATCACAGCCCCCTCCTCCACCGTGACCAAGGCATCGTGCGATGCAGCGATCTGCGCCAGCAACTCAACATCCAAGGGTTTGGCCCAACGCATGTTGACGACCGTGGTGTTGAGCGCCTCCCCCACCTGCAACGCGGGATAGAGCAAGGTGCCAAAAGCAAGAATGGCGATGTGTTGGCCTCGGCGTCGGACTTCTCCTTTGCCAAAGGGCAACGCGCTCAAGCCCGCTTGCACTGGCACACCCACACCGGCGCCCCGGGGATAACGCACCGCCACACAGTGGTCTTGTTGGTATGCCGTGGTCAGGAGCTGGCGACATTCGTTTTCATCGGCCGGACAGGCGATGCTGACGTTGGGGATGCAGCGCATAAATGGAATGTCGTACACGCCCGCATGCGTGGCGCCATCGGCACCGACGATGCCTGCACGATCCAAAGCCAACACCATGGGTAGCTTTTGCAGCGCCACATCGTGAATCACTTGGTCATAGGCACGCTGCAAGAAGGTGGAGTAAATCGCCACCACAGGCTTGACACCTTCACACGCCAAACCAGCTGCAAACGTGAGCGCGTGCTGCTCCGCAATGCCTACGTCGTAATAACGATCAGGGAAGCGTTTGTGGAACTCAACCATGCCAGAGCCCTCGCGCATGGCAGGCGTGATGCCCACCAGCAAAGGATCGTGCTCGGCCATGTCGCACAGCCAACTGCCAAACACTTGGGTAAAAGTGGTTTTCGGGGCCGTCGTGGCAGGCACCAAACCCACCGCAGGGTCGAACTTGCCGGGGCCGTGATAAGCCACCGGATCTGCCTCGGCCAATTTGTAGCCTTGGCCCTTTTTGGTCACCACATGAAGGAACTGCGGCCCTTCCAAGTGCTTGATGTTCTCCAAAGTCGGGATCAAGGAATCCAAGTCGTGGCCATCAATCGGGCCGATGTAGTTGAAACCAAATTTTTCAAACAAGGTGGCAGGCACCACCATGCCTTTGGCATGCTCTTCGAACCGTTTGGCCAATTCAAACAGAGGTGGCGCGCCTTTGAGCACTTGCTTGCCCACCTCTTTGGCCGTCGCATAAAACTTGCCACTCATCAGCTGCGCCAAATAGCGATTGAGCGCGCCCACCGGCGGGCTGATGGACATGTCGTTGTCGTTCAAGATCACCAGCAAACGGGCGTTGGTCACGCCTGCGTTGTTGAGCGCCTCAAACGCCATGCCGGCCGTCATGGCGCCATCGCCAATGACCGCAATCGCATGACGCTGCTCACCTTTTTGCTGCGCGGCCAAGGCCATGCCCAAGGCGGCAGAAATGCTGGTGGACGAGTGGGCCGTGCCAAAGGCGTCGTACGCGCTTTCGTCACGGCGCGGAAAGCCGCTCAAACCGTGACGTTGGCGCAGCGTGCTCATCTGAGCGCGACGACCGGTCAGCATTTTGTGGGGATAGGTTTGATGCCCCACGTCCCACACGATGCGGTCATGCGGGGTGTTGAACACATAGTGCAAGGCGACGGTCAACTCGACGGTGCCCAAGTTGGAGCTCAAGTGGCCGCCTGTTTTGGCCACACTGTGCAATAACTCAGAGCGCAACTCATCGGCCAAGATGCCGAGTTGGTGACGCGGCAACGCACGCAAGTCTGCGGGCGAATGGATAGAGGACAACAAATCAGACATCTTTAAGTATTCCGGTTCACCACACGCTCGGCCAACGCGGCCAAGGTGTGGGTGTGCGTCAAGCCTGTATCGTGCAAAGCGTTCAAGGCTTCGCGCAACAAGGACTGCGCATAAGACGTGGCTTCATCCAAACCCAACAACGACACATAAGTGGGTTTGTCGTTGGCAGCATCTTTGCCCGCGGTTTTACCCAGGGTGGCTGAATCGGCGATGACATCCAAAATATCATCCACCACCTGGAAAGCCAAGCCCAAAGCACGGCCATAAGCCTGCAGGCCCTGCAAAGCCTGCTCAGAAGCTGCGCCACAGGCAGCACCCATCATCACACTGGCCTCCAGCAAGGCGCCGGTTTTGAGGCGATGCATGTGGCGCAATTGGTCTTCGTTCAAGGCGACGCCCACGCTGGCCAAATCAATCGCTTGACCACCAGCCATGCCGGCATGGCCCGCAGCCTGGGCCAGCAAACGACACAGGCGCGCTTGCACCCCCTCGGGAATGGCCGAGGCATCGGGTGTGAGTATTTCAAAGGCCAGGGCTTGCAAGGCGTCCCCTGCCAACAAGGCTTGGGCTTCGCCAAACTTCACATGGACCGTGGGTTTGCCTCGACGCAATACATCGTTGTCCATGCAGGGCATGTCGTCATGCACCAGCGAATAGGCATGGATCAACTCTGCAGCACACGCCGCACGCAATGCGGCTTCATCCAGCGCGGGATTGGGCACACCGTTGGCCACGGCCTCGCGCGCCGCCAACACCAACAAGGGCCGCAAGCGTTTGCCACCATCCAAGACGGAATAGCGCATGGCCTCACCCAAGCCGGCCGGCGCATCAGGACTGATCCAACGCGACAAGGCTTGTTCAACATGGTCTAGCCAGCGGTTGCTCCATTGATCGAGTTCGCTCGGGTTCATGCGCTTCGTCAAGGCGTTCACGTGGGTGTCCAAGGTTTGAGTGCACCGTTGTCGAGCACTTTGATTTGTTGTTCCACGGCATCCAGTTGGGCGCGACAGTAAGCCAAAAGTTCGGCGCCGCGCTCATAACCCGATAACAACTGGGCCAACGGCAGTTGACCTGACTCCATACCTGCGACCAGGCTCTCCAGCTCTTGCAAAGCCGCCTCGTAGCTGACGGGCGCAGCGTCTGTGGCACTGGAAGATGATTTGGCTTTGGGCATGTCTGTTCGGAATCCGAGGTTGAATGATCAATGAGCCAAGTATTTTAGGTCGCTCCGGTGCTTGACGTTTCGCCCCCTTGGGTACAATGGGCATCCTTCAATTGGCCTCAGGGCCATTTATTTTGTTCACTCACCTCCCTGTGGGGAGTCTTTAGGTCAGGTCACCCATGTCTGATTTAAGTCTTCAACTGCAGCAGGCGCACAGCCAACTACCAGTTACCAGTTACTTTGACGAGGCGCTGTTTCAGCGCGAACTGGAGACCATCTTTCAGCGCGGCCCACG
>Ga0228699_1000710_pt1 | contig 21936 bp, 15 predicted proteins | sample McNCre217_Aug_MG_FD_178016 | JGI IMG/M metagenome (GOLD analysis project Ga0228699, IMG submission 178016) | Freshwater microbial communities from McNutts Creek, Athens, Georgia, United States - 2-17_Aug_MG | ecosystem: Environmental > Aquatic > Freshwater > Creek | place: USA: Georgia... | reverse complement strand
GCTGCCCAGCACTTCGCTCGACACCAGCTGTGAGGTGCTGGCGCTGGCAAAGGTCACATAGCCGGGTTTGGTTTTGCCCAAGTTCACAAACTCGCGCAAGTTCTTGGCAGGCACCTCGTTGTTCACCGCCACCACCAAAGGCACCGAGCCCAAGTAACCCAGCGGGGCAAACGCGGTGTCTTGATCGTAGGGTAGCTTTTTCATCAAGCTCTTCAAGGCGGCATTGGTGCTGTTGGTGCCAATCAGAATCGTGTAGCCATCGGGCGCAGCTTTGGCCACTGCGTCGGCGCCCAGCATGCCGTTCACACCGGCTTTGTTTTCAATCACGATGGGTTGACCCAACGCCTCCGACATCTTGGTAGCAAAGGCACGGCCAATTTGATCGGTGGCGCTGCCTGCGGCAAACGGCACGATCGCCTTGATCGGCTTGTTCGGAAAACCCTGCGCAAACGCAGAAACCGCCGCACTCGCGACGATGGCCAAGGCCAGTTGTTTGATCTTCATGGTCTGTCTTTCCTTCCAAATTTCTTCAACACTCAAGCGGCTTCACGCGGGCCAATGTCAATGCTCAAAATCGCCGAGCTCAAACACTTGCCATGCGCGTCCAACGCCAACGAGCGCGTCACACCGCCGCCCAGTGCATCATGCAACACAAAATTCAGTGCGCCCAGGTGGGGCACCACATAGCGCTCCACAGGCCCATGCACCATGTCTTGGTAATGTGCCTTCACGCGCTCGGCGGTCACGCATCGTTCAATCTGCGCAAAGTCTTTCATATCGTAGGCGATCACCGACAGGGTGGACCGGTTGCCTTTGTCTCCGGTACGGGAATGGGCAATTTCTCGCAGCAACATTCACATCTCCAAAATTGAAACCGAGGTCTGCACACAATCGCGTGGCATCAAAATTGACGCCGCCGCAATCACCTCTCGCACAGACTTGGTAGCACCGCCACCACCGGCCGGACCGTTCAAATACAAAGCTTCGACTTCGTTGGCCACCTGCTCCGCCAGCTGCCGGGTGGGCACACGCATGGCCACACGCACACGCACCTCATAAGGTGCTGGCCCCTGCGACAAGGTATCGCCATGAATGGCGTTGACGCCCAGCAACTCATAGCGGCTCTCAAAGCTGCCCATGCCAGCGGCATTCAGGCGGTGGCGCAACACATCAAGCGCCAATTGCCCGCGCGCTTTAGCACCCGGCCCCGCATACGAAATTTGCCCCTCGCCTATAAAGCCATCGCGGTAACCCACCGTCACCTTCAGCGCGTCTGGCTTGGGCTGCCCTGTGGCGCCTTGCACCTGCACCCGGTCTGGGCCGACCTGCGTCAAGGTCACCTTTGAAAAATCGGCCACCACATCGGGCTGAAGGTATTGGCTAGGGTTTTCAATCTCGTACAGCAGCTGCTCGGTGCAGGTGGCCGTGGTCACGCAACCGCCCGAGCCTTCCACCTTGGTAATCACCGCGCTGCCATCGGCAGACACCTCGGCCAATGGGAACCCCAAGCGCGCCAAATCAGGCACATCGCGGTAACCCGGATCGGCAAAATAGCCACCCGTGATTTGCGCCGCGCATTCCAGCAAATGGCCAATCACAATGCCCTGTCCCATGCGCTGCCAATCTTCAAATGACCAACCAAACTCATGCACCAAGGGCGCCAAAAACAAAGCGGGGTCTGCCACACGCCCGGTGATCACCACATCGGCCCCCATCTCTAGCGCCCGCACCAAAGGCTCTGCGCCTAAATACGCATTGGCCGAAATCACGCGGTCGCCCAAGGAAGACAAAGTGGCCTCGTGCTCCATCAACGCAAAGTCATGGCCGGCCAGTTGAGGCAACACATCGTCCCCCTGCACCATGGCCACCTTGAGTTGGCTCAGGCCCAACTCGCGCGCCACCGCCAACACCGCTTGCGCGGCTGCTTGTGGATTGGCTGCGCCCATATTGGTGATGATCTTGATGTGTTGGGCCACGCACAGGGGCAACACCGCACGCATGCGGTCTTGCAGCAGCGGGTCAAAGCCCAGAGATGGGTTTTTGCTGCGCTCCAGCTGCGCCAAGGCAATGGTGCGCTCGGCCAGGCATTCGAACACCAGGTAATCGAGCTGGCCTTTTTCAGCCAACTCCACAGCGGGGGCAATGCGGTCGCCTGAGTAACCGGCGCCTGCGCCGATGCGCACTATTTTTTTCGATTGATTTGCCATGTGGGTGACAAGTGTCACCTAAAAATGACCGCCCTGAGGGAATGTCGTCTCAGGCCGAAAATCACATCGCCAAATTACATCGCAAACCGCGCGCCAAACCGCAATCCGTTGAGCCTGTACTGGTTGGCGCCCATCGCGCCCATCCAGCCCAAGTCAATGCCATCACCCGCTTTGTTGGTGTACATCAGCCCCAGGTTCAACGAGCGCGATGTTTGATAGCTGGTGCCCTGCATCAAGGTGTAAATGCCTCCTGCCACGCCCGCGTCGACGTAGTACACGTCTTGCGAGATCGCGCCCGTTCGCAAGCGGTTGCTACTGAGCTTGGCCGACGAAGTCAGCTTGCCATGGTCTAAGTACAGGTCATGCGACAGGTGCAAACCTGCCGACGTGGTGCTCGCCGAGTAGCTGGTGCTGGCGTAGCCCAGGGCGTAGTCTGCGGACCCTGTTTCGGTGTATTGGCCCAAACGAATTTGCGTCAGATCTTCACGCACAAACGGTGCCACGCGGTAGGCGCCGTAACTGAAGATCTTGCTGATGCTGGTGGAGGCAAAGCTGCTGCTGCCCGTTCTGCTCATATCCAGCGTGGCCAAGCCGTCAGACGTGGTGCGATCGCCACCAAATGACAGTGCGCTGTAGCCCAGCAAGCCGTCCACCACCCAGTTGTCACCAAAGCCCAGCATGCCGTAACCCGTGTAGGAGCGCTGGGTGGACTTGATGGCGCTTTGCAGCTCTGGCGACGCATTGGTGCCGTAACCCAGGCCAACCGCAGCGCCCACAATGGCGCGTGGCCCCACTTTGTAGTCCAAGCCAAACGTCAAACCATTCACACGGAATTTGTTGGTCACGTCTTTGTTGTCACCGGTTTTGAACAAGCCCGTATCAATCGTGCCTGCTGTCCAAAAGCTGTAGGTTTCTTGCTTGCGCTCGTAGGCGTAAATGCGTTCTTCCATCGCCGCTTGTTGGTCGATCTCTTGCGGGTTGTTGTAATCGTTGAAGGGCTGTTTATCGGCCACGTTGAACGGGTCGGGGTCTTTCATGCCCGCTTTGCGGAGGCTGGCGGTGGTGGATTCGCCCGAGTTACCCGACCACACATCTTTGATTTTGTAGAACAGCGGCGCCATAGGGCCTAAGGACGGCGTGGCCACGCTCACCCCCAGGTTGCTGGGCGTGAGGGCAAAGCTGTGTCTGAACGTGTCCAGATGACTGGTGATGTTGAGCATCTGCGTTTGCACAAACTTTTGGGTCTGCATCAGCTGCGTACCTTGGGTCTTGGCCACCGATGCATCGGTAGCCGCTGCAGCCAGCGTGGCCCTGCGGCTCACGCTGATGGCCACGGTGGCCGTGGCTGAGGTGTAGGTGCCGTCTGCGGCTTTGGTTGCAGTCACGGTACATGTTTCGTTTGCCGAACCCGCAGTCACTGTTGCACCCGACAAGGTACAGGTGCCCGCCGTCATGGCGTAACTCACCGCGCCGCTGCCACTGCCGCCACTGGTGCTCAGGGTGGAGGTTGGCGTGGTTGCATTCAGCACATTGGGGGACGCTGCCACGGTCAATGCGGCCTGCGCTATCAGTGCGGCACGAGTGACAGTCGTTGTGTAGGTTTGCGTAGTCGTGCCATCTTGGGCGGTCACCACCGTGGTGATGGTGTTGCTGCCCACACTCAAGCTGATGTTGCCGCTGGCGCTGCCGCTAGCGACTGTTGTGCCGTTGACTTTGACCGTCGCATTGTTGTCTGTGACTGTAGGTGTCACTGTGATGCTGGTCGTCGCATTCGTCACCGTTGCTGTGTAGCTGGTTGTGTTGCTTCCGAACGCCGGAGACAACGTACCGCTCGACAAACTTAAACCAGACAAAGTTGCCGTCGCCGCAGCTGCACGCGTCACTGTGGTTGTGTAAGTTTGCGTGGTGATGCCATCTTGAGCTGTCACCACTGTGGTGATGGTGTTGTTGCTACCCACGTTCAAACTTATGCTTGCACTTGCGCTGCCACTGGCTACGGTTGTGCCGTTGACTTTGACCGTCGAGTTGCTATCTGTCACTGTTGGGGTGACCGTGATGCTTGAGGTGGCGTTGCTAACTGACGCTGTGTAGCTTATCGTGCCGCCTGCAAATGCAGGCGATAAAGTCCCAGAAGATAAATTTAGGGATGAAAGCGTTGCTGTAGCTGATGCGTAAGTAAATAAACTGTTGGCAGCATTCGTTCCACCCACGGTTGTTACCAAAACACTCACAGCACCTGCCGCATGCGCCGGTGTTGTGGCTGTAATTTGGGTGGCACTGTTCACCGTAAAACTGGTGGCTGCTGTACCCCCAAATGACACGGCTGTTGCGCCTGTCAAATTCGTCCCTGTAATCGTGACGTTGGTACTACCACTAATCGGACCACTGCTTATATTGAGTGAGGCAACAGTAGGCGCGGCGATGTAGGTGTACCCTCCCGCCAATGACCCTGTACCGCCTGGAGTTGTCACCGCTACAGCCGATGCACCTGCCGCGTGTGCGGGAACTGTGGCTGTAATTTGGGTAGCGCTGTTCACTGAGTAACTGGTGGCCGCCGTGCCACCAAACGTCACGGCTGTTGCCCCTGTCAAATTCGTCCCCGTAATTGTGACGCTGGCCCCACCCGCAAGAGGGCCACTGGTTGTGTTGAGTGAGGTGACTGTGGGCGCTGCGACATATGTATACCCACCCGTTAACGACCCCGTACCGCTGGGCGTTGTGACTGCCACAGCCACTGCCCCTGCCGCGTGAGCGGGCACGGTGGCTGTAATTTGGGTGGCACTGTCTACCGTGAAACTGGTGGCCGCCGTACCACCAAACGAAACGGCTGTTGCCCCGGTCAAATTCGTCCCAGTAATCGTTACGCTGCCGCCACCAGCTACGTTACCGCTCGTAGGTGTCAATGAAGTGATTGCGGGCGCGGGTGTGCTGATCACAGAGATCGTCACGCTCTGAGTACCACCGCCCCATGTACACGAGGTCGTTCCAGCAGTAAATCCTAGCGATGCCAAGGTGCCAGAAAAAGTCATGGTTCCAGAAGTATTGATTACAGTGCCGACAGTAGAACCGGTTGGAACCATCAAAAAATGTTGTACAAGCTCAAAACTAAATTGATCACCTGGAATGGATACCGATGTTGGATCATTGAAACTCGCACCCGTTCCCATACTTCCCGTGCATGTCATGTCTGGAACCTGGATACGTTGAACACTGGAAGTTGCTGGATTGATCCCTGTGAAAAACCTAATAAGGTTTAAGGCTGGAAAAGTAGACGCTGAATTTGAAAACGTTGCGTCCGGAGCAGTTTGAACTGTATGGGATCCGCTTGCGGTGGCAATCACCTCTGTACCAGATGCTGATGGTTGAATTCTGATGTTCGACGCTGCATTGGCATTCAATGCCAACAAGCCCAACACCAGCGCGAGGAGGATTTTTGTTTTGTGGAAGCCGAATACTTTTCCTGCCCAACCGGCAGGAATGGAAATAAGGAAGCGAGAAGTTTTCATTGTGCTGGACGTTTTTATGCCAGCTTTTATTCTTTAATTTGACGGTCAAGTTTTCTAACAAAACATTGCAAAACGTAACTATTGTTTTAATTTATTTCAATATGCGTCACGATTTGATAACCCACGTTGCGAATGGACTCAATGACGATGCCTTGTGCCCCAGCGTCTTGCATTTTTTTACGCAACCGTGCAATTCGAACCGTGATGCTAGCTTTCATGGTGTCGTTCATTTCAACGTCGAGCATTTCAGCAATTTGCCAGGTTTCTAATTTGCCAGAAGGTGCTCTGGCCAGTGCTGTTAGAAGCATGACCTCGGTAGCAGTGAGTTTGACCACACCCGCTTGCCCTGTGAGCTCTAGTTTGTCGAGCACCAGTTGTTGTGTGCCTACTGCCTTGTTCAGCATGGCCGCTTCGTGCCTGCGGGCAAAACGTCGGATGGCGGCTGTGAGCTCTGCAAACACCACGGGCTTGGTGATGTACAAGTCCGCACCACTGTCGTAGCCAATGATTTTGTCGTCCAAGTCGGTACGCGCCGAAATGATGATGATGCCCACAAACGGCTGCGCTTGACGAATGCGCTTGGACAGGCTGGTGCCACTCTCACCCGGCAGGTTGATGTCAATCAAAAAAATGTCGGCGGGTTCGCCACCCGCCGTGTCTTCGAGTTCTTCTGCGCACGACAAGCCGGTGGCGCGATGGCCTTCGTTGGTGAGCACTTGGCAGGTCAGTTCGCGCAAGTCGTCGTTGTCTTCAACGACCACAATGTTCAGCTTGGCAACCATAGTTCAAACCTCACGTATTTGTCATTCGGCAGGTAGAGGCAGTCGCCACCCACCAAGCGGGCCAGCGCGCGAACAAGGTATAGGCCCAAGCCTGTGCCAGGTTGGGACTCTGCGCTTGCGCTGCGGTAGTATTTTTGAAACACTTTGTCTGGGTCGGGCCAGCTGGAAAATTTGGGGCGGTTCGACACAGTGATCGACACGCCGGGCGCACCCGCCTCGTTGCACTTGGTCGCGACATGCACATCGACGGGTTCTTGTTTGTCGCCGTAGCGGTCGGCGTTGTCGAGCAAGTTGTTGAGCATGACATCGAGGAACTGCGTGTCAGTTTGAACATGCACGTTATGGATGGGCACCCAAGTGACTTCAGGTCCCGTCCTTTCCTGCAGAAAATTTTGGATGTATTGGCCCAGGTCGATCTGTGTGAGGCGAATGTCCACATTGCCTTCGGTCAATTTGTCGGCCTTGACGCAGCGGTCCAGAATGGCTTTCATATTGCCCACAGCACGGCCCACGTAAGAGCTGGTGGTTTGCTGGTCGTTTTTTGCCAGCATCGCCATGTCGATGATGGAGAGCGGTGTTTTCAGCTCATGCATGAGCATGTGAAACAAATGGGTTTGTTCTTCGCGTCGGCTTTTTTCCAGAGCCACGGCTTGCTCGGACAACAACAGGTTTTTCTCGTACTCCGTCTGCATGGCCCGTTGCTTGTTGGCACGCAGTTGCATGAGCGCCGTCATGAACAGGCTAGAGCACAGCGTGTAGATCACCAGACCGTTGACAGCAAATTCGCTGCCACGCATGAATCCTAAGTAAGGCAACACACTGAAGACCGACGCCGCATTGATCGAGAAGTAATAGGCCACCACGACGCGTTTGCTGAGCAACACTTTGTCTTTGCGTGCTTGCACCTTGTGCCCATCGATAAACAGGATGGAAATGGCCAGCCAGGTAAAAAGGCTGATGCCATTGAGCAGCATATTGATGTACAAAGCAGTTCTTATGTATCCCAACGCCATGAGCACAAAGACCGTGATGGATCCAACCATCAGGCCGTTGAGCAGGGCTTTACCCCAGGGTGACAGCTCGTACTCGTGCAAGAAGCGGTATTCAAACAAGAACGATAACGCGGTGGCGAGAATGACTTCCCAGCTGAACATGGCGTCCATATTGACATCTGACATGTCTGCAAACACAAGTCTGTGAAGGCCAAACAGCGAAGCCACATAAAAGAAATAGTAGATTTGCCGAACAACAAACAGTGCGTAGATGGTGTCGCGGTGATTGGCCCAGTTGATCAACACGACGAGGGCAAACATGCCAATGGTGGCCAGCACACCAAAGTAGGCCAGGTTGAGCTTGAATTCGCTGCTAGCCATTTCGTCGCGGGTGAATGCCTCCACATTGATAAGACTGGTGCTGATGGTCTTGACCCGCAACCAGATGATGCGCGGCTGGTCACCCGCTGGCACGACAAAGGTGTGCGAGAGCGAGACAAATTCTTCGTTTGGTGGATGAACAGCATCGCCTACGACTCTTGTTTTTCCGCTTTGATCTAAGGGGTCAAAGAGCCGGATTTCATCGAGGTAGAAGGGCCGGACGCGAAGCACGATGTCGTCATCTGCCTTGGCCCCTGGGGGTGGCGTGATTTGCAGCCTCACCCAAATGGCAGCGCTGGTGTAACCACGGCTCAACACGCCGTTGTAAGGGGTGGCTACTTCGGTGACGATTTCTTGCAGCGACTTTTGCGCGGTGGGGTCTTGCACATAGGCCCGCTCGGTGATCAACTCGCCCGCCCATGCCTGGCCCAGCAGCAGCGCACTGGCTAACAGCAAGGGTTGCAACAGGGAAAGAAGAGACTTTGAATAATGAAACAGCATAGGCAACAAGCAATATGTGCTGCGATGCTAGGAGCGGATTGGGGAGTTTTATTACATTTCATTGCACCCACAACTCACAAGGCGCATGAAAATTGGCCTGCCCGGAGGGGATCGAACCCCCGACCCACAGCTTAGAAGGCTGTTGCTCTATCCAACTGAGCTACGGGCAGTTCAGACATGAAAAAAGGCCCCAAATGGGGCCTTTTCTACTCACTTGGTCGGGGCGATAGGATTCGAACCTACGACCCTCTGGTCCCAAACCAGATGCGCTACCAGACTGCGCTACGCCCCGAAGACCATTATTCTAACCCAAAACGACCCGGGGGAAACCATGATGCAATATATTGCCTAAAGCAAGTAAAGTTGCAATTTAATGCAGGAGACACCCATGCCAGCCGCCATTGAAATACCACGCCAATACAACGCCGCCCAAGCACTGCTTGCGCGCCACAGCCAACGCGCCGAGAAAGTTGCGTTCATTGACGCGGTCAGTGGCGAACAGCTCACCTTCGGGCAGCTGAACGAGCAAGCTTGGCGTTTTGCCAATGTGCTGCGGGCTCAGGGGTTTGAGCCCGAAAGCCGCGTGTTGCTGTGCATGCTCGACACCCCGCAATGGCCGGTGGTGTTTTTGGGTTGCATGCTGGCCGGTGTGGTGCCCGTGGCCACCAACACCTTGCTGACCACCAAAGACTTTGACTACATGCTGCGCGACTCTCGTGCACGCGGCTTGCTGGTGTCCAACGCCCTGCTGCCCGCCTTCAACGATTTGATTGGCCAATTGCCTGACTTGAAAACCGTCATCGTGTCAGGCGCCACAACGGCCACGCCTCATCTCTCGCTCGAACAATTGCTGGCCAAGGCCGATGCCACACCCCACTGCGCCGACACCTGCGCTGATGACATTTGTTTTTGGTTGTACTCCAGCGGCTCCACCGGTTCGCCCAAGGGCACGGTGCATTTGCACAGCCATTTGATTCAAACCGCCGAGTTGTATGGCCAAGGCGTGTTGGGCATTCGCGAATCAGACGTGGTGTATTCGGCCGCCAAATTGTTTTTTGCCTATGGCCTGGGCAATGCCTTCACCTTCCCCATGAGTGTGGGCGCCACCACGGTGCTGCTGTCAAGCCGCCCTACTACCGACGATGTGTTTGGCATTTTGCAAAAACACCAACCCACCATTTTTTACGGTGTGCCCACCTTGTATGCCTCGCTACTCGCAGCACCGAACCGCCCACAAAAATCAGCCCTCAATTTGCGTGTGTGCACCAGCGCGGGCGAAGCGCTGCCCGCAGAAATCGGCAAGAAATGGAATGCCGAATACGGCTGCGAAATTTTGGACGGCATTGGTTCGACCGAAATGCTGCACATCTTTTTGAGCAACCGTCCCGGCGAGGTGCGCTATGGCACCACGGGCAAGGCGGTGCCCGGCTACGCGCTACGCATCGTCAACGAAGACGGCAAAGAATGCGCAGACGGTGAAATTGGTGAGTTGCAAATCAACGGCCCCAGCGCAGCCCTGATGTACTGGAACAACCGCGCCAAAACCAAAGCCACCTTTGCCGGTGAATGGACGCGCAGTGGCGACAAGTACACACGCGACGCAGACGGCTACTACACCTACGGCGGTCGCAGCGACGACATGCTCAAGGTGGGTGGCATTTATGTGTCGCCCTTCGAGGTAGAAGCCTCGCTGATGACCCACCCCAGCATCTTGGAAGCCGCCGTGGTGGGCATGGCCGACACCGATGGCCTGATCAAACCCAAAGCCTATGTGGTGCTCAAGCCCAACGAGAACATCTCCACCGATGATGTGAAGGCGCATGTGAAAAGCCAGCTCGCGCCCTACAAGTACCCACGTTGGATTGAGTTTGTGAACGAACTGCCCAAAACAGCCACGGGCAAAATTCAGCGCTTCAAGCTGCGTGCATGAATTTGAGGGCCTGCACAGGCCCCTCATGCCGTCACAACAAGGGTCGCAGCTCCTGCGCAGCGCCTTGCAACACAGGTAAAAAATACTGCTGAATTTGTGGTGCCTGCATGTGTGCAGCAGAGAGCACCACGTTCAAAGCCGCCACGGTTTTGCCTTGCGCATTGCGCAGTGGCACCGACATGGCGCTGACGCCTAACTCATGCTCCTCGCAGCTGATGGCAAAGTCGTCGGCTTGTGCTTGGGCAATGCGGGCGCGCAACGTTTTGGGGTCGGTCACGGTATGGCCCGTCAAGCGGGGCAAGGCACGGCCTTTGAGCCACGCGTTCAAAGCCGTTTTCGTTTGCGCGGCCAACAGCACGCGCCCGGTAGAAGTAGCGTGCACAGGCAAGCGTGCGCCCAAGTGCAGTCCGTAGGCCATGACACGCGCCACATCGCTGCGGGCCACGATGACCACCTCTTCATCGTCGAGCACCACCACAGAAAAAGAATGCGACGACTGCAAGGCCAAACGGTTCAAGGTGGGCTGCACCACGCGTGGCAAACGCGAAGACGCCAAGTAGCTGCCCGAAAACCGCATCACCTTTGAGGCCAGCCAAAAATAGCTGCCATCGGTTTCCAAGTAACCCAAGTGGCTAAGGGTGAGCAAATGCCGCCGTGCCGCAGCGCGGGTGATGCCCGCGCGTTGCGCCGCCAAGGTGGCGTTGAGGCGCTGGCGTTCGGTGTCAAAACTCTCCAACACCGCCATGCCTTTGACCATGCCTTCAATCAAATCTGCTTTTGCAATTGCCATTCGGCCCTCCACGCTTTGCGCAATGATCGCACATTTATGCCGATGATCGCACAAGCTTGACTCAAACGCCTAGGCATTGATGCAGATCAAACCTATGCTTTGCGCACATCAAACAGGAGACACACATGCGGACACAAGTTGCCATCATCGGCGCAGGCCCTTCCGGGTTGTTGCTGGGCGCGCTGCTGAACAAAGCAGGCATCGACAACATCATCCTGGAGCGACAAAGCGGCGACTATGTGTTGGGACGCATCCGCGCCGGTGTGCTCGAACAAGTCACCGTGGATTTGCTGGACGAGGTGGGCGTGAGCAAACGCCTGCACCAAGAAGGTTTGGTGCATGGCGGCTTTGAGCTGCTGTTTGCAGGCAAACGCCACCGCATTGACCTGAACCAACACACAGGTGGCAAAAACGTGGTGGTCTACGGACAAACCGAAGTCACCCGCGATTTGATGGCCGACCGCGCCGACAAAGGGCTGACTACCATCTACGAAGCCGACAACGTGATGGTGCATGACTTTGACAGCACCAACCCCCGCGTGACCTACGACAAAGACGGCAAGTCGCACACGATTGAATGCGACTTCATTGCCGGTTGCGATGGCTTTCATGGCGTGTGCCGAGCCAGCGTGCCCAAGGGCGCGATCAAAGAGTATGAGAAGGTCTACCCCTTCGGCTGGTTAGGCATCTTGGCCGATGTGCCGCCGGTGTCACACGAGTTGATCTATGCCCACACCGACCACGGCTTTGCGCTGTGCTCGATGCGCAGCGCCACGCGCAGCCGCTACTACATTCAAGTGCCTCTGAGCGACAAGGTCGAAGAATGGTCGGACGAGCGCTTCTGGAAAGCACTCAAAGAGCATCTGGACCCCGAAGCACAAGCCAATCTGGTGACGGGCCCCTCGATCGAAAAAAGCATTGCGCCCTTGCGCAGCTTTGTGGCCGAACCCATGCGCTTTGGCCGCATGTTCTTGGCAGGCGACGCGGCGCACATCGTGCCGCCCACAGGCGCCAAAGGTTTGAACCTGGCCGCCACCGATGTGAAGTATTTGGGCGACGCCATCACCGAGTTTTATGCCGAGAAAAGCGCAGCGGGCATCGACAACTACTCACAACGTTGCTTGCGTCGCATTTGGCGCGCCGAGCGTTTCTCTTGGTGGTTCACTTCGCTGATGCACCAATTCCCCGATGCCGGTGGCTTTGGTCACAAAGTGCAAGAGGCCGAGCTGGACTACCTGATTCACAGCGAAGCCGCCTCGCGTTCTTTGGCTGAAAACTATGTGGGCCTGCCGCTGAACTTTGGCGAGTAAGACACACGGGGCGCCGATAATGGCGGCATGACTGCCGCTACATCCCCCCTGTCTCACCTGGCCCCCCTCAAAGGGGTGCGTGTATTAACCCTGGCCCTCAACCTGCCCGGCCCTGCCGCCGTGATGCGCTTGCAGGCCATGGGCGCGCAATGCGTCAAGCTGGAGCCCTTGGCGCCTGGCCAACAAGCCACCGCCGACCCGATGGGCATTTACAAGCGCGCGGCCTACGACGCCATGCACCAAGGCGTGAAGGTATTGCAAGCCGATTTGAAGTCTGAGCGCGGCCAAGCCGCACTGCACAAGCAACTGGCCAAAACCGATGTGCTGATCACCTCGTTCCGCCCTTCTGCGTTGAAGAAACTGGGGTTGGTGTGGAAAGAGTTGCACCAGCGTTACCCCGCGCTGTGCGTGATCAGCATTGTGGGCGCACCCGGTGCGCGTGCCGAAGAACCCGGCCACGACTTGACGTATTTGGCCGACAACGGTTTGGTGAATGGCTTGGAACTGCCCCCGAGTTTGTATGCGGACATGGGCGGTTCCTTGCTCACCACCGAGGCCGTGCTGCAAGCTTTGTTGCTGCGCCAACGTGCAGGACGCAACCACGGCCAAGGCATGTTCCAAGAAATTGCACTGAGCGATGCAGCCGCCTATCTGGCCCTGCCCCGCACCTGGGGCTTGACCACGCCTGACGGCGATGTGGGCGGCGCACATGCGGGCTACAAGGTCTACCCTTGCAAGAATGGCCGCGTGGCCGTGGCGGCCCTGGAGCCGCACTTTGCCGCACGTTTGTGTGAAGCCGCAGGTCTGCCAGCCAGTGCGGCCAAGCAGATGAACAAGCGCAGCACACACGCCGCAATTGCTGCGTTTTTACTCACGCAAACCAAGCAGCAGTTGGACAGGCTGGCGACGGCCAAAGACATTCCGCTGCACACACTGCCGCGCTGAATGCGTGAAGCGAGCGGCGCTTGCCACAGAGCGCTTGCTACAAGGCCGCTTGCGCTTGATCAAGCCAAGTGGCGCAGGGGATGCGCCACAGCGGGCCAAGGGCTCACAAAGAAGGGCAACACCATCTCAGGCGTGATGTCTTCAATGCGTGTCGGTTCCCACTTGGGTTGACGGTCTTTGTCCACCGCCAAGGCGCGGATGCCTTCCACGGTTTCGCTGCTGGTACCACGACGCGACAGGTGGTCGGTGTGAAAGCAGTGGCGCACCAAGTCGCGCTCCATGCGCAGGTCGTCGGCCAGGCTCATGTGGCGACCACGGCGCACTTGTTCCAGCGTGACATGCAGCATCAAGGGTGAACGGTGGCGCAAGGCACTCAAGGTGTGTGCGGCCCAGCTGTCTGCGCCTTGCGCATCGCTCAAGCCTTGCAGGGCATGCACCATGTCTTGCAAGGTCGGCAAAGCAAACACGGCATCGACTTCAGCATGCAACCAAGCGGGTGCTGTGGCTTTGGCTTGCGCGGTGCTGGCCTGTGTTTGTTCACGCAGCCACGTCAACACGGCTTGGCCGTTGGCAAAGGGTTGTTGCGTCAAGCCGTCCCACAACACGGGCAAGTGTTCTGCGGGTGTGAATGCATCGGCCAGCCCGACTGACAAGGATTCGCCGCCACGCAAGAGTTGCCCCGTGAGTGCCAGATACTCGCCCACTGCGCCTTGGCAACGGCTCAAGAAGTAACCGCCGCCCACATCGGGGAACAAACCAATGTGTGTTTCGGGCATGGCCATTTGCGTACGCTCAGTCACCACACGCAAGGCAGCGCCTTGGCTGATGCCCATGCCACCACCCATGACGATGCCGTCCATCAAGGCCACATAAGGCTTGGGGTAGTTTTGAATCAGGTGGTTAAGGTTGTACTCTTCGGTGAAGAAGTCTTCCAGCGTGGTGTCGCCAGCCAGGGCTGCTTGGTGAAAGTAGCGAATGTCGCCCCCTGCGCAAAAGGCGCCAAACGGGCCTTCTTTGTTGCTGCCACGAATCACCACCGCATAGACCTGCGGATCGTTCTGCCAAGCCAGCAACACATGGGTGAGTTCGCGCACCATGGCGAGCGATAAAGCGTTCAGCGCTTTGGGACGGTTGAGCGTGATCAAGCCCACATGGTTGACGCACTGCGCTTGCACATCGCTGGTGAATACGGTTTTCATGATTTGTCTCCTGAATTGGGGCGCTCGGCCCACCACACATTGAGCAACAGGGCCAACAACACCAAGGCCCCACCCATCAGCACGCGGCTGCTGGGTTCTTCACCCGCACCCAGCCATGCAAACAGCGTCCCGAACAACACTTCGAGCAACGCCAACAAAGAAATTTCTGCGGCAGGCAACACGCGTGCGCACAAGACCAGCAAGCTGCAAGGAATCGCCAACTGCACCAGCCCCAGCACAGCAAGCCACGCCACATCGTGTGTGCTGGCTTGCAAGGGCCATGCAAACGGTAAGGTGGCCAAGGCTGACAGCAAGGCGCCTATCAACACGGCTGGCAGCATGTCCACAGACTCGCCACGCGTTTGGCCGTGACGCACCACGCTCCAGTTCACCGCCGCCGCAGTGGGCACGCACAAGGCAATGGCAACGCCCCAAGGAAAAGTTTCAGCTTGCAAAGGTTGGGCAAACATCCACGTCATGCCCAGGCCTGCCACACCGATGGCGAGCCAAGTCACCCGTGCAATGTGCTGCTTGAAAAACACACGCGCAATCAAGGCGCTGAGCAAAGGCCCCACCGCCATGACGATCAACACCTCGGCCACTCGGGCCAAGGTAAGTGCCACCATGAAGGCGGTGAACATGACCGACCAGCACACGCCGCTGAGCCACACCACGCGCGGCGCATGAAAAAGCCGAGAGAAAACCCCTCGGCCTTGGTAAATGGGCAAGATCACCAGCAGTGACAGCATGGTGAACAGACTGCGCCAGAACGTGACTTCAAAGCTCTGGGCGCTGTCCAGGTGACGCGTGACCACACCCGCAATCGACCACATGGCGGTGACCGCCACCATGGTCCAGACGGCAACAGCGCGGGTCATGCGCGTCACATCAAACGTTTGATCAAGCGTTTTTGTTGCGCTTGCGCTCGTGCTCTTTGAGGAAGCGCTTGCGCAGACGCACGCTCTTGGGCGTGATTTCGACCAATTCGTCGTCTTCGATGAATTCCACACCGTATTCGAGTGTGAGGTCAATCGGCGGCGTGATCTTGATCGCGTCTTCTTTGCCAGACACACGGAAGTTGGTCAGCTGCTTGGTACGTGTGGCGTTGACGACCAGGTCGTTGTCACGGCTGTGGATGCCCACGATCATGCCTTCGTACACAGGGTCGTTGGCCTTGACGAACATGCGGCCACGGTCGTCCAACTTGCCCAAGGCGTAGGTGAAGATTTCACCGTCGTCCATCGAGATCAACACACCGTTCTTACGGCCGCCGATGTCGCCTTTGTGCGGCTCGTAGCTGTCGAAGATGTTGGAGATCAAGCCAGAACCACGGGTCAAGTTCAAGAATTCGTTGGTGAAACCAATCAAACCACGGGCGGGAATGCGGTATTCCAAACGCACACGACCACGGCCATCGGGTTCCATGTTCACGAGTTCGCCTTTGCGCTCACCCAGGGCTTGCATCACGCCGCCTTGGTGACCTTCTTCGATGTCAGCCGTCACCAATTCGATCGGCTCATGACGCACACCGTCGATGTCGCGGTAGACCACGCGTGGCTTGGACACAGCCAACTCGTAGCCTTCGCGGCGCATGTTTTCCAACAAGATGGTCAAGTGCAATTCACCGCGACCGGCGACGTCAAACACGCCTTCTTCGTCGGTTTCTTTGACGCGCAAGGCCACGTTGTGTTGCAGTTCTTTTTGCAAGCGGTCCCAAATTTGACGGCTGGTGACGTACTTGCCTTCGCGACCAGCCAAGGGGCTGGTGTTGACGCAGAAGTTCATGGTCAGCGTCGGCTCGTCAATCTTGAGCATGGGCAGTGGTGCGGGGTTCGTGGGATCAGTCACCGTCACACCGATGTTCAAGTCGGCAATGCCGTTGATCAACACGATGTCGCCAGGACCGGCTTCGGTGGCTTGCACACGGTCCAAACCTTGGAATTTCAACACTTGGTTGATACGGCCTTTGACGGCGGTGCCATCGGGGCCTTCCATGACCAACACATCCATCATGGGCTTGATGGTGCCTTGGCTGATGCGACCCACACCGATGCGACCCACGAAGGTCGAAAAGTCGAGCGCAGAAATTTGCAACTGCAAGGGCGCTGCAGGGTCACCCTGTTGCGGTGGCACATGCTTCAACACGGTGTTGAACAAGGCCGACATGTCGGGGCCCCACTGTTCGCCAGGTGCGCCTTCTTCCAACGACGTCCAGCCGTTGATGCCTGAGGCATAGACCACAGGGAAGTCGAGTTGTTCGTCGGTGGCACCGAGTTTGTCGAACAAGTCAAAAGCGGCGTTGACCACTTTGTCGGGGTTGGCACCGGGCTTGTCGACTTTGTTCACCACGACGATGGGCTTCAAGCCCAACGCCAATGCTTTCTTGGTGACGAAACGGGTTTGAGGCATGGGGCCTTCTTGCGCGTCGATCAACAGCACCACGCCGTCAACCATGGACAAGGCGCGTTCGACTTCACCACCGAAGTCCGCGTGACCGGGGGTGTCGACGATGTTGATGTGGGTACCTTCCCAGCTCACGGCGCAGTTCTTGGCCAAAATCGTGATGCCACGTTCGCGTTCGATGGCGTTGTTGTCCATCACGGTATCGACCACTTTTTCGTGATCCGCAAAAGTACCCGACTGGCGCAGCAATTGGTCCACCATGGTGGTTTTACCGTGGTCAACGTGGGCGATGATGGCGATGTTGCGAATTTGCTTACTCATGCTTCTCTCTTCCTTTATGCCTGCTGGGCCAGCACAGGCTGGTTGACAGGCGATTTTTCCAAAATTTGTTGAATTTCAAGGGGACTCAACAATCGTCCCGGAATCAGTTCTCCCGCTTTGACATGGGCACTGCCCAGCAAAGCGTGCGGCTGCTCGCCAAACACACTCACGCGGTCCAGGTCGGGCCAAGCACCACGACGGCGCACGCCGCTCAAGAAGCGCCCTGCATTCTCCGCATCCAACGTGACAACCGTGTGATCGGATAACAAGGTCTGCACGGGCATCAAACGCGCTTCGCGTTGGGGCTCGTCCATCGCGCTCAGTTCTTCCAGAGTCACGCAATCAGATTGGGTGAAGGGCCCAGTCGCCACACGGCGCAAGGCGCTCAGATGACCACCACAGCCCAAGGCCTCGGCAATGTCTTCGCCCAAGGTGCGGATGTAGGTGCCTTTGCTGCATGTGACGCGCAAACGCAAAAATGGGGCCTCGCCGTCGAGCTGCATGTCGAGCAGCTCCAGGTCATGAATCACCACATGGCGCGGCTCGCGCTCGACGGTTTGGCCGGCGCGTGCATATTCATACAAAGCTTTGCCGTCTTTTTTCAAGGCGCTGTGCATGGGCGGCACTTGCGTGATGGGCCCCATGAAGCGGTCCAGCACCTCGACCACTTGGCCGACAGAGCATGTGACAGGCCGTTGTGCAATGACCTCGCCCTCGGCATCGGCCGTGCTGGTCTTCACGCCTAAACGCACCGTGGTTTCGTAGGTTTTGTCGGCATCCAAATGCAACTGGCTGAATTTGGTGGCCGCGCCAAAACACAAAGGCAACACGCCCGTGGCCAAAGGGTCGAGCGTGCCGGTGTGGCCGGCTTTTTCAGCCCGCAACAACCACTTGGCTTTTTGCAAGGCATCGTTGCTCGACAAACCCAAAGGCTTATCCAACAACAATACGCCGTGCACAGGGCGTCGCTGCACCCGTGCGCGTGGCATGCTTGTGCTGGGAGACTTGGTACTCCCTGGCGTCGACCCGACAGCGCTCATGTCAGTCGTCCTTCGCTTTGGAAGCGACAGCCTTGGCAATCAAGGCGTTCATGTCGGACGCGCGCTCAGGCGTGCGGTCATACACAAAATGCAAAGTGGGAACGGTGTGGATGTGCAAGCGCTTGAACAAACCGTTGCGCAAAAAACCGGCAGCCTGATTGAGGCCTTCGGCGGTTTGCGCAGGGTCGCCATTGAGCACACTGAAATGCACTTTGGCATGCGCGTAATCGGGCGTGACCTCTACCCCTTGCAGCGTGACCATGCCCACACGCGGGTCTTTCAACTCGCGCGCGATCAACTCCGCCAGATCGCGTTGGATCTGGTCCGCCACTTTGAAGCTGCGGTTGGGGGTGCTACTCGGTTTACGTGCCATGCCGGTTCACATTGCGACGAACGCTTTACAGCGTACGTGCCACCTCTTTGATCTCGAAGAATTCCAACACATCGCCTTCGACGATGTCGTTGTAGTTCTTGATGGTCAAACCGCACTCGAAGTTTTCTTTGACTTCTTTCGCATCGTCTTTGAAACGCTTCAAGCTGTCGAGTTCGCCGGTGAAGATGACCACGTTGTTGCGCAGCAAGCGCAGCTTGGCGCTGCGACGCACCAGGCCCGAGGTGACCATACAACCCGCGATCGCACCAATCTTGCTGACGCGCAGCACTTGGCGGATTTCGGCGGTACCGATGACTTCTTCTTTCTTGTCGGGTGTGAGCATGCCAGACATGGCAGCTTTGAGCTCGTCCACAGCGTCGTAAATGATGTTGTAGTAACGGATCTCAACGCCATTGCCTTCGGCCAACTTGCGCGCACCGGCATCCGCACGGGTGTTGAACCCAATGATGACGGCTTTGGAAGCAATCGCCAAGTTGACATCGCTCTCGCTGATGCCACCGACGGCGGCGTACACGAGCTGAACCTTGACCTCGTCGGTGGACAGCTTGAGCAAGGAAGCGGCCAGCGCTTCTTGCGAACCCTGCACGTCGGCTTTGACGATGATGGGCAGCATCTTGACGTCGCCGGATGTCATGTCCGAGAACATGTTTTCCAGCTTCGAGGCTTGTTGCTTGGCCAGCTTGGTGTTGCGCACCTTGCCTGCACGGTAGGTGGCGATTTCGCGGGCACGACGCTCGTCGGTCATGACCATGAATTCGTCGCCCGCTTGCGGCACTTCGGTGAGGCCTTGCACTTCCACAGGAATTGAAGGACCGGCCGATTTGATGGGCTTGCCGTTCTCGTCCAACATGGCGCGCACGCGGCCAAAGGTTTGACCGGCCAAGATGACATCGCCCGTGTTGAGCGTGCCCGACTGAACCAACACCGTCGCCACAGGGCCACGGCCTTTGTCCAGGCGCGCTTCGATCACCAGGCCTTTGGCCATGGCGTCAACCGGTGCTTTGAGTTCCAGCACTTCGGCTTGCAACAACACCTGTTCGAGCAACTCGTCGATGCCGGCGCCTGTTTTGGCAGAGACTTCACAGAACGGTGAATCACCACCGAACTCTTCAGGCACCACTTCTTCAGCCACCAATTCGCCTTTGACGCGCTCTGGATTGGCACCGGGTTTGTCGATCTTGTTGACCGCAACCACCAGGGGCACGCCGGCTGCTTTGGCATGTTTGATCGCTTCTTTGGTTTGCGGCATCACGCCGTCATCGGCGGCCACCACCAAGATCACGATGTCGGTAGCTTTGGCACCGCGTGCACGCATGGCCGTGAAGGCCTCGTGACCGGGGGTGTCCAAGAACGAGATCATGCCGCGTGGTGTTTCCACGTGGTAGGCGCCAATGTGTTGGGTAATGCCGCCGGCTTCGCCCGACGCCACTTTGGCGCGACGGATGTAGTCGAGCAAGGATGTTTTACCGTGGTCCACGTGACCCATGACGGTCACCACAGGCGCGCGTGTGACGGCTTCTGCGTGTTGACCGGCGGCCTCTTCTTCGGTGAAGGCTTCTGGATCGTCCAGGGCCGCGATGATGGCTTTGTGGCCCATCTCTTCCACCAAAATCATGGCGGTGTCTTGGTCCAAGGGCTGGTTGATGGTGGCCATTTGGCCCAGCTTCATCAACTGCTTGATCACTTCAGACGCCTTCACAGCCATCTTGTGCGCCAACTCGGCCACGGTGATGGTCTCAGGCACGTGCACTTCAATCACGCGTGCTTCGATGGGTGCGGATTGGCTGTGCTCATCGTCACGGCCACCACGTTCACGACGGCCACGCGGGCCACCACGCCAGCTGTTGCGGCCGACACCACCGCTGGTGTCACCGCGGGTCTTGATGGCCTTTTTCTTGGCTTGTTCATCGGCCCAGCTGGAAGACAGCTTGGCGCTCTTCACTTCTTTGTTGCCTGCCGTGCCGGGTGCAGCAGGTGCTGCCGTGCCAGGACGCGCCGCAGCACCAGGGCTGCCAGCGGGCTTGTGCAAGGTGCCTTTGATGGGCTTGGCGTCGGGTGCGGGTTCGGGCTTTTTGGCCACCAACACTTTTTGCGGTGTGCTCATCATGGCGCGAATGGCTTCGGCTTCGGCCAAGGCTTTGCGGCGACGGCTGTCGAGCTCTTTGGCGCGGGCAGCATCTTCGTCTGCACGTGCTTGTGAAGCAGCAGCCACCTCGACACGAGCGGCTTCTTCGGCCTGTGCTTTGGCGTCGGCTTTGGCTTGTGCGTCTGCCTCAAGCTTGGCTCTGCCTTCTGGCTGCACAGGTTCGGCGAACACACGCGCACCCACTTGTGGCTTGGGTTCAGCAGATTTGGCGGCTTGGGCTTCTTCCGCTTGGGCAGCAGCCTTGGCGGCTTCTACTTTGGCGCGGTCGCTGGCTTCTTGCTCTTCGCGGGCGCGGCGCTTTTCAGCCAACTCTTCTTCTTGACGACGAATCAGCTCAGCTTGACGGCGCGCTTCTTCTTCGCGGCGTGACAACTCCGCATGGTCAATCACCGGAGCTGCGGCTTCTTGCGAAGGTTCTGGGGCGGCGGCAGGGGCTTCGACCACATCATCGTCACGCTTGACGAAGGTGCGTTTTTTACGCACTTCCACTTGGATGGTGCGGGCCTTGCCAGTGGCGTCAGCTTGTTTGATTTCGCTGGTCGATTTCTTGACCAAGGTGATTTTTTTGCGCTCAGCCGAGGCTGTGCCGTGGCTGGCTTGCAAATGACTCAACAGCATTTGTTTGTCACCTTCGGTCAGCGCATCGCTGGCCGAAGACTTGGCCACACCTGCTGCTTTGAGTTGCTCAAGCAGGGTGTCGGTTGGTTTTTTGAGTTCGTTCGCGAACTCGGCTACTGTTGTCGTACTGGACATATGTCGTATTCCTTCCCATGACCGTTACTCTTGACCCGCGAACCAGTGTTCGCGCGCCTTCAAGATCAGGGCTTTGGCCTCTTCTTCGCTTTGGCCGGTGATGGCTGTGAGCTCGTCTACGGCCAAGTCGGCCAAATCGTCACGGGTGTGAACGCCGTTCTCCGCCAATTTGGCGATGAGCTCAACAGTCAGGCCCTCGAGGTCACGCAAATCTTGCGAAACTTCTTCGACACTCTCTTCACGTGCAATTTCCATGGTCAGCAACGCATCTTTGGCACGTGTGCGCAGCTCATTGACGGTGTCTTCATCGAAGCTCTCGATTTCGAGCATCTCTTG
>Ga0228699_1000709_pt1 | contig 21956 bp, 17 predicted proteins | sample McNCre217_Aug_MG_FD_178016 | JGI IMG/M metagenome (GOLD analysis project Ga0228699, IMG submission 178016) | Freshwater microbial communities from McNutts Creek, Athens, Georgia, United States - 2-17_Aug_MG | ecosystem: Environmental > Aquatic > Freshwater > Creek | place: USA: Georgia... | reverse complement strand
CCGTTCAAAGTCGCGATAGGCGGCCTCGGCATCGCGCAGCAGCAATGCCAGGTCTTGATTCGAACTCAGGATTACGTCTGCGCGGGCGGCGCGCAGCACCGGTGTCGACTGGCTGGCAATTCGGCGTAAGGCCGCCTCGCCCGTCATGCCGCGATGTTTCACCATGCGCTCCACCTGCTTTTCTTGCGGGGCCTCGACCGTGACCACGGCATCGAAAGGTAGGTCGGAGTTTGTTTCGACTAGCAGCGGAATGCTGTAGACCACTATCTGGTCGGCCGGCGCTGTGGCCTCGATGGCAGCCAACTCGGCCCTTGCGCGATCGCGAATCAAAGGATGCGTGATGGCCTCCAGGGTTCGGCGTTTGTCCTCGTCGCCAAACACCTGGTCTGCCAATGTTGCACGGTTGAGTTCACCGTCGACAGTGAGCACTTCGGGGCCAAATTCGGCGACGATGGCCGCCAATCCCGGGCTGCCGGCGGCAACGACTTCGCGTGCCAGCACATCGGCGTCGACCTCGATCGCACCGAGTCTGCGCCAGTGCTCTGCGACAGTCGATTTGCCGGCGGCAATGCCACCCGTGAGGCCGATAAGGAACATGCGACAAGCCTAGGTTAAAAGCAAGAGAGGCCGGGCCTAAGCCCGACCTCTCAACGCTTGGTGAGTGGGTTACTCGGCGCTCTTCAGCTTGTCGCGAAGGGCAGCGAGCGACTCGTCGCCGGCAAGGGTGCCGGTCTCAGGTGCGTCGCTCGAGTAGCTCGACGACGAGGCTGCTGCCTCGTTGACCACAGGAAGGTTCTCGGCTGCCTCGTTTGCTGCGGCGACCTGCTTCTTGTGTGCTTCCCAACGTACGTGAGCCTCGGCGTACTCCTTCTCCCACTTGGCGCGGGCCTCTTCGAAGCCGGCCTTCCACTCGTTGGTGGTTGGGTCGAAGCCCTCTGGGTACTTGTACTGACCGTTCTCGTCGTAGTCAGCTGCCATGCCGTACAGCGCTGGGTTGAAGTCGGTGCCCTCAGGGTCGACCTCTTCGTTAGCCTGCTTCAGCGACAGCGAGATGCGGCGACGCTCGAGGTCGATGTCGATTACCTTGACGAAGACGTCCTGGTTGACCGAAACGACCTGCTCTGCGAGCTCGATGTGCTTCGACGACAGCTCGCTGATGTGAACGAGGCCCTCGATGCCATCTGCAACGCGAACGAATGCGCCGAATGGAACGAGCTTGGTGACCTTACCTGGTGCGTACTGACCGATCGCGTGAGTGCGAGCGAATACCTGCCATGGGTCTTCCTGGGTTGCCTTGAGCGACAGCGAAACGCGCTCGCGCTCCTGGTCGACCTCGAGAACCTCAACGGTGACCTCTTGGCCGATCTCGACGACCTCGCTGGCGTGCTCAATGTGCTTCCAGCTGAGTTCTGAAACGTGAACCAGACCGTCGACGCCGCCGAGGTCGATGAACGCACCGAAGTTAACGATCGACGAAACAACACCGGTACGGATCTGACCCTTGGCCAGGTCTGCAAGGAAGGTGCTGCGGTTAGCCGACTGCGACTCTTCGAGCAGTGCACGACGCGAAAGCACAACGTTGTTGCGGTTCTTGTCGAGCTCGAGAATCTTGGCTTCGACCTTCTGGCCGAGGTATGGGCCGAGGTCGCGAACGCGGCGAAGCTCGATGAGCGAAGCAGGAAGGAAGCCACGCAGGCCGATGTCTACGATCAGACCACCCTTGACGACCTCGATCACGGTACCGGTGACAGTGCCATCGGCTTCCTTGATCTTCTCAACGTCGCCCCATGCACGCTCGTACTGTGCACGCTTCTTCGAAAGGATCAGGCGGCCTTCTTTGTCTTCCTTCTGAAGAACAAGTGCCTCGACCGAGTCGCCAACCGAGACGATCTCTGATGGGTCTGCGTCGTGACGGATTGAAAGCTCGCGCGAAGGGATTACACCTTCGGTCTTGTAACCGACGTCGAGAAGAACTTCGTCGCGGTCGATCTTTACTACGGTGCCTTCGATGAGGTCGCCGTCGTTGAAGAACTTCAGGGTCGCCTCGACGGCGGCGAGGAAGTCCTCTGCCGAACCGATGTCGTTAACGGCGATCTGCTTTGGGGTGGTGGTCATATTTAGATTTACTCTTTACGGACATTAATCGGGCCTGCCGAAAAGGCTTCGGAAAGGCATGTGGGTGCTGACCGCGGATGCGAACAACCCTCCAAGCCTAGCCCAACAGGGCAAAGACACCAAGGATTTAGGCCGAGAAAAGCGCGAGTATTTGTGCCTCGAGGGCAGGGTCAAAATCGGCGCTCACAGCCACTTCGACTCGCTCGCCTTGACGCAACCCCAGGCCGAGCAGGGCAAGCATGCTAGATGCCGACACTCGTGGCTGGCCGGCGCGTCCGATTTCGATGGCATGGCTGCTGGTTTGACTGATCCGCACGAGTTCGGCGGCAGGGCGCGCGTGCAGCCCCTCTGGTGCCGAAATTGTTAGTTCGAGCAGCACCTTTAGTGACCGGCCGAATCCCAGGTTGCGCCAACTCCGACATGAACCTCTAGCGGAACGGAAAGCGTCGCCACGTTCTCCATGTGCTTCACCACCAACGCGCGCAACGTGTCGAGCTCGCCTGCAGCGGCCTCAAAGACCAGTTCGTCGTGCACCTGCAGCAGCATGCGTGATTTGAGCCCAGCAGCAATCATCGCCTTGTCGATGTGGGTCATCGCCAGCTTCATGATGTCGGCCGCCGTGCCCTGAATGGGTGCGTTCAGGGCCGCGCGACGAGCGTTCTCGCGAATGGTGAAGATCTTGCTGTTGAGGTCGTCAAACGGGCGGCGACGGCCATACTCGGTCACCGTGTAGCCGTCTGTTTTGGCGTTGTCGACCACTTTGGCTAGATAGCGCTTGACGCCACCAAAACGCGCAAAGTAGTCGTTCATGAGCTGCTTGGCCTCGGCGTTCGGGATGCGCAGTTGCTTGGCAAGGCCATACTCGCTGAGGCCGTAGACGAGGCCATACGACATGGCCTTGACCTTTGAGCGCATCGCGGTGGTCACCTCGGCAGGAGCGACGCCAAAAATGCGCGCGCCTACGAAGCGGTGCAGGTCTTCGCCCGCCTTGAAGGCCTCGATCAGGCCCTCGTCTTCGCTCAGGTGCGCCATGATGCGCATCTCAATCTGCGAATAGTCGGCCGTCAGCAGTGTCTCGTAACCCTCGCCGACCACGAACGAGTCGCGAATCTGGCGACCGCGTTCGCTCTTAATCGGAATGTTCTGCAGGTTAGGTGACTCGCTCGACAGGCGACCGGTCGAGGTTCCGGTCTGCACATAGTTCGTGTGGATACGCCCATCGGTCGCAACGGCCTTCAAGGTGATCTCGACGATCTGGCGAATCTTGGTGACCTCGCGGTGCTGAAGCAGCTTTTCTAGGAACGGGTGCCCAGTCTGTTCGAAGAGTTCATTTAGGGCTGCGGCGTTGGTTGAAAAGCCCGTCTTGACCTGCTTTGTGCCTCTCATGCCAAGCTCGTCAAACAGAACCGTTTGCAGCTGCTTTGGCGACGAGAGGTTGATCTCTTTGCCGATAATGGCAAAACACTCCGCGGCCACTGCGGAAACCTCTGTGCCGAGCTCGTCGAAGAGGCGCTGCAGGCGCTCCGCGTCGACCGCGACTCCCGTGTGTTCCATGCGTGCGAGGGTTTCGAGCGTTGGCAGCTCGACCTCGCCATAGACACGGGTCGAATCGATTCGAGCAACGGCCGCGTGCAGCACCGGCGCCAGGTTTGCAATCAACCAGGCGTCGAGGCTCGCATCGCTCTCGTGCTCGGCAATCAGGGCCGATGGGTCGTCGCGCTGAACCGCGATGCCAAGGTATTCGAGCGCAAGCGTGTCGAGCGAGAAGTCTTTGCTCAGCGGATTTAGCAGGTATGCCAGCAGAGTCAGGTCGTAGTCGACACCATGAAGTTCGACGCCAGCATCGAGCAGTGCTCGGGTCAGGTCTTTTCCGCCGATGGTCGACTTTGAGCGCTCAGAATTGGCCAACCATTCGTTGATTTCGGCCCACTCGGTTGCGATTGGGTTTGCGACCAGACGCATGGTCTCGGTAGCGACACCAATCGAGACTGGCGTGCCGCTAGCCAACCGGATCGAGATTGCAATCGACTGCGACTGTGTCTGCAGCCAGGCAGTCAGCTCTGCTGCAGTGACACGCTGCGCAGCGGGTCGCTCGAGTTCGCGGAAAACCGAATCCGGTTGTTCGGCGGCGTCGGCAGCCGCCTCGGTATCGCTGAGGTTTGCAGAGCCGTTCTCGGTGCCGGTGGCCGGCGCTGCGTTGCCGCCGCTCGAGGCGCCACGAAGGCGCAGCACGCGCTCGGTCAGGCTCTTGAAGTGCAGTTTGGCGAAGACCTCGCGTACCGCCGTCTCGTTCACGCCTAGAAGCTCAAAGTCAGAAAATTCGTAGCCGATTTCGAGGTCGCGCACCAGGTGGTTGAGGCGGCGATTGCGCACGGCGTTCTCGGCAAACTCGCGCAGGTTCTCGCCGACCTTGCCGCCGATCGAATCCTTGGCGGCGAGAACCCCGGCCAGGTCGCCGTACTGCTGCAACCACTTGGCTGCGGTCTTGGGGCCGACGCCCGGCACGCCAATCAAGTTGTCTGAGGTTTCGCCAACCAACGCCGCCAGATCGGGATACTGCTTGGCGTGCACCGCGTACTTTTCGAACACCGCTGCGTCGTCCATGCGGGCAAGGTTCAACACGCCCTTGACCGGGTAGAGAATCGTCGTTTTCTCAGAGATCAATTGGAAGGTGTCGCGGTCGCCGCTAACCACATAGACCCGGTAGCCGGCCGCGCTGGCCTGGTCTGCCATTGACGCGATCAGGTCGTCGGCCTCGTAGTTTTCGCGAGTCAGTGTGACGATGTTCATGGCCGCCAGGGCTTCGCGCAACAGCTCGGTCTGCCCGCCAAACTCGGGCGGCGTCTCGCCGCGAGTGCCCTTGTATTCGGGATACTCGAGGGTTCTAAAAGACTCGCGCGATAGGTCAAACGCGACCGCGAGGTGTGTCGGCTTCTCGGCCGCAAGGATGTTGAGCATCATCGAAATGAAGCCGTGCACGGCGTTGGTGTGCTGGCCGTCTGGAGTGCGGAACGAGTCGGGGCTCAGTGCATAGAACGCCCTAAAAGCCAGCGAGTGCCCGTCGATGAGCAGAAGGGTAGGCTTTTGGGTATCTTGCATGCGAACAGGATACTTCGCATAACCGACAGTCACTGTGAGGTGCCCCCGATGTCAAACCAGCACGCCAGCCAGGCCCCTGAGCCGCTGCTATCCCCCGCTGCCGCCGAGTTGCTTCAGCAACGCGGCTTGGGGCCACTCGCCGAGACCATGGGCATCGAACTTCTAGAACTCAGCGCCGAGCGCACTGTGGCACGCATGCCCGTCGCTGGCAACACCCAACCCTTGGGTGTGCTGCACGGCGGCGCCCACGTGGTTCTTGGCGAGAGCCTTGGTTCATTCAGTGCAAACGTATGGGCGCATCCGGATCGTTACGCCGTTGGCATCGAGGTGAACGCATCGCACTCGCGTTCGATCAGCGAAGGGCATGTCATCGCCGTGTGTGAAGCCATCACGCTAGGCAAGACGCTGACCGTGCACGAGATTGCGATCAGCGACGAGGCTGGAAACCGCCTCAGCACCGTGCGCATCACAAACCTGTTGCGCGATCGCCGCTAATCCTTTTTTGCTGCGGCCTCTGCGCCGAATTGCTCGATTACCGATTGAGCAACCTGCTTCATGGTTAGGCGTCGATCCATCGAAACCTTTTGAATCCAACGGAACGCCTCGGGTTCGTTCAAACCTCGCTCTAGCAGCAGCCCCTTGGCGCGCTCGACGAGCTTGCGGGTCTCGAAGCGCTCGTTTAGGTCGGCAATCTCGGTTTCTAGAGCAACGATCTGCTCGTGTCGGCTGACCGCGATCCGAATCGCAGGCAAAAGATCGTTTGGAGTGAATGGCTTGACGATATAGGCCATGGCACCGGCCTGGCTGGCTCGGTCAACTAGCTCGGTCTGGCTGAAGGCCGTGAGCAGGACTACGGGAATGTTGAACTTGGCGATTGCCTCTGCGGCGCTGATGCCATCCATTTTCGGCATCTTGACATCCATGACCATCAGGTCGGGCTTGTGTTGTTCGGCTAGCGCGACTGCCTCTTCGCCGTCGGCCGCCTCGGCAACCACGTCGTAATCGTTTTCGCGCAGAATCTCGACGATATCCATGCGGATGAGTGACTCGTCTTCTGCGACGATTACGCGCAATTTGCCTGATGTCTCTGCCATAGCAAATACCTTATTTGAAAATGGGTGGCGCCAACTGACAAGCAGTCAACTTGAGTCATCACGATTTGGGTTAGACTCTTCTGGTTCGCAAATCGACATGCCGAAATGGCGAAATGGCAGACGCGGAGCACTCAAAATGCTTTTCCTGAAAGGGAGTGTGGGTTCAAGTCCCACTTTCGGCACCAAATAAAGAAAACCCCCGAATTTCTTCGGGGGTTTTCGCTTTAACGCTTACTTGCGCAGATACGCAGGCGCGGCCTCGTTGACGGCATCGCCGACGCGGTGTACACGCAGCGAGTTGGTCGAACCTGGGATGCCAGGCGGGGTGCCTGCAACGACGACTACCTCTTCGCCGACCTTGGCCTTGCCCTCGGCCAACACGATCTCGTCGACCTGGTGCATCATCTCGTCGGTGTGGGTCACAGGGTCGACCAGATAGGTCTGTGCGCCCCATACCAACGAGAGCTGGTTGCGAACGGTCTGGCTCGGGGTGAACGCGAGAGTCGGCACCGACGAACGAAGGCGAGCGACGCGACGCATCGAGTCACCGGTCTCGGTGAATACGCAGACGTACTTGCTGCCAAGCAGCTCTGCGATCTCGACGGCTGCCAGCGACACGGCGCCGCTGTGGGTGTGTGGGCGGGTGCCCAGAGCCGGAATGCGCGAAAGGCCGTTCTCTTCGGTCGATTCGATGATTCGCGCCATGACCGAAACGGTCTCGACTGGCCACTTGCCAACCGAGGTCTCGCCCGACAGCATCACTGCGTCGGCGCCATCGAGGATTGCGTTGGCCACGTCTGATGCCTCGGCGCGGGTTGGGCGCGAGTTGTCGATCATGGTCTCTAGCATCTGGGTTGCCACGATTACCGGCTTTGCCCAACGGCGCGAAAGTTCGACCGCGCGCTTCTGGACCAGCGGCACCTCTTCGAGAGGCAGCTCGACACCGAGGTCGCCACGAGCGACCATGATGCCGTCGAAGGCGTCGATGATCTCTTCGAGTGCAGCAACGGCCTGTGGCTTCTCGATCTTGGCGATGACAGGCAAGAACTTGCCCTCCTCGGTCATGATCTCGTGCACGCGAACAATGTCGCTAGCGTTGCGAACGAACGAAAGCGCAACCATGTCAACACCGAGGCGAATACCCCAGCGAAGGTCTTCTTCGTCCTTCTCTGACAGTGCAGGAACGTTCACGGCCACGCCAGGCAGGTTGATGCCCTTGTTGTTTGAGACCGGGCCAGGAACCTCTACAACGGTGGTCACTGTGGTGTCGGTTACCTCGGTGGCCTTGAGGGTTACCTTGCCGTCGTCGATGAGCAGCAGGTCGCCAGGGCGCACATCGCCAGGCAGACCCTTGTGGGTGGTGCCACAGATGTTGACGTCGCCGACAACCTCGTCGATGGTGATCTTGAAGGTCGCACCCTTTTCGAGCATGACTGGTCCGTCGGCAAAACGACCGAGGCGAATCTTTGGACCCTGGAGGTCGACGAAAACGCCTACTGCCTTGCCGAGGTCTGCGGCCGCCTGACGAACGTTGTTGTAAACGCCCTCGTGCACGCTGTAGTCGCCGTGGCTCAGGTTCATGCGAGCGACGTCAACACCGGCCTCGATAACTGCGCGAATCTGCTCGTAGCTTGAAGTTGCCGGTCCCATGGTGGCAACGATTTTTGCGCGTCTCATTTGTTCCTTCTGTTTTTGGTCTGCTGACCAGGCTTGTGGTGCGGGTTTTTGCTTAGAGGCTAAGTGCTCGGTCGGTCGGCTTCACCGGTGCTGGCAGGGTGGTCGATCCGTTTAGGTACGCGTCTACGGCCGCCGCGGTTGAGCGGCCCTCGGCGATTGCCCAAACGATGAGGCTCTGACCACGACCGGCATCGCCGCAGACGAATACGTCTGGCAGATTGGTTGCCCAGTCTGAGCCGCGAGCGATGTTGCCTCGCGAGTCAAGCTCGATGCCGGATTGAGCGGTGATGGTGTCGCCTTCGACCCCGGTAAAGCCTAACGCCAGGAACACCAGGTCGGCAGGAATTACGCGTTCGGTGCCTGCCTTTGGCAGACGCTTACCATCGACGAATTCGGTGTCGGCCACCTTTACGCCGGTTAGCACGCCGTTCTCGCCGATGAACTCAACGGTCGAGTGCGCGAATTTGCGCTCACCGAATTCTTCGTGCGCCGATGAAACCTCAAACAGGGTCGGATAGGTTGGCCAAGGCTGATTTGCCGAACGTTCTTCGCCAGGCTGCTTGCCGATCGCCAGAGTGGTAACCGAGAGTGCGCCCTGACGGGTAGCGGTGCCGAGGCAGTCTGCGCCGGTGTCGCCACCGCCGAGGATGATGACGTGCTTGCCCTTGGCGTCGATCTGATCTTCGACCGACTCCCCCGCAACCGCGCGATTCGCCTGTGCCAGGTAGTCCATAGCAAAGTGAACGCCGTTCAGGTCACGGCCGGCGACACCAAGGTCGCGTGGCTTGGTCGAACCGGTGGCCACGATGACGGCATCGTATCGAGCACGAAGGTCTTCCCACGTGATGTCGACACCGATGTTCACGCCTGTGCGGAACCGAGTGCCCTCGGCCTCCATCTGTGCGATGCGTCGGTCGATGTGGTGCTTTTCCATCTTGAAGTCAGGAATGCCGAAGCGCAGCAGGCCGCCGATTTTCTCGTCGCGCTCAAAAACGGCCACTGTGTGGCCAGCACGAGTCAACTGCTGTGCGGCTGCCAGTCCCGCAGGGCCAGATCCGACAACGGCCACGGTCTTAGCCGATACGCGCTCAGGAGCGTGTGGCACAACCCACGAGCTGTCGAAGGCCTGATCGATGATCGAGACCTCGATCTCTTTGATGGTGACGGCCGGTTGGTTGATTCCGAGCACGCAAGCCGATTCGCATGGCGCAGGGCAGAGTCGACCGGTGAACTCAGGAAAGTTGTTGGTCTTGTGTAGTCGCTCAATCGCCGCCTTGGCGTCTTCGCGCCAGGTCAGGTCGTTCCACTCCGGAATCAGGTTGCCGAGTGGACAACCCTGATGGCAGAACGGCACGCCACAGTCCATGCAACGGCCAGCCTGCTGCTGAACGACGCCGGTCTGACGACGCTCATAGACCTCGCGCCAATCCTGGATTCGTACCGAAACCGGACGACGCTCGGCCGTCTCGCGTTCGGTTACCTTGAGGAAGCCTCTTGGGTCAGCCATTGGTTACCTCCAGAATCTCGGCCCAGATCTTTTCGCTGTCAGGGTCGATGCCATTTGCGGCAGCGCGTTCACGAATCGAGAGCACGTTGGCGTAGTCGCGAGGCAATACGCGGGTGAAGTGGGCAAGCTCGTTTTCAAAGTCGGCGAGGATGCGGGCCGCCAGATTGCTGCCTGCCTCAGTGGCGTGTCGTTCGAGCAACGCCTTGAGGTTCGCGGCGTCCTTGGTGTCAAGGTGCTCGAGCTTCAACTCGCCGGCGACCATGGCCTCGTGGTTCACGCGGTCGGCACGCAGCTTGTAGACATACGCGACACCACCAGACATTCCGGCGCCAAGATTGCGGCCGGTCTGGCCGAGGATTACGGCCACACCACCGGTCATGTACTCGAGTGCGTGGTCGCCCACACCCTCAACCACGGCCGTCACGCCCGAGTTGCGCACCAGGAAGCGTTCACCGACGACACCACACAGCAGAATCGTTCCGCTGGTTGCGCCATAGCCGATCACGTTGCCGGCGATGATGTTGCGCTCGGCCTCAAACGAACTTGCGCGGCTCGGCCGCACGATCACGGTGCCGCCCGACAGGCCCTTGCCAACGTAGTCGTTGGCGTCACCTTCGAGTGTGAGCTTGATTCCCTTAGGTACAAAGGCGGCAAACGACTGGCCGGCCGAGCCGGTGAGACGAATGTCGATGGTGCCGTGTGGCAGTCCGTCGGCGTTGAAGCGCTTGGTGACCTCGTTGCCGAGCATGGTTCCAACGGCCTGATCGACGTTGGTGATGTCGAGCTCGATGGTCACAGGCGTTGAACTCGTCAGAGCAGCCTCGGCCGCGGCGATCAGCTTGTGGTCGAAGTGGTTCTCGAGCTCGTGGTCTTGAACGGTGATGCGACGCAGCGATGCACCGTCGGCAATCTTTGGCTGGGCCAAGATTGGCGAGAGATCGAGACCGTCGGCCTTCCAGTGCTGAATCGCACGGTTGACATCGATGAGTTCGCTGTGGCCAATCGCCTCGTCGAGAGTGCGGAAGCCAAGCGCGGCCAAGTATTCGCGAACCTCTTGAGCCAAGAACTGGAAGAAGTTGACCACGAACTCAGGCTTGCCATCGAAACGGGCTCGCAGGGTTGGGTTCTGAGTTGCGACTCCGACCGGGCAGGTGTCGAGGTGGCAAACGCGCATCAGGATGCAGCCCTCGACCACGAGAGGCGCGGTCGCAAAGCCGAATTCCTCGGCACCCAAGAGCGCCGCGATGATGACGTCGCGGCCAGTCTTCATTTGGCCGTCCACCTGCACCGAAACGCGGTCGCGAAGTCCGTTGAGCAACAGGGTCTGCTGTGCCTCGGCGAGGCCGAGTTCCCAAGGGGTGCCGGCGTGCTTGAGCGAGTTCAGTGGGCTTGCGCCGGTGCCGCCATCGTGACCCGAAACCAGGATCACGTCGGCCTTGGCCTTGGCCACTCCGGCCGCAACGGTGCCGATACCGACCTGCGAAACCAACTTGACGTGCACTCGAGCGGCGCGGTTGGCGCGCTTGACGTCAAAGATCAACTGCTTGAGGTCTTCGATCGAATAGATGTCGTGATGCGGTGGAGGCGAGATCAGGCCAACACCCGGGGTTGCGTGACGAGTGCGGGCTACCCATGGGTAAACCTTGCCCGGTGGTAGCTGACCGCCCTCGCCAGGCTTCGCGCCCTGCGCCATCTTGATCTGGATGTCGTCGGCGTGGGTGAGGTACATGCTCGTCACACCAAATCGACCCGAGGCCACCTGCTTGATTGCGCTGCGGCGGGTTGGGTCGAGCAGACGCTCGACGTCTTCGCCACCCTCGCCGGTGTTCGACTTGGCGCCGAGCTGGTTCATGGCGATCGCCAGGGTCTCGTGGGCCTCTTTGCTGATCGAGCCATACGACATGGCGCCGGTCGAGAAGCGCTTAACGATCGACTCGATCGACTCGACCTCATCGATTGCGACACTTGGTCGAACTCCCTCGCGCAGCGTGAATAGACCACGCAGAGTCATTAGCGCCTCGGCCTGGTCGTCGACCAGCTTGGTGTATTCACGGAAGATGTCGTACTGCTTGGTGCGAGTCGCGTGCTGCAGCTTGAACACGGTCTCTGGGTTGAAGAGGTGCGGTGGGCCTTGACGACGCCACTGGTATTCACCACCGGTTTCGAGCCCCTCGTGCACGTTGCCGCGTTCGCCGATCGGGTAGGCAACGTCGTGACGGGCCACGATTTCGGCGTGAATCACGTCGAGGCCGATGCCGCCGAGCTGGCTGGTCGTGCCGGTGAAGTAGGTGTCGACCAGCTCTTGGCTTAGGCCGATGGCCTCGAAAACCTGTGCGCCAGCGTATGACTGCACGGTCGAGATGCCCATCTTGGACATGATCTTTAGAACGCCCTTGCCGAGGGCCTTGATCAGGTTCTTGATCGCATAGTCGACGCTGATGCCGACAATCTTGGCGTTCTTGACCATCTGTTCGACGGTCTCCATAGCGAGGTATGGGTTTACCGCCGCAGCGCCATAGCCGATCAGGGCGGCCACGTGGTGGACCTCGCGCACATCGCCCGCCTCGACGACCAGACCCACGCGAGTGCGGAGGCCCTTGCGAATCAGGTGGTGGTGCACTGCTGATGTGAGCAGCAGCGACGGGATCGGAGCAAGGTCGCTGTTGCTGTTGCGGTCGCTGAGGATCACATACTTGGCGCCGTCGGCGATGGCTGCGTCGACCTCGTCAAAGATCTCGCGAATGCGAGCGGCCAGGCCATCGGCTCCAGAATCGAGTCGGTACAGGCCGGTAACGCTGAATGCCTTGCCCGCACCCGGCTTCTCGTCGATGTGCGAAATTTGCGCGAGTTCGTCGTTGCTGAGCACCGGGAACGGCAGGATGACCTGCTGCGCGTGCTCTGGCGTCGAGTCAAGCAGGTTGAGCTCAGGGCCGATGCCGGTGCTGAGCGAGGTAACAACCTCTTCGCGAATCGAGTCGAGTGGCGGGTTCGTGACCTGAGCGAACTGCTGAACAAAGTAGTCAAACAGCAGGCGTGGGCGGTCAGAAATAGCGGCAATCGGGGTGTCTGAACCCATCGCGCCAATCGGCTCAATGCCGGCCTTAGCCATTGGAGCAAGCAGGATGCGCAGCTCTTCTTCGGTGTAGCCGAAAGTGCGCTGGCGACGCATGACCGAGCCGGCAGGAGACGAGATGTGTTCGCGTGGCGGCAGGTCGCCGAGCTTGATTCGGTTGGCCTCGAGCCATTCGCCCCAAGGTTCTAGAGCGGCGATTTCTGCCTTGATCTCGTCGTCGTCGATCAGGCGACCGGCCTCGGTGTCGACCAGGAACATGCGACCAGGCTGCAGGCGACCCTTGCGAACGACCTTTGCCGGGTCGATCTGGGCGACGCCGATCTCGCTGGCAAGCACCACAAGACCGTTGTCGGTGATCAGGTAACGACCAGGGCGCAGACCATTGCGGTCGAGGGTCGCGCCGACCATCGAGCCATCGGTAAAGATGACGGCGGCAGGGCCATCCCAAGGCTCCATGAGCATTGAGTGGTACTCGTAGAAGTTCTTGCGGGCAGGGTCGATGTCTGACTGTTTCTCCCACGCCTCAGGAATCATCATCATCATGGCGTGTGGCAGGCTGCGGCCGCCCATGTAAAGCAGTTCGAGAACTTCGTCGAACGAGGCCGAGTCGCTACCGTCTGGCGTGATGATTGGCGTTAGGTCGGCGATATTGCCAAGTGCCTCGGCCGAAAGCTGTGCCTCGCGTGCGCGCATCCAGTTGCGGTTGCCCTTGACGGTGTTGATCTCGCCGTTGTGAGCGATCATGCGGAACGGGTGTGCCAGTGGCCAACTAGGGAAAGTGTTGGTGCTGAAGCGTGAGTGCACGAGCGCCAGGGTCGATGCAAAACGCTCGTCGCTGAGGTCTGGATAGAACGGCTCTAGCTGAAGCGTGGTCACCATGCCCTTGTAGACGATGGTTCGCGACGACAGGCTCGGGTGGTATGCGCCGAGGGTGCGCTCAGAGCGCTTGCGCAGGCGGAACGCGCGGCGTTCAAGTTCCATGCCGGTGGCCTGGTCGTTAGAACCAACGAACACCTGCTTGATCGCCGGCATCGCCTCGCGAGCGAGGTCGCCCAGAACGCTTGGGTCGGTAGGCACATCGCGCCAACCCAGAACTGTCAGGTTTTCTTCGGTGGCCAGATTCTCAAAACCGGCCACGATCGAAATCGATTCGTCTGCGTCTAGCGGCAAGAATACGAGTCCGGCGGCGTACAGCCCGGCCGCAGGCAGTTCAAAGTCGGTAACCGCACGCAAGAATGTGTCAGGAATTTGGGTCAGGATGCCGGCACCATCACCGGTTCCGGCGTCGGAGCCAACCGCACCGCGGTGTTCGAGGTTGCGAAGCGCGTTGAGTGCGGTTTCAACGATGTCGTGGCCCGCGGTGCCGCGAAGCGTGGCGACCATTGCCAAGCCACATGCGTCCTTATCGAACGCAGGGTTATAGAGACCCTGAGCCTTAGGGGCGGTTGAGAATCGCTCAAACGGCGAAACAACAGGCATGCCACACTCCAATCGTGAATGAATTAGAGGGACATCGTTGGCCCGAATTGCCGAGAATCGGCTGAAACATTGGTGTCACCGCTCGCTCTTGTTAGAGCCGGCGAGACAAAACTAGTGTCTTGAGTTTAGTCGAAACGCGTGGTTTGCCGCCCGTTTTTGCGCGGCAATCCCCTACTTGGTGTCTGCGTTTTCGTAATCGCCATCGACCGCCGCTTTAGCCTTGTCGGCCTTCGCGTCAGCTGCTTCGTCGACCGAGGTGGCGGCTAGCGCAGGATTGACGTAGACGGTCGCGCCGCCGCCGGTGCGGAACTTGGTTTGGTAGACATAGATCGCTACGCCGAGGGCGATGCCGCCAAGGGCAAACCACTGGAAGGTGCGCAGACCCAGAACGATCGCGCTCGGGTCGATACGCATGCCCTCGATTACGAAGCGCACGCCCGAGTACCAGATCAGGTAGGCGGCGAACAGCCGGCCGTGGCGAAGCGCATACATGCGGTCGAGGTTGAGCAAGATGCAGACACCGAGCAGGCTCAGCAAGGCCTCGTAGGCGAAGGTCGGGTGGAACACGGTGCCAACCGGAAGGCCGATAGGAATGGCATCGTTGTTGTCGATGACGAGACCCCAAGGCAGGTCGGTCGGAGCACCGAAGAGCTCCTGGTTGAAGTAGTTGCCGAGGCGACCGATGGCCTGCGCGAGCAGCACGCCCGGCGCAATCGCATCCAGGAATGCGACGAAATTGACGTTGCTAAGTCGGGCACCAATCCATGCACCAAGCGCACCAAAGATCAGCGCACCATAGATGGCGAGACCGCCCTCCCAAACGCGAAATGCCGAGGTTGCGTCGACACCCGGAGCGAAGTAGTCGTTCCAGTGAGTTAGAACGTGAACTAGGCGACCGCCGACCACGCCAAATGGCACCGCCCATAGGGCGATGTCGACAACCTCGAGGTTCACGGCGCCGCGTGCACGCAGGCGACGAAGACCCGTGAAGCCAGCGATGAAGATGCCGACGATGATGAACAGCGCATAGAAGTGCACGCGGAACGGACCGAGGTCAACGTAGCTGATGCTAGGGCTCGGAATGCTGTCGATGACGCGGCCGGCAAGAATGGCGGTAGTGCTCAAGGGATACTCCTAAAACGTTCGTGTTAGAGCCTATAAGACCTAGGCGGCGAGTTCGCGAACCTTGGCGATAAGAGCGGGCAGGCCGCCCTCTTGATAGGCGCGCACAAATGCCGATCCGACAATCGCGCCGTCGGCGTATTCGTTGACCTCGCGTACTTGAGCATTGGTCGAGATGCCAATGCCAACGCAGGTTAGTGCGGTGTCGCTTGCGTTGCGTACGCCGTCGACCACTCGGCGTGCGTTTGCGTCGAGCTCGGCTCGCGCACCCGTGATTCCCATGGTCGAAACCGCATAGACGAAGCCTCGCGAGGCATCGCAAGCCGCTTTAAGTCGCTCTGGCGTTGATGTCGGTGCGGCAAGAAACACCCTGTCAAGGCCGTGGCGCTCCGCGGCGTCGATCCACTCGCCAGCCTCGTCGGGAATTAGGTCTGGCGTGATCAGCCCTGCTCCCCCGGCCTGCGCCAGGTCGCTAGCGAATCGGTCGACGCCATACTGAACCACGGGGTTCCAGTAGGTCATAACCAGCACCGGCGTCGTCACCCTTGCCGAAACGGCCTTCACTGCGTCGAATACTTGACGCAGTTTGAAACCATTTTCGAGAGCCTCGAGCGTTGCCGCCTGAATAACCGGCCCATCCATAACCGGGTCGCTGTATGGCACACCCAGCTCGAGCACATCGACCCCGTTTTCGCACATGGCGACCGCGGCCTCGATCGAAGCCTCTAGGGTCGGATAGCCCATCGGAAAGTAGCCGACCAGAGTCGGTTTGCCGGCTTCGCGATTGGCATTTAGGGCGTTCTCTGTCTTGCTCACTAGTTGCCTCCAAGGAGTCCGAAGTAGCGGCCAGCGGTTTCCATGTCTTTGTCGCCGCGACCCGAAAGGTTCACGAGAATCGAACTGCCTGGTTCGAGTGTGCGCGCCAGCTTTAGGGCTCCGGCAAGTGCGTGTGACGACTCAATCGCCGGGATGATGCCCTCGGTGCGGCTCAATAGGCGCAATGACTCCATTGCCTCGGCGTCGCTGATGCCCCAATATTCGGCGCGGCCGATGTCTTTGAGCCATGCATGCTCTGGGCCGACGCCCGGGTAGTCGAGGCCGGCCGAGATGCTGTGGCTCTCGATGGTCTGGCCATCCTCGTCTTGAAGCATGTAGCTCTTTGCCCCGTGCAGCACGCCCGGGCGCCCATAGTTGAGCGTTGCGGCGTGACGCTGGGTGTCCATGCCATCTCCCGCAGCCTCGAATCCGTAGATGCCGACCTCGGCGTCGTCAAGGAACGCGTGGAACAGGCCGATAGCGTTCGAACCGCCACCAACGCACGCGGCAAGCGCGGTCGGCAGAAAACCGAATTCATCCAGCATCTGCGCACGCGCCTCGATGCCGATAACGCTGTGAAAATCTCGGACCATCGCGGGGAACGGATGTGGGCCGGCAACCGTGCCGAGCAGATAGTGCGTGTTATCGACATTGGCTACCCAGTCGCGCAGTGCCTCGTTGATCGCATCCTTGAGCGTTCGGCTGCCGGTCTTGACCGGGATTACCTCGGCGCCCAGGAGTCGCATACGCGCAACATTCAAAGCCTGGCGCTCGGTGTCTACTTCGCCCATGTAGACGGTGCACTCGAGCCCGAAGAGAGCCGCGGCCGTCGCCGAAGCTACACCGTGCTGACCGGCTCCGGTCTCGGCGATGATGCGGGTCTTGCCCATGCGCTTGGTGAGCAACGCCTGGCCCAGAACGTTGTTGATCTTGTGCGAGCCGGTGTGGTTTAGGTCTTCGCGCTTTAGAAAGATTCGAACGTCGCCCGCGACCTTGGCGCCAGTATGTTCGGCAAACCGCTTGGCCTCGGTGATGATCGACGGGCGACCCGTGTAGCTGCGGTGAAGTTCGTTCAACTCGGCGACGAATGAGGGATCGTTCTTGGCAGCGTTGTAAACCGACTCGAGCTGGTCGAGGGCAGCAATCAACGATTCCGGAACGAAGCGCCCACCAAATTCACCGAAGTATGGCCCTTGGCCTGTGCGCAGTGACATCGGACTCCTAGATATGCCTTGTTGGTGCGATTGAGAGTTATTGAACCGCGAGGAAGCTCTGCAGCATCTCGGCCGGGTTGTTGGTTACCAGTGCCTCGCCAACCAAGACGACATCGGCCCCGGATTTGCGATAGTGGCGAACGTCGTCGACATTGCGCACGGCAGACTCGGCCACCTTGATCACATCGGCCGGAAACAGATCGACCAGGGTGGCGAATAGGTCGCGATCGGTTTCGAATGTCGATAGGTTGCGGGCGTTGACGCCGATGAACTTGGCTCCCGTGTCGAGTGCTCGCAGCACCTCGTCGCGGTCGTGGGTCTCGATGAAGGCGGTCATGCCGAGCTGTTCGGCGAAATCCTTGAGTCTGACCAGCTCGGCCTGATCAAGACCCGCGACGATCAGCAGGACGATGTCTGCGCCCGCGGCTCGAGCCTCGAGGATCTGATACTCGTTGGCGATGAAGTCCTTGCGCAACAGGGGCACCGAAACACGTGCGCGAACAGCACGCAGGTCATCTAGCGAACCCTTGAATTTGCGTTGCTCGGTTAGTACTGAAATTGCCGAGGCACCGTTGTCGGCATAGATTTGCGCAAGCCCCGCCGGGTCGGCGATTTCGGCCATGTCGCCCTTGGACGGTGAGGCGCGCTTGACCTCGGCTAAGACCTTGATGTGATTGGCGGGAGCAAGAAACTGCAGTGCATTCAGTGCTGGCGCCGTTGCCAGGGCGAGGCGTTCCACCTCTTGAATCGAGACCAGCTCTTGACGAGTGGCCGCGTCTGCTAGTGAACCCGCGTAAAGCGAGTCAAGCACTAGCGCTGGTTCTTGCCGTGAATGCCGTAGCCGAGCTTGGCGAGCACTGGGCCGGCAACTACGCCAACCAAAGCGAGAGCAATCGAGCCATATGCCAGCGGAGCATTAGCAAACCAGACCGCTGCGGTGCCGATCGCGAAGGCCACCATGATGATGGTTACCGAGGTCCACGCTGCGATTGAGTCGCCGTGGCCGCCGTCAATGTGCTGTTCCGACATGATTGCCTTTCTTTCGAGTGCTCTTAGATTTTACCGAGTATTTGACGCCTATCGGACAGGTGGCCTATTTGGCGCGTTGGCTCTCCCAGAGCGAGATCGAGTCCGGGTCGGCATCGACCACGGTTGCTGCATCCGGCGCCGATTGAGCCGTCTCGGCTCGCGACACCGCCGAATTAGCTGGGCGCACGCGGGCCCAAGAACCTGCTGCAATGACCGATGCGGTCGCCGTCAATAGCCCGAGGGCTCCCGCGCTCAGAAATAGCCATCCGTTGATTCCAGTTTGAATCGTGAGGTCGGTAATGTCGTGAGCGGCCGCAATGCTTTGCCAGGTTGTGAGTTGCGCCTGTTGCGCGTGCCAATCGCGCTGAATCAGCCCTGTGCCGCCGAACCAGAGCTCGAGCGCAAAGGTCGCCGCAAGAATCGCGGCGAAAACAAGCATCAGGCGGCCGCGTGCGATTGCGAGCAGTGCGAAGGTGATCCAGCCGAGCATGAGCAGCGACTGTGCCGCAGGGAAGAGCGCCGAACCGGCCAGTGTGCCAAGCACCGTGACCTTGCCCTCGGGCGCCATCGAAACCGTCAGCCAGTCGAAACTCAAAAACGACTGGGTTGCAATTAGCGCGACCAGCAACAGGACGAGAGCGCGTTTGCGCGGCAGAAACTTCATCGGATCACCTTCAGGTTATTAGCCGCGTGAATCGCTCGGAGAGAGGCCGATGCCTTCGCGATGGTCTCTTGGTGTTCGGCCGAAGGGTCGCTGTCGAGCACAATTCCGGCTCCGGCCTGCACACTGGCCAAGCCATCGCGAATGAACGCCGTGCGAATGGTGATGGCGAGATCGGCATTGCCAGCAAAGTCGAAGTAGCCGACGACTCCGCCGTAGATGCCACGATTGGCCACTTCGAGTGAGTCGATGATTTCGAGAGCGCGCGGCTTCGGAGCGCCACTGAGCGTGCCGGCCGGGAATGTCGCCCTGAAGGCATCGATGGCGTTTTGGTCGTCGCGCAAATCGCCCTCGACCGTGCTGACCAGGTGCATGATGTGGCTGTATTTGTGTACCTGCATGAACTCGGTGACCGCGACCGAATCGCTTTGGCAGACCTTGAGCAAGTCGTTGCGGGCCAGGTCGACCAGCATCAGGTGCTCGGCGCGTTCCTTGGCGTCGGCAACCAGTGACGCGGTGTTTGCGTCGTCTTGATCGAGGTTGGCCCCTCGTGGGCGCGAGCCAGCGATGGGGTGCGTAACCGCATGGCGATCTTTAACCTGGACCAGGCTCTCGGGCGATGCGCCAACGACCGAATACGGGCCATCGGCATCGTCGAAGTTCAGCAGATACATGTATGGGCTTGGGTTGAGGCTACGCAGCACTCGATAGACATCGAGCGGGCTGGCCTCCAGCTGCACGTCGAATCTCTGCGACAGAACCACCTGGAACACGTCGCCCGCACGCACATACTGCTTCGAATCCTGCACGGCCGCCATGAAATCGGCGGCTGGCATGCGCGGTTCGATTGGGATTTCGCCGGCGAGACTAAGCTCGGCAAGAAACGACGGCGTTGGCTTCATGATGCCATCGCGCATGGCATCGATGCGCCGTTGTGCGGCCAAATAGAGCTGCTCGAGGTCGCAACCATCCGTAGCGAAGACATTTGCAACCAGCAGCAGGCTGTTGGTCTTGTGATCAAGAATGACCAGGTCTTCGAAGAGCGACATGCCCAGCTCTGGGGCGGCAAAGTCGGCAGTCGGACGGTTTGGCAGGTGCTCGATCTCGCGAATAACGTCCCAGCCGAGCAGGCCGACCAGACCGTTGACTAGCGGCGGCAGGTTCGCGTCATGAGTGGTGTGCGAGTCGAGTTTCCAAGCGCTGTGCAGCCGCTCTAAGGCAGCCAATGCGTCATGTGGCAAGTCGTTCGACCCGTCGGGCAGTGCACTCTCGCCGCGGGCCGAGGTCCAGGTTGCGGCCTCGTTGGCGCGCTTTGACAGGAATCCGCGAGCATTCACGCCAACGAAGCTATAGCGAGCCCAGACGCCGTGCTCGGCCGACTCTAGAAGGAACGAGCCAGGGTTATCGGCGGCGAGCTTTTCGTAGACGCCCAGGGGTGTCTCGGAGCCGCTAAATAGAGTCTGGATGAGTGGAATAACTCGCTGGGTCTTTGCCAGTTCGCGAACCTGGTCGAGGGTGTAGAGGTAGCTCATTCGGTTACCCCGTCGATAGATAGGTTCTCGGGGAGCATTTCTGAGACGTCGTCGGCGATGAAGACGGTGCCAACGTCAAAGCACGACTGCGCACCGGTGTGGCAGGCCTCGCCAGACTCGACAACGTGCACAAGCAGGGTGTCGCCATCGCAGTCGACCTCGATCGAAACGATCCGCTGGGTGTTGCCCGAGGTCGCTCCCTTGTGCCAAATCTCGTTTCTAGACCGCGACCAAAAGACCGTCTCGCCAAGTTCGATGCTTTGATTAAGCGAATCGACGTTCATCCAGGCCATCATCAAAACGCGCTTTGAGACCGCCGACTGCACGATCGCGGCGACCAGGCCATCGGCGTTGAATCGCACCGATTCGAGTGCTGACTTGTCGATTGCCATTGCTAGCGCACCTCGTATCCCGCGGCCTTGAGCGCGCCTTTGGCGTCGCCAATTGAGACCGAACCCTCGTGAAAAATGCTTGCGGCCAGAATTGCATCGGCACCCGCGGCTGCGGCCTCCGGAAAGTCTTCGGCCTTGCCTGCGCCACCACTCGCGATCACCGGAACGTTGGCGATTGCTCGCACAGCGGCCAACATTTCGGCATCAAAACCATTGCGCGTGCCGTCGGCATCGATCGAATTCACCAGCAACTCCCCCGCGCCGAGTTCCTGCACGCGACGAATCCAAGCAAGCGCATCCAGGTCGGTCTCGATGCGGCCACCGTGCGTCGTGACAATGAATCCAGACTCGGTTTTGGGGCTGCGCTTTAGGTCGAGCGAAATAACCAGCACCTGATTGCCGAAACGCTCCGCGATTGCCGATAGCAACTCGGGGGTTGAGATTCCCGCCGAACCCACGCTGATCTTGTCGGCGCCGGCCCCCAATAGACGCGCCACATCGTCAACCTGACGAATGCCGCCGCCAACCGTGAGCGGAATAAAGATTTGCTCGGCGGTTCGTGTCACCAGGTCGTACATGGTCGAGCGATTGTCGACGGTTGCGTGCACATCAAGAAAAGTGAGCTCGTCGGCGCCATCGGCGTAGTAACGAGCGGCGAGTTCGATCGGGTCACCCGCATCGCGCAAATTCAGAAAGTTGACACCCTTGACTACGCGCCCGTCGGCGACGTCGAGGCAGGGAATTACACGGATCGAGAGCGACACTAGATTCTCGCGGCGTGTAGTGCGCTAACCAGCAGCGCTCGTGCGCCTAGGTCGTAGAGCTCATCCATTTTGCTGTTGATGTCAGCGGCACGAACCAACGCACGAACTGCAACCCACTCTGGGTCTTGCAGCGGCGAAATGGTCGGCGATTCGATGCCCGGGGTGATCGCGGTGGCCTCGGCGACCAGATTTGCCGGGCAGTCGTAGTCGAGAATCACGTATTCGCGCGCAACCTGCACTCCCTGCAGGCGACGTAGCAACTGTGTGTGCACACCGGTGGAACCCGGAGCGACGATCATGTGAGTCGAGCTAACCAAGAGCACCGGACCAAAGATTTCGAGACCAGCCTGACGCAGGGTGTTTCCGGTCGAAACCACATCGG
>Ga0228699_1000707_pt1 | contig 22088 bp, 25 predicted proteins | sample McNCre217_Aug_MG_FD_178016 | JGI IMG/M metagenome (GOLD analysis project Ga0228699, IMG submission 178016) | Freshwater microbial communities from McNutts Creek, Athens, Georgia, United States - 2-17_Aug_MG | ecosystem: Environmental > Aquatic > Freshwater > Creek | place: USA: Georgia... | reverse complement strand
GAAAAAACTCCACCGATAGTGACATTCAGCAGCTCTCAGCAGAGGGCAATACATTCAACAAACGCATAGCGGATGTTGATCGCCTTAATGATAAATGTCGAGGCGGAAGCGGTGACTCCCCCGACACCATAGCTGCTTGCGAACAAAGAGATGAATTGATTGGTGAATTGAAGAGACTTGGCTGGTGTTACGGCCCTGATTACGAAATTGAAGCGAAGAAACGCTGGCTGCTGTGTAAAACATTCAACTAATCTTCTCAATCAAATTACATAACCATGGCTATGAGAAAAATTACACTGCTACTTGCCTCATTTATTTCATTCGCGGCAGTGGGGCAATCAAATCAACCTGCACTCATTCCAACATCTGCTGGCTTTGTCAAAATTGATGACGGTAGTTACAACACCGTCTTGTTGATGAACGACTCCGTTGGCAATCCACCAGTTCCAAATTACTGTGGAGCAGATTGGAGTGCTGGATTGATTTATAAGCACTCAAAGAGCCCAACAGGCAGTGGCTATATTTCAACTCCCGGCTGTTGGGCAGCTAGTACTAGCGACCCACAGACCAGTGTCATCACATTTCGTTATTTTTCTTTTGCAGCAAGAGCACCCAAAGAATTCAAGGCACCTGCCAAAGCATTTATGAACTACATGTTTGAGTGGAGAACTGACAAAATTCTTCCAAAGCAATAAAAGACACACATGCGCCTCCACCCAAACAATCTTCTTTCAAGTGTTTTCGTCTTAGGACTGAGCTTGATAGGCACATTCGCTTTTTCAGCGCAGCCCGAATACAACACGATCTTGACGCTCAAAAATGGGCAGCAAATTGGCGCACGAAACGTTTACCCAGCAGAGTTGCGTAATGCTGCAATAGCCCTTACTTCTGCTTTCAATGATCAACCACCATCCTATGCACGATTGTTGAGCGTTGCTGAAAGCATGTCTGCTAAAGACCGTTGCTTTAACTTGTTCAGCTCACGCTTTGCACTTGCTTCTATTGAAGGCGGTTTACTTGATGCATCCGCAAATGCAGAGAACTTTCTTAAAAACTCTATTAAGACTATTGAAGACGTGAATTCACGGACTCAAGTTACTTGCAAGATGAAGTGATTCTCTGCAACCGTCGATTTAATCTACGCTCAGCACCGTTGCCTCGGTAACGCTGGTGCTGCACGCAAACAGTTTGGAAAAAGCATGAATTTTCTTCAACGATTTTTTGGCCTTAAGAAACAAGTGCCATCACCACCTGCGGCTCAATTCACATTTCAACCTACACCCGAAATGGAGGAGTCAGAGCGTAAAGCACTATTAGACATGCAAGAAATATTGGAAAAATTACTCCTAGAGAGTCAACTGTTCCACACTGAAAAAATACCTCTAATGATGGCTAAGTTTCGTTCTACACAAAGACCGTTTCAACGCATGCCATCTCATAAAGTTCTTGAAGGTAAGACGATGCTTACTGTGGATGAAAAGAAATCCCTTGGGCTTAATACACGTATGAAATACAGCCACGACTTTATTGAGTTATGTCAGATTGGTCGTTTTAAAGATACAGAGCCCAAAGCAGCTTTAGACACAATTTTGCTCAATGCTTACCACCGTTCAAGTCGCAACAAAACTATCAAAGAGCTTCGTCTAAAGGAGTTCGTTACAGGTGTGAAAGTCGTTAGCATGGGATGTAGTGCAGCGACAAAACTAGACAAGATCTACGCATTAGATCAAGTGCCCAAGCTACCTGCAGATAGCTGTGACGAAGGATGTTGCATGTGCTATTTCGAGCCTGTGCTAAAACTGTAAAAACTAGCTGTGCGTTTTCGCATAAATCACTTAATCGTTACTACGGTAACGGTTGACCACACGCCGCGAACGCACGAGAACAGCCGTCAAGCTGCAAATACGCTTAAACAGTACCTGCACAGCTGATTGGGTTGATCGTGCGCTGTCGGCTGTTCTCGTAGCTCAAAAGGTTGTGTTCCGTTTTCAGGCACCTAACTAGGAATTTGCTAGTTAGACGACTTTGCCAACAAGTCGATTCCAGCGCTCAACTTCTGCCTTCACAAACCCCAAATACTCCAAGCGCATCCTTTCTTTCTCAGGGTCAAATGGCAAAGGTTCATCGGTAACAACCCCGTCAGCAACCTCTGGCGGTTTGTACGAAGGGAAAACACACTGCTCAACATTCAGCAATACAGCGTCCGCGCGATCAATCATGCGGCTGACTATTACTTTCATTGAATTGCGCTTGGCCTTGGTTTGCTCAGGTGTATCGCTCTCTACTGGGTTATTTGTTGGACTTGCCCCCAAGTCCTCTCCTATTTCATACAACTTTGAGCGGCCTAACCTACCACCTAGGCTTTTCACGATGGTTGCCATTTCATGCTGCAACCAAACCTCTGCAGCCTTGCCAATAACCTCATAGTCCAAGCCTACAAATGAGTTGAGCTGAATTGGCCCCACGTTACGCAATTCATCCACACCAACTCCTTGGTCGGCATTGCGCCCAATACGCTCACTTTTAAGCAACTCTGCAAACTGACGCTGCAACGCCTTCATATCACCATCAAGCGGCACAACCAAGTGCAGGTTGTTACTAGCAAAGTGCTTAGCCAATAAATCATCAGCACTACGCAATATTTCAATGCCTCGCTCTTCTTTTATTAACATTTGAGATAAGCCAGTTACCCTCAAAAACTCAAAAAAGTATGGATTTCTGATTTTTCTTGCAAAATAAATTAATTGACTTGATAGGTTTTTGATATGGTCCGCATGGCCATTTAATGAATACCAAATATTTTTATTAATGGACAAATATATCCATAAAGCACCTATTGGACTTAACCAAAGCCTTTTGTCGTTTGCAGTAATTTCCATAAAAATCCCTATAACTACCACTTTACATTTGGTAACACTATTGATTGTCCTGTTACTTTCGGTAACATTGCACCCAGTCCAGTTACCAAACATCTGAATCCCGCAGAAAGGTAACAGGACGAAAGCCTCGGTAACCAGTTTACCGAGAAAACCAACCTTTAGGAGTTTTTTCCATGTCAGTAACTACCAATCCAACTGTTAACTCAATCAACTCGTCAACTACGGAGGCCCCAATGACGAAAACACAAATTGCCGCCGCTGCATCAGCAGCACCTATCGTTCAACCCACCACCGTTGCAGCTGCACTCGCGCAGTTGGGCGCAATTCGCGTCAAAGTGAGCAAGTCTCACAAGACTATCGAGCGTGGTCGTAAAAATCTCTACTCAGAGATGCAAGACACCTTGGTTGTCTACCGCAAGGAATTCTTGTGTGCTAGCCCAGAAGCCCAGATTGACTTCACAAAACAACTCATTGAGTTGTTGAAGCAAGATGGCGTTAAGTTGCAAAAGGACAGCAAAGTCTTGCCCCTGTTCGTCAAGTACGTGTTCAAGGTAAACCGTCAGGCCGCGAGCAAGTACGCAATCCGCCTGACAAAGGCGCAGGACCTGTTGATTCCCGACGACAAAATCGCCGATCACCTCGCAGGTAACTATGACGACGAATCTCAGTCGTCAACAAAAACAAAGCAGGGTAAAACTGCTTTGAGCGAAGCTGAGGTGAAGCTCAAAGCTGATGCTGCTGAAAAAGTGGAAGAGCACATCCGCCAATGTGCTTCAACGCCACTGGGCACAGTGGCCTTCCACAATCATCGCGTTGAAGGCGAGTATGTGTTGCTCTTGGGTCAGCCCTTGAACGATGGTTCCGCCGTCAACGTGGTGGCGTCGTTGAGCAAGGCGCCCGAGGAATTGTTGAAAGCGCTCAAAGCAGCGCTGGCCAGCATCGAGGAGGAAGAGTTGAAGAAGCAACAAGCCATTGCTTCACACGAGTACACAGGTACTGAGCATGATTTCTCTTACGCCTTGGCTGACGCAGCCAACATTCCACCCATGCAAAACAGCGGTACTGGTGATGAACCAGTGACCACCATCGCTGAAATGCCTGAAGCTGTTTTGGCCTAAGCGAGGGGAGCCGTATGAGTGTCATTGACACCTACGGCCCCCAGTCTTTGGGGGACGTAATCATTCCTAATCAGCGCACCAAGAAGATCCTCACACAGATTGGACTTGGCAACTTGAACACGCATGTTCTTATGCATGGTCCATCAGGCACAGGCAAGTCAACCATTGCTCGCATGGTGACTGATGAAATCTGCACACGCAATAACGTGAAGGTGGAACAGGATTACAACCTTGTGCTGTCACAGAAAAATATCTGGGCATACATTGCAAACGAGTTGCATGGTTTGACCATGTATGAAGGCACTCCCATGTACATCATGTGGTTTGATGAGCTTGATCGCTGCAAACAGTCATTGGACATCTTTTGGAACGTATTGGATCGTTTCAAAAAGACTGATGTGATGTTGATTGCAACCACAAACCACTTGCACAAGATTCCAGTCCCACTGCAGTCACGTTGCCAAGTGCAGAACATTCCTAGCTTGACTGTGCAGGACTTCTTGCCACACGCCCTTGATGTGCTACAACAAGAAGGCATTCACCTGCAAGTGCAATATGTTGTGGATTGTTTGAACATCGTCAAACACTTTGGTGACTTCCGCAAATACTGCGGCCAACTGGACCAGATCATTCTGGACAACATGCTGGGCGATATTCCAGCTCACGTTTACGCACCAGTACCTGCGCCACCGCCACCGATAGTTACGCCTGTTGTCGCAACAGTGCCGTAACGCACCACTCCACCGCCACAGCCCCAACCGTCACCTAAGGTGACGGTTGATAGATAAAACTAATTCGACAGCATAAGTTTGCGGTTGATCGCATATTGCAACGTTTGGGCGTGCTTGACTGCATTCAATACGATTTGAAGCGCCCTCTGATCGCCTCACTAACTTTCATTTCCAGAGATTCCGATCTCCCACACTCAGTTAAAAATCATGAACAACCTCAAATTAGCCGCCATTGACCTCTCATCACTCTCATACGATACACAAAGAATTTCTGAATTACACAGAGCTAGCACTGTGTATCAATTCGGAGCAGATGCTCCATCCCCATCATTCCTTCCGCGTTGGTATAACTGGGAAAATATTCTTGAATTTTTTCAATTGATGTTTGCAATGAAATTCAAGATCGATAAAGACGAATGCGGGATTTTCATCTTTGATGAATCTGAAGAATCATCATTTTGGACACTTACACACACTGAAGGTGAAGTCAAATCCCGAAGACTTCAAATTGATGCATCGCATGAACAGCTATTAGCTGATACTGAGCAATTTGCATTTTTGGGAATGAATGCCTATAAAGTCATCAAGGCCATAACAATGGCAAAAGATGTTTTCAATGAACGAATTGAAGTATGGGAAATGTTCAATTCATCTAGGGCTCCCTACGCCATGATTTGGGACTATGAAACTAGTGATATGTTTTTGAAAAAGAACAACAGCGTACTAATGAAAAGTCACGATGATTTTTTTGCACTTAATTTATTGGAGTGGTGACTAAATTCGCTTACCAATACACACAGTCGAAACCGTCTCCTAAGGTTACGGTCCAAGGCCAGAACAGCAACGAAAACTGCTGAAATTCTGGCCTTTTCTTTGCTAGCACCATAGCGATCTGGCAGGTCTATTCACAACCCAATCAAGCCGCCGAAAAACCAGTGATTTTTTTCTCACCAAAGCGTGCAAAATTGCTGAAGATTACTTTGTGCAACTGAGAATGCATGGCTTCTAAGTGCTCTTGAGCAATTTGCTGACGAACAAAGATTGCATCATGTACTCTAGCTAGAACTTCATAGCCATGCTCAGACAAAAAATCATGGGCAGCATTCATCAGCAAAGTTTCACCATGCTGATACATGTACGCCATAACCTTGGCGCGAGACTTAGTTCCCTTTGGTGTTTTGACAAACTTCTCCTTCAGCACTGGATCGTTGCCGGACTTCAAACCAGCGTGAATAAAGTTATCCAGTTGCTTTTGCTCATCAACAAACTTTTGTACGGTGCGCGAATTAAGGAATCGCTTCATCACTGCATCATCACCAAAGATATTTGCGATAGTTGACGGTGTCCATCCGCGATGTGTAGTTTTCCAACCTTTACATCTGGCTTTTGCACCAAAGCTGATGGCTGTAAACACTTGTTTGAGCATGGCGTTTTGTTCATTGACGCCGAGTTCGTGTTGTGCTCCAAAAAGCTCACTTCGCAAGTCAGCGAACATCTCTTCTTTCCACTCCAAATAATACAGAGTGGCCAAACAAAAGTCCTCGAATGATTGCCCCTGACCATGTTTTTCATGACAGGCATCTGCATATCCCATCTTCCAACTAAACACACTGCTACTTAGGTCGTATTCCCAGCAATCACCAAGCATCACACTACGCAGAATTTTGGGAACATTTTGCACACTCACGTGCTCGTAATAGCATCGCCCAAATGGGCTTGTTTTGCGTCGCTGTGGAAACATTCCGTTGTTATGTCTGCTAATGCGAAGCACGAATTCAGCACTATATTTGAGACTTTCAATCTTGTGTGCAGTGAATTTCCATGGATTGCAAGTGATGTCGTTGTAAAAAAGAGCCAACGCATCAACATCAACTTTTAAAGTATCAAACGTGTTGCTGTACTGCTCACTGGACATGCCCTTAATGTCAGGGAAATACTGAATGAACTTGCGTTCATCCTCTACTATTTCCTCTGAGCCTAATAAATCGCCCAATGGCAACAAACTTGGAACAACGGTTTGAATTTGCAACAACGATGACGGCTGGATGATTGTCAGCTGCTCATTGAAATTACTACCCTCTTCAATGATGTCAAACAGCATCAAGTCGTTATCTTTGAGCCATTTGTTCAACCGTATCTTGTCACCTCGTTTGTCGCTGCCAATCACTCCGCCGTAATCTGTGAGGCTACGCATAGATACAGAGTAGTAATCCTTTTCTCGAAGCCACGGACCACGTCCATGCATCACAGATGCATTAACCAACTCCTCTAACAAATTCACATATTTGGTCAGTGCTTTCTGGGCTGAGTTTTTAGGTTTTGGGTATGCTTGTTGTAGTCTCTCTAGAACTAGTGGTTGTACTAATAATTTTTTCATTGTTACCTCGCTTTTTCATTGGTACACATTTATTTATCAATGAAAAACCAAGGCAAGAAAAAAGTCACGAGGTAGTGGTAGTAATACATGATCTAGTAGTTCATAGATGTGACAACTGCAACAACTACAAGTAAATGCTGATGCACGACAGTGCATTGAGCAAGTGAACGTAAGTTCACTTCATGTAATTCATAAAAATGCCAAATCAAATCGCAAACAACTCAATTGAGATGCCGACGATCGCACTACCTCTGACATCTTATTGAGACCTGAAAAAACAAAAAAAAAGCCCACATCAAGTGGGCTCATGTACTCAAGCAATCTGTGCTTAGTTCAAGTGGTCCTTCAAAGCCTTGCCAGGTCGAAACTTGGGCACTTTGGCTGCTTTGATTTTGATTGCTGCGCCAGTGCGTGGATTACGTCCAGTGCGTGCTGCACGCTTGCCCACAGCGAAAGTACCAAAGCCCACCAATGAAACAGTGCCGCCCTTTTTCAGCGTCTTTGTCACAGCATCAACCACTGACTCCAGTGCGCGAGTAGCCGCTGCTTTGCTAATGTCTGAGTGGTCAGCAATATGGGCGATCAATTCCGTCTTGTTCACGTGTTGTTCCTTTTTTGTCTTTTATTACCAAAATTGGCAGGATGCGTAATTTAGCAGATGCCAGTGACAGTTAGTGGGTCTTCAACATCAGACTTGCTGGCACCTGTTGTTGACTACGCTGTGCTTGCGCCATCAATGTTTGAGTAAGTTCATTACGGCGAAAGCGTATCCACTGCATGGGACTTGATTTCATGTAAGTGGTGAACTGCCGTTGTAACTCCAAGTGGTCCATGCCGCTTTGCGCAGTCAACTCAGCCCAGCCAATAGGTTTATCAATATTCGCGTCTATCCACTGGCACAGCTTTTTGAGCTTGCGCTGATTGCTTGCAGGCTTGGACAGTTTGAGAGTTAGTACATTGCTCATGGCTGGTCACCGATGATTTGTAAACGGGACCAGCATTTTTGGTGATTTGCAATGACTTGAAAATACGCCGTGTGGCGTATCTGCGTCTAAGGGTTTTCCTCGGGTGTGGTCACATACCAGCAGCCCCAATAAGGCTCCGCTGGGTCATAGTCCACGCTGTTGTTGACCACCCACTTGGCATTGAAGCTGATGGGCACAGGTGACAGCTGTTCATCAGGCGTCTCGATGGCAACGATTAATCGGTCACCAGAGAATATGCGGAAGACGCCATCGGCCTCATAGCTGAAAGACACCTCAGTTACGCCACGAGGTATCAGCCCCATACGTCCAGCCACATCAAAGCGCTCAGTCACGCCAAAGGCCACGGCTTCCAATTCACTGGTAAACGCCAGTTGGCTCTGTTTTACTCTTACATCCCACATATCTGCTCCTGTCCAGTATTTAATTACTGTCAGATTCAGTCTTTTCGCTAATCAGTCGCCATAACTCGTATCGCCTGTCTAAAGTCATAGTTGGATCTCGATCAATGGCATCCATAAAAATTGGATGAGTTACTGAGAGCAATTCAGCTTCAAACAACTCCTCCCCTAATGTGGATTTACAAATCAACTCAACGGCTAGATGGTCGTTGAATTGGTTTTGAATTTCCTTAGCCTTGGCGAAATGCACTGCTGCATCTTCAGTCTCATTTCTTAAGGTGTAAACGTGTCCAAGTTGTTGGTGAGCTCTGACCATCAAAGGTTCATCAAACCATCCCTCAACTAAATCAAGTTCACGCTGGCTGAGTTCCAACGTAAAGTCTCCACTGCATCCAGCCTGACGCAAGTACGCACCCATACGTGCTTCTCTACTGCTAAGAAACTCATCACTGATACGTGGACTAAACCAAGTAGGGAAAACTTTCTCCAGCTCTGACTCCATGTTCACACTTAGTTGTTCGCACACGGTTTGCCATCTCTTCAAGTAATCAAGCTCGCGATGGGCTTCCATAAAGTCATAGAAGGTCTTGTACCTAGCAAGCACTTTAAGTACATGAGGCCAGTTTTCCTTGCGCTCATAGAAAGCCAAAGTGTTTAACACTTCATCTATTTCAATGCCGTAGTTCATCTTCATTAGTTAGCCAATTTATCGCATTCGCCAATTTTTACTTAGCCAAGCAGCGGGGTCGATCAATCGCAGGCCTTGACCACTGGTCTCTAGTTAGTCAGCAATTAGATTGGCGATGAGTGAACGCTTGAGTGCTGAAAGATTTAGCTTGTCCATTGATACGGCTTGGGTTTCGCGTAGTGCCCAAACAGTCACCAGCACGAATGTTCTGGTCTTCTCATCCATGTGGCGCAAGATTTCGGTGATGGTCTCAATCACCAAGTCATCTGCAATCAGTGCTGGATTTGCGCCGTTGCCTTGTGTGCCCATGAACACGTTGGCGTCCATCTCCAGCCAATCGGCCAACACCATCATCTTGGGCAAATCGGGTATGACCATGCCAGTGAGCCACTTACGGGCTGTCTCTCGGCTGATGGTTGTGGTGCCATCGGCGCGAAAGTTGAACTGGTTTGCCAAACTGCTGGCACTGGGTAATTTACCCAGCTTTTGCACCAGTGCCGTGGTCAGAGCTTTGCTGAAACTGGCTTTCGCCTCTTCTCGTGTAGCAGTGACCTTGGCTTGTTTCCCCATCAGTGTTGCGTGTGGCACGCTGGAATTGCAGTTGCGTCAATTCTGCTTTTGAACAAAAACACCAGCGCCAACTGGCGTGTGGCGATTTCATATTACGTGCAACTGATGGTTGGCGTCGATCATATTTTTGACTTCAATAATGAAAGTAACTTTACTTTTATCTGATGGATCGATCCATTCGAATTTATGCGTTGTTCTAGTTGTGGAAATGAGTATTCAGGCTATCACTGCCAATCATGTGCAGCATTAAAAACAATTGAGCGTGAAGCTGAACATAATCGCGAGCATCAAAGTGAACTTGCGGAATCAGAAAGTTACCGAAGACGTGAAGAGTTCGCAGCACAAGCTAATCAAAATGCAGCAATTGCTAGACTTAACGCACTTGTCGAAATAGAAAGAACAGAAGTTCTTGCCCACGAAGCCAAGCTACAGACAAGAGAAGCACAGCGACAAACAAAAATACTGCTAGAGCAATCCGTTACAACCGAAGAAGCATTTGATCTAGGTTACGGATTCATACAGGGAGTGTATTCAGCGTTGCACGACTCCAACGGATCGAATAATTACCCACACAGAGTTACCTTAAAGATTGACGGAGATGCCAAGATTGTCATCAAGTCAATAACCCCTGACTTTGAAACACCCAAACTCGCAGCAGCTTACATAGACGGAGTAAAAAAACGTTTTTCAGATGGGTTTTTAGATACGTTAGTTGTTGAGGAATGTTTTGAAAAAGCAGTTAGGCATGGCTTTGATTTAGTTCGCAATTTTGAATTTGATTGCTTTGTTTTTTTATCAACATCTGACGACAGTCCTCACATAGTTGCAAAAACAGAGGCTTTTGACTTTCAGCTTGATCTTCGAGTTGATCGGTCTACTGGACTAATGAAGAACGCAAACCGCATTACTGCACTATTTGAGGTAACTGAAAATCATTTTTACGAGGAAGTGAGAACACGTTATGCGCAAGGCGTGAAAGAGCGATTAGCGTTTGAGAATGAACCTGAAAAATGCCAAGAAAAATTAGATCAATTTCGACTTGAAGACGAACAAGTTAAAGCTGCTAATGCACACGCGGAACTACAAAAGAAAGAACTCAAACAGAATGCAGATTTATTTGAAATAATTCGCATTCTTTCTTTGGCTGCACTATTTTTTTACGTTTGTGAACTGTTTATTTCTGGGCATTGGTTCTTATCCATTTTCTCTTTCGTCACTGTATTAGTGATTGGCACTTCGGGCCCTTTTGAAAAACATGAAATCGCGACCAACTCGCATACCCTATTGGCAGTTGCGACGATAGCAATTTACCTAGGGTCGGTTTACTGGGTAAACGAACATTACAACTGGTTTAAAACAACTATTTTCGGTTTAGTGGCATGTGGAATTACCGGATTCATCACTTCGAAAATTAATGACGAAGCAATCACTAAACGCTTCCACTAGTTCGTCAGTTCAATCGTTGCATTAAAGCTACTTCACTAAGCAACCTTGAACGGTTCAGTCGTAGAACGGGCCCAAGACAGTTTTACCTGTGGGCCCAACTCAGTTACTTCTTGAAGTTCTTGCGCAGGGTAGTGCTGATGGCAGCGATCTGCTCATCCAACTCGCCTTGCAAGCACGCAATGTGAACTGCTTTCAGCGCAGCGATCAACTCATCAGCGTTGGCCACTTCAATCGTGCTCTTGCCCTTGGCAATCTCAAGCGTGCGAGAACCATATTTGATGTTGAGGCAAACACGCTTGCCATCCACAAACCACCACTGGCGAACTTTGCGTGCGACTTTGCTGGTCACACGTTCACCAGTAGCAGGGTCACGCTCTGTAACCAGACGCTCTGGCAAGAACACTTCACCCTTGGCGAATGCCTCGGCAAGGCTGATCTGCTCCTGTACTTTTTCTGCCATCTTCATACGGCGAATGATTGGCAGCGTTTGCTGATTTGGTTTGACAGTTGCGACCAGTTTCAATTTTGCGAGTGTGCTCATTTAATTTCTCCTGTTAGTTAAGCGACAGACTCAATTCAATAGCCTTAGGAGCAGGTGGTCGATCTATATCAGGCCTTCTCAGTTGGTCATTGCTGCTCTATGCATGCTGGTCGTATGACCTTCGCAACACCAGTGAGTTTTTATCTGCTGCACTGGCAACCAATGAATATATGTATTTGCTTTGGTTGCGCTCTGCAGGCCGCATTCCTTCGTCAATCAGCACCCAGCCTAAATAGATCGACAGGTGCATCTAAAGATTGCAGACTGAAACGCACGAAATTAATTGCAAAGGAAATAAGCACATGGCACAGGCCAAATCACTCACACCCACAGATATTGAACGAGTACTCCGTTACATAGACAGCAACAAAAATGCAATCCGCAACCGCGCCATGTTTCACATGTCACTGCTGGGTGGATTGCGTGCAAAAGAAATCGCCATGCTGCTAATTGGTGACGTACTCAATACGGATGGAACTGTGAAGCAGGAAATTCGGCTTAGTGCACAACAAACTAAAGGGCGTCACGGACGCACCATCTACCTGTCGCAAAAACTGCGCGATGAGCTTGCCTACTATCTCAAGTTCAAAAGCGTGCTGTTCCCTGACCGCCCACTGTTTGCCACACGCAGCAAAGCGCAATTCACACCCAACACACTGGCGCAGCACTTTTGGTGGATGTATCGCAATGCTGGCGTGTCTGGCGCAAGCAGTCACAGTGGTCGTCGCTCATTTATTACAACGCTTGCCAGCAAAGGAGTTGGAGTGCGTGTATTGGCAAGTCTCGCTGGTCATCGATCGATCGCGGTTACTCAGGCCTACATTGACGTGAATGACGACATGAAGCGTCAGGCCGTTGAGCTGATGTGAGGTGGCGACCATGAAACCTACACCCAAATGGACCAACGAATTAAGTAACTTCATTGGCACCACTGCATACTGGCCCATCTGCAAGTTCTGCATGCTCACTGATGGCTCTAAGTTCTTAGCTGACCACGCTGAAGCGTACTGGCTCATGTACGCCATTGCCAGCTACTTGCCTGACTTACGTGATAAGCACCAGTTTGTTGTGGCAACGCTCACAGTCACTGACAGCAAGGCCTTGCTCCGCTTGGATGATGGCAACGGCCATGTGCTCGCCAAACAACTCATGCCGTTCACGGACTTCCCACTGCCCAGCTTCACCTGCTACGCCAGCTGGGCTGGTAACTTTTGGGTGCTGATGCTGACCAGCGAGTACTAGCATGCACTGGACTGAGCAACTGCACCAGTTCCGGTGCAGCACCAACTGCTGGCCGCTGGTGCAGGGCGTTGATCTAACTGATGGCGCACGCTTTGTGATGCGTGCAGCCGAGGCTCGCTGGCTCATGCTGGTGATTGCACGCGAACTGCGTGATGCAGGGCCCAACTACATCTACTTTCAAATCAGTATCAGGTCCGTGGCGTGGCACACACGACTTCACTTCCGTGACATCGCTGGATCCGCAGTGTTTGCCTGCACTGCGCACAATCGGCGCTTGGACGTTGACCGCTTTGAACTGCGTGTTGCTTGGTGCGGCAACAGCTGGCTCCTCATGCTGCCTGCTGAGGACTTGCGCTAAGGGTGCACACAGTGCATGAGCACGTACTATGCGAATCCCATTTGAACTACGCCTCGTATTCGCGCATCATTGCTTTAACTTTGCTGCTTTGACCCACACTTGTTTGAGCTTGATCACTAGTTTGGAATACATCACTAATGATCTTGGCAAGCGCATCTGCCGAACTATTTTTAATAGCAGTTGCACCGTTTGCCACTACCTTCTTCAAAGCTAGCATCGGAATTTTTGACCGAACATCTTGGGGAAGATCAGCAATCAGTCCGCCTTGATCAGTTGAACTACCAAGCAATGCTTCAATTGTTAATGGACCTTTAAGCTCGCCAGATTTTCTTGCAGCTTCCACAGCAAATGCAATGCCGTTTCGCAGCAAGTTGTATGGCTCATCACTAGGAAATGAGGCAATGACTTTCTTGTCATCCTCGGTTAGTTGATCGGAGTAGTCGCTTGCTGAATACGCCCCAATTTCTTTTGATGCGCTTGCTGCATCAGATAGTGCTTGCCCAGCCGCTGAGATGCTCACGGTGTCTGTTGCAACATTTTTTTGATTGCTTGGATCAATCAAACTGCTGCTTGCTGTATTTTTGACCGCTTGTGTACTGATTGATGCGTATTGATTTTGAACTGCGCTATTGATGTTTGATATGGACATAAACTACTCCGTATTGGCTTTTATCAAACCGTGTAATCACGCATCATTGCTTTAGCTTTGGTGCTGGATATGCCTTGTGAATCACGCCCGAGGTTCAACAAAAACTTGTCATTAGCAAGTTTTGTCACCTCGTCTGCCGTACCGTTTCGATACTCAGCAAACTTTGCCATCATGCGATTTTTCAATGGAGCAATATCAGCCTGTGACTGAGCATCTTGTGGCATCGCATCAAAAACACTGGCTTGTGTTCCATCATCGTTTTGGTAGTACTCACTTGTCATCTTGCCTTGTATTAAACCTTTCTCACGCAACTCGCTAATCGTTGCAGCCATGCTCGTAACGTAAGGGTTGCTGGGGTTGGGGTAGCCAATCAATGCCTTGTCATCTGCCGTTAATGCTCGTCCAGCATCAAAGGGTTGGAGCATTGTTGTAAAACCAGTGGCTGCATTAGCCATTGCCTGACCAGCCGCTGAGATAGTCACCGTATCGCTTGCAGCTGCTGTGCTTGTTGATTTACTTGACGCATTAGTCGCCTCTACATCTGCTGTTTTGCTTGCAGATGGCGAACTAATTTGTGGATACTGGTTTTGAACTGAACTGTTTAAGCTACTGATTGACATTCGACAATTCCATATTGATGAGATTGCCAAAGTGCCTGCAAGAAGAATGCCTACCCTGCCAGTACTGATTAGTAGCACTAGTTCTCTAATAAGTGGGCATATTGCTGCCACCGCTTGGATACGGCGTGGACAGGATTTGCCGAATTACCTGCTGCCTAGCTAACCTTAGCTAGGGCAATGCTCATAAAGTTAGCTAGTCAGGCAGTTCAATATCCGCCACTGTGGTCGTGATCAAGTGGGTAAGTTCGGCACGCCCAGTGACTTCAAGTTTTTCAAAAATACTTTTCGTGTGTGCCCGCACAGTCCAAACACTACGGAACAAGTGATCAGCCATTGACTGATCCGTCATTCCACGCATCATCAACAAACACATCTTGGCTTCAGTCATCGTCAAGTTGAAGCGCTTGAGAATCCAGTCTTGATCAATGACTACTCGTGATCGTTCGTTGAGCTGAACCATGATCAACCCATGGTGCTCGTCTTTTTCTATATCGCTCTTAACAACTGAAAATCTGTACGCTTTCCAGTGCTCGTTGCCATCACCTACACGGGCAAATTGCACGACCGAATCCAGCATCAGTAGTTGCTCATTCAGCGACAGCGATTGCATCAGCTTCAATGCCGATTTGTTGCGATGTATGTTTTTGAATTGCTTATTCAACACAAAGCAAGGGTTGGGATGATGTTCCCAAAGATCATGCCAGCCTGATGTTTGCTCCCGCATCAGTGTCATAGCCTTTGAATTGATCATGGCATTTGTGAAGTGAGGTTTAAGTAGGTTCAGCAATGTCACCTCACGCTGACCAAACGGTGTTCTATCCTCGCTTCTCCAAATCCTCAAATCACCGACATTCAAATCACCATCGTAGGCATATAGGTTGATCCCCCACTTCAGTCCATCTGTATGCAGGAAGTCGTTAAAGAATTCTGTTTTCTCCAACTCATCTTGTGCCAGAACATCGCTGACCAAAGTGGCTTCTCTACGGAGTTGCAAATGAGGCGTTATGGGGTCACGATATTGGTAGTACGCCCCGTACTTGTCTAAGTTTTCTTTAGACATGTTGAGGTAAACAACATCTTCAAATCTTTGCAGTGGCTCATTCCAAACAAATGATGCAAACATGTCTGCAGCCGTCAACTCCAATATGTCATCTGCTATGGACTGACGGATTTGCTTACCATTAATGCTTCTGTTGAGCTTGTCGATAATGCCCAGCATCTGCCGCATGTCTTGATCGTTCAAGCGATAACCTGTATCAACCATGTCGCTAAAGCCTACAAATAATTGTCATAAATTCTATATACCGTAACCGCCAAGGCGCCTAGCTAAGGTTAGCTATAACGGTAGGCTTTAGCTGCAAGTGCTTTGCTAATGAGTGACAAAACTTATCGCCTCTGTATCATTGCAGCATTCGCCACAATCGTTTGAAAATCGCATGGCTAAAAGCCACTCTGTTTACCTTCGCTTCCTAAATCTCACTCAAGCCATTACTGGTGAGTTTGAAGGCGTTGACCTAACAGCGCTGAGACTGCTTGAAACCATTGCTGTTGCACACACGCAAGGTAAGCCGCTCACTGTGACTGACGCCATGGCTTTAAGTGCCATCGCTTCACCAGCAACTCTGCACCGCAAGATAGATGCACTGCGTGAAGCTGGCCTGATTGACCAAGTGTTTGAAGGCTCTAACCGCCGCACCAAGTACTTGGCCCCCACCAATGCAGCCGCCAAATATTTCGACAGAATGGGCAAGGCCATGACCACAGCCTTAAAGGCGTGACGGCAAAAAAAAGCGCCCCGTAAGGCGCTCAAGATTAGTCTAAGGAAGACTTGCACGTTCCGTTAAAAAGTGCGTATTCATTCTATGAGTGCTGCAATCTGTTGGCGTATCTGCCAGTCTAGGCACTTACCCTTGTGCTCAGTTTTATAAAATTGACGCATGAGCAGAGAAGTAACAGAGACAAAGATTGCCAGCGATGGCCTTCGCTACAAAGCAAAAGTAAGTGGCAGCCCGTTCGGTGCAGCCAGCCATGCCAACGGAACAATGAGCTGCATGAAATGCGGTCTACATAAGCCAAGAGCACTTGGCAGCTTTAAGCGATTACTAGACAAAAGCCACTTCTTCTGCGGCGACTGCAGACCAGCAAAAACACCCGCTTGATATGTCCCAAACCGAATCACTGACCCAGCCTAGCCCTAGGTGTGATTCGTGTGTGAGTGTCATGCCATCAAGAACTTCGCCCACTGGGCTACGCTGTGGGCACAAGTACTTTCTTGCTTCGCCGTTGCTACGAAAACTCACACGCATGGACAGCTATCCAGTCGTGAAAGCTGACAACGCCTGCGAGTCTTGGGTTGCTAGTCATTCGCAGAAACTCTGAGAACAGCCTACAGCGCACGATCAGCCTAACCAGCTACGTGGGCATCACTCATACGGTTAAACGCACGTCTCGGCTGCTTTCATGCTTTCGTGATATTGAATTGGTCTCTCAAAGACTACTTGGGTCATTTCGCTTTTCAAGTTTGTTTTCAATCTCTTGAGCAAATTCTGTAATTGAATCACACAGTTTTTCAATTTCATCTGTGTCTATCGCTACTGGCGTGCCATCTTTTGCATAACCACTTCTATGCACAATGTCATGACGCTTTTCAATAGCGTTTGCAAATGGTTGGAAACTAGGAAGCTCGTTTACTCCTAAACCCAGCTTATACAAAGTAGCAACCTTCTTCCAACTGTGCCACACCAAGTTTTGAAGGTATCCCTTTACCTCCTCTTTGATTTTTTGGTGTCGCTCAAATATCTCACCCAGTTTTAATTCTCTTTGACTGAATGTTGGTAGCTTGGTAACGATGTTTTTTACAACTTCATCATCATGCTCCACCCAGTAGTGAGCCGTTTCCCATAGGAACGCTTCTAACGCCGCAATCAAAGAACCGTAGACAAGCTGCTCTGCAAGTTTTATTGCTGCTAGATCACCGGTTAGTGCAAGTACGGCCTTTGAATTTGAAAGCCTCACTTTCAAACGATTCAGAGGCTCCTTATGCTGTGCAACTGATAGTTCAAATCTAACGTCATAGTCATCAGGCTCATATCGACTTATTGGCGCCCATTCATGACCGACTTCCATTTCCATTTCGTCAACAACTTCTTCGATTAGGTCATCAGGCACTTTCCCAGAAAATCGATCATATAGTTCCTCAGATGGTGAGTAAGGACCGCCATTGACGTACTGATAGCCGCCTTCACGCGAAATATAAGGAGTCTCTATTGCTGGATCGCAGTAGCGAGACAAAAACCACTCTCGCATTGCAATCGTTTGGTGCTCAGGTTTGGCTTTCTTTAGCCATACGTCACTGGGTTCGAAAGGTCCATCGGCATCAAAAGTTTTTTCAAAGGCCTCTTCTGGCAAGTCGCTTAGTTCGCTTTCGATGTGATCGTTCCAGCCCATTTTGATTTTTCTATTTGAATAGGCGATCTATCGATTTTATTTAGACCTTAGGATGATTCAACGCTAATGTTTGTTGAAGCGCTGTTACAGGAACTTCTAGTTCATCAACAAGAGACGTTTTTATTCCCACGGTCTTACATACAGCTCTAAGATTCTGATCACCAGTTACCAGCAAATCGGTTTGATGAACTTTTGAAATGGCCGCAATTTGACGATCAATCTTAATTTTTTGATACGGCTCTTTGCTTGCTGTGCCCGCTCTTTTGCTACCTTGTGAAAATGCCACTCTTTCAATGAGAGCGCACTCTAATGCGGCTTTTGCATCAAATGGAGCAAGTACAAATGCACTCTTACGAGACATTATTTCTACCCACTCTGAGGTTTCTTCTTGCGTATGAACGAACGCCTCAGCCAAGCAAGGCGTCGGAACAATTAATTTCCCGCGTGACTTCGTAATGTTTTCAAAAAGAAGCTCTAGCCTAGCTATTGTTAAAGCATCAGTCTTTGGGTGAATCCAAGAGATCAACGCATTGGCATCAAGAGTGCAAATCATTCTGCCCCCTAATTTCAAGCCACTCCGCCATTGGATCATTAATGTTTAGCCAACCACCTGGGTGTTCTTTCAATCGACCCATCACATCTATTAGCGAGTCTTCTTCTAAATCTTCTACGCTATCTGCATAGATTGAGTGTCCAACCCATTTTCCATTTATGTCCCTTTTCCATGTCCCATGCACATGGACCCGTACCATTGGACCTCGGAACTTAGATGCAAGCTCTTTTGCTAAACCTAAGTCTCGTACTGTTACTTTGTACTCTTGATGCTGGTCATTTAACAGCTTGATATGAACGGTATCGTCTGCTCCAGTGATACTGATAACACGTCCATCAATTGTTCCTGTGTCATGAACGATTGATTCAACTTTGCTTTCGTTAGCTGCATCAATTTGGGCGAAATGAACGATTACTTTTTCCTGTCTATCAACCACATTAGCTCGTGCTTGATCTCGCGCGAGCATTGTTTGTAATTTTTGATAGCTTTTGGCAGCTGCAGAGTCACTATGAGCGTCTATTGCTTGCAGCCTATTTCTGGTTATGGCGGGATGATCCCCTTGCTGCTTTGCGCGAAGCACCACGCTTCCTTTAACAATACTGTCAAGAACAGGCTTGGCACTCTCGCCTAACAAATTGGCAAATTCTTTTATGTATTCGGCAACAGTTGCCATCGGGAGTGACTTTAGGTCCACTCCTTTTATGTGCAGTGCGTAATCCCAATCTGGTTTTTTTGCCATTTTTTCATTCTAACGACCGTAGCCAACTTTGTAACTAGCTTAATTCCAGCGGTTGGCACTTGTCTTCATTTGCTTGTAACCCAAGCTCTATTTTCAGGAACTGACTGTTTACTTAATTTTTCAAACAATAACCGCCGACAACGCACGAACAGCCTGACCAGCTACGCGGGTAGCACTTACTAAGCGAAAAGCTGGTCTGGGCTGTTCTCAGGCTTTCGTGACGCATGAGCAACTGCAAGCTATCCAAAGCGTCGCTTTAAGCGACGGTCTCAAAATGCCAGTTAAATAATCGGTCGCTGATTTTCAATCCAAGCGTCACCTTAAGTGACGGTCATGCGTCAAGCGTAGTTTCAAAACCACGGTCGCCCTTCTATGGCCTGAAATTGCGGTCTTCTATAACTCTGAATGTCCTCAAAGCCATTCCTGCCTTAAGAACTTTTACGTTTGGCACTTCGCTTTGGACAAGTTTTCTGACTTTATCAACTGACAAACTGCATTTAATTCCCAAAATCACTTCTCTAAGTTGTAGATGCTCATTGAAGTCATAAAACCTGTTGCCCGCTTCTTCATATGTATCTTTAAGATTTATGAACATGCGCTGTTCTTGCTCATAAGCCCAATCTTTGTACTTTGTGCGAATGAGCTGGTTCACCACGTGTTGTCCGTTAATTACTTTTCTACTTTTTTCATCAAACTCTATTTTTGCCCTGTTTGTTGTGTAATTGACTTTGAGCAAATAGTCATCAGGAACCTCAAAACCAAGTGCCATTCCCGTGTGACTATCCGCATAATGCCCCCAAAGTAATGGGCTGTTCCACTCCTCACTAAAACAGATTAGTCCGTTGGTACTGTCTAAGTTATCTTTCATCTTTTGCAAAGCAACCCTATGCTTTCTATCCAGCAAGTCTGCGGCTAGCAGTTCGAAAGGGTCATTCAATTTGTTTATTCTTGAAACTTTGAGTCGCCTCAAGGACAAATTGCTCACACCGTATGCTGAGCTAACAAGGTTGTAAACTTTCATATTGCCTCCGTTAATTTCTTCAATATACGTCAGGTTTTATCTGTTGCGCTTGCCCTGCAACAGCCCAATGTTCATCTCACCAGTCAAGTTGCTGCTGTAGAACTGCTCCACCATGTCAACACTGGTACGAGCATTGCGGGCCAACGTGAGCAGGTCGATGTTTCCACCATACAAGAGCCTGAAAGTAATGGCTGTATGCCGCAAGCTGTAGATGGTGCGACTTTGCCCATTGGCCTTGTTGTCACCCACACCAGTCTTGTTTTTAACGTAAGTGAACATGTGCAACAGACGCATCATGGCCACCTTGCGTTCTGCAACATCTGGCAGGAACACATAGTCATCAGGACGCCCATATCCAGCGGCTTTTTGCCACGCCAGTAACTGCTCATACACACGCACTGCGGCTTGCATGGTCACGATTGGTTTGTTGTGCTTCTTGGTCTCGGGCAAGTTCAACCTGAGATACACATGGTCACCTCGCACCACCGTTATATGTTTGTGCTGCATGATCTTGATGTCACTGGGCCTCACAAAACTGTTGACCATGAAGCGTATGAACCAGTAGAAGTCTTCTGTGATCTTTACGTAATGAATGATCTTGTTTGGACGGCGCTTGTCACGCTCAGTGGCATAGATCGGTATTGAGTAACCACGCTCAGCTTTGGCAGCACGCATCAGCTTCAGGTACTCATCCACACTAAAGTGCCCACGAGGGTTGGATGTGATGTTGACCCACGGTAGCTGAGGCACGCTGTCAATCTGCTTGGTCGTACAGGCGTAGTTCAACACCTTACGCATACCCACGATGTGCTGTTGGATGGTTACTGAGCCCATACCCTTCTTGCTCATCATCTCTATGAAGTTAGCACCATGCACATAGCCAAACTGCTTAATGGGCACTTTGCCAACAAAGGGAACGATGGTTTTGATCAACCTTGATTGCAGATGCCGCAAACTTGCAGCACCAAACTCACCACGGGCCACACGACCACGCTCAACGGTTAGTGTTGCATCCACCAAGTCCTCATACAAAACTTCACGTTCTTCTTTGACACGTATTGCCGCTCCATACACCTTGGCATTGATTTCGTGAAAGAAGTCTCTGGCTGCTGCCAGTGCCACTCGTTTGTTCGTTGTACGCAAACTGCGCGAGTACGTTCGGTCTTTCATAAAACACCTGACCTGCCAGTTGCGACTTGCGTTGGTGAGATAGATGCTTAACTTGTGGGGATACCTTGGCACAGGTGTGATGCTGTCAAGTATTGGTACTGAGCGATGGCGTCCTGATTTGTACGTATCGTCGTTAGCTGCTGCGTGTTCAAACATGCAATCAGTCTGGTGTCGCACATTTAATGTGTCGATATCTGCCCAGATTTTTTATGTTTTGCACGGTCACTTGACACCGTGTGACCATGTTGAACTCACCCTCAGGCCATCCTCGAAAAACCGCCACCCAAAAACTTGCGCCAACACTGTGAATATGCGTAGAATTTGTCGCATAGTCAGGTCTGTGCGACTTTGGGCATTTTCACAACGAAAGTAATTCGAAGGTATTTATAAATGATCTTGACTGGTCTTATATATATTACTTATGTGTTAAGTGCGAATTGCACTATGAAGGCTCCTGCGCCATCGATGAAAACCTGCTCGACGCCGCCAACATTTGTGAGAACGAACAAGTCCACATCTGGAACATCAACAACGGCGAACGCTTCATCACCTACG
>Ga0228699_1000705_pt1 | contig 22164 bp, 18 predicted proteins | sample McNCre217_Aug_MG_FD_178016 | JGI IMG/M metagenome (GOLD analysis project Ga0228699, IMG submission 178016) | Freshwater microbial communities from McNutts Creek, Athens, Georgia, United States - 2-17_Aug_MG | ecosystem: Environmental > Aquatic > Freshwater > Creek | place: USA: Georgia... | reverse complement strand
CGGATCAACTCTCACGCAAGGGGGCTCGTTAATCATGAACGACACACACAACATCGTCATGCAAGCCAAGGGCTTGGTCAAACGCTATGGTCAGGTCACGGCCTTGGATGGCGCTGACTTTGAGCTGCGTGCGGGCGAAATTTTGGCCGTCATCGGTGACAACGGGGCGGGTAAATCGTCTCTCATCAAATGCCTGTCAGGCGCCACCGTGCCCGATGAAGGGCAGATCTTGTTGGATGGTCAAACCATTCAATTCAAAAGTCCCATCGATGCTCGCCGCGCGGGCATTGAAACCGTGTACCAAGATTTGGCTGTTGCACCCGCGATGAGCATTGCCGAAAACTTATTTTTGGGGCGCGAAATTCGCCGCCCGGGTTTTGCCGGCAATGTGCTGCGCATGCTCGATAAAAAGAAAATGCTGCAAGAAAGCATTGAACGCATGAACGACCTCAAGGTCGGCATTCGTTCCATGACGCAAGCGGTGGAAACACTCTCTGGTGGCCAACGCCAATGCGTGGCGGTGTCGCGTGCGGCAGCCTTTGCGCAGCATGTGGTCATCATGGATGAACCCACGGCAGCCTTGGGCGTGAAAGAGGGCAATATGGTGTTGGAGCTGATTCGCCGCGTGCGCGACAAAGGCCTGCCCGTGGTGCTGATTTCGCACAACATGCCCCATGTGTTTGAAATTGCAGACCGCATCCACGTGGCCCGTTTGGGCAAGCGTGCCGCTGTCTTGAACCCCAAAAAGATCAGCATGAGCGACACCGTGGCCGTGATGACCGGTGCCATGAAGCCTGAAGATATTCCTGCGGAGTGCTTGGCTTGAAAACGCTGTCCCAACATCTACCGATGCAAGTCACGCCCCCCTCCGATCACGCACCGGTTTGGGTGCTGGGTGAGGCGTTGATGGATTGCATTGCGCAAACCGATGGCACCCTGCAACCCTTGCTCGGTGGCAGCCCCTACAACCTCGCATGTGCTACCGCTTTGCAAGGGGCCGAGGTGGGGTTCATCAATCCGTTTTCAACCGATGTGTTTGGCCAGTCCTTGCTCGACCACTTGATGGCCAACAAGGCACGCAGCTTATTGCCGCGCTCCCCCTTGCCCACATCGCTGGCCGTGGTGCAGGTCCACCAAGGTCAACCCAGCTATGGCTTTTACCGCGAAGGCATTGCCGACCGCGATTATCAAGTGGCCGATGTGGTGGCTTTGCTGGAGGCTTCGCCGCCTGGTGTGTTGCACACAGGGTCACTCATGGCAATGCCACCTGAGCATCACAAAGTGCTGCAAGTGCTCGATGCTGCGAAACGCTTGGGTTGGGTCATCAGTGTGGATGTGAATTTGCGTCCACGCGTGGCCACCGATGTGCCGGCGTATCTCAAGGCCGTGCGTGAGGTGGCCGCACACGCCGATTGGCTAAAAGCCAGCGATGAAGATTTAGAACTGCTGGGCTGGCATGACGTGACGTTAGCCAACGCCCCCAGCTTGGTCGCACCTTGGTTGCAACAAGGCTGTTCGCGTGTGGCTTTGACCTTTGGTGAGCAAGGCGCTTATTTGCAGGTAGGCGACGCACATACCCAAGGCGCAGCACCCCGCGTTGAGGTGGTCGACACCGTCGGCGCTGGCGATACGTTTTGGGGCAATTGCTTGGCCGACTGGGTGATGCACGACACTGTTTGGGATCTTCAAGGTGCGCAAGCCAGATTGCGTGAAACCTTGTCACGTAGCCTGCTCGCTGCGGCGATCAATTGCACCCACAAGGGTTGTCAACCACCGAGCGCATCTGAGTTAAATCAGCAATTGATGGCCGCATGACGCCTTAATGCCTGCGGTCATCTCAGTCAGCTGTTTTCACGCGCAAGGTCAGCACGGCTGCAATGCCTAAGAAGCAGCCCGCGAGTTGAATGACGTGACGCGGGTCTGCGCCTAAGAAACTTTCAAAGTAGAGTGGCAAGGTCAACATTTGAATGATCATGGGCAACACAATGAACATGTTAAAAATTCCCATGTAGACCCCTGCACGTTCGGCTGGAATGCTTTTGGCCAACATGATGTAGGGGTTACCCATGATGCTGGCCCATGCCAAACCCACGCCAATCATGGGCACAAAAAGCCATGTGCTGTCTTGAATGGTCGGCAGCATCCACATGCCTAAGCTGGCCAAGCTCAAGCACACGGCATGGACAACTTGGGGACCAAAGCGGCGTGTCAGGGGTATCAAACCAAAGGCTGCCAAAAAGGCAATGAAGTTGTAAAAACCGCCGATTTGGCCGTTCAACAAGCCTGCATCTCGAAAACCCTGCGCACTTGCATCGCTGGTGTTGAACATGGAGCGTGCCAATGCGGGCACGATGTAAATCCAGTAGCACATCATGCCGTACCATTGAAACAGCTTCATCCACCACAGCTGACGCATGGCTTGTGGCATCTCGTAGATCGCGTCACGTACTTCCAGCAATGTGGCTTGAACGCCACGGGGTTTGGCCAACATCGTATTTTTCTCATCCTCACTCAGTGGCAATTCTGGGGTGGAATGAACAGACCACCAGACGGTGCTGAACGACAGGACAGAGCCGATCAAAAAAGCGATGACGGTGATTTGTGGAATGTTGCTGGCATTGACAGCGTCTTTGTTCAGACCAAACCAAAACAACAGCGATGGCGTGAGGTACGCCAAGGTTTGCGCGAGTCCCGTGAAAGCGCTTTGGGTTAAAAAACCCAATGAGTGCTGATCGGTGTTGAGACGATCGCTCACATAGGCGCGGTAGGGCTCCATGGTGACGTTGTTGGCGGCATCCAAAATCCACAACAAACTGGCGGCAAACCACAGCGTGGGGCTGTAGGGCATGAACAGCAAACAAATGCTGCACAAAATAGCACCGACCATGAAAAAAGGCGTGCGTCGTCCCCAGCGACTGATCGTTCGGTCACTCATGGCACCAATGATGGGTTGCACCAAGAGGCCGGTCATCGGCCCTGCCAACCATAGCAAGGGCAAGCTGGCTTCGTCTGCACCGAGGTATTGGTAAATCGGACTCATATTGGCTTGCTGCAAGCCGAAGCTGTACTGGATGCCGAAGAATCCAAAGTTCATGCTGAGAATTTGCCAGAACGAGAGTCTGGGTTTGAGTCCTGATGTCATGGTGCGTCTTTTGATGTTTTTAGGAGCGAGGTGCCGTCAACCAAACTGTTGCATAGGGTGCAAGTTGACATGCGCTGATGTCCGTTGCTTCCTGTGTCAACACATTGATAAGCGTTTGTAAATTTGCGGGCAATGACGCGCAGAGGTTCACGGTCACGCTTGCGCGCGAGAAGTTGAATAAGCCCAAAGCCTGTTCACCCCGTTGCAGTACCAAGACCGCAGGATGTTCGCTGGGTATCAAACGCAAAACATGCTCTGCGCTCAGTGCTGAGTGCTGCTTTTTAGCGTTGACAAAAGCCCGTAACGTGGAATAGATGGCGCCCGCTGTGGTGCGTAGATCGTGCCGTTGTGCAAACAGGGCTTGATCAAATACAGGGCGATGTAACTCACGACCATCGGGGCCTTGACGTGCGGCCAACTCAGCCGCCGATGCATTGCCCTGACCGAATTCATCCCCCATGTAGATCAGTGGCAAGCCACCGACGAACAAGGACAGAGACTGCAAGAGGTTGAAGCGCGAGGTAGCGGCCGCAAATTTTTCTGGCGTATCAGCTGACATCAATCCAACCAAGGCAGCAGCCATGCCATTGGTGCCGTGCACCGCGTTGGCATCGCTGGCTTGGAAAGCTGCGCCTTGTGCGTAACTTCCATTGATTTGCCCGGCAAAGAATTGGGAGGCGTGCAACAACCTGCTTCGCTCATCGGGCCCTCGTGCATCCAATTCTGGACGCAACACATTCCAACCAATGTCATCGTGGCATCGCACATAGGTCATCCATGTGCAGCCCTCGGGCAGGGCAGGGGTGTGTTCTAAGACGTCTTGAATGAGTTGTGTGTTTTCTTCAGCCAATGCCACCCAGCTGGCTGACATTAAGCTCGAGTGATAGGCCACATGGCATTCTGGACCTTGTGTATCGCCAAGACCAAAATAAGGTGGCAAATCTTGCGTTGGCATGATGGCCTCAGCTTTGAGCAATGTGCCAGGTGCTGCGATGTTGGTCAAACAGCGCAGCGCTTGTAAAAGCCAATGCACCTCGGGTTGGTTCATGCAGTTGGTCCCCGCACGCTTCCAAAGAAAACCGGTTGAATCTAAGCGGAAAGCTTCCACGCCGTGATTAGCCAGTTGTAGCAACGATTTGGCCATTTCCGAAAAAACCATCGGTTGGGCATAGTTCAAGTCCCACTGATAGGGGTAGAACGTGGTCCAAGTCCAGGCATTGACTTCGGGAACAAAGGTGAAATTACCTGGTGCTGTATTGGGAAAAATTTGAATTAAATTTTTCTCTAATTCAACCCGCTGTTCTGGTGACTTCACCCAATGGAAATAGGATTGGTAGTGGCTGTTGCCTGCGCGCGCTTGCAGCGCCCAGTCATGCTCATGCGAGACATGATTCAACACGAAATCGCTGCACAAGCTGATGCCTGCGGCGCGAAGTTCACGTGTGAGTTGTTGCAAATCAGTCAAGTTACCTAATTGCGGATCAACATCGTCATAACTTGCTACGGCAAAACCGCCATCGTTGGGCGGTGTGCCAGGTTTTAAGAAGGGCAGCAGGTGCAAGTAAGTCACACCCAGCTCTTGCAAATGAGGGATTCGTTGGCGCACGCCTGCCAAATTGCCTGCAAATTTATCCGTGTAAGTGCAATAACCTAGCATGCCCTGCAAGTGCCAGTTCGGATTGGCTTCACGTTTGAGATCTAACGCCCACAAATCTGCAGGGCGGTTGAGGGCGGTTTGAACGGTTTGAACCAGAACTTGGTTCAACCAGCGTGCGTAATCAGATGTGTTGCTGTAGAGACGCGACAGGCGGTCTCGCAACATTGGTAATTCTTGGGTGAGACGAGCGCGCAGCACGTCCGCACGATCTGCATCAGCATGATCGAGCAAATCATTTAAAACCGCAGGAAGATGGGCCTCTCCGACGAGAGTGGGGCGATCTTCAATCACAGACATAGTGTTCACAGTTCATTAAGAAAGGTGCCGAACCTTGTGAGTTCGGCACTGAGGTACTTCATAGTGAGATCACCAAGATGCGCGATAACGCGACATCTTGGTTGATTCAATTGGCTTAGAAGTTGTATTTCAAACCAGCTTGAATGGCTCGGCCTGTTGTGGTGCGAACGCTTTGATAACCTGCGGCGTAAGCTTGCGCTTCGGTGATGCCCATCTTGTTAAACAAGTTGTTGATAGACACGTTGGCCGTGGTTTTCTTGTCGATGGCATATGACACGAATGCATTCGCGATCTTATAGCCAGGCATGACGTTCACGTTGCTGTTTTCAGCATACGAGCTGGTTGTACCAACCAAGCTGCCGCCCATGATCCAATCACCCATGCTGTATGTTGGCATCAACTGATATACCCATTTCGCTTGGCGTTGGGGAATCAGGCTGGTTTCAACAATTTTTGCATCGGTATACGTTGCACCTGCTGCCACACGGAAGGCGCCCATGCGATAACCCGCTTCGAATTCAACACCTTGAGCGTCGTAGTTAGCGGCCAACTCAGAGGGTTGCTTTGTGGGGTCGTAGCTGGTAATACGTGTTTTTGCCTTGAACAAGGTGCTGAATGCGCTGAAGTTGCCTTCACGCATTTTGGCTCCAACTTCATATTGGTCCACTGTGTCAAACAACGCATTCGTGTTGGCTGCTGCACCTGTGACCTTGTTGATGGCGGAGCCACCTGCGATACGGTCAGCGTTGAAACGTGTGCCATGACTGAAGCGCGTGAACACTGACATGTTGGTGTCGAGGCGATAGTTCACACCTGCGGTGTAAGCTGGCTTGGCCAAATCGTAGTTAACGGGTTGACCTGCATTGCCACTTGCACTGAGTTTGTCAAGACGAACGCTAGCGTCTGCATTGACTTTGTCTTTTTCCCACGCCATGGCGGCATAAGGTGCAGTCTGGTTGTACTTCAGGCTATAGGATTGAACGCAGCAATTACCCCAAGCTGCTGCACCGTTTGCAAAGCCGGAACCGCTGCTGTTGATGCTATTGCCTTGGGCATTCAAGATGTCGATCACTTGTGGGTTGGTACCGCTCATAGAGAGCAAGTAGCTGCTCCATTGCCAATCCATCGCGATGTTCTGATTCATGTTGAACAGACCCACGGTGGTGTCGATTTTGGAACCATCTTCGCCAGCAAAAGACTTCGTTGCCTTGATGTCATTGACCGTATTGCCCAAGTCTTTAACCGTGACGTTGAACAAGTGTCCAACAAACGCTGTGTCCGTTGTCGCCGCCAAACCTGAGTTGTGGTACTTTGCTGATACACCACCGTATTGGGTCGCGAGCGCTTGTGCGGTGCCCACCACGTTGGGTGATGTCATCCCCACCCATGAACCGCTGTTGCTGCTGGTGCGGAATTTTTCATTCAGCTTCCAGCCGTTTTCAAGACCTAGGTTCAACTCGCCACCAAACGATGTGCTTTTTGTCTTGGCTCCTGTCGAGGTGTCTGTCACAACTTTTTGGCCAAATGAATTGGTGGCTGTGTCAATCAAGCCCTTGGGCATGCTAAAGCCAGTCAAAGGATCAAAACCTGCATACCCGCCTGTGCGTGTCATAGGGGTTGGCAAGAACATTGGCACTTGGTCGTCCAGCGATTTGAAGTTCAAACGGACGTAATCGCCTTTACCCAAATCGTGGGTGATGTTAGCTTTGATCTGACCGCCGTTTTCAGCGTTGTTACCGGCTGTACGTACGCCTTCACCTTGGCGCATATAGCCACCGATGAAGAAACGTGTGTAGTCAGAGATGGGGCCGCCATAGCTCATGTCGTAGCGTGTGCGGTCGAAATTCACACCTTTGGTGATGCCAATAGAGCCACCTTTTTCTTCACCGGTTTTGTCGATGAAGTTCAAGATAGCGCCAGGTGCGTTGCTGGTGAACGTAGCCGCAGAACCACCACGGATCACTTCCAGTCGGTCTAAGTTGTTGTCAATGCGGTGCAAACCGTCCGCGTTACCAAACATGATGTCGCCGAACAACAAGATCGGCAGGCCGTTTTCTTGATATTGGGCATAGCGAGCGCCGCCATCAGGACTGGGCAATCCACGAACGTTGATGTTGGCATTGCCTTCGCCGCCTGTCGCTTCTGCGCGAATACCTGGGACAGAGCGCAAAACTTCAGCGGAGTTGTTGGGGGCCGACATTTCAATGGTTTCAGTCGACAAGGTGCTGACCGAAACGCTTTGTTTCATTTTCGAAGCGCGTGTGGCTGTGCCAGTGACAACGACTTCTTCGAGGTTCAAAGTGTTGTTTGCGTTTTGCGCATACACCGTACCAATTTGCAATGCGGCTAGAGAAGCTGCTAACGCAATGGTTTTTGGATTGATTTTGTTTTGTGCTTTTTTCACAAAAGTCTCCAGATACAAGTTTAAAAAATGAAAAACCCATTCAATTTGGGGTTCGTCTTCGGTTTGAACTCTTTGTCCTGCCTTGGATGCATTGCAATGAGTGCCATAATTTTTAACGACAATGCAAACGTTTGCAATTTATATTCTTCAATTTTGTGAATTTGAATCGTAAAATCAATTCATCAAGATAAAAAATATTTTAATAAGTCATTGATTTATATATATATATTTAGATAGTCAGGATTTTCCCTAATGTCTATGAGGCGCAACAATCATCCTTCTCAATTCAATTGCAATCATTTCCAAAATGTAGGGTTTTCACCTGTTTAAAAAGTAATTTGAACATCTAAAATTGCAAACGTTTGCAAGGAGAGAAATCTGTTCTTTGCTTAAAAGATAACCAGGAGCGACTCATACATGAAAGACTACGCCAGTCAACAACGCAACCCAGGTAAACACATGCTCGGGCTAGCGCTGGTGGTTTTGTTGCACATCCTTGTGTTTTGGGCGATCAACTCAGGCTTGGCCAAGAAGTTCGTCAAAGTGATCAAAGGGCCTGTTGAGGCTCAGCTGATCGAGGATGTCAAACCCGACATTCCACCGCCGCCCCCACCGCCGCCACCCAAGAGCGCGCCACCACCGCCAGCCTATGTACCGCCCGTGGATGTGCCAACCACAGCGACTGCAGGTGCCAATGCAATTGCAGCCGTTTCTACAGCCCCTGCTGCACCTGCGGTTCCTGTCAGGACAGCAGCCGTCATCAACGCTGCGGCGAGTTGTCAAAAGCCCGAATACCCCAGTGCGTCACGACGCAACGAAGAAGAGGGCACCGTTCAGCTGCGTTTCTTAATCGGCCCCGAAGGCAATGTGCTTGAGTCGCAGGTTGAAAAGAGTTCGGGCTTCACCCGTTTGGATGAAGCCGCTCGATCTGCGCTGTCCCGTTGCCAATTCAAACCCGGCACGCTCAATGGCAAGCCCGAGCAAAGTTGGGCAAGCATGAAATACACGTGGCGCTTGGAGTAAGCGCTGTTCAAACCGTCAACACACAGAATTTTCCTCAAGGAGTCCCTTCATCATGATTAAACATTTCAAAACTCTTGCACTCAGCACTGGCCTAGTGGCTGCTTTGTTATTGGGCGTGGTGGGTCCCGCACAAGCGGCTAAAGCCAAAGAGGCCGCCGCCGCTCCTGCAGCGACTGAAGCCACACCACAAGCGCCAATCGTCGCTCCCGCCACAACGCCGGACGCCACACCTAAAGCTGCAGAAGCTCAAGCGGGTGAAGAAAACCCATATGGTCTCAAAGCCCTGTGGGGTCAAGGCGATATCGTGGCCAAAGGGACCTTACTGATCTTGGTCTTGATGAGCATGGGAAGTTGGTATGTGTTGATCACCAAGTTCTTTGAGCAAAACAAAGTGGCTCGTTTTGCGAAGCAAGCACAAGAAAATTTCTGGTCAGCCAGCAACGTGCGCCAAGGCACCGACGCTTTGGATGAGTCCAGCCCCTTCCGATTTATTGCCGAAAAAGGCTTGGAAGGTGCAAGCAAGCACACGGGCATGTTGGGCGCGATTAATTTCAACGATTGGGTCACCATGAGCATCCAACGCGCTATCAATAATGTGCAAAGCCGTATGCAAGATGGCTTGGCTGTGTTGGCCACCGTCGGTTCGACAGGTCCATTTGTGGGATTGTTCGGAACCGTATGGGGTATTTACAACGCCTTGGTCAAAATTGGAATGTCAGGACAAGCGTCCATCGACAAAGTCGCAGGTCCTGTCGGTGAGTCCTTGATCATGACTGCCATCGGTTTGGCCGTGGCGGTGCCTGCTGTGTTGGGCTACAACTGGCTGGTGCGTCGCAATAAGTCAGCCATGGAAGACATCAATGCCTTTGGTTCAGACTTGCACTCCGTGCTGTTGGCCAACAACAAGTAAACAGGAGTCATCATCATGGCGATGAACGTTGGAGGGGACGCCGATGACGAGATCATTGGCACGATCAACACCACCCCGTTGGTCGATGTGATGTTGGTGTTGTTGATCATTTTTTTAATCACAATTCCGGTGGTCACGACTTCGGTGAAGGTGGATCTCCCTAAAGAGAAAAATCTGATCCGTGAGACAAAACCAGAGAACGTGATCATTTCGGTGAATGCGGGAGGAAATATTTTTCTCTACGACACACCGATTAAAAATTCAACAGATTTGATCGCTCGCATGAAGACATTTGCTGTCAAAGAGCCGCAGCCAGAAGTGCAAATTCGCGGTGATGCGAAAAGCGATTTCGAGGCCGTTGGACGTGTCATGTATGCCGTTCAACGCGCTGGCATTACCAAAGTTGGCTTTATCACTGAGCCCAATTGATCCAGGTTGAATAAGGAAAAAAATATGGGAATGAACTTAGGAAACGGGTCGGGCAGTGGTGAACCAGAAGTGATGATGGACATCAACACCACGCCGTTGATTGACGTGATGCTGGTCCTTTTGATCATGCTGATCATCACCATCCCCGCGCAGCTTCATACGGTCAATTTGGACATGCCCGTGTCTAAACCAGCCGCGAAGAAAGTCGACCCGGTGGTGGTAAAAATTGAAGTCGATGCCAACAGTGTGATTAACTGGAACGGCAAACCCGTGACATCGCGCGCTGAGTTGGACACAAAGCTGCAAGAGGCGTATCAAATGCAACCTCAACCTGAGTTGCATATTCGTTCGCACGCAAAAGCAAAATATGAGTCAGTGGCTGCTGTGTTGGCAAACGCACAACGCATTGGTTTGACAAAACTCGGGATCGTCGGTTCAGAGCAATTCGTGAATTAATTTCTTCAAGGTTTTCAAGTAGAAAACCCTTGCCCCTCCTCGTAAGAGGCGGGGCCTTTTTCAATCACATGAGGACAATCGTATGTGGAAAAAATTATTTGCTTGGAGTGTCTTAGGTGTGGCGCTCAGTAGCGTGGCTCAAGTGAACTTACGTTCTGAAGTCGCCAAACCCTTGCAGGCAGCGCAAGAGGCGATTCAGTCGAAGCAACCCGAAGAAGCATTGAAAAAAATTCAAGAAGCGCGTCAAGTGGCGCAGTTGAGCGTGGCTGAAAAAATGTTTTTAGAACGCTTGTCAGTGGTTGCTGCGATGAATGCTCAAAAGTTTGACTTGGCCGTTTCCTCGCTTGATTACTTGCTTCAAAACAAAGATCTGACGGAAAGCGACCGTTTGACACTGATGGAAACCATGGTGAATGTGAGTTTGCGCACCAAAGACTATCCACGCGTGGTGGAATGGGCGCGTCGCTACTTACAACTCGGTGGGACGAACACACGTATTCGGTTGGCCTTGATACAGTCATTGTCTGTACAAGGCGCTCACAAAGAAGTGCTACAAGAAATGCCTGCCAAGTTGCAAGCTGATGCTGCCGCAGGCAAATTGCCTGACGAAGCCGAGTTACGCATGTATGCTTTCAGTCAGCAACAGCTCAAAGATGAGGCGGCTTACTTCAAAACCTTGACCGAGTTGGTCAAGCGCTTTCCAAGTCAAGCGTACTGGGGCGATTTGCTCAACCGCATTCCCCGTCAAACAGGCTTCAATCCGCGTTACCAACTGGATGTGTTTCGTTTGATGGATGCCACTGACAATTTGGAAGACGCTGAAGATTACGCCGACGCAGCGCAAGCCGCCTTGAAGGCAGGGCTGCCACATGAAGCCCAACGCATGTTGGAAAAAACCGCTCACCCTGCATCTGCTGCGACGCTCAAAAAACAAGTGCAACAACGCATGTCCGAAGATGACAAGTCTATGCAAGCCATAGGAGTCAATTCTGAAGATGCCCAGCTACTGGTGCAGTGGGCTGATGTGCAATTGTCCAAAGGCGCTTGGAAAGCGGCGATACCCGTCTATGAAAAAGCGCTGGCCAAGGGCGGGCTACGTCGCGAAGCTGAAACACGATTGCACTGCGGCATTGCCATGCTCAAAAATGGACAAACAGACAATGCCAAAAGCATGCTTTCTTCTGTGAAAAGCGATGACACCGCAACGCTTCTTGCTTCGCTTTGGATCCATCTTGCGAAGTGAGGGCCTATCATTGGGTTTATAAAATTCAATGCCGAGATAACCGATACCTAATCCATGGCCAGTTCCGATCCTGAAAAACGAAAAATCCAAATGATCGACATTGCCCGTATGGCGGGTGTGTCGACGTCTACCGTTTCTCGCGCTTTGAATGGCAGCGCATTGACCAATGATGAAACGCGTGTTCGCATCATTGAGCTGGCACGCTCTCTGAACTACACGATCAATCAAAGCGCTAAAAGCCTGCGCATGGGCGACAATCGCACTATTGGCGTAGTGATTCCGTACGATCGTAAAACCCGTCAGCATATTTCAGACCCATTTTTCTTGGGCATGCTCGGTAGTTTGGCCGATGCGCTGACAGATAGAAATTACGACATGTTGTTATCGAGGGTGGATGCAGATCGTCTTGACGACATGGCAGCCTTGTACGACACCGGTCGAGCTCGGGGCATCATCGTGATTGGCCAATGGGGGCATCATGACCAATTGAATGATCTGGCGCGTCGCCACGTGCCTTTGGTGGTGTGGGGAGCCCAGCTACCCAGGCAGCTGTACTGCAGTGTGGGTAGCGACAACTTGAGCGGCGGTGCGCTGGCTACCGAACACTTGCTGGAAGCAGGTCGTCGGCGCATCGCCTTTATGGGGGACACCGACATGCCCGAAGCCACCAAGCGTTACGAAGGGTATGTGCAAGCGCATCAAAAATTTGGGGTTGCCGTGGATCCCAAACTCTACATTCCTTGCGCGTTCACAGCTGAAGCAGCGCAAGAGGCCATGCGTGGATTTTTGCAAGCCGCCATCCCTTTTGATGCGCTGGTGGCAGCCAGTGACTTGATCGCGATTAACGCCATTGGTGTGATGAAGCGTGAGGGATTGGCTGTACCTGAACAAATCAGTGTGGTGGGCTATGACGACATTGACATGGCATCGCACAGCTTTCCGCCTCTCACTACCGTGCGCCAACCGATAGAGCTGGCGGGAGGTGTGATGGCAGATTGCCTGCAAGCCTTGTTGGATGGCCATCAACCCGATTCTCGGTTGCTGCCTACGTCATTGGTTGTGCGTGAGTCGAGTCTGCAAAGTGCGCATGCCCAAGCCTGATTTTCTCAATCTGCGGGGCTCTATCGGCGTGTTTGACTCTGGCGTCGGCGGTTTGTCGGTCTTGCGTGCCATCCGCGCGGCCTTGCCCGAAGAAGACTTGGTCTACGTGGCTGACTCGGGTCATGCGCCTTACGGGGACCAGAGCGAAGCGCACATTACCCAACGCACGCTCACAGTCGGAAATTGGCTGGCAGAGCAGGGCGTCAAAGCCATCACCATTGCCTGCAACACGGCCACCGTGGTGGCGGCACGCACCCTGCGCGAGCAAACCCATTTGCCCGTGGTGGCGATCGAACCGGCCATCAAACCGGCCGTGGTTTTGACGCGCAGCGGCGTGGTGGGCGTGCTGGCCACCCGCCAAACCGTGCAAAGCGAGAGCGTGGCACGTTTGTGCGAAACACATGGCGCAGGCAAACACATCGTGTTGCAAGCCTGCCCAGGTTGGGTAGAGCTGGTTGAGCAAGCTGATGTGCACAGCGCGCGCACCGAAGCATTGGTGCGTGAGTTTGTAGCGCCTGTGTTGGCCCAAGGCGCTGACACCCTGGTGCTGGGTTGCACGCATTACCCGTTTTTGCGCGACGCCATTGCCCGCGTGGCAGGGCCAGGCGTGCAACTGATCGACCCCGCTGAAGCGGTTGCCCGCGAGTTGGTGCGCCGCTTGGGCGACCAACGCCGCCCGGCAGGTGCGCAGCCAGGCACCACCCAGTTTTTCACCACCGGTGATGTAGCGCAAACCCAGCATGCAGTGACACATTTGTGGGGGCAACCCGCAGCGGTTGAAGCCTTGGCGTCAGGCTGACCGGTCATTTGCATTTACAGTGCTTGTTTTTAAATCAGACAGCCTGGAGATACCGTGCAACTTGGAATGATTGGTTTGGGCCGCATGGGCGGCAACATTGTGCGACGTTTGATGCGTCATGGTCACACCTCGGTGGTGTACGACGCCAACCCCGACAGCGTCCAGCAATTGGCCCAAGAAGGCGCCACGCCCAGCGACAGTTTGGCCCATTTGGTCAGCCAGCTCCAAGCGCCTCGTGCTGTATGGGTCATGCTGCCTGCTGGCGAGATCACGGCCTCTACCATCCAGGCCTTGAGTGACTTGCTGCAACCGGGCGACATCTTGATTGACGGTGGCAACTCGAATTTCCAAGACGATGTGAAGCACGCACAGATGCTGCAAACCAAGGGCATTCGTTACCTTGACATTGGCACCAGCGGTGGCGTCTGGGGCTTGGACCGTGGCTACTGCATGATGATTGGTGGCGACGTCACAGCCGCCACGCACCTGGACCCGATTTTCAAAGCTTTGGCACCCGGCGTGGGCACCATTCCCAAAACACCAGGGCGTGAAGGCAAGAAATCCACCGCCGAAGAAGGCTATCTCTACACCGGCCCTGCCGGTTCGGGCCACTTTGTGAAGATGATTCACAACGGCATCGAATACGGGCTGATGCAAGCCTTTGCCGAAGGCATGGACGTGCTCAAAGGCGTTGGGCAAGACAGCATTCCTGCCGATCGCCGCTACCAACTGGACTTGGCCGACATCACCGAACTCTGGCGCCGCGGCAGCGTGGTGTCGTCGTGGTTGCTTGATTTGACGGCAATTTCCCTGGCCGAAGACCCCGAGCTCGATGCCTATTCAGGCCATGTGCAAGATTCAGGCGAGGGCCGTTGGACCATCAACGCCGCCATTGAAGAAGCCGTGCCTGTGCCCGTGTTGTCAGCCGCTTTGTTTGCGCGTTTCAGATCGCGCCAAGTCAGCACCTTCGCCGACAAGATGCTGTCGGCGATGCGCAAACAATTTGGCGGCCACCAAGAGCCCAAAAAGTCTTAAGCGTCTTGACTTAGCGCGCCTTGGCGGGCAACAAGGTACCCACGCATTCGCCAAAACCAATGCGTGTGGCGCCGGGTTTTTCACACCAGCCGCGCAGCACCACGGCGTCGCCGTCTTCCAGGTACACGCGTTGCTCGCCGTTGGCGAACTGCACGGGGTTTTTGCCGCCTTGCGTGAGTTCAATCAAGGCACCGGCTTGGTCCAAGGTGGGGCCAGACAAAGTGCCACTGCCTAGCAAATCGCCGGCTTGCAAATTGCACCCGTTGACCGTGTGGTGGGTCACCATTTGCGCCACCGTCCAATAGGCATGGCGGTAGCTGGTGCGGCACACCGTGGCAGCCGCTTGAGAAGCTTCGCGCATTTTGGGTGTATGGATGCCGACCTCCAGCTGAATATCAAACGCGCCTTGTTGGCGGTTGGCGTCTGAATCCAAATAGGCCATGGGTTGTGGGTCTTCGCTCGGCCGTGTGAACGGCACACGGTAGGGCGCCAAGGCCTCCAAAGTCACCACCCAGGGCGAAATGGTGGTGGCGAAATTTTTGGACAGAAAAGGGCCGAGGGGTTGGTATTCCCAGCCTTGAATGTCGCGTGCCGACCAGTCGTTGAGCAGGCAGATGCCAAACACATGGTCTTCGGCCTCTGTCATATGAAGCGCGTCACCCAAGGCATTGCCACCCCCGATGAAGATGCCCAACTCCAACTCGATGTCCATGCGCTTGCAGGGCCCAAAGGTCGGTTCGCTTGCGCCGGGGGGCATGGTTTGCCCCACAGGACGGTGAAAGGCTTGGCCTGACACACCAATGCTGGACGCCCGACCGTGGTAACCAATCGGTACCCATTTGTAGTTGGGCAGCAAAGGATTGTCTGGACGGAACTGTTTGCCAATGTTGGTGGCGTGATGGACCGAGGTGTAGAAGTCGGTGTAGTCGCCAATGCGTGCGGGCACATCGTATTCAGCCTGTGCTTGTGGCACCAAGCAGGCTTGCAAGGCGGTCTGTTCAGTGGCGCCTTCGCGCAGGGCGCGTGAGAGCGCCACACGCAAGACATGCCAGCCCTGGGGGCCCAGTGCCATCAGCGCATTGAGCTTGTCTTGAGCACCGGCCTGCACAGCCGCGCCTGCTTCGCCAGTGAAAACACCGGCTTTAGCCGTGGCTGCCAAGTCCAAGATCTGATCGCCAATCGCCACACCGCCGCGAAAGGCTTCGTGGCTGCCTTGACGCCGAAACACGGCAAACGGCAGGTTTTGAATCGGGAAATCACAGCCCGCGATGTTTGCTGCGCTGACCCAGCTGTGCAGCGCGGGGTTGTGGGTTTCGTTCACGGTCATGGTGTGTGGCATGGGTGTTCCTGGATGAATTACAAATCTTGTAAAGCGGCTTGTACGTGGGCTTGAAATACATCGGCATTGGCCAGTGCGTTGGCATTGAGCAAGGCGAGCTTGACCAAGAACAGCGAGGCTTTGTCTTGGCCTGCTTGGTCAATCGCAGTGGCCAGCGTGTCGTACACGGTTTCTAGATCGGGGATGGTCAAGGCGCTGGTGACGCTGTTGGTGTGTGTCATGGATGTGTTCCTTACTGGGGCAGTGCCGTGTGAAAGGCGGCTTGCAAACGGGTGGCATCGAGCGTGAGCCAGCGCGCGCAAATGTGCTGGTCGGGACGTAACAAATACGCACCGCCGTTGGCAGGCACGCCGTAGCGTTGGCGCAGATGGCCATCGGCATCGGCCAAGGTGGTGTCAGCGCCCGTAACCGGTGTTGGGCTGCCCACGGCAATCACGCGCAAGGGCATGCCTTGCGTGCGCGCAGCTTGAATGGTCTGCTGCAAGGCATCGGGAATGGCCGGCGCATCGGTGAAGTACAGCAAGTCAAAGCCTCCGCCCAAATGGTCGAGCAAAAAGTCGTTGACGCCCAAGCGCACGTTTTGCGGTGGTGCGCCATGGGCGGGGCCGGTTTTGAACAAGCCGTTGTCGTCACCTGTGCTGTTGAGCATGGAGTGGGTGTATTCGTGCGGGCGTGAGGTGCGCCAGTGGTAGAGCGGACGCACAAACGCTTGTGTGAGCGAGAGCGATAGCACTGCGTCGCGCAGCAAGCGAAAGCCCTTGCTGGGTGGCGTCATGAAGCGAGTGCTCTTGCCGGCTTCTTCGATGATTTCGCGTGCAGCTCCCACGCGCTCGGCGCTGTGGTTGGCCAAGAGTTTTTGACTGGCCAAGCCTTTGACCACAAAGGCCAGATGCCAACCCAAAGACTGGGCATCTTGGAAGGCGGTGTTGGCACCGCGCACGCCGAAGATGGGCAACAGGTGCGCGGCATCGCCCGTGAAGATCACACTGCCATAGACAAAGTCCGGCAAGGTCAAGGTACGGGCTGAGTACACCGAGGACCAATCCATTTCCCACTTGGCACCGGCGTGGCCAATCATGGCCAGTTGGGCGTCGATGCGGGCTTTGAGCGATTCAGGCTTCAACGCTTCTTCGGGCGTTTCGCCTTCAGGCAATTGGTAGTCCACGCGCCAAATGCCGTTGGGTTCGCGGTGCATCAAGATGGTGTTGCCGGGGTTCCAGTCGGGGTCGAAATAAGCCAAGCGCTCGGTGGGTAGGGGCAGGTCGACCTTGATGTCGGCAATCACGAAGAAGCCTTCGTAAGACGCGCCTTCCATTTCTAAATTCATGGCGCTACGAATACCCGATCGGCCACCGTCGGCGGCCACCACCCAGTCGCTCTCCAGTGTGTAGACACCCTCGGGCGTATCGACTTCCAGCACGGCGTAGCCGTCTTTTTGGTCCACCTTGTTCACCTTGTTGCCCCAACGGAAATCAATCAGCGGGTTGGCTTTGCAGGCGTCGTGCAGGTATTCCTCCATGAACTGCTGTTGCACGTTGATGATGGGGAAAAAGCGGTCGTCGGCATCGTGGGGAGCTTCCATGCGAAACACGCGTTGGCCGCGGTAGTACGAGTTGCCAAAGCGCCAAGGCAGGCCGCCTTCGGTCATGCGCTCCGCCACGCCGACTTGCTGCAAGATTTCCATCGAGCGGCGTGTGAAGCAAATGGCCCGACTACCTTGAGAAAACTGCAATTCAGACGACAGCACCACGCTGGCCACGCCGTGGCGCGCCAACTCAAGGGCTGTCACCATGCCTGCAGGGCCTGAGCCCACGATCACCACTTTTTGGCGGCTTTGCTGCGGGTGCTCAGACGCCAACCAGGGCTTGAACACTTCGTAGGTGTAGTAAATAGAAGGGCGGGCTTGTGTGGTGGGGGTATGCATGTGGGGATTTCAAATTACTGCGCGTCAGGGCGAGCGTGCGCAATCAGGCGGTCAAACATGGCGCTCAGACTGCTCTGTTCTTTCTCGCTCAAACAACCAAAGATTTGTTCATTGCGTTGGTCCACCATGTCCATGGCGCGCTTGAACACCTTGCGTCCGGCCGCGGTCAGTGTGAGCACCACGCCTCGGCCATCGCCGGGATGGTCCGCCTTGAGCACCAAGCCCTGGTCGACCAAAGCTTGTGCCGCGCGACTGGCTTGGCCTTTGTTGAGGTTGGCTTTTTCGGCCAGCTCTTTGACTGACAAAGGCTCAAACGTGCCAATGGTGGTCAGGCATCGGCCATCGCTCATCGACAAGCCGGTGCGCTCGGGGTAGATGGACTGGCTGTCAGCGTCAGTCAGCTTGTGCAGCTGGTGCAAACGGTAGGTGAGCGTGCGGTCGAGTGGCGTGGCCATGCGTTGTTGCCTGTGTGTGTGCTGGCGGGTTCGTCAGTCGGCTTTGATGCCGCTGGCTTTGATGATGGGCCCCCACTTGGCGCGTTCTTTGGCAGCGTAATCGGCCATTTGTTGGGGCGAGCTCGGAATCGCTTCCAGGCCCAAGACCTGCAAGCGCGCTTTGACGTCGGTGGTGTTGAGGGCCGTCAGCAAGGCTTTTTCAGCGTGTTGATCGCGTCAGCCGGTGTGCCTGCGGGAACGACCAAGCCTTGCCATGCATAGGCTTCGAAGTTTTTCAAGCCTTGTTCTTGCAGCGTGGGGATGGTGTCAAAGTTTTTCACCCGCTTGGCGCTGGCCATGCCAATGGGACGCAATTTGCCCGAGGTGATGAACTGGTAACCGCTGGCCGTGTCCACAAACATCATGGGCACTTGGCCTGCCACCACGTCTTGCACCGCAGGTGCTGCGCCACGGTAAGGCACGTGCGACAGGTTGACACCCGCCATTTCACGGAACAGTTCGGTGGCCAAGTGGTGTGGGCTGCCTGCACCCGGCGTGGCGTAGCTCACGCCGTTGGGCTGGGCTTTGGCCCAGCTGATGAGCTCTTTCAAGTTATGGACGGGCACGTTGGGGTTGACCACCAGGATCATCGGGAAGCGCACGGTCAAGCCCACGGGCGCAAAGTCTTTTTCAGCGCTGTAGCTGAGCTTGCTGTAGATGAATGGGTTGGCGGCCAGCGTGCCAGTGTCGGCCGACATCAGCACATAGCCGTCGGCCTTGGCGCGGGCCACGTATTCGGCACCGATGTTGGTGGCAGCGCCTGGTTTGTTGACGATCACCATGGGTTGACCCAAGACCGCGCCCATGGCTTGACCCAAAGAGCGTGCCACGGTGTCTGTACCGCCACCAGCCGCATAGGGCACCACCCATTCGATGGGGTGGTTGGGGTAGGTTTGCGCCGTGCTGAGGGCGCTGGTGAAGGCTAAACAGGCCGTCAAGGCAATACGGAGGCAATGCTTCAGGGGCAACATAAAGTGATCTCGGTTGAGTGAGGGGGGATAGAACAGAAGAGATTGTGGTTCAACTGGTTGCGCGCGCAACTAGGTGTTTGTCCCGATGGTTGCGTATGCAACCAAATGCCGAATAGCCCTTCAAACCCAAGACAAAGGGCTAACCCGTACACTTAAGGGGCCCATGAATGCTTACGCCGACGTCTCTCTTTTCCCTCGCCATGCCAAGCCGCTGACCAGTTACCGCAAGTACTGGGCGGCTCGTTTTGGCACGGCCCCGTTTTTGCCGATGAGTCGCGAGGAAATGACCCAACTGGGCTGGGACAGCTGCGACATCATCATCGTCACCGGCGACGCCTATGTGGACCACCCCAGCTTTGGCATGGCCGTGATCGGACGCATGCTGGAGAACCAAGGGTTTCGAGTAGGCATCATTGCCCAACCTGATTGGCAAAGCGCTGATCCGTTCAAGGCTTTGGGCAAACCGAACCTGTTTTTCGGCGTGACCGCTGGCAATATGGATTCGATGATCAACCGTTACACGGCCGATCGCAAAATTCGCAGCGACGACGCCTACACCCCGGGCGACGTGGGCGGCAAGCGCCCCGACCGCGCCGCGCTGGTGTACAGCCAACGCTGCAAAGAAGCCTACAACGATGTGCCGATTGTGTTGGGTGGTATCGAAGGTTCGTTGCGCCGCATTGCGCATTACGACTATTGGTCAGACAAAGTGCGTCGCTCCATCGTGGTGGACAGCAAATGCGATTTGCTGTTGTACGGCAATGCCGAACGCGCGATTGTGGAAATTGCTCACCGCTTGGCGGCCAAAGAACCCGTGCAACAGATCACCGATGTGCGCGGCACCGCCTTTGTGCGCCGCGACACCCCAGAGGGCTGGTTTGAGATTGATTCCTCCAGCATCGACGTGCCGGGCAGGGTGGAGGCCCACGTCAATCCGTATTTGATGGTGAGCGAGCAAGCCAAAGCACAGGGCGAGACCTGTGCACGCGAAGACGAGGCCAATGCCGTGGCTGATGCCGCCAATGGCGTGGCAAGTGCGCAAGGCTTCACCATTTCGCCGCTCAAGTTTGTCGACAACCCCGCCTTGCAAGGCAAGGGCAAGCTCAAAGTGCCGCCGCGCGAACGCAGCGTGATTCGCTTGCCTGCGTATGAGCAGGTCAAATCAGACCCCGTGCTGTATGCCCACGCCAACCGCGTGCTGCATTTGGAGACCAACCCGGGCAATGCGCGTGCTTTGGTACAAGCCCATGGCGAAGGCCATACTGCGCGCGATGTGTGGGTCAACCCGCCACCCATCCCGCTGACCACGTCCGAGATGGACCATGTGTTCGACTTGCCTTATGCCCGCAGCCCGCACCCTGCGTATATAGACGAACATGGCAGCCACGACGGCGCCACGAAAATTCCGGCCTGGGAGATGATTCGCTTCAGCGTCAACATCATGCGCGGCTGTTTTGGTGGCTGTACGTTTTGCTCCATCACCGAGCACGAGGGCCGCATCATCCAAAGCCGCAGCGAAGACTCGGTGATTCGCGAGATTGAAGACATTCGCGACAAAGTGCCAGGCTTCACGGGTGTGATTTCTGACCTCGGTGGCCCCACGGCCAATATGTACCGCATTGGGTGCAAAAGCCCCGAGATTGAGGCAGCGTGCCGCAAACCCAGCTGCGTCTATCCTGGTATTTGCCAGAACCTCAACACCGACCACAGCTCACTCATCCACATGTACCGCCGCGCGCGGGCCTTGAAGGGCGTGAAGAAAATTTTGATTGGCTCAGGTCTGCGCTATGACTTGGCCGTCAAATCGCCCGAGTATGTGAAAGAGCTGGTGCAGCACCATGTGGGCGGTTACCTCAAGATTGCGCCAGAACACACCGAGGGCGGGCCACTCTCCAAGATGATGAAGCCTGGTATTGGCAGCTACGACAAGTTCAAACAAATGTTTGACAAGTACAGCGAAGAGGTCGACAAAAAGCAATTTCTCATCCCATACTTCATCGCGGCCCACCCCGGCACCAGTGACGAAGACATGATGAATTTGGCGGTGTGGCTCAAGCGCAATGGTTTCAGAGCCGATCAGGTACAAACCTTCTACCCCAGCCCGATGGCCACGGCCACGGCGATGTACCACTCAGGCCGCAACCCCTTGGGCCGCGTGACGCGCAACAGCGAGGTGGTGGACATTGTGCGGGGTGAGCGCCGCCGTCGTTTGCACAAAGCGTTCTTGCGCTACCACGACGCCAACAACTGGCCGTTGTTGCGCGAAGCCTTGAAAGCCATGGGCCGCGCCGATTTGATCGGCAACGGCAAGATGCATTTGATCCCCACCTTTCAGCCTCAAACTGATGGCAACTACACCAGTGCACGTCGCAAAAACAGCACGGTGGCGCCTAAGACTGGTTCGGCGAGGGCAGGGGTTGTGAAAGGCCGTGTGTTGACGCAGCACACGGGTTTGCCGCCGCGCAAGAAAAAATAATTAGCGGCTGCGCGACTTCATCGCACGCTCCACCTCGCGCTTGCCTTCGCGGTCTTTGATGGTGTCGCGTTTGTCGTGCTCGGCCTTGCCTTTGGCCAGGGCAATTTCGCATTTGATCTTGCCGTTTTTCCAGTGCAGGTTAATGGGCACCAGGGTGTAGCCTTTTTGCTCGACCTTGCCAATCAGACGTTTGATCTCGTCTTTCTTCATCAGCAATTTTTTGGTCCGCACTGCGTCAGGACTGACGTGGGTGGAGGCCGTGTGCAGTGGGTTGATTTGGCAGCCAATCACATACAGCTCGCCATCGCGAATGACCACATAGCCATCGGTCAATTGCACCTTGCCTTCACGGGCGGCTTTGACTTCCCAGCCTTGCAGCACCATGCCCGCCTCGAACTTTTCTTCGAAGAAATAGTTGTACGCCGCCTTTTTGTTGTCAGCGATGCGCGAGGGGGTTGCAGGTT
>Ga0228699_1000704_pt1 | contig 22180 bp, 21 predicted proteins | sample McNCre217_Aug_MG_FD_178016 | JGI IMG/M metagenome (GOLD analysis project Ga0228699, IMG submission 178016) | Freshwater microbial communities from McNutts Creek, Athens, Georgia, United States - 2-17_Aug_MG | ecosystem: Environmental > Aquatic > Freshwater > Creek | place: USA: Georgia... | reverse complement strand
GTTGAACTTCGCGTCCAAAGCCATCACGTTGCCTTTGCTGTCGCGGTTCAGTGGGTTGATTTCCACCAAAGATGCGTCAGTTTCCATGTAGCACTGGTACAGCTTCTTGAAGATGTCCACGGCTTGTGCGGTGGAGTCAGCAGGCATGCCGATGGCATCTGCAATCTTCTTGGCTTGTGCATCGCCCAAACCAGTCAACGGGTCGATGAACTCGGTGATGATTTTTTCTGGGGTGCTGTGGGCCACTTCTTCAATGTCCATGCCGCCTTCGCTGGAAGCGATGAAAGCAATCTTTTGCGTGGCACGGTCAGTCACAACTGACACGTAATATTCTTTGTTGATGTCAGCGCCGTCTTCGATGTAGAGGCGACGAACTTTTTGGCCTTCTGGACCTGTTTGGTGGGTCTTGAGCTGCATGCCCAAGATTTCGCCAGCAATGCGCTTGACATCATCAATGGTCTTAGCCACTTTGACGCCGCCGCCCTTGCCGCGGCCACCCGCGTGAATTTGAGCTTTCACAACCCACACTGGGCCGCCCAACTTTTGTGCGGCTTCCACCGCTTCTTGCACCGTGAACGCGGGGATACCGCGTGGCACTGGCACACCAAATTGACGCAAGATTTCCTTGCCTTGGTACTCGTGAATCTTCATGAGATCTCTCTTAGTAATCGGTGGATTTGTAACGTTTTGCGCATGCAACGACACCGAAGAGCCGCACTGCACAAAGCCTTGAGACTGTATCATGCTGCATCGCGTCAAACTTTTAACTGGCTTACAAGAGCTGCGTGACGCCCAACTTTTTGTACTTTTCGGTGATATCCATGTCTAAAGTCTTCATCGACGGCGAAGCCGGCACCACAGGTTTACAAATTCGCGAACGGTTGGCCCTCATGCCAGCCGTGCAAGTGGTCAGCATTGACCCTGCCAAACGCAAAGACCCTGAAGCCAAACGCGAGCTGATGGCGGGCGTCGACATGGTCATCTTGTGCCTGCATGACGACCACGCCCGTGAGTCGGTCGCCATGATTGACAGCCTGAGTGGCAACAAACCCAAAATCATCGATGCCTCCACCGCACACCGTGTTGAACCCGGTTGGGTCTATGGCTTCCCCGAGCTGGCGTCTGGCCAGCGCGAGGCCGTGATCAATGCCGACCGCGTGGCCAACCCTGGCTGCTACGCCACAGGTGCCATTGCGTTGTTACGTCCCTTGATTGATGCAGGCTTGGTGCCCGCCGACTTCCCCGTGGCCCTGCCTTCGGTCAGCGGCTACTCGGGTGGCGGGCGCACCATGATTGAGGACTACGAAGCTGGCAAAGCGCCGCTGTTTGAAGCCTATGCCTTGGGCCTAGAGCACAAGCACATCCCAGAAATCATGGCCTACACCGGCCTCACACGCCGCCCTTTGTTTGTGCCATCGGTGGGTAACTTCCGCCAAGGCATGTTGGTGCAATTGCCTATCCATTTGGACATGCTGCCCGGCAAACCCAAAGCCGCAGACCTGCATGACGCGCTGGCCAAACACTACGGTCAAAGCCCCGACAGCTGGGTGAGCGTGCAACCTGCCACTGAAAACGGCAAGCTCGATGCCACCGCGTTGAACGACACCAACAAGCTAGAAATTCGCGTCTTCGCGAACGAAACCCATCGCCATGCGGTGCTGATGGCGCGTTTGGACAACTTGGGTAAGGGTGCGAGCGGCGCTGCAGTGCAAAACCTGCAGCTGATGTTGGGCGTTTAAAAGTCGTCTGCGCCAGCCACGACTTTGCGCACAACATCAGGCGCAAAGCCTCGACTCACTAAAAACCGCACTTGCTTGACGCGTGCCGCTTGGTCCACAGGCGGCGCACCAAATTTCTTTCGCCAGACTTCACGAGCTCGCTCTAGCTCGGTGCTGCGCATCTCTTGCACGGCTTCGGCGATGGCCTCGACAGGCAATCCCTTGGCTTGCAATTCTTGACGCACCCGGGATGCACCGAGCTTGCGAGAACGGCCGTTGACCACTGACTCCACCACACGCTGTTCGTTGATGAAGTCTTTGGCCTGCAAAAAATCCAAAGCTTCGGCCAGCTCGCCCGGCGTTTCTTCAAACGGTTTGAGCTTGCGCTCAAGCTCAAAGCGCGAGTGCTCGCGTTGCGAGAGCAAGCGCAGGGCTCTGCCTTTGAGCGAGAGTTGAAACCCGTTGGCCCTTTTCGCCTTAGGTTTCTCGTCTCCGTTTGAATCGACGTCGTGTGTCACGAGGCTGGTTTTTTGGTTGGCGCTTTTGAGTTAGCGTTAAGCCACCACGCCGTCGGCATCTGCGTCAGCAGCACCTTTGGCTTCTTTGGCAGACTTCGCGGCTTTAGGCGCTTTTTCTTCTTTGGCAGCAGGCGCATCCACGCCACCGGCCAACAACGGAATGCCCAAAGATTCGCGCACTTTGTTTTCGATCTCGAACGCCAAGGCTTCGTTTTCGCGCAAGAACTCACGTGCGTTGTCACGGCCCTGGCCGATTTTTTCGCCTTGGTACGCATACCAAGCGCCAGACTTTTCAATGACCTTGGCGTTCACGCCCATGTCAATGATTTCGCCTTGGCGGCTGATGCCTTCGCCAAACAAGATGTCGAACTCGGCTGTCTTGAAAGGAGGCGCCACTTTGTTTTTCACCACTTTGACTTTGGTTTCGTTACCCACCGCTTCGTCACCACGCTTGATGGTGCCGGTGCGGCGAATGTCCAAACGCACAGACGCGTAAAACTTGAGCGCGTTACCGCCGGTGGTGGTTTCGGGTGAACCAAACATCACACCAATCTTCATACGAATTTGGTTGATGAAAATCACCGTGCAATTGGTCTTCTTAATGGAAGCCGTCAGTTTGCGCAGCGCTTGGCTCATCAAACGGGCTTGCAGACCTGGCAATGAATCGCCCATGTCGCCTTCGAGTTCGGCCTTGGGTGTCAACGCAGCCACCGAGTCGACCACCACCAAATCCACCGCGCCGGAACGCACCAAGCTATCCACCACTTCGAGGGCTTGTTCGCCGGTGTCGGGCTGGCTGATGAGCAAGTCTTGCAAGTTCACGCCGAGCTTTTGGGCGTATTGCGAATCCAAAGCGTGCTCAGCATCCACGAAGGCGCAAGTGCCGCCTTGCTTTTGCATTTCAGCAATCACTTGCAAAGTGAGGGTGGTTTTGCCGGATGACTCTGGGCCGTAGATTTCAATCACGCGGCCACGGGGCAAACCGCCCACGCCCAAGGCGATGTCCAAACCCAAGGAACCGGTGGAGACGACTTGGATGTCGTCAATCACTTCGCCTTCGCCCAAGCGCATGATGGTGCCCTTGCCGAATTGTTTTTCGATTTGTGCCAAGGCGGCTTGGAGGGCTTTGGCTTTTTCGCTGTCGGCGACGATGGGTTTGTTGTTCATGAGAAATCTCCGTTAAATCAAGGGCTTACCGAGAATGTCCAATTACTGTGTTTAACAACAACTGGATGCTTGACCAGTACTTTACCGCAAAGTCAAAACATGTAAACACTTTTTTTGGTCAGTTTGCCTTACTATATAAACATGACTTCCGCCCCGACGTTTTCCACCCAACAAGACTGGCGACAAGTTCACCTAGGCCGCTTGCTGGGCCACGCCATGCGCCGCTTTGATGCCCGCGTGTTGCATCTGATGGCACACAACGTGGATGTGCCCCTGGCCTTGTCCAACCTCGCGGCGCGTGCGCAGGTGAGCGCAGCGCACATCCACATCACCCGTCACCTGAGCTTGCAGGGTTCACGCTTGAGCGAGTTGGCCGACAGCGCCGGCATGACCAAGCAAGCCATGGGCGACTTGGTCACCCAGTGCGAAGCCTGGGGCTTGGTACAACGCACACCCGACCCACAAGACGCCCGCGCACGGCGCATCGTGTTCACCGAAGCGGGCTTGGCGTGGTTGCGCGCCTTCGAGCAAGCGGTGGCACAAACCGAAGCCGAATTCAAACAAGAAGTGGGCACCGATGTGGCCACCGTGGTGAGCCTAGGCTTAGAGGCCTATGCGGGCGGCTACTCCAGCCTAGAATCTCAGCCCTGACACCTCTCATAACGCAAAAAAGCTGGAGACAACACATGCGCATCCTGATTGCAGAAGACGACTTGGTCTTGGCCGACGGCCTGTTGCGCACGCTACGCGCATCGGGCGCCGCCGCCGACCATGTGGCCAGCGGCACCGAAGCTGACGCCGCCCTGATGACCACCGATGAGTTTGACTTGCTCATCTTGGATTTAGGCCTTCCCAAAATGCATGGCCTCGAAGTGCTCAAGCGTTTGCGATCACGCGGCTCCTCTATTCCCGTTCTCATCCTCACCGCCGCTGATGGCGTGGAAGAACGCGTCAAAGGTTTGGACTACGGCGCGGACGACTACATGGCCAAGCCCTTCAGCTTGCAAGAACTCGAAGCGCGCGTGCGCGCCCTCACACGTCGCGGCATGGGCGGCACGTCGTCGTCTATCAAACACGGCCCCTTGGTGTACGACCAAACCGGCCGTGTCGCCACCATCGACGGCAAGATGGTTGAACTCTCTGCGCGTGAACTCGGTTTGCTCGAAGTGCTGTTGCAACGCAGTGGCCGCTTGGTGAGCAAAGACCAGTTGGTCGAGCGCTTGTGCGAGTGGGGCGAAGAGGTGAGCAACAACGCCATCGAGGTGTACATCCACCGCTTACGCAAGAAGATTGAAAAAGGCCCCATCCGCATCGCCACCGTGCGCGGCTTGGGCTACTGCCTCGAAAAAATTCCGGGCTAAACACGGCGCACTTGCATGGCAAAGCTGTTTAGGCGCGAGCAACACTCGCTGTTTGGCGAGATTCTGGATTGGATGCTCACGCCGCTGCTGCTGCTGTGGCCGGTCAGCTTGGCGCTGACATGGCTGGTGGCGCAAAACATTGCAGGTCGTCCGTTTGACCGTGGCTTGGAATACAACGTTCAAGCCCTCGCGCAGCTCGTCAAGAGCGACCAAACGCGCATGTATTTCAACCTGCCGCTGCCCGCGCGGGAAATTTTGCGCGCAGACGAAGCCGACTTGATTTACTACCAAGTGCTCGGCACACGCGGCGAGTTTGTCAGCGGCGAACGCGACTTTCCGCTGCCACCTGACGAAGAAAAACCTTTGCCCAGTGAAGTGCGCATTCGCGATGACGAAATGCGCGGTGCCGATGTGCGTGTGGCCTACACCTGGGTGCGCGTGGATGTGCCGGGCGCCAAGCCGGTGTTGGTGCAAGTGGGTGAAACGCTAGAGAAACGCTCGGTGTTGGCCACTGAAATTATCAAAGGCGTGATGTTGCCGCAATTCGTCATCTTGCCGCTGGCCGTGTTGCTGGTGTGGCTGGCATTGGCACGTGGCATTCGACCGCTCAACAAACTCGAAGAACGCATTCGCCTGCGTAAGCCCGATGATTTGAGCCCGCTCGACGAATCCGTTGTGCCACAAGAAGTGGCGCCCTTGGTGGCGTCCATCAACGATTTGCTGACACGTCTCAAAGAATCCATCGCCACCCAAAAACGCTTTTTGGCCGATGCAGCGCATCAGCTCAAAACACCGCTGGCGGGTTTGCGCATGCAAGCCGACTTGGCGCAACGCGCAGACTCCAGCGCGGATGAACTCAAGCAATCGCTCAAGCTCATTGGCCGCGCCAGCATTCGCGCCACGCACACGGTCAACCAGTTGCTGTCCTTGGCGCGCGCCGAAAGCGGCAGCACCAACATCGCGCGCAGCCCCTGCGATTTGGTCGAATTGGTGAGCGATGTGATTCAAGACTCACTGCCACGCGCCATGGACAAATACATTGACCTGGGCTACGAAGGCGCCGCGTCTGGCAGCACCGGCGTGCGCGTGATGGGCAACCCCACGTTGCTCAAAGAAATGGTGCGCAACTTGGTGGACAACGCCATCAACTACACGCCCTCCAGCGAGGACCAGCCAGGCGTGATTACTGTGCGTTTGCTGGCCGACAAGTTTGGCAAAGTGGTGGTGTTGCAGGTGGAAGATTCGGGCCCTGGCATTCCAGAAGCCGAACGCGATTTGGTGTTCCAGCCCTTCTATCGCGCTTTGGGGACAGAGGCCGATGGCTCGGGCTTGGGCCTGCCCATCGTGCTGGAAATTGCGCACCAACACGCGGCGGTGGTGACGCTGGAAGATGCTTACCCTAGCAAGCCTATGCTGGGTGCTCGGTTCACGGTGCGTTTCTCAAATACGCAGGTTTGATGCACGCGGCTTGCCAGCCGCGTGAGGTACTGGCTTAGACCGAGGGCTTCACGTGAAAGTGAATCGGCTGCTCAAGCGTTTGCGCGTTTGCGTGGTCATGCGGCGCTTCGTGATCGGCACAAGGCATGTTGCACAAGTCGTGGCCGTTCACAGGGCAAGCGCGGTTGAACGTGACCACATGATCCACCTCGGCGCGAATGCCAATCCACTCACCCACTTTGTGGTCGTGATGGCTGGGCACGTGGGCCATCACCGTCTCGCCAGTTTTCAAGCGCAAGGTGTACAAAAACTCTGAGCCGCGAAATGATTTGCGAATGATTTCGGCTTTCACCGGCGCATCGTCGTCATGCACGATGTCATCGGCGCGCAGCAGCACATCGCATTCGCCTGATGCAAAGGTGCAAGGCAATGGGCACTCGGCCACATCCACCAAATCACCCATAGGCGTGTGAACCACGACTTGGTTGTTCACCTCTTGCAAGGTGGCGGGCGTGAACACGCCGTGCCCAATGAACTCAGCCACAAAGCGCGTGGCAGGGCGGTGGTACAGCGTGTAGGCATCGTCCCACTGGTGCAAACGACCTTCGGACATGACACCAATCACGTCGCCAATCGCAAAGGCTTCCATTTGGTCGTGCGTCACAAACAAGGCAGTGGTTTGCGCTTCTTTCAAAATGCCGCGCACTTCCAAGGCTAAGCGCTCGCGCAATTCCACATCGAGGTTGGAGAACGGTTCGTCGAGCAACAACAGTTGCGGCTTGGGCGCCAAAGCGCGGGCCAAGGCCACGCGTTGTTGCTGACCACCCGACAGCTCGTGTGGGAAACGTTGTGCACTGCTGGCCAAGCCGACCAGCGCCAGCACCTCGCGCACACGCGCTTCGCGCTCGGCACGAGGCTGCTTGTGCAAGCCAAAGCTCACGTTGTCATGCACGGTCAAATGGGGAAAGAGGGCATAGTCTTGAAACACCATGCCAATGCGGCGCGCTTCGGGTGCCACATGCTCGGTGGCACTGCTGACCACCGATTGGGCCAAACGAATTTCACCTGCGCTGGCACGCTCTAGGCCGGCCACCGCACGCAACAGCGTGGTTTTGCCACAGCCCGAGGGGCCAATGAGCACGCCCATTTCACCTGCGCGCAACCCAAGAGTGACGCGGTCCACCGAAGGGCGGGGGCGTTCTGGGTAGCTGACGGAGAGCTGGGCGACATCTAAAAACATAAGGCCATTGTAGAGAGGGCGCATAACGTGACGCATGAACGCCATGCTGTGTTCGGCTACCTACAATGCCGCATGGTTTTTAGCTCTCGTTTGTTTTTACGCTGTGTGTTGGTCGTGCTGGCTTTGCTGCTGGCACTGCCGGTGTTGACCGTACTGTTTTCATGGGCACAGTGGAACGAAACCTCCGCCAGCATCTTGGCCGAGATGGCCAGCACCGTGTTGCCCGACTATGTGGGCACCTCCTTGCTGTTGTGCGCCTTGGTAAGTGTGGGTGTCATCAGTATGGGCACTGTGTCTGCTGCTGCGGTGACGTTGTTTGACTTTCCCATGCGTCGCAGTTTGGAATGGGCGCTGCTCTTGCCACTGGCCATGCCCGCGTATGTGGTGGCCTATGCCTACACGGACTACTTGCAATTCAGCGGTCCGCTGCAAACAAGCATTCGCGCTGCGTTTGGCCTAGAAGGCCGCGTTTTCCCAGAAGTGCGCAATGTGTGGGGCGCAGCGTGTGTGTTCACCCTCGCGCTTTATCCGTATGTGTATTTGCTGGCGCGCACGGCGCTGTCTGAGCGCGCCAACCATTTGATGGAGGCTGCGCGTTTGCTGGGTGCGCCTTTGTCACGCCGCATCCTGCACGTGGCCTTGCCATTGGCCCGCCCTGCGATTGCCGCGGGCACCGCGTTGGCCTTGATGGAAACCTTGGCTGACTTTGGTGTGTCGAGCTACTTTGGCATTCAAACCTTCACCGCTGGCATTTACAAAGCCTGGCTGGTGATGGACAACCGCATTGCCGCAGCGCAGCTGGCTACCTTGCTGCTCATCGTGGTGGTCGCTTTGTTGGCGGCAGAACAACGTGCGCAATCGCGTTTGCGTTTTTCTAGCGCGCGCGTTGACCGCCATGGCAACGAATCGCAACCCATGAAGTTACACGGCATCTCTGCCGCTTTCGTATGCACCTTGTGCATGCTGCCAGTGTTGTGTGGTTTTGTATTGCCCGTGCTGTTTATGTTGCGCGCCTTGTTGCAAGGTGATGGCGTGGTGGACTTGCCTTGGGGTCGGTTCGTGCAATGGTCACTCACCAGTTTGTCCCTGGGTGGCATGACGGCGTTGTTGGCCGTCGGTGCTGCAATGCTGCTGGCCGCACAAGCGCGCTTACAGCCCAACTGGCTCACGCGCCAAGCGATGGGTGTGGTGAGCTTGGGCTATGCCGTGCCAGGCGCGGTGATTGTGGTGGGCTTGCTCTTGCCGGTGGGTTGGGTGCAAGCCACATGGCCGCAGTCGGGCGTGGGCTTTTGGCTGACCGCCACGGTGCTGGGTTTGGTGTGGGCGTACTTAGTGCGTTTCGTGGCCGTGGCTTTGCAGTCTGTACAAAGCGGCTACGCGCGCGTGCCAGCCTCGCTGGACGACAGCGCGCGCATGTTGGGCACATCGGGCTTGTCGCTGGTGCGCCGCGTGCATTGGCCTTTGCTGAAAAAACCATTGGCAGCGGCCACGCTGCTGGTACTGGTGGACGTGATGAAAGAACTGCCCGCCACCTTGGTGCTGCGCCCCTTCAACACCGACACTTTGGCCGTCATGGCCTACCAATTGGCGCGTGACGAACGCTTGGGCGAAGCTGCTTTGCCCTCGCTGGCTTTGGTGCTGGTGGGCTTGTTGCCTGTCATCTTGCTCAGCCGCACCCTTCGCCGCAGTTGACTCTACGCGGCAAAACCTGCACTTTCGGCAGGGGCATTTGATCCAAGTCAAATGATAATGATTCGCATTTGATGTACACTCGTCCCAAGCTTTTCAACTTGGAGTCGCCACATGCGTCGCACCCTCACCGTTTTGTCCTTGGCAGTTTCTGCCTTATCTGCTGGTTTGTTCAGCGCTTCTGCGTTCGCCGATGAGCAGGTCATCAACCTTTACTCAGCACGCCATTACCCCACGGACGAAGCGCTGTACAGCGACTTCACCAAAGCCACGGGCATCAAAATCAACCGCGTCGATTCAGACGACGCCGGCATCATCGCCCGCCTCAAGGCTGAGGGCACTGCATCACCTGCCGACGTGATCTTGCTGGTGGACGCCGCCCGTTTGTGGAAAGGCGAAGTCGATGGCATGTTCTTGCCCGTCAAGTCCAAAACTTTGGAAACCGCAGTGCCCACACAACTGCGCTCTAAACCCACAGATGACGGCGGCACCGCTTGGTTTGGTTTGTCCACCCGCGCTCGCGTGGTGGTGTACGACAAGCTCAAAGTCAAACGTGAAGACGTGGACACCTACGAAGAACTGGCCGACCCCAAAAACAAAGGGAAGTTGTGCATCCGCTCTGGCTCGCACCCCTACAACCTGAGCCTGTTTGGCGCGATGACCGAACACCTCGGCCCCGCCGCCACGGAAGTTTGGCTCAAAGGCATGGTCGACAACATGGCCCGCGCCCCCAAAGGCGGCGACACCGACCAAATCAAAGCGGTGGCCAGTGGCGAATGCGGCATTGCGGTGACCAACACCTATTACTTGGCGCGCCTGATGCGCTCTACCAACCCCGCCGAAAAAGCGGTGGCCGAACGCGTGGGCGTGGTGTTCCCCAACCAACAAAGCTGGGGCACACACGTGAACGTGGCAGGCGGTGCTGTGGCGCGTTACTCCAAGAACCAAGCGAACGCTGTGAAGTTTTTGGAATACCTCGTCAGCCCCGAAGCCCAAAACCACTTTGCCAACGGCAACAACGAGTGGCCTGTGGTCAAAGGCATGAAGCTGGACAACCCCGCGTTGAAAGCCATGACCGGCGGCAACTTCAAAAGCGAGCTGGTACCCATCAGCGCCGTGGGCATGAACCAAATCAAGGTGCAACAAATGTTGGACCGCGTGGGTTTCAAGTAAACACCTGCATCACGCACCGCGCACCCAGCGCGGTGCCCAGCACTTAGGCGCAAAACATAGAAGTTTTTGCGCCTGAACTTTTCGGCCAGCCAACAAACCCCGTGTTTGTCGCCCTCCGTGCAAGGGCGTGTAGCCAGCCTCTGATCACGACCGCCGAATTTCTCGGCCATCCTCTCAGGAGCTTTTCTCATGGCGACCACTCGTTCGCGGCTCAACCGACGCCGCTTGTCTTTACCTGCGCCTCGCGACACCCGCGTGCAAGCCACGCAAGCTTCCAAACTGTTGCCCTTGGGTGCCATGCTGTTGGCGGCAAGCTTTGCAACATCTGTACGCGCACAAACTGAGAACACACTCAGCACCGTCACCGTGCGCGAAAAAGCGGAAGTGGCCGAAGGCAAAGACAGCCTGCGTGCCACCGAAACCAACATTGGCAAAGGCCAACAAAAGCTGCGCGACATTCCGCAATCCATCACCGTGGTGACGGAACGCATGATGGATGACCGCAACTTAGACACCGTCAAAGACGCGCTCAAGCAAACCGCGGGCATCACCTTTCAAGCGGCGGAGGGCGGCGAAGAAGACATTCGCTTGCGTGGCTTTGCGCTCTCCACCACAGGCGATATTTTTGTAGACGGCATTCGCGACCCCGCGTTTTACGACCGCGACACCTTCAACCTCGACCGCGTGGAACTCTTGCGCGGGTCTGCCTCTATGCTGTTTGGTCGCGGCTCGACAGGCGGCGCCGTCAACATGGTGAACAAAGTGCCGCGCTTGATGGACGAAAACCAAATCGACTACACCGTAGGCAGCCACAACCACCGCCGCGTGGTGGGTGACTTCAACCAACAAACCGGCGAGAGCTCTGCTTTGCGTGTGAGCGCCATGAAGACCACCGCCGACAACAACGGCGCGGGCAGCAGCATCGACAAACAAGGCATCGCTGGCAGCTACCGCTGGGGCATTGGCGAACGTGACGAATTCACTGCCAGCCTCTACCGCTTAGAAAACAACAACGGCATCAATTACGGCATGCCGTGGATCAAACCCACCAGCACCAGCGCTGCCAGCGCCACCACCTTGTTGCCCGTGAGTCCCACGAGTAACTACGGTATGGCCAGCGACTACAACGATGGCACCGCCACCTATGCCACGCTCGCACACACCCACCGCTTTGATGGTGAGACCGAACTCACCACCCGTGTGCGTCGCGGGGCTTACACACGCGACCAACGCGCCAGCACCATCCGCCTGACTGCGGGCGAAAACTTGTCCAACTTTGGTCCCAGCACGGTGCTCACACGCGGCACGCAAAACAAGATTCAAAACTTGGACTCGGTGTATCTGCAAAGCGATTTGAGCGCGAAGTTCGACGCACTCGGTATGAAGCATGAATTACTGAGCGGCATTGATGTGGCGCGCGAACAAAAGACCGTGTATGCCGCACGCACTGCCGCACAGGGCTTGGGTGGTGTCGACCTCGTCAAACCCAACACCACTATTGGCGCACCTGACGATGGCGCTTGGGTCAATGAAGGTTCGCGCGTCTTGCGCGTGAACAACCAATACACCTCCACCGCTTGGGGCGTGTATGCGCAAGATCTGGTGCAGGTGGCCCCTCACTGGAAACTCTTGGGTGGCTTGCGCTATGACAGCCTCAATGGCAACTACGACACGTTTGCAGCACCTGCCGCCAACGTGAGCAACGGTGCATTGACCAACTACAAAATGAACGTGGGCGAATGGAGCAAACGCGTGGGTGCTCTGTTCCAACCCAGCGAACGCGAGTCGTACCACTTCTCTGCGGCCACGTCGTTCAACACCTCAGGCGATGCCTACTCATTGGGCGCGAGCAATGCCGACGTGCCGCCCGAGCAAAGCATCAACTTAGAACTGGGTGCCAAGATAGATTCGGTCGATAAAAACTTCACCACACGGTACGCGCTGTTTCGCTCCACCAAACTCCACGAGCGCAACACTGACCCCTTGGTCGACGTGGCCGTGTTGTCGGGCAAGCGCCACGCGACAGGCTTAGAGCTTGACTTCACGGGTCGCATCACGCCGCGTTGGGAAGCCTATGGCTCGTTCATGTGGATTCCAGATGCACGCATTGACGAAGCCTACAAGTCACCCACCGGCAGCGACAACGAGCGCACCGGCGCACGCCCCTCGCTCACACCGCGCATCAGCGCCACGTTGTGGAACACCTACCAAATCAACGGCCAATGGCGTGTGGGTGCTGGTCTGAACCACCGTGGTGCGCAAACGCCCAACCGCAACCCCGGCTGGGAAGCGCCGGCTTTCACCACCACCGACGTGATGGCCGAGTACCGCGTCAACGAACAGCTCACCTTCAAAGGCAATGTGAGCAACCTCACCAACAAGCTCTACGCCGACCAGCTCTACAGCGGCCACTACGTGCCGGGTGCCGGACGCTTGGTGCAGGTGACGGGCTCTTACAAGTTCTAAGTTTCAAGGGAAACACGCATGCTGCTGACCCTGCCCAATTTGTTGTCGCCCGAAGAACTGAGCCAAGCCCGTGCTTGGCTCAAAGACGCGCCTTGGGAGCCTGGCCTGGGTACAGCGGGTCGGCAAGCAGCGATGGTGAAACACAACGAGCAATTGCCACAGACTTGTGATGCAGCGGTGAACATTCGCGAGATGGTGCTCAAAGCGCTCAACGCCAACCCCACCTTCTTTTCGGCCACGCTGCCCAAGAAAATTTACACACCACGCATCAACCGCTATGCGGGGGACAGCAATTACTTTGGCAACCACATCGATGGTGCCATCCGCATGTTGAGCCACGAAAAACGCGTGCGCACCGACATCTCGTGCACCGTGTTTTTGAGCGAACCCGACAGCTACGACGGCGGCGAGCTGACCATTGCCGACACCTACGGCGAGCAAAGCATCAAGCTGCCCGCAGGCAGCATCGTCATCTACCCCGGCACGAGCTTGCACCAAGTCAAACCCGTCACACGTGGCGAACGTTTGGCTTGCTTCTTTTGGATTGAAAGTTTGGTGCGCAGCGACGAGCAACGCCGCTTGCTGTACGAACTCGACATGAGCCTGCTGAGCTTGCGCACCCAATACGGCGAAACTCCAGAAGCGGTCACGCAAACCGGCGTGTATCACAACCTCTTGCGCATGTGGGCAGACACCTGATGCTGCAATTCACTTACGCGCCATCACACGCATCCACACAACGCACAGCCTTCACCGTGGTGCTGTGCGTGGTGGCGTTGCATCTGTTGGCCATTGGCGCCTTGTTGTTATCGCCAAGTACAACGGACATCGACACCCAAAGAAGCATGGCCATGGAAATGGTGCTGGCCCCCGTCAGCAACACATCGCCCAAGGCTCAAACGCAAGCACCTGCCACGCCCACAGCAACGCCCAAATCTGCGACTGCAAAAACAGAGCCCGCCACGCCGAGCACCGGACCTGCCGCACACAGCGCAGAAGCCACACCCACAACAGCCCCCGCGCAAACAGGCAAATCACAAAGCGCGCCCGCCTTCAGCCTGCCCAGCAGCGAAGCGCATGGCTTGAACAACCCCAAGCCCGCGTACCCGCGCATGAGCCGTCGCTTGAACGAACAAGGGCAAGTGGTGATTCGCGTGTTCGTGGCCGCCGATGGCTCACCCCAACAAGGCGAGGTCAAAACCAGCAGTGGTTACGACCGCCTCGACCAAGAGGCCTTGCGCACCGTCCTGCACTGGCGGTTTGTGCCAGGCCAACGCTTGGGCACACCCGAGGCCATGTGGTTCAACGTCCCCGTTAATTTTGTTTTGGAATAACTTTTGGAAACAGTCATGGAAAACCAATCTGGCATTTTGAATTTTTGGCAACAAGGTGACGTCATCACCCACATCGTGGCGCTGCTCTTGATTGGCATGTCTGTGTTGTCATGGGTCGTCATCGTCATGAAAGCGCTCGACATCGTGCACTTGAAACGCATGGCACAACACGTGGAATCGTTTTGGCATAGCAGCAACTTAGACGAAGGCTTGGCGGCACTCGATGGCGCAGCAACGCATGCCCCACACGCCAACCCATTTCACAGCTTGGCCAAGCAAGGCCACGAAGCCTCCGCCCACCACCGCGCCACGCAAGAACAGTTGCACGACAGCTTGGACGTGAGCGACTGGGTGACACGCAGTTTGCGCAATGCGATTGACGATTCCACCGCACGCTTGCAAGCAGGCTTGGCCGTGTTGGCTTCCATTGGTTCAACCGCGCCTTTCGTGGGTTTGTTCGGCACGGTGTGGGGCATCTATCACGCGCTGATCAGCATTGGCGCCTCAGGCCAAGTGGGCATGGACCGAGTGGCAGGCCCCATTGGCGAGGCGCTCATCATGACCGCGTTGGGTTTGGTGGTGGCCGTGCCTGCCGTGCTGGGCTACAACGCCTTGGTGCGCGGCAACAAATTCATCTTGGGCCAACTCAACCGCTTCGCACACGACTTACACGCGTATCTCGTCACAGGTGCGCGCGTGGGCCAACGTGACCACGCAGGAGTTTGAGCATGTCGTTCTTACCCGCCCAAGACGATGACGAGGTGATGACCGAAATCAACATGACGCCACTGATTGACGTGATGCTGGTGCTGTTGATCGTGTTCATCTTGGCCGTGCCCGCCATTCACAGCGCGGTACCCTTGTCGTTGCCACGCGCCAGCAGTGCTGCACCACAGCCACCCACGGAGCCCGTGCGCCTAGACATCGATGCACAAGGTCATACCTATTGGAACGGCAAGGCGGTCGCAGACGATGCGCTCAAGGCCCAGGCCCAACAAGCCGCCGCGCTGGAGCCACAACCCGTGGTGCGCTTGAGCGGCGACCGTGCCGTGCCTTATGAGCGCGTGTTGCAAACGCTCAGCACCTTGCAGGGCGCGGGCTTGGCCAAGGTGAATTTCATTGCCCAAAAACCTTGAGGGACATATGAATACCTACGCATCCGCCTCGAGCCCCGAGGCCACCCTTGTGGCCAAACTTGAATCACTTGTTGTAGCGACTGAGCCACTGCGCGTGGACAGTACAGCGTTGATGGGCGGCCAGCGTGTGTTGGAAATCGTGCATTTGGGCGAGGTCTATCGCCTACAAACCACCCGCTTGGGCAAGTTGATTTTGACCAAGTGATGACATCAGGGCGCCCTCGCGCAAGGCTGCCTCAATCGGTCTCATTGAGACAAACAATCACCGACACTTGGTTTTTTGGCTAACATTCACGTCAATGAGTTTTGCTCATTCGATAGCTTTTAACAACCACCAAAGGAAACCACATGTCTTTGATCAACACACAAGTTCAGCCTTTCAAAACCCAAGCCTTTCACAACGGCAAGTTCATCGAAGTGACCGAAGCTAGCCTCAAAGGCAAGTGGAACGTGTTCATCTTCATGCCAGCCGCATTCACTTTCAACTGCCCGACAGAGATCGAAGATGCAGCTGACAACTACGCTGCCTTCCAAAAAGCCGGCGCTGAGGTGTACATCATCACCACCGACACGCACTTCTCACACAAAGTGTGGCACGAGACTTCACCTGCTGTGGGCAAAGCCAAGTTCCCACTGGTGGGCGACCCCACACACCAATTGACACGCGCTTTTGGCGTGCACATTGAAGAAGAAGGCTTGGCCTTGCGCGGCACTTTCGTGATCAACCCAGAAGGCATGATCAAGACTGTGGAAATCCACTCCAACGAAATCGCTCGCGACGTGTCTGAAACACTGCGCAAGTTGACTGCTGCGCAATACACAGCCGCCAACCCAGGCCAAGTGTGCCCAGCCAAATGGAAAGAAGGCGCGAAGACTTTGGCTCCTTCCATCGACTTGGTCGGCAAGATCTAATTTTTAGATCGCGCCCTGCGACCGCGGGGCTGCCTTAGATCAACACCTGCTAGCGCAGGTCGTTGAGCGCAGCGCACATGGGATACCAACGTGCGCTGTACTCAGCGAAATTCCCCCCAACCTTTTACTCATCCAGGTCAGCGCTGAACGTGCATGGCCTAGGGCGTTTGCACCCTGAAACAGGAGAACACCATGCTCGACGACGCACTCAAAGCTCAGCTTCAACAATACCTTGGCATGTTGCGCCAGCCCATCCGCTTGATCGCCTCACTCGACGACAGCGACACCGGCAAAGACATGCACGCGATGCTCGACACCATCGTGGGCTTGTCTGACAAAGTCACGCTCGACACCTCGGGCACCGATGCACGCAAGCCTTCCTTCGTGGTAGCCCGTGAGAACGAAAGCCAAGGCGTGCGCTTTGCCGGTTTGCCACTCGGCCACGAATTCACCTCTTTGGTGTTGGCCCTGTTGTGGACGGGTGGTCATCCACCCAAAGTGGAACAAGATGTGATTGACAGCATCAAAGGTCTGGATGGCGACTTCAACTTTGAGGTCTACATGTCCCTGAGCTGTCACAACTGCCCCGACGTGGTGCAAGCGCTCTCGCTCATGGCCATCGTCAACCCCAAAGTCAAGACCGTGGTGATTGAAGGCGGTGCGTTCCAGAAAGAAGTGGAAGAACGCCAAATCATGGCCGTGCCCATGGTGTTCTTGAACGGCCAAGTGTTTGGCTCAGGCCGCATGAGCGTGGAAGAAATCGTGGCCAAGCTCGACACCAACGCGGCTGCCCGCGACGCAGCCAAAATGAGCGAAAAAGCCCCTTACGACGTGTTGATCGTGGGCGGTGGCCCCGCCGGTGCAGCCGCCGCTGTGTATGCCGCCCGCAAAGGCATCCGCGTGGGTATTGCCGCTGAGCGTTTTGGCGGTCAGCTGAACGACACCATGTCGATTGAAAACTACATCTCTGTGCTCGAGACCAACGGCCCTAAACTCGCCTCCGACTTGGAAGCTCAAGTGCAGCACTACGGCGTGGACATCATGACCATGCAACGCGTCAGCAAAATTGTGTCTGCCGAACAAACTGGCGGTATGACCGAAGTGCATTTAGAAAACGGCGGCGTGCTCAAAGCAAAGAGCGTCATCTTGTCCACCGGCGCGCGTTGGCGCAATGTGAACGTACCCGGCGAAGCCGAGTACAAAAACAAAGGCGTAGCCTACTGCCCACACTGCGATGGCCCCTTGTTCAAAGGCAAGCGCGTGTCAGTGATTGGCGGCGGCAACTCTGGCGTGGAAGCCGCGATTGATTTGGCGGGCATCGTTGAATATGTGACCTTGATTGAATTTGCCGACCAGCTCAAAGCCGACGCAGTGTTGGTCAACAAACTCAAGAGCTTGCCCAACGTGACCATCCATGCCAATGCACAAACCACCGAGATCACTGGTGAGGGCGGCAAGGTCAACGGCCTGAGCTACAAAGACCGCGCCACCGATGTTGTGCACCACGTGCCGCTCGAAGGCGTGTTCGTGCAAATCGGTTTGGTGCCCAATACCGAGTTCTTGAAAGGTACGTTGGAGCTGAGTAAATTCGGCGAAATCGTGGTGGATGCCAAAGGCCACACCAGCATGCCTGGTGTGTTTGCAGCCGGTGACTGCACGACCGTGCCCTACAAGCAAATCATCATTGCAGCGGGCGAGGGGTCTAAGGCGGCGTTGTCGGCGTTTGATTATTTGATTCGCCAGCCAGCCGTGGTCTAAATAAGCTCACGCTCATCTCAAGGCAAGTGTTGAAACACTTGCCTTTTTTATTGCGCGCTGTTTGTCACCAATCGATAGGTCGACGCTAAACCGTTGATAAAAATAATTCGATGGACTATTTGGATACAGCGAGTCACAGTCGAATCGTCACGTAGCAAAAGGAGCTTGTATGCATGAAAGCAGACTTCAAATTTTCATCACGTGCCTGCAAGAGCTACTGGCTGATCTAGCTGAAGCAGCTTGATGCAGAACAAACGGTTTTTTAATTCTCAAGGAGAGACTCATGAGCCAAGCATCGGAAACCGGAAAATGCCCATTCCATACAGCGGGGGGAACACGCGCCCAGCAAGGCGCGCAATCTAACGCAAACTGGTGGCCCAACCAACTCAACTTGGCCATCTTGCACCAACACCAGCCCGTGTCTAACCCCATGGATGCTGACTTTAATTACCACGAAGAATTCAAAAAGCTCGACTACGCCGCACTTAAAAAGGACTTGGTCGAACTGATGACCCAGTCACAAGACTGGTGGCCCGCAGACTATGGTCACTACGGCGGCTTGTTCATTCGCTTGGCGTGGCACGCCGCTGGCACCTACCGCACAGCAGATGGCCGTGGCGGAGCCAGCACCGGCAACCAGCGTTTTGCGCCGCTCAACAGCTGGCCTGATAACGGCAACCTCGATAAAGGCCGACGCTTACTGTGGCCCATCAAACAAAAATACGGCAACCAAATTTCGTGGGCCGATTTGTTCATCTTGTGCGGCAACGTGGCGATGGAAACCATGGGCTTCAAAACCTTTGGATTTGGTGGCGGACGCACCGACATTTGGGCCCCCGAGGAGGATGTGTATTGGGGTGCTGAAAAAGAATGGCTAGCCACCAGCGACAAGCCCAATAGCCGCTACACCGGCGAGCGCCAACTCGAAACCCCACTGGCCGCCGTGCAAATGGGTTTGATCTACGTGAACCCGCAAGGGCCTGACGGCAAACCCGACCCCATCGCCTCAGGCAAAGACGTGCGCGAAACCTTTGCACGCATGGCCATGAACGACTACGAAACCGTGGCCTTGGTCGCAGGTGGTCACACCTTCGGCAAGATGCATGGCGCTGGTGACGCGGCCAAAGTGGGCCCCGAACCCGAAGCCGCCCCCATGCACGAAATGGGTTTTGGCTGGATCAACAGCCACGGCACAGGCAAGGGTGCAGACACCACCACCAGCGGCTTTGAAGGCGCTTGGAAGCCCAACCCCACGCAATGGGACATGGGCTATTTCAAAGTGTTATTTAAGTACGAGTGGGAGAAAATGACCACCGCCGCCGGAGCTATCCAATGGCGTGCCAAAAACGTGGCCCCCGAAGACATGGTGGCCGATGCACACGACTCCAGCAAGAAGCACCCGCCTCACATGACGACGGCTGACTTGTCGCTGCGCTTTGACCCTGCGTATGAAAAAATCTCGCGCCACTTCTACGCTAACCCCGACGAGTTTGCCGACGCGTATGCCCGCGCTTGGTTCAAACTGACCCACCGCGACATGGGACCCAAGTGCCTCTACCTTGGTCCAGAGGTCCCTGCAGAAGACTTGATCTGGCAAGACCCCTTGCCCCCAGTCACACACCCGCTCATCGACCTGCGCGATGCCGCGGATTTGAAAGCCAAAGTCTTGGCAAGTGGCTTGACTGTGAGCGAGTTGATCTCCACCGCTTGGGCCTCTGCTTCGACCTTTCGCAATAGCGACAAACGCGGTGGCGCAAATGGCGCGCGCATTCGTCTTGCGCCGCAAAAAAACTGGGAAATCAACCAACCCGCGCAACTAGCACGTGTGCTGGCCACACTGGATGGCATCCGCAATGGCTTTCAAGCCACCCACCGCGGCGGCAAGCAAATCTCGATGGCTGACCTCATTGTGTTGGCGGGTAACGCTGGCTTAGAGGCCGCTGCCAAAGCAGCAGGCCACACCATCGAAGTACCTTTTGCCCCCGGACGCACAGATGCCATGCCCGAACAAACGGATGTCGATTCATTTACGGTGCTCGAGCCCCAAGCAGATGGTTTTCGGAACTACTGCCAAAAAGCATTCCGCATGTCGCCCGAAGAAATGTTGGTTGACAAAGCGCAGTTGCTAGGCTTATCTGCGCCAGAGATGACAGTTCTGGTGGGTGGTCTGCGCGTGCTGGGGGCCAACCATGGCGGCAGCAAACAAGGTGTGTTTACCCACCGCGCAGGGCAACTGACGCCCGACTTCTTTGTGAACTTGGTCGACATGTCCACAGCCTGGCAACCAACAGGCGACAACGCTTTTGAGGGTCGTGACCGGAAAACAGGCAACGTGAAATGGACCGCCAGCCGTGTGGATTTGGTCTTTGGCTCGAACTCACAACTGCGCGCCATTGCCGAGGTCTATGCCCAACACGACAACACGGGCAAGTTCGTCAAAGACTTTGTCGCCGCCTGGACCAAGGTGATGAACCTGGACCGCTTCGACTTGAAGTAAGGTCTTTATTTGGACTCAGACGCTGCTGGCTTAATCGTCAGCAACTCTGGGTCCACTTGGTTTTCTACGCGGTGCGGCTCTTGCACGGGCTTGGGGCCAAGCCCTAAGAAACGCAAGCCGCCGTCGTTCCACAACCAAAACAAGAGGTTGATGGCAGCCAAGGCATAGACCACGTTGCGCCAAAAATATTTCGAGTTCATCGCTCTCCCATTTTTTGTTTAAACCGGCCGCACGCTCACCTCGGAGCTGCTGATGGCCTCTTGACCTTGCTCGGTGTCCACCAGCAACGCGCCCGTGGCGTCAACGCCTCTTGCCACCCCTTGGCGACCATCGCTCAAGGTGATATTCAAATCGTGCAAGGCATCGCGGGCATTGAACGCATTTTGCAAAGGCGCAAAGCCTGTGCGTTCAAACGCCAGCAAGGTGGCCAGCAAGGGCTCAGCTACTTTCATTAAGGCCTGGGGGGCGGTAATGCCGTTTTGCAAGTCTTGCAAGCCCAATGGCGCGGTCGATATGCCCTCGGCCACAGGCGGGGCGATGTTGATGCCCACGCCTACTACGCAATAACGACCTTGCTCTCGTCCTTGGTCACTGCTGTAGCCCATGCCAGCGGGCAAGGCGGTCTCAATCAAGATGCCAGCCAATTTGCCCCAGTCTGTGGGCGCATTTGTGGACATAGGCGGACGCTTCACCCACAAGTCGTTGGGCCACTTCAAGCGCACACCCAGATCGCCCTGCGGGTCCAAGCTGCGCGCCAGCGACAAACCCACCGCCAACGAGAGACCCGACCAATCAGCGGGCTTGAGCATGAGGCCCAAAGAGAAGGTCAAGGCATGGCCCACTTCGCCATGCCAAGGGCGGCCTAGACGGCCACGGCCTGCAGTTTGGGTTTCGGCCACCAACAGCACCGATTCGGTTTGGCCAGCGCGTGCGCGACGCATCAGCTCGGTGTTGGTGGAATCAATCGCTGGCAGCACCTCGACGGTCAAGCCCGGTTGCTTGGCAACCAAGGCAAGCCAGAGGTCTTCAGCGGGCCAGATCATGCGGCTCAGCTTTTTTTCGCTTTGGCTTTGGATGTGTCTTTGTCGGCTTTGCCACTCGACTTTTTGTCTGCCTTCTTTTTGTCGCCGCTGGCAGCCTTGCTCTTAGGCTTGTCCGCCTTCTTCGCTTTGGGCTTTGCGTCCTTTGGGAATTCCGAGGTGGAAGACAACAAAGTACCGCGGCACTTCTTCGTGCCGCACCAGCAGGGGTATTCCAGCTTGAGCTCTTTGGTCATCGGCGCATCAATGACCAAGCCGTAGTCATAGCTCAGCTCTTCGCCGGCTTTGATGTCGCGAATGGCCTTGATGAAAATCCGACCGTCCACTTCGTCTGGCTCGCAACTGGGCTTGCACGAGTGGTTGATCCAGCGTGAGGAGTTGCCGCCGTACAACGCGTCAATCACATGGGTTTCGTCGATGTGAAAGTAAAACGTGTGGTTGGGATCGGTGGGGTCGTGCGGGTGGCGGCGCAGGGCCTCTTTCCACGTGATGATCTCGCCCACGTACTCAATGATGGTCTCGCCTTTGGCGAAATCAGCGAGTGCAAAAACACCCTTGCCATGCACGCCAGAACGACGGGTTTGAATGCGACGACCTTGGATGGGCGCGGGGGTCTGGGCGGTAGATTTTTTGGGCACTGAATTTTTCTGTTAACTTAAATACGTACGCATGTGCGTGCGCGCACATGGGCGCGCGTGCGCACGCGAGAGAAGCAAATTGTAGTGGTCAGTTTT
>Ga0228699_1000703_pt1 | contig 22192 bp, 18 predicted proteins | sample McNCre217_Aug_MG_FD_178016 | JGI IMG/M metagenome (GOLD analysis project Ga0228699, IMG submission 178016) | Freshwater microbial communities from McNutts Creek, Athens, Georgia, United States - 2-17_Aug_MG | ecosystem: Environmental > Aquatic > Freshwater > Creek | place: USA: Georgia... | reverse complement strand
CTATCGCTTGAGGTCACGGTAGAAGTTTTCATGGGCACCAAGCAGAAGTAAGTGCCGTGTCTTGATGTCGAATTCGTATGCCAGCAAGACTTCTTGGTTTTGACTTTTGAACTTGTGCACATACACCCCATTCAGGTCGCCGCGCTTGGACTCTCCGATCAGGGGATTTAAGACAATGGCTTCGACCGCTGTGTCAACGTCGGTCTTTTGATTCTTGTGCAGTTTCTTGTATGCCTTGGCGAAAGCCGCGGATTGTGAAACTTGAATCAAGCTGGTTGTCATCAGTTGCGACCTTGCGGAACAAACGGCGTAGCAAGTACCCTGCCTTCTGCGCGGGCAACCAACAAATCTTTGACAAAGTCGATAGGCAGGTCCGGGTTTTCCAAGGCAGCCTTGCCAACCATTGCCCAGAACTCGACCTGACCTGCAATGGTGCGGCGTTCGGCATTGGCATATGCCTTGGCTTGTTCATACAAGTGGTCATCAATTCGTACTGGCATTCCCATAGATCCTCCTGAGTGATCAGCTACAAATGTAGCAAATTGCTCCAAATGTGTCAATGACGTATTTCGCTGGCGTTTGCATGACACCACGTTGCCTGCATGACTGGCCTTATGCAGCAAGCTGTCTTGACTCAAGTGGCTGTACTGCTCGGCACATAACGTGGACGCCCTGACTTGGTCGCAGGGATGCGCCAAAAGCTGCCTTAAGCCGCCTTGAGGTACATGTCAGTGCAAGACATCCTCATGAACACGTTTGACATCACGGTTTACAGCTCGCCCAGTTCACGCACAGAAATCTCGCCCTTGCCTTGCGCTGAGCGCACGATATTCCAGTGCTTTTCGGTCACCCGAACTGGAAGCCGACTTTCTGCGTGAACTGGCTGAACTCGAAGCCGAGTCCATCGGCTGGCTGCCCTTGACGCCGGGTGCTTACCTGCATGTGAGCGATGAGAGTGCCACCGAGGTACTGGTGGTGGGTGTGCCGTAGGCGGGGGCAGCGGTGTTGTTGGCGGGGTGATTCATGTCCAAAACTGAGCCGGTGTCGAGGCGGAAACCGGGCCACTAGGGGTATGACCCTGCCATGTCCTGGCAATTCACATTCACTTCAACCGAGGCTTGTCTGGCGCAGGGTAGTCTGCTGACAGCGCCCAAACCGCCGTCAGCTTGATGGGTTGGTCATCAAACCCAGTTTGTAGAGATCAAAGTTGCCAGAATTGGGCAGAACCATAGGCATGTCGCTGGGACTCACGCCCATCCAGCGTGCGAGCTCGGCGGCCAGCTGCTCAATGGATGTGGAGGGCAAGAGGCGACCGCTGCCGACCTGTTGGCTGTGGCTCAGACCGATCTCGGGGGCGGTGCCGTAAAACGCTTTGCCATTGACGGCGCCGCCCATGAGCAAATGGTGCGCCCCCCAGCCATGGTCAGAGCCATCGCCATTCGAGGCTAAAGTGCGTCCGAAATCGGAGGCAGTGAAGCTGGTCACCTGCTTGGCTACGCCCAGGCCTTGCATCGCATCGTCAAACTCTTTGCAGGCTTGGCTAAGCTTTTGAAGCAGGCCAGGGTGTTGCGTAGGCAGGTTGTCATGCAAATCAAAGCCCCCCATGCCCACCATGAACACCTGTCGGTGCAACCCCAGAACGGCACGGGCTTCTATCAAGCGTGCCACCACCTTGAGCTGCGCAGACAGGGTGTTGCTGCCCGCCGTGGCAAACCACGCAGTCATGGCGGCGCTGGCAGAGTTGCCTATCGCATTGCTCAGGGTGTCGTAGGCATCCAGTGCTCGGCGATTGATCTGGTTGTAGGTAGCCCCGAGCAGCGTGTTGGGCACTTGTGTCATCAGGGTACGAAGCGCACTGGCTGCTTGCGACGAGCCAAACAGGCTGTTGCTGCGCAAGGCGTTCACTGTGGTGGCACCGCTCGTGCTGACTTGGCTGGCCAGGGCGCTGTTCCCCGACAAAAACAGGGCATTTCCATTGACAGAAACACAGGTCAAATTGGCTTTTCCGTTGCTGCTTAGCATCAGGTCAGCCGCACGGCCGCCCCAGCCCGTCTGTGCGCCCTCGGTCTGTGCGCTCGATTGCCAGTACGCTTGTTGGTCGTTGTGCGAGAAAAGTTTGGGGGGCAGCGGAACTGTTTTGTTATCGTACTGGGCTCGGGTGGTCGGCACCATCAGAGGCCCCACATTGAGCAACCATGCTGCCCGCCCCAGCTCGAAGAGGGTTTTGATCTCTGGCATGGCTGGATTCACCGCCATTTGCCGCCCACCACTCAAAGGCGTGGACAGGGCCGTGTCGGCAAGCCAATTGCGGGCCAGCGCAATACCTTCGTAAGGCGTACCTGCTACCGCAACGCCTTTGCGTATGCCGTAGTACTGTGCATGGCTGGCATCGTCATAAGGGATCAGTGTGTTGTAGTGGTCGTTTGCACCGTACAAAAAAATGCAGACCAGCGCTTTATAGTCGCTGGCACTTTGCGCGCTGGCTTCGGCCATCAGGCCCAAGCTGCCGAGCAAGCCTGCACTGCCCAAGGTGAATTGACGTCGGTTCAGTTGCATGCCCATCACCATTGAATCAAATAGTCGGCGCTGGCCATCACCAACACCAGCGCGGCGTACACCCGGTTGCTGCGCGCAGCGGGTGTGCCGTCGGGCATCGAGGCGATGGTCTGCGCGATCAAACTCTGGTTGGCTTCACTCAGGGTGCCTGCAGTCAGCACCAAGGACAGGCTCGCCAACAAGGCAGCGGGGGTACTGGCCAAGGCCAATTCGGCGGTGTAATCGGCCTGCACATTGCGTGCATTGTTGACTGTGCCCGCTATGTAGTTGATGTAGCCCGTGACGCTGGGCTCGGTGGCGATTTGCAACTCTGGTGCCACCAGCCCCTGCTTGCTCAGTTCGCTGTTGGGTGGCACATAGCCAGGCCTGAAAAAATTGAACACACTGGGTGCCAGCAAAGGCATCTGCCCCAGCGCAGTGTCTGCATCGGTGTGTCCCAGGCTCCACATGCCATCGGTCGATGTAGCCTGAAAAGTGCGTCCCCACTGCACCAGGCGAACCACCGGTTCGCGCAGCTTGCCTGCACTGGCTGCGGATGGCACCTGGGCGGCTTCGGTGTCCAGCAACATGGCGAGCCACACGGCCTGCAGGTCTCCACGCACGCCTTGCCCATTGTTGGCAAACACCTTGGCAACGCGGCCCACATAAGCTGAACTGGGGTTGCTGGTCACCAGCCGCTGAATGAGCTGCCTGCACACGAACGGCGCTGTATTGGGGTGGTTGAACAATGTGTCGAGTGCGATTTTCAGGCTGCTGATGCCATCGGTGCCCGCCGGTACGGTCACGCCCAGAAAGTGTTTTTCTTCAGAGCTGTGCAGGCTGGCGTTCAGCGTCATGGGCAGACCATGCCTGTATGCAGCTGCTGCCAGCAGGCCTTGAGGATCTTGCCCCGTCGCAGTGTTCCAGCCTGTGAACACGCGTGCCAACCCTTGAATGTCCGTGTTGTCGTAGGTCTCGATGGGTTTGCCGGCAGCGTCCAGCTTGAGAGTGCCATCGGCATTGAGCAGGTACAACCCGATCGTGAAAAGCTGCATGACCTCACGGGCGTAATTTTCGTCGGGGGCACGACCCGTGGTCGGATCGGTTTTCTGATTGCCCTTCGTGTTGAGATAAGTGCCCATGGCTGACGACAAGGTCACCGCTTCAAGCAGGTTGCGGAAGTTGCCAAAGGCGTGCTTTTCAAGGTTCTCCCAGTGGTTGGCCAGCGCAAAGTTGCGCCAGCTAATGGGCAAGCCCAGCGCCGACACCACAAATATCTCGGACCACGCCAGCACGGCCCGCTGACGCACCGCATCGTTACCCGCAAACAGCTTGGCCCACATGGCATTGACCCACCCCCCCTCGCCGTTGACGTTGCTGCTCACACTGGCGTCGCTGAAACCTTTGGCGATCAACCAGTCCTTCATGCTTTGGGACGCTGGCCGTGCCATCTCGAATTGCAACCAAGCACGGGTTCCCGTGGTGCGCACGTTGTCGATCTGCGCCTGGTTGCCACCCCACGCCGCCTGCGCCAGAAAGCGGCTGGCGTTCATGTTGTCCACCTGCAGCTGTGTGGGACCGGTGGGCAGCGGCACAGTAGAGGGTGTACTGCCTACACCTCCGCCACATGCCTGAAGCAGAGTGGCTACAGAGGCAGTGCTGAGAATGGCAGCGGCGTTAGATGTTCTCGCATGGACAGATTCGTCGGCTGTTACAGAAATCGAAGAGGCGGGTGAAGTATGCGCACGCAAGTACAAGATGACACCTTTGGAGCGGATACTTCGGCTTATAAGCGATTGATGTGATGGCAGCAAGAAAAAGCGTTTAGCTCCGCCGCCTCGCCATTCCCTGTATGGCGATGGGGGCGACCCTTGGAGCCGGGTGCCAGACCATGCCGCCGTTCGACGCACCGCACTTACCCGCCTTGAATACGACCCCCACGTGACCGATGCAGCGCGCCTGGCCCAGGCCAAGGTCTGGGGGCAGTGAGCCACGGCGCGGGCCGTTGGCGCCCAGCGCCGCCGGCCCTTGCAGCCGCTGCGTGGGCGCCCATTGCGTGTGGGCTATGTGTCTACCGACCTGCTCAAGCAATACGCCGACATTGACATTCCACTGGACCCGTTTCCGTTTACCGGTGGCTTGCCCAGTGGCGAGGCGCTGTGGATGGGCGTGCCCGTGGTCACATGTCCACAAAGCCAGGTGGTGAGCCGCCAGACACATGCGCTGCTGCACCAAATTGGTTTGCCAGAACTCTCGGCCACCGATGCGGACGACTATGTGCGCATTGCCACCCAGCTGGCCAGCATTCAGTTTGTGGACAACGAACTCGTCCGGCTGCAAGCGCAAGCGGCGGCACTGCAAACGGGCACGCATGGCTTATTCCAAAGCCCTGCAAGAAGCCCTGCCAGTGCTTGGTGGCTCTGATACGGTCAAGCGCTCCTGATCGCCTCAGGCTCTGCCTCCAAGCTCGCTGATGCGGGGCTTTTTTCCTTCATGTTCAGTTAAGGGAGGCTTGAGACCATTGATGTGCCAATTAACCATAGGAGGCGCACCATGAGCCAATTCGAAACCGAGGATCAGGACAACGAATCTGAAGCCACTGATCAGCATCTGTCGTCTGTGCATGAAAGCAATCACGCCTCAGAAAATGAAGTGTCTGATTCATTGCAAACGCATACTGAGAAAGTCGATGTGTTGGCAAGCGCCACACCAGTGCCCATGTCGGCGACCAACAGCGTTCATCTTTCTGCGAGTTTTGATCTTTCCAAAAGCACACTGGAGATGCCTGAAACGGTTGACCTGTCGGGTAAGAATGCTGCAGCGACGGTCACGGTTTCTGAGACCAGTCAGCAAGCCTCACTGACCCATTTTTCGGCGACCAACACACTCGACATCAGTGAAGCGCTTTGGCAAGAGTTCCTTTCGGGGCAACTGACTGTAGTGGGCAACGGCAACACCATTGATGTTTATCAGGCTGGTACAGGCAAGGCTCTGTTTCATCTGGAAGCTGACCACGCCATTGACTATGTGGGTGTTGCACAGCAGGCGGACGGCAGCGTTCACCTGACTTTGTGAGGCAGTGTGGGCCGCAGGTTGCCGTAGGGATCGGGGATGCGGTGCTACTGGTGGGGTGTTCACGCTGAAAACCGAGCCACTGTGGGTGAATGCTGACGTCGTCCTGTCAAGCAGTGGTTCGTTATCTCATTTAGAAGTCTGTGCGATGTAGCATCAGTACCTGTCCAAGGTTTGCGAAATGTCTACGATCCTGCTTGTTGAAGATGAAGTGCTGTTGCGTGAAGGCGTCCAGGAGATGCTGGAAGTCAATGGCTTCCATGTCATTGGGGCAGGCGACGGCATGGAGGCATTGGAATGGCTGGAGCAAGTGCCCGTATCGTTGGTCATCTCGGACTTGGTCATGCCCAAAATGAATGGCGTGGATTTCGTGGAACAGGTTCGCATCAAATACCCAGACCTGCCAGTTGTGATAACGACAGGCAGTCCTGGTTCGGTGATGAGCCGACTTGGCATCGACAGTATTCAAATACCTGGTGCAACTGCCAGCATCATGAAGCCATTCAAAAGTGGCGATCTACTGGCCTTGGTCAAGCAGATCTTGGCTGACGCTGCTCAGTAAAAGAATGAAAGTAGGGTGATTCACAGTCACCCAGCAGCAAGACCGCTATGCAGACCTTGCAACACACCCTGTTAAATGAAGACTGGGCGTGTCAAGGTTTGAACACATCTATTGGAATCAGCACAACAGGAACATGACCCCGGTTCACCCAATGGTGTGATGTGCCATTTCCGGCCGGAACCATCTCACCGGCTGAATGCGGTATTTCAACGCCATTGCGTATCTCAATCACATTTCCTTGCTGCACATATTCCAGCGTAGGCCGGTTTACATGCGTATGTGCAGCTGTGTGACCACCAGGCTCGATGGTCACTGCGCGAGCACGAAGCTGTCGACCTGCCCCATCGGGAATCTCGCCTGCAAGATCCATGCTGGCCAAGGCCTTGCTTGTGGTGTTTTTAGTCTCTGTCGGGCCAGTAGATTGAGCCAGACTGGCGATGCAGGCTACGCCTGCCAGCATTAGAAGTGCGTATTTGGCACAACCTGCAGTGGATAGAACATTCAAACGATTCAGGAAATGAAACATGCTGAGGTCTCTTTGGTTTGGGGTCATGAACACACGCACCACAATGCGACGATTGCCGACTAATTTAGAACGCTTGCATGCATCAGTCAACAACCAAGGTATGTTTGGCAGTGCGCTTGGCAGGCCGCGCCTTGGGTTTGGACAGCTTCACCACGGGTGACATACCAGCAGATATGTCGCAGCGCAGCCAGCATGGCTTGCTGGCCACCTTGGGCTGGCGCAAGCAAATGCGGCCAGCACCGTTCAACGCGCTTGCCAGTTGCCTTTGCGTTTCATGGTGCCCCAGGCGCCCTCGTCCTGGGTGGCCCAGCGGTAAAGACCCACAATGCGCCACCATGCAATCAGCTGGCGGTAGCCCAGGTTTTCGGCAATGCCCACCAGCACCAGCACCAGCGTTTGCCGGACCTTGGGGTACATCTGAAAGGACAACTGTTCCAGCAGCACACCCGCCACGCTCAGCAAAATGCCCAGCCCCAGGGACACCAGCAGGAACAGGGCAAACATGTCCCACGAAATCAGCCCCGCCCACCAGGCGTAGCAGGTCCAGGCATAGCCCAAACATTCCACCAGCGGCCCCAGCCATTCGAACAGCACCATGTAGGGAAACGCAACCCAGCCGGGCCAGCCGCCGTGGCGCGAGAACATCAAACCCCAGTGACTGGTGAGGCTTTCGGACAGGCCGCGCTGCCAACGGATGCGCTGGTTGCGCAGCACCTGCCGGTCTTCTGGCACTTCAGTCCAGCACACCGGGTCTGGGACAAACTCGATGCGGTAGGGCTGACCCCGCTCGCGCATCAGGTGGTGGATGCGCACCACCAACTCCATGTCTTCGCCAATGGTCTTGGTCTTGTAGCCCCCCACGTCCACCACGGTCTGCTTGCGAAACACGCCAAAAGCGCCGGAGATGATCAGCATGGCATTGATGCTGGACCAGCCCAGTCGGCCAAACAGGAAGGCGCGCAAATACTCCATCACCTGAAACAGTGCCCAGCGGTTGCGGGGCAGATCAATCTTGAGCAAATCACCGCCACGCACATCACAACCATTGGTGGCCCGAATGGTGCCGCCAGTGGCCACCATGTCAGGCGAGCGCATGAAAGGCTTGACCACTTTCTGCAGGCTGTCGCGCTCCAGGATCGAATCGGCATCCACACCGCAGAACAGCGGATACCGGGAAACGTTGATTCCGGCATTGAGCGAGTCGGCCTTGCCGCCGTTGCGTTTGTCGACCACGCGCAGCCGGGCATGGCGTGCAGAACGGTAAACGTTCAGAACCTCCTGGGTCGGAATCTGCACCCGATAGGCCTCTGGGTAAGGCAACAGATCAAAGCGCTCACGCAAGACCTGCATCGTGGCGTCTTTGGAGCCGTCGTTGATGACGATGATTTCGTACTCGCCATAACTCAGCTGCAGCAGTGACTCCACAGTGGTCGAAATGGTGGTCTCTTCGTTGTAGGCTGGCACCAGCACGCTGACCGGCAGGCTGAGCAAGGAATGAGACAGTGGCAACTCTTCAATCTCGCGCAGCCGCTGGTTGCGGTAGAGGGCACGGGCCGCCAGCAGACTGAGCATCAGGTAAACGCTGTGCACCGCCAGAAAATAGACCACCATGGCCCAGGTCACCAATTCGGCCATCATGCCCGTCCTGTTCTTGCAACCTCGGCCTGAACCATCTCGATGGCGTACCGATCCTGTGTGCCAGCCACCAGGGCCAGCACCTCTTGCACCCTCTGATGGGGGATGCGCAACAGTGCTTGCGCAGCCCGGTGGCGCACCCACCACTGTGCATCGGCCGTCAGGCTGGCCAGCAGCGGCATGTCGCGGGCCGAGCCAATGAAGCCCAATGCGTTGGCCACTTGGGCGCGCACGCGCCAGTCTGTGTGCCGAGCGTGGGCGCTCACCGCATCTGTGCCGCATTCGCCCTGACTCAGGCGAATGGCATTGATCAATGTGTCGATGTCCTGGCTCTGGTGGAGCAGGGGTGCCAGCACCGCGTGCGGCACCTGCAGTTGAAGTGCGCGTGCCAGACGCAACCAGTTCAGCGTGTGCAGATGAGAAACATCTGCAGCAGCCCTTGCATTGGCCGACGGCGCCTGCGGGGGCATGTGCAGCAGGACGCAACCCAATGGCTGGCGCCACGGCTTGAGCAACACCGACACCAAAGAGAAGTCCAAGGCTGGTTCAGACACCAGGGCCTGGGCCACCGCATGGGCGTGTGCACCGTGGTCGATCTCGAGCAGGGCATGGCTGGCAAAAATGACGGTGTGGTTGTTGCCGTCGGCAAGCCGTTGCTGCAACAGCGGTGTGGCGGCAGCATCTTGCAAGAAACCCAGCGCCAGCATGCCGGTCATGCGTTCGGCGTAGTGGCTGCTGCGCATTTGCGCCAAAGCCAAAGTTTGCAAGCCCATGTCCAGCCCCCGTCGGGCCAGGCGGTCTTTGGCAGGGCCTTGCACCGACAGCTGGCAGCGCAGCCACAGTTGCAGGAAGGGTCGGCGCTCACGCGCGGCCAGCCTGGGCAAGGGTGAAGACAAATCCTCTCCCACCATCCAGCGCATGAGCAAAGGACGCCAGTGCGCCTGAAAAGCGGCTTTTCTGGGTTCCTCGCGCCACTTCAGCCACCGCAGGACCAGCAGACTCAGCACGATCAAGCCCACCAAAGCCAGAGTGGCCCAGGCCAGCCAGTGTGCGGCTTCGACAGGGGACATCATGGCTGGCGTCCAGGCGCCACATGGCAAGAGGCCTTGAGCAAACGATTCAAGCGCGCCAGCAACTCTTCCGGGTTGAAGGGTTTGGTGATGTAGTCGGATGCACCGGCGTGCAAGGCTCTGGCAATTTGTGCCCCCGAGTCCAATGCGCTCACCATCAACACCGGCACATCGGCCCAGGCCGACTGCGCTTGCATGTGCGCCAACACGTCCATGCCGGCCACTTGCGGCAGCATCAGGTCCAGCAACACGGCATCGAAGTCAACGGGGCCATCCATGATCTGCAGGGCGGCGCGGCCATCGGCCACCTGGATGACCTGCATCTGCTGGCGCTCCAGCAAAAAGGTGATCAGAGACGACATGAATTCATCGTCTTCAACAAGAAGGATGCGGGGAAAGTGTTCTGGCATGGCGTCCGTTTTCAGGGTCATTTTTCCACCCACGGTCTGTAGCTGCCGTAATGGTGCAGCACAAACCCACCAAAGGCGGGCTCGCCGTCCAGCGCGCGCTGTGCGGTGCCCAGCTCGCGCTCCAGGTCGGCTTCACGCAGGTGGTGGAAAGTGATTTTCTTGAGCTCGTTGGGGGCGGTCTCGATGCCGATCAGCACCGGCTTGCCGATCTGACGGGCATAGGCCAACTCTTCGCTCGCGTGGCTGAGGATGCCGTCAGGGCCCTCGGCCCGGTTGCGGTAGTCCATCAGCACCACATGGTCGTAAATGTTCTGCAGAAATTCGCTCACCGGCCTGCTGCGCTTGCCGTGCTCAATGGCAATGCCGTCCAGCCAAAAAGGAATGGCGGGGCCCATCTGCAGCGCCACATTGGCACGGCGCTTGAGCGCCATGAAAGCCTCGCTCAATTCGATGAAGCCTTTGAGCAGGCGCTCTCGCTGCGCCGGCCACGCGTCAAGTACATGCGGCTCGATGTCAAGGTTGACGCCATCAAAGCGTGCCTCGGGTTCGGCTGCCAGGTTGTAGTCAATCACCCTTTGGAGCATGGCCAGTGCCTCGGCACGGTACTCGGGCAGCACATAACGTTCGGTGTGCAGCGGCCACGAACCCAGCAAGGCATGCACGCGAATGCCGCCTTGGTGCAGTTGCCGGATCAGGCGTGCGTAATGCCCCGGGTGGCTGCGCAGCAACAGGCGGCCATGGTGGGCATCGGCATACAGGTACAGCGTCTGGATGCCCTTGCGCTGCAAGAACCGCAAGGCATCGGCCGCCTGCTGCGGGTGCTCCAGCAAGGCGTAAGAGTCTTCCTCCCACATCCAGATGGCGCGCTGGGCTGGTGCGCCTGCGGCCCAGGCGGCGGGCACCAGGCACAGCCATACCAGACAGAGGGCCCTGAGCCAGGGCCAGTCAACGCTGCACTTGCACACGGTACTGTCCTTGCCCAATGGGTTTGCCCGTGTCGGGGTGCGACACCACCATGGCCAGATACAACGGCCCCGGCGGCACATCCCGGGCCTGCAGGTTCAGGCTCACGGTGGTGGTCTGGCCCGCTTGCATCTGCATGGCTTTGCCGTAGCCCTCGGCGATCTGCTGGCCTTTGGCATCGGTCAGCACCAGCAGGGGCACAAACATGGGCGCAGACTCTGCACCGTGCTGGGTGAACACCCCGCTGGCCTGCAGCTGGCCGTTGGCCTGCAGCTGCCCTTGCGCACCGCTGACCACAACCCCCTGAAGGCGCGCAGCACGGTCTTGCGGTTCGAGCGTGCGTGCGGCCGCCACGTAGCCCGTGCGTTCACCCGCCGACTGCGCAGGCAGCAGCGGGTGCGTGCGGTCCACCGTGGCCAAATGGGCTTGCACGGTGGCCAAGGCCTTGCGCAAGCGCTCGCGCTCGACCGGGTCTTCAGCGGGCTCGGGCTGCAGGCCATCGCTCAAGGTGTAGAGCTTGCCCTGACCCAGGTAGTGCCTGCCCGAAACATAGTCGTCCAGGTCGGTTTTGGTTTGCTTGAGGGGCAGGCTGTGCAGGTTGCGCCATTCAAGCGCCGTGTCCAAGCCGGTGCCCATCCAGTGGGTACGGGCCGGGGTCTGCATGCCATAGCGGCTGGACAGCATGGCCAGCAACGCCGGAGCCAGGTCAAAGTGCGACGACAGGGCGCGCATGCGACGTGGCTGCCTGAGCAAGGGTGAGGCCACGATCAGTGGCACGTGGTAGCGCTCCAGACGGGTGTCCATCGGAATTTCGGGCAAGCGGTGGTCACCCGTGATCATCACGATGGTGTTGCGCCAACGCGGCGATTTTTCAAGCTGCTGGAAGAAGCTGCGCAGCGCCTCGTCGGTGTAAAGCACGCTGGCGTAAATGTCACGTTGGCGCTGGTAAGGCGCGCGCTGGGCGACGGCCACGCCCAGCTGCTCCAGCCGTTCATCCACCTTGCGGCGGTAGACCTCCTGGTCTGGCACCACAAAAGGGGTGTGCATGCTCATGGTCTGCACCAGCGTGAACGACGGCGAAGCCGGTGTCGGCGCCTGGCTGACCGCCTGCAACAAGTCACCGTCGGCATAACCCCATTCGCTCAGGCGGCGCTCGGGATGCGCGAAATCCGTCTCACTCCACAAAGCCTGCACACCGCTTTGGCGAAGGTACTCGCCCTGCTGATCAAACGTCAGGTTGGAGCCGGAGAAATAACGCAGGCTGTAGCCTTGATCGCCCAACAGCCTGGGCAGGTTGTCGTGCGGGGGCAGCTGGGCATTGTCTGCACCAAAAGGCAAGGAGGCCAGCACACTGGGGAGCACTGCAAAGGTGCGCCCCTGGGTGGCCAGAAAGTTGTCCCAATACAGCGAGCGCGCCGCCAGCTCGTCCAGAAAAGGCGTAAAGCTGCCCAAGCGCGCACCCGGACCCGAGAAACTGCGCCCCAACCCTTCCACCACGATCAGCAGCAAGTCCGGTCTGGCCTGTGGGTCCAGTGCCAGCAGCGGGCCCAGCGTGTCGGGCGTGGTTTCGGCGTGTGCAAAGGGATAAGCCTCACCCAAGGGTTTGGCTGGCGTGCGGTGCAGGATCTTTTTGTCGATCACATCCGACACGAAATAACTGAGCTTGTTCACCGTGGCCGGCACCACCCCCGATGCGGGCATGGGCCAGTGCAGCGGCAAAGTGGCACTGCCCAGCAGGCACAGTGCCAGCAAACCCGCCGCAGCCGACGCCGACACCCCGCGCCCGGGCTGGCGCTGTGACCAGAGCAGGCCACCCCACAACAGCACCCATGCCAGCCCCAGGGCCAGCAGCGCGCTGGTGGGCGGGGCACCGGCCACACCTGCGGCCACGGTGGTGCGGATTTCGGTCAGTGTGTAGCCCAGCAGGTCGGCCCCCAAGGGCACACCCGACAATGAAAAATACTGGGCCAGACCACCCTGCACCAGCAGCCACAGACTGCCCAGCAAGCCCAGCGCCCATGTGCGTGGGCCGCTGGGCAGCCAGGTCAGGGGCAAACACAACAGACACCACAGCGGCCAGGCGCGCAGCAGCATCAGGGCGTCGTTGCACAGCAGCTGCAGCACGGCCATGCCTGCGCCCTGCGCCAGGGCCTGCGGCCATTCGGGTGCATGCAGCACCAGCAGACCGAGCAACAGGCCTGGCCAGGGTGCCAGCAGCAGACGCAGTCTGTCTGGCAGGTTGCTCAGTGGCGCCAGCACCGTCATCACCAGCGGTACATCAGACCCAGGCCCGCATTGCGCTCGGTCGCACCCGGGATGCTGCTGTCCTTGGCCTGGCTCCACGACACCTTGACCCCCCAGTCGCGGGTCACAAAGTGGTAGAGGACCAGACCACGGCTGTCCGAGCGCGAAGGCTGGATGACCGCGGTGCTGAAGTCTGCACTGCGGCCCCTGGAGGCATTGGCCTCCAGGTAATGGTCGGCATCGCCCTCGTAGTAGTAGCGCACGAACAAGCGGTCGCCTTGGCCCGACGACACATCGGTGCGCACACTCTGGCGGCGCCAGCGCGCAAAAAAGTTGCCCCAGTACCTGCCCACCGAAACGCCCTCGATGCGCACATGCGAATCGAAGCCCAGTTCATCGTGGCTGGCGGCCAGTTCCCAGCCACCGCCCACATTCTGGTAAAGCTCGGCACGCCAAGCGTTGCGTGGGTACAGCGCGTGCGCAGAGGCACTCTGGACCCGCACATTGGCATAGGCACCGCTCCACAAGCGCGGATAGGCATCGACCGCATAGGCCACATCTTGCAGACCAAAACGCTGCAGCTGCAGCCTTTCTACGGCCACCGAGCCGAGGTCGGTATAGCGGCGCAGCGCAACGGATTGCTCGCGTGCATCGCCAGCGGCAGCCACGGTGCGAGACTCCCCTGCCGACACGGACCAGTTGTGCCCCCCCGAAGCCGGGCTGTTGCCCGATGGCTCGGGCGCCGCCTTGGCAGGCTTAAGCTGTTCGTCCAGGGCCGCCATGTCGGCGTCGCGGGCCCCCAGGGTGCGTGCGCGCCCGGCGGCCAGGCGGGCACCCTCCAGGTCGCCACTGGCCAAAAGGGTTTTGGCGCGCATGAACTGTGGCTGCGGGTCTTGTGGCCTCAGGCTGGCCAGGCGGGCATAAGCGTCAGCGGCTGCAGCGGGCCGATCGTTCCAGCGGTACACATCGGCCAGGGCAGACCAGACATCGGCATAGCCAGGGGCGAGACTGGCGGCGGTTTCCAGGCTTTCGGTGGCCTCTTGCCACTGGGCTTGCCGGGCGTGTGCCAGACCTTTGCCCAGCCACAGGTCCGGGTCACGCGGTGACGACTGGGTCAACTGGGTGTAGGCCTGCAAAGCCTGCGCCGACTGGCCCTGGCGCAGCCACTGCTGGGCTTGTTCAGCCGTCTGTGCCTGGGCAAAGCCCCCCAACATGGAAATGCCTAACGCAATGGCGTAGCGCGAACCGGACATGAAAACCCTCAACGTTGAAATACAAAAACTGATATTAATAAGATTTTGAACGGCCTGGTGTACTGACCCAGCGGAAATTACACCGTCAAACCACGACAGCAGGGTGATTCACATCCAAAACGGCGCCAGTGGCCCAGCGCCGCAATCTCTTGCGGCAAGGTCAGCCACTGAAGGGCAGGTATTCCAGACCGGTTTGAACCAGCCCAGTCAGCTTGATGTTGCTTTTGTTCAGATCGGTGTCAGCGGCCAAAACCCCCAGGCTGGCCACAGTGAAGGTTCCGTATTTCAGCAGGTCGACATAGTTTTGCCGAGTCGCGGCATCCGGTGCTTTGCCCACCAGATTGGTGTAAAGCAAGTCCACCACCTGTTCATTGGAGGGTGCAGCGCCCAGCGCCGCGGTGATGGCCAGCTGGACAAGGCCAGGATAGCTGTACCCCAGATCGTCAAGGTAGTGCAAACCTATGCCCACAAACTGTTTATTGCTCACCGCAGATTGGCCAAAAACTGCACCCAGAATCTTGGCCGTTATGCCGGCATTGCCGCTCAAGTCCAAGGCCACACTCTCGTCACTGAAACGCAAGCGCTCCATGTTCTGGAGTTGATCGGTGCCCTCTGCGCTGGAGAGACTTTGTACGGCATACCCAGTGGCGGTAGGGCTGATCTTGTATTGAGCCGCATTCCCGGCCCAGACAGCGGTGTCAAGGCCATCGCCCCCATCTAAATGGTCATTGCCACCGCGCCCTTCAAAGGTGTTGTTGCCCGCGTTTCCAATGATCTGGTCTGCCTGATCGCTGCCGACCACGGCTTCGATGACCGTTCCAAATGCGATTTGAACGTTTTGCTCTGCAGGTATCCCCGAAGTGATCGCGTACTGGCCCGTCAGACCTGCGCTTGACGAGTGGCCTTCGCGCAGATCAATCGTTGTGGGGGTGGTGATTTTCCGAAGATCAATGGTGTCTTGACCGCCGTCATCCACAAGGGTTTGCAATTGGCCACCTATGCTGTCTGTCCAGGCGTAGGTGTTGTTGCCCACGTTTTGAGCTTTCAGTCCATAGAGGTATTTGAGAGCCAAGAGGTCATACGGGGCAAAATCAACACGCTGCAGGCCTTGTGCATGCTCTGCATAGCTGACAACGCTGAGGGTTTTGCTGTCTTCGCTGGTGGCCAAGTAGTTGCCCGGCTCGGTGCTTGGGGCAGATCCGGCGTTGTAGTTGCCCGGGTGCTTGAGCCCGAGCGCATGCGAAATCTCATGAAGCACTGTGTCGTAGTCATACGAGCCGACCACGTATGCGTTGCCGATGGCCGAGTTGGCCAGGAACACATCCCCTTTCAGTTGTGCATCGTCTCCAACCGGATACAGGGCGTAGCCAGCACTGTCCTGATCGTTGTTGGCGAGGCGAATATCCCCCACTGCAGTGTTGGCCGCTGAAGTCTCGGTGACCTCTGTGAAGGTGATGGGCAAGACGGTGCCAATGTAGGCAAAGATGGCACGCGTTGCCGCTTTTTCTGCCTGAGTGAATGGGGTCAGACCCTTGCGCTCTTCTGTGTAATTCGCACCAGACAAATATGCGGCAGTCTGAGCAAAACTGAACGTCACCGTGCGCGTCTGACCTGCCGCCAGGTCAGGGGCCCATTTGTTGTTTGCACCTGCGAGCAATACATCGATCCTGTAATCGCCACTGTACGGAAATGCGATCACGGTTTTGGGCGTATTGCCCAGATCAACAGTGCCTGCAGAAATTGTGTCTGATGTCAGGTTTTCGAGCATTGAAATGTTGATGTGCTGTAGGGTTTGAAATCATCCCGCCAGAGCCCGGGGGCGGGTCAAAGCCTGGCCCCAATGCACTGCTTATTTGCCAGGCGGCGGGGCTGGGTTGATGCCTGGCAATTGGGTGATCAGCCCCATCGCGGCTGCGCCACCTGCACCCTCACCGGCTGGAGGCAGTGCAATGAATGGTGTCGGACTGACGACGGGTTCAGGGCGCTTGGGGTTGCGAGTCGTGTCAGCAGTGGGGGCGTAATTCTTGCCGCTCGATTCAAACAGTTCTGCCATCAGCTCTGGTTTATTGGCGACCTTGGCCTCGTACAGTCCGTCGAGCAGAGTGCTGATCTCCAGTGTGTCTGCATGGCCAAACCATGACCCACGGTTTGAATTGATACTGCGCAGTTGAATCTCGGAGCAGTGTGCGACATTCTTTTTCAACCAATCGCGCATCAGCTGGAGACGGGTGGATACATCGTAGGTGTACAGCCCGATATTCTTGATTTCAGAGATGATGCACGAGCCGGCAGCAGACTTCTTCTGGGCCCAGGCTTGCTGCATGAAAGCACAAGACACAAGCAGCGCTAGCAGTAGGTGTTTCATGATCAGCTTGCAAGTAAATGAAGTGTATAGACGGCAAACGCGACGTTGACCAGCGTCAAGCCCCAAAATAAACGCCGATCGATCACCCTGGCACGTGCATCGTTCCCAGCCTTCATCAATTTAAGTGCCGAGACAGTCTCAACAAAATACAAGCCACATTCCATTAGGCCTAATGAAATGAGTTTTTCAGCGTAAGAGAAACCGTCTGAATCGGGCAGCATGTTGGTGACCAAATAATTGGCGGATACCAGGGCAAACAGCGCCGCTGTCATGACAGTCATCCGGGCCGCTTCCGTTGGCGGCAGGCGCAAGATGGCACTCATCAGAAAAATGGCCACCAGGGGTGCAATCAAAAGCTTGAAGCCCGTCGCCAGTGAAACCCGTCGGATGGTGATTTCTTGGTTGAATTCACTGGCGTAGTACACATCATTTGAAGGGAGCCTGGGATCTCCAAAATTTGTGTCATACGAATTTTCTGAAATGTACGTTTTGTACGAGTCCACCTGCCAGCCGTGGATTTCAAGTTTACGGTTAGGGTGAATGTTCTCTGTGTCAACGGCATAGAGAATTTTGTCAAACTCCAGCTCTTCTTCTTCAAGATCCAGATGCAGCACTTGTTTGTCAAACGGGAACTTTTCGATATCCCATTTCTTGTCAACGGTTGCAATGAACTCAACCACGGCGTAACGCAATTGCTCCTTCTCCAGGAATACGTCCGTCGTGATCTTTCGGGAATCAATTTTTGCGTCCAGCAGCTTGAATGTCTTGTGCGGTTGCAGCTGGCGATCTTTCCAGCGAAACCACAGGGTGGCGTCAACCACGAAAGAGTCATTCCGGAAAGAGATGTTGCGAATGTCATTGATGTGGATCCCGACATGCACATTGGGCTCTTGCAGTTTGGCCGTGGCATGGGAGGCGTGCCCCAACAAAAACACGACCAAAACAATGATAAATTTTATGATTTTCACGTTTGTATGCCTTTTTGTAATTTTACAAATTTTCTACCCAAAGGCACTATGGCGCGAAAGATCGTGAGTGGCATGCCAGGAGACGCTGAACTGGCTCCAGTTGGACCCCAGCCAACGCAAGCAATAGCGTCAAGCAGGCACTGCATCCAGGCTTGAAGACTTCAGCCCCTGCAACTCATAGACTGGCACAGCGGTCTTGCGGCCTTTGACCGTGACGTCCTCAAGGGGTCTGAGCTGCAACCGTTCGCCTGCTTCGCGGAACACGGCTTTGCTGACGCAGATTTTTGTACCAAAGTCCTTGTTGACGCCTTCAAGACGCGCAGCAATGTTCACGCCATCGCCCATGACTGTGTAGGACATGCGCTCGGCAGACCCGATGTTGCCGACCAATACGGCATCGCTGTGAATGCCAATGCGAACATTCAGTGGCGGCAAGCCTTGCGTAGCCCAAATGGCGTTCTGCGCATCCATGCGCTGCTGGATCTTGAGGGCTGCAGCACAGGCGTGCCATGCGTGGTCGTCCAGCGCCTTGGGGGCGCCCCAAAACGCCATGACGCCATCGCCAATGAATTTGTCCACTGTGCCCATCTCTTCATTGATGGCGCGTGTCGCAATTTCGAGGTATTTTGAAACCCTGAGCAACAACTCTTTGGATGGGCTGTTTTCGCTGAGTGTCGAAAATGACTCCAGATCGCAAAACATGATGGTTAAAAACCGGCTACTCCCGCCCAGTTCCAGCTTCTCACCAGATTTCATCAAAGACTTGACCAGGTCTACTGGAACAAACGCAGAGAACGACTGGATGGCCTGCGCCATCTTTTCGATGGAGCGGGACAGCCTGCGGACCTCGGAGAAATGAGATTGAACCTCTTCTGATGGACGCTGAAACTCCAGGTTTTCAATGTCAGAAACCCGTTGTGCCATTTGCTCAAGCGGGTGGGCCAGTTGCCGCGCCAATCCGTAGATCACCAAGAGTTGCAAAACAATGGCCGCAATGCCCAGCAATGCCATCCGATGGTTGTTCTCTCTGACCTCCATCAGGAAGTCCGCTGTAGGGGCAACAATCAGGATTTTCCAGTCGACCCCCAGCCTGGACACCACTGGGCTGACGCGTGCAACGTAGGTTTTGGACGTCTGAGGCGACTTGAAATAGAAGTTGCCTTGCGACTGCCTGGGCATCAGCCCCAGCGCCATGCCAGGCAGGTCTGAAGAAAGCTCTCTGACTTGCCGCACGGCAGCCGCTGGTGCAGCGCCATGCACTGGTCCCGCTTCGGTCGACGAGGCCACCACTCTGTACTGCGCATCCAGCACGACACTTGCCGAGTTGGGGCTGATTTGCCTGGATTTGAGCAAATCATCGATGCTGTTGAGGGTCACGTCGATGGCCATCACACCCCTCAGATGTTCACCCTGGCGCACAGGATGGGCGATGCTGATGCCCGTCCGACCGTTGGAGGCGAATACATAGGGCCCCGACAGCAGGGGATTTTTTTCGGCGCGCGCGGCCTGGTACCAAGCTCGCTGACGCGGGTCGTAAGTGGCGTCTTGTTTCCGCACCTCTAACTGTTTTCCGCTGGCATCCAGAAAGGTCATGACATCCTGCGCAACACCGCTGATGTGCCTGTCGATGACACGCGTCGCCGTGACTGCACCGTCCGGGCTGGGCCGATTGGAGAACAGGACGCCTGGCGGAGTGCGGTACACAGCCCGGAAAGACCCGTCTTCGGACCCCATGTAAACGCTGGCGATTTCTTCAGAATGCGCCAGCACAGCCTTGAGTGAATCAAAGACCTCGTCGGGATGGCTGGAAGCCGAATGGGTGCTGGCACTGATGCTGACCGTGTGCGCCAGCGAGGTGACCGGGTCAATGAGTTGTCGAAGGCTGTTGAGAATTTCCTGATTGAACCGGTCAATCATCTGCTCGGCCGAATTCTCGGCTGCTTTCTCATTCGCAAAATAGGTGATGGTCACCAGTGCCGTGAACAGTGGCAGCACCAGCCCGGTAAAAAGAATGACGATGCTGGGTCGAATCCGAAACGACAGCGCACGCATGGCTCAGTCAACCACCATGGCGTGCCCCATTTGCCGCATCAGCGCCAGGTAGTCCCACATGCGGGTGGGTTGTTGCGTCAGCAAAACCAGGATCAACTTTTCTTTGGGGTCCGCCACAAAATTGGTGCCCGTGGCGCCCGACCACCAGAACTCGCCCACAGAGCCCTGCATGCTGCTGCGGCCCTGTTCGGTTCGGACCGCAAAGCCCAGACCAAAGCCGGTGCCGTAGTCGGGTGTGGGGGACAGATTGGCCCATACAGTCAAAGTCCGGTCGGTGTAACGCACATTGGGGGGCAGGTGGTTGGCTGTCATCAGTTCCACCGATTTTCTGGACAGATAACGGCGTCCTTCAAGCTGGCCCCCGTTGAGCACCATCTGGGCAAAGCGTGCGTAGTCGCTCGCCGTCGAAACCATTCCACCCCCACCGTTAAGCAGCTTGGGCCTTGAGGTCACAGGGCGGTCAATGTAGGGTTTGCCGGTTGCAGGATTGGTTTGCGGTTCTGCAATGCGCGCATGGTTGGTCGGCTCTACCCAGAAGCCGGTGTCCACCATGCCCAGCGGGGCCGTGATTCGGGTCTTGATAAAAACATCCAGCGTCTGGCCACTGATGACTTCGATGACGCGACCCAGCACATCCACGGCCAGGCTGTAATCAAAGGTGGTGCCGGGTTGGTGCTTGAGCGGCAGAGCGGCCAGTTTTTTGACCTGCTCTTCCAGCGTCTGTTCGCGGCTCAAAATGCCCGTTTGCACATACAGCTGGTCAACGTGCGAGTTGTCAAACTGGCCATAGGTCAACCCGGCGGTGTGGCGAAACAGGTCCTGAATGGTCATGGGGCGGTGTTGCCGCTCCAGCGTCCATTCGGTCTTGCCGTCGGGGCCAGTCTTTTGCACAGCCACCTGCGTGTCCTTGAACTCGGGCAGGTATTTGGCCACCGGGTCGTGCAGCAGCAGCCTGCCTTCTTCGACCAGCATCATGGCGGCCACGCTCACGATGGGTTTGGTCAGCGATGCGATGCGGAAGATCGAATCCGTCTTCATGGGGGTTTTCGCGTTCCTGTCCTGATACCCCACCGCCTCAAGAGCCGCGACTTTCCCGTGCCGGGCCACCAGCAGCACCGCACCGGGCATCTCGCCGGCGTCCACACGCCGTTGCAGTTCGTTTTTGAATGCGAGTGATTTTTCGGCGCTCAAGCCCAACGAGGCAGGTGCAGCGCGGTCCATGGCATGTGAATGGCCCGACAAGACAATGGGCGCCAAAACCATGACCAGCACGGCCAAACGTACACGCAATGCTTCAGAAAACAGATGGGCCATGGCTTTCTCCTTTGCTGCCATTTTGTAGCCCGTTGGCCATCAGGCCATAGGTAAAACCCTCTTTAACTTTAGTTAGGGTGCCTCGGCAACGGTGCTGCAAACGCTGTGGGTCATGGCAAACCCCGATGCGAGGCCATGGCCAATGACATACAAAGATTTTGGTTTAGCTGTTTGCACCATTTACCCAAGGAGACTCCATGACTGTTCGCCTGATCCAACTTGCCAAAGCTTTGACGGTTACGGGACTGCTGGGCAGCGCTTGTGCTGCGCACGCAGCCGCTGCTACGCCATTGCCCGTGGCCGCGCCCTCGCAGCAGGGCTTTTCGAGTGATGGACTCAAGCGGATTGACGACTTCATGGCACGTGAAATTGCAGCCAAACGCGTGCCCGGCGCCGTGGTGGCCATTGCGCGTGATGGCAAACTGGTGCACTACAAGGCCTATGGGCAACGCGACCCCGCCAGCGGTGCGCCTATGACGCTCGACACGGTGTTTGGTCTGGCATCCATGACCAAGATCTTCACCAGCGTTGCGGCGCTGCAGCTCACGCAAGACGGCAAATTACCGCTGCGCAGCGCATTGTCAGACTACTACCCGGGCTTTGCCAACATGAAAGTGGGCGTCCCGCAAGCAGATGGGACTTTGCAACTGGCTGAGCCCAAGCGCCCCATCTATATCCACGACCTGTTTCGTCACACCTCGGGCCTGACGTATGGCGGACGTGGCGACCACCCCATTGCCAAGTTGTACCCTGCCGGCACCAAGCCTCCTTATGACGGAGACACACAGGCATTCATCAACACCCTCACCAAACTGCCTTTGGCCCACCAGCCCGGCGAGGTCTTTGAGTACAGCTTCTCAACCGATGTGCTAGGCGCTGTTGTCGAAAAAGTCACGGGCCAGCGACTGGGCGCCTACCTGCGCGCCAAGGTGTGGGACCCTCTGGGCATGAAAGACACGGGCTTTGAACTGACTGACAGTTTCAGGCCACGGGTGGCACGTCCCTTTGCCGCCAACCCGCTCGACGGCAAACCGCAATCCATTCCCGTGGTGGACAAGCAAACCCTGTTTGACTGCGGCGGCGCCTGCGGCCTGGGGACCGTGGGCGACTACCTGCGTTTTGGACAAATGCTGATGAATGGCGGCACCCTTGACGGCAAACGCATCCTTAGCCCGCAGTGGGTCAAGCACATGACTGCCAACCACCTTGGCCCCGAGATCAAC
>Ga0228699_1000702_pt1 | contig 22195 bp, 16 predicted proteins | sample McNCre217_Aug_MG_FD_178016 | JGI IMG/M metagenome (GOLD analysis project Ga0228699, IMG submission 178016) | Freshwater microbial communities from McNutts Creek, Athens, Georgia, United States - 2-17_Aug_MG | ecosystem: Environmental > Aquatic > Freshwater > Creek | place: USA: Georgia... | reverse complement strand
GAGCCTTGCCATTTGGACGCCAATTCTGTTTGGCGTCGTGTTGTTGGCCCTGGGTCGTGACGAACATGCCAAGACCGTGCGCTGGATTGCGCTGATCGGTGCGCTGGTCAGCTTGGCCGTCACACTGCCGTTGTACAGCGGCTTTGATGTCAGCAGCTCGGCCATGCAGTTTGTCGAGAAAGCCCCTTGGATTGAACGCTTCAATGTGTTCTACAACCTGGGTGTGGATGGTCTGTCGCTGTGGTTCGTTTTGTTGACGGCTTTCATGACCGTGATCGTGGTGATCGCGGGGTGGGAAGTCATCACCGAGCGTGTGAACCAATACATGGGCGCGTTCCTGATCTTGAGCGGCTTGATGATTGGCGTGTTCAGCGCGATCGACGGCATGCTGTTCTATGTGTTCTTCGAAGCCACGCTGATTCCGATGTACCTGATCATCGGTATCTGGGGTGGTCCTAACAAAATCTATGCAGCGTTCAAGTTCTTCTTGTACACCTTGCTCGGTTCTTTGTTGATGCTGATTGCCTTGATCTATCTGTACACCCAATCGGGTGGCAGCTTTGACTTGGCCACCTGGCACAAACTCCCCTTGGCAGCCAATGCCCAAACCTTGTTGTTCTTTGCCTTCTTCGCTGCGTTCGCGGTGAAAGTGCCCATGTGGCCTGTGCACACCTGGTTGCCTGATGTGCACGTGGAAGCGCCCACCGGTGGTTCTGCTGTACTGGCCGCGATCATGTTGAAACTCGGTGCTTATGGCTTCTTGCGCTTCTCGCTGCCCATCGCGCCCGATGCGGCCCGTGAATTTGCGTGGCTCATGATCGCCTTGTCCTTGGTGGCCGTGGTCTATGTGGGCTTGGTAGCTATGGTGCAAGAAGACATGAAGAAGCTGGTCGCTTATTCATCGGTGGCCCACATGGGTTTTGTGACCTTGGGTTTTTTCATCTTCAACGACATCGGTGTGTCAGGCGCCTTGGTGCAAATGATTGCCCACGGTTTTGTGTCTGGCGCCATGTTCTTGTCCATTGGTGTCTTGTACGACCGCATGCACTCACGTGAGATTGCCAGCTACGGCGGTGTGGTCAACACCATGCCCAAGTTCGCCGCCTTCGCCTTGCTGTTTGCCATGGCCAACTGTGGCTTGCCAGGCACCGCAGGTTTTGTCGGCGAGTGGATGGTGATTTTGGGTGCCATCAAATACAACTTCTGGATTGGCTTTACCGCCGCTTCAGCCTTGATCTTTGGTGCCGCCTACACCTTGTGGATGGTCAAGCGCGTGTACTTGGGCCCTGTGGCCAACGACCACGTCAAAGCGTTGGAAGACATCAACAGCCGCGAGTTCTTGATGTTGGCCTTGTTGGCGATTGCTGTCTTGGCTATGGGTGTGTTCCCCAAGCCCTTCACCGATGTGATGGATGTGTCCGTGGCTGATTTGCTCAAGCACGTGGCCATCTCTAAGTTGCCCCAATAAAGAGGGATAGACCCCATGATTGAAAAATTCAACCTCGCCGCGTTGTATCCCGAGCTGTTGTTGCTGGTGATGACGATGGTCATTGCGATGCTCGACTTGTTCGTCACATCGCCACGCCGTACCCTGACGTATGTCTTGTCTTTGTTGACCATGGGTGTGGTGGCTGTGTTGCAAGCTCACGATGCCAGCAGCGGCACCACGGTGTACAGCTTTGGCAATATGGTGGTGTCTGACCCCATGGGCAACTGGCTCAAGTGCTTCTCCACTTTGGCTGTGTTTGTGACGGTGGTCTACGGTCGCCCTTATGCGATCGACCGCGACATGCTCAAACACGGTGGCGAGTTGTTCACCTTGGGGCTGTTTGCGCTGGTGGGCATGTACGTCATGATCTCGGGCAACAACTTCCTCGTGCTGTACCTTGGCGTCGAATTACTGGCTCTGTCCAGCTACGCCTTGGTGGCCTTGCGTCGTGACAGTGCCACCGCGTCTGAAGCGGCCATGAAGTATTTTGTCTTGGGTGCCTTGGGCAGTGGTTTCTTGCTCTACGGCATGTCCATGCTCTACGGTGCCACCGGTTCGCTCGACATCAGCACGGTGTTCAAAGCCGTGTCTTCCGGCCAGATCAACCACAAGGTGTTGGTGCTTGGCTTGGTGTTTGTGGTGTGCGGTTTGGGCTTCAAGTTTGGCGTGGTGCCATTTCACATGTGGGTGCCTGACGTATACCAAGGCGCCCCCACCGTGGTGACCCTGATGATCGGTGGCGCCCACAAGCTGGCAGCGTTTGCGATGACCATGCGCTTGTTGGTGGAAGGTTTGTTGCCCTTGGCCATCGACTGGCAGCAAATGCTGATCGTGTTGTCTGTGGCCTCCTTGCTGATTGGTAACTTGGCCGGTATTGCACAAACCAACCTCAAACGCATGATCGCGTTCTCCACCATTTCTCAAATGGGTTTTGTGCTGATCGGCTTGTACTCCGGTGTGGTCAATGGCAACACCGCTGCCGCCGCGAATGCCTACAGCTCGGCCATGTTCTATGTGGTCACTTACGTGCTGACCACATTGGCAGTGTTCGGCATCATCATGCTGCTGGCACGTGAAGGCTTTGAGAGCGAAGAGATCGCTGACTTTGCCGGCCTCAACCAACGCAGCCCCTTGTATGCAGGCGTGATGGCTTTGTGCATGTTCTCATTGGCGGGTGTGCCACCCATGGTGGGTTTCGCCGGTAAATTGTCGGTGCTGCAAGCCCTGGTGGCCTCTGACCAACCCGGCGCCATCGCTTTGGCGACCTATGCCGTGATGATGTCGTTGTTGGCCGCGTTCTACTACTTGCGCGTGGTCAAGGTCATGTACTTTGACGCACCATTGACAGCAAGCACCGTGTTTGCTGGCAAAGATGTGCGCGTGGTGCTCTTGATCAACAGCGGTTTGTTGTTGGTCTTGGGTTTGTTACCCGGCGCTTTGATGACCTTGTGCGCACGCGCCATCGTCACCACCTTGGGAACTTAAGCACGTACTGCTCTTAGAAAGCCAGCTCTTGAGCTGGCTTTTTTCATGATGACACACACCAACTCTCCCCCCAACGATAGCCATTTGATTGAACACCCACTCGACCATGTGGAGCTCTTCAAAGGCCATTTTCTGCATGCTTTTCGTGACCAAGTGCGTCTGCCCAATGGCGGCACCGCCACGCGCGAGTATGTGATCCACCCTGGTGCGGTGATGATCATTGCCATCTTGGACGATGGCCGTTTGGTGATGGAACGTCAGTACCGTTATCCCGTTCAGCAAGTGATGATCGAGTTCCCAGCGGGCAAGCTCGATCCCGGTGAGGATCGTCTGGCCTGCGCCCAGCGCGAGCTGCTCGAAGAAACCGGCTACCGTGCCAAAGAATGGGCCCATGCGGGCGTGTTGCATCCGGTGATCAGTTATTCCACCGAGTTCATCGACATCTGGTTTGCCCGTGGCCTGACGGTGGGCGAACGGCAGCTGGATGAGGGTGAGTTTCTGGACGTGTTCTCTGCCAGCGTGGATGAGCTGTTGGCCTGGTCGCGTGATGGCCAACTGACCGACGCCAAAACCTTGACCGGTTTGCTGTGGCTGCAAAACCATCTCAGTGGTGCTTGGCCTTTGACCTGGCAAACCGTGTGAGAGAAGGTGTGCGCCATGCACGCGTTGGCATGGCTTGCTAGATAATTGAGGTTATGAAAGTTCTGGACCTGCAGTGCAGCCACCACCACAGCTTTGAAGGCTGGTTCGCGTCGCAAGATGATTTTGAAAGTCAGCTCGCCCGTGGGTTGGTCGCGTGCCCCTTGTGTGCAGACACCACCATCATCAAAAAACTCAGCGCACCACGCCTGAACTTGAGCGCACCTCAAGAGGCAGCGAATGTCGAGCCCGCACAGTTAGAAGCTGCGTTGATGAAGGTGGTACGTCAGGTGGTGGCCAACACCGAAGACGTGGGCGACAGTTTTCCTGAAGAAGCCCGCAAGATGCACTACGGTGAGGCTGCAGCACGCAATATCCGAGGCCAAGCGACGCCCGAACAAACCGAAGCCCTGATCGACGAAGGCATTGCCGTGATACCGCTGCCCATGCCTGAGGCCTTCAAGGGCCCGTTGCAATAAGCCGTTGCAGCATGGTCCAGGTTTGGTCCACGGCATCGGGTGCGTCGCAAGGCACGATGCATCGGTCGTTCATGCTGCGCAACCAGGTGATTTGCCGTTTGGCCAACTGGCGTGTGGCTGCAATGCCCAGCTCTTTCAACTGGGGCACGATTTGCGCGACAGGCTTGCCAAGCGCTTGCGCTTGGTCCATCAACTCCCACGCTTGTCGATAGCCCACACAGCGCATGCTGGGCAATTCCAGGTGCAAGTCGCCCCGTGCACGCAAGGTCTGCATCTCGTCTAAAAAACCGGCAGCCAGCATGGCCTCAAAGCGTTGTGCAATGCGCGCATGCAGCCACGCACGGTCTTGTGGTTCTAAAGAAATCAAGGGGATGTGCGGTGTGCTGGCTGCCCCGCGTTGCATGGCTGCTTGCGCGAACCACATCGACAAAGGCTTGCCGCTCACGCGCCAGACTTCCAGGGCACGCGAGATGCGTTGCGAATCATTGGGCGTCAAACGTGCCGCCGTGATGGGGTCGACCTTGGCCAGCTCGGCATGCATGCCAGGCCAGCCGATGGTCATCGCTTGCGCTTCGATCTCGGCGCGCAGCTCGGGTTGCGCCGTGGGCAAGTCATCAATGCCGTCACGCAAGGCCTTGATGTAGAGCATGGTGCCCCCCACCAACAAGGGCAGCTTGCCGCGCCCACGAATCTCGGCCATCAGCGACGTGGCATCGCGGGTGAACTCGGCGGCGCTGTAGGCTTGCGTCGGGTCACGAATGTCGATCAAGTGGTGCGGCACTTGGGCCAGCTCTTGCGCATTGGGCTTGGCCGTGCCAATGTCCATGCCGCGATACACCAAGGCCGAATCGACGCTGATGATCTCCACGGGCATCTGCTGTGCAATGGCCAAGGCCGCAGCCGTTTTTCCGCTTGCTGTCGGGCCCACCAAGGCGATGGCGTGAAGACCTGTTTGATCAGACACGGGGGCCTCCATAGCGGCGCACCAAAATCCAGGCCGTCAGTGCCACGCACAGGCTCGAAAACGCAATGGCTTGCACCATGGGAAACAGCGTACCGTCCAGATGTGCACCAAGCCACATGCCCACCACAAAAGCCACGGCCATCATCGAAAAGCCAGTCAGCGCCGAGGCTGCTCCGGCCGAATGGGGAAATGGTCCAATGGCACCGCTTTGCCCGCAAGGTTGGTGAATGCCATGCGCCAGCACAAACAGGTAATACGGTGTCATCAACCCCGCCACACTGTGCCAACCGAGGTAGGCGGCGCACAGCATCCAAACGCCGCCCAGCAAACTCAAGGCGCCACCTATGGCAACCGAGCCTTGCACGGCATAGCGTGGCAGCAAACGTCGGCACAACAACGTACCCAGGATGTACACGCCGGACATGGAAGCCAGCAACAGGCCGTACTCGATGCGGCTGAGCCCCAGCATGCCAATGAACACAAACGACGAGGTGGTGAGAAACACAAACAGGCCGGCAAAACTTGAAATCGACAAACAGGTGAAGGCCACAAAGGTCGGATGCCGCACGATGTGCCACCAGGTCTTGACCAGAACACGCAGCGCCAAGGCATTGGCATTTTTGTGTCGCACCGATTCCTGAAAAGCGTGGCCCACCCCCAGCAGTGTGCAGATGGCAAACAGCACCAGCATGGCCAGGGCATAGTGCCAGCCCAAGGCGTCGGTGAGCCAGGCGCCCAAGGGGGAGCTGATGCAGGCAATGAAGCCCAGGCCGGTGAGCGCTTTGGACATCACGCGTGCGCCCACATCCGGCGTGTACAAATCACGCACCACAGCGCGCCCACACATCACCACCGCACCCATAGAGGCACCTTGCACGACGCGCCAAAAAATCAAGGCTTCGATGGACTGCGCCATGACGCAACCTGTGCCAGCCAGGATGTACCCCGTCAGCCCCCACAGCAGCACCGGGCGTCGCCCGAACCGATCCGACAGCGGTCCCCAAAACAGTTGTGAGATGCCAAAGGCTAACAACAGGGCGCTGAGCGTGAGATGCGCTTGTCCGACCTGCGCGCCCAATTCCTGCGTGATGGCTGGCAAGGCAGGCAAATACAAATCAGAAGTCACGGGCTGAATGCCCAACATCAATGACAGCAACACCACCGTGAGGCGGTTGGACATGGGCTGCGTCATTCAACGTCCACGCAAGAACAGCGCATCGAGCTCACGCATGCTGAGTTGACGCCAAGTGGGGCGTCCGTGATTGCATTGGTCGGAGCGTTCGGTCACCTCCATCTGACGCAAGAGGGCGTTCATTTCGTCGAGGGTGAGCTTGCGGTTGGCACGCACAGCCCCATGGCAAGCCATGGTGGCCAGCAGCTCGTTGCGGGCGCGTTGCACCACCGTGCTGGCATCGTGTTGTGACAACTCGGCCAACACGCTGCGGGCCAGCGCCACGGCATCGCCTTGTGCCAAGGTGTTGGGCACGGCGCGTACGGCCAAGGTTTTGGACGACAGGGTGGAAATCTCCAAACCGAGCTCGTGCAGGGCTTCTGCACAGGCTTCGGCGGTGGCCACTTCTTGTGCCGTGGCGGGGAAAGTGGCCGGAATCAGCAGCGGTTGGCTGGCAATGCGTTGTGCGTCAATTTGTGTTTTGAGCTGTTCGTACACGATGCGCTCATGCGCCGCATGCATGTCGACCAACACCAGGCCTTGGGCGTTCTCGGCCAAGATGTACACGCCTTGTAGTTGAGCCAGCGCTTTGCCCAGCGGCCATGTTGTGGGTGTGGTGTGGTCTGCCTCGGCCGATGCGAGGGGCGAGGGTGCAGGCTGTGCAAACGGTGTTGTGGGGGCGAAGGTGGCTGACGACTCTTGCGCCATCACCGAGGGGCGGGGTGTGGCCGATTGCCACAAGGCGCTCACATCGTCCACACGGTTGCCTGTCAGCGGCATGGCTGCTTGTTGCCATTGGGCTTGCGGCCAGGTAGCCGCATCAGGGCGCAAATTCAAGCTAGGAGCATCGTCGCCAGATGATGGGTTAGCGGCAGCCAGCAAGGCCGCACGCGGAATGGCCAGCGCGTTTTCCACCGCATGGCGCACGGCTTGGTGCACTTCACGGCCGTCTCGAAAGCGCACCTCAATCTTGGTCGGGTGCACATTCACATCCACGCGGGTGGGGTCGATGTCCACATACAGCGCGTACACCGGTTGGCGATGGCCATGCAACACGTCTTCGTAGGCGCTGCGCGCGGCATGGGTCACCACTTTGTCGCGCACAAAACGACCGTTCACGTAAGAGAACTGTTGGTCTGCGCGTGAGCGTGCGGCATCAGGAATGCCTGCGCGCCCCACCACGGTGACATGGCCTGATTGGTAATGCACCGCGACCGAGTCACGCAAAAAATCGTCCCCCAACACATCGGCCAAGCGGCGGTCTAAGGCGGCTTGCGCTTGCGCGGCATCGCTGGCCTCGCTCGGTTGTGCACGCCATTGCTCGACCAGTTTGCCTTCATGCCAAATGGCAAACCCCACTTCGGGTCGAGTCAGGGCATGGCGTCGCACGGCTTCGACACAGTGCGCGAGTTCCGTGTTGTCGGTTTTTAAAAACTTGCGGCGAGCCGGGGTGCTGTAAAACAGCTCTTTCACCTCGACCGTGGTGCCTTGGGCCCGCGCTGCAGGTTGCAGTTCACCGCTGCGGCCATCGAGCAACATGGCGCTGTCTTGGGTGGCAGTGCGTGAGAGCACCGACAGCTCTGACACCGATTGAATGGCTGCCAGCGCTTCACCACGAAAACCCATGGTGCCCACCGACTCCAACTCGCTCAAGCTGGTGATCTTGCTGGTGGCATGGCGTTTCAGGGCCACGGGCAACTCGGTGGCGGGAATGCCCACGCCGTTGTCTTCCACGCTGATGAGTCGCACGCCACCGGCCAGCAACCGCACGGTGATTTGCGTGGCGCCAGCGTCCAACGCGTTGTCGACCAACTCGCGCACGACAGAGGCGGGGCGTTCGACCACTTCACCGGCCGCAATTTGGCTGATCAGTTCGTCGGGGAGTTCGCGGATGGCGCGTGGGGGTTGGGTCGCAGGGTGCACAGGCCGATTTTACGGGCAGGGATAATGCAGCGCATGGAACTTGTTACCTTCTTGATTGATTTCATCTTGCACATTGACCGCTACCTGGAGAGCTTTGTGCAAGCCTATGGCGTGTGGGTGTATGCCTTGCTGTTTCTCATCATCTTTGTCGAGACGGGCTTGGTCGTCATGCCGTTTTTGCCCGGTGACTCGCTGCTGTTTGTGGTGGGCGCCATGTGTGGCGTGGGTTTGATGGATTACCCCTTGTCGATGGCCTTGTTGCTCACGGCAGCGGTGGCGGGCAACCAAACCAATTACACGATTGGGCGCTACTTTGGTCACAAGGTGTTTGCGTGGGAAGACTCACGGTTTTTCAACCGCCGTGCCTTTGACCAAGCCCACGCGTTTTATGAGCGTTACGGTGGCGTGACCTTGGTGGCTGCACGCTTTATGCCTTTTGTGCGTACGTTTGCGCCGTTTGTGGCGGGTGTGGCGCAAATGACGCGACGCAAGTTCACCTTGTATGACGTGACAGGCGGTGCTTTGTGGGTGTGCGGCATCGTCAGCGCAGGCTACTTCTTTGGCAATATCGGCTGGGTCAAAGCCAATTTGGAAAAAATCATTTGGGCCATGATTTTGGTGCCCGGTCTGTTGGCCATTTATGGCTCGTGGAAAGCCTCGCGCCAAGCGCCACCCTGAGGCGCAGCGCTTAAGCGCTGTGTGAACCCGCTCGATCTGCGCGGCGTATATCGCGCAGCATGAACAAATACAAGCTCTCCACCTTCTCACGCGCCCAAGGGGTTTTACGCAAGAACTTCAAGCTTGAATTGACGCTGGGGTCGTGGGTGAAGCAACGAATGTTGATGCGTTCGCCCAAGCCTTCCCAACCGTAGTAGTCAGCCAGCTCGGTGACGATTTTTTCAAGCGTCATGCCGTGCAAAGGGTTGCGCGGCTGGTTAGGAGAGGTTGTCATAGCAGTCAGGTGTTGGCGCGCGTGCGCGCCAAGGGCGGATTACGCGAGAAGTAGCGTTCAATGCTTTTCATCAAGGCATTGGCGAGTTCGTTTTGATAGGCATCGGTGATCAAGCGTGCTTCTTCTTCCGGGTTACTGATGAAGGCAGTTTCCACCAACACACTGGGAATGTCAGGCGCTTTGAGCACCGCAAAGCCCGCTTGCTCCACATGCGGCTTGTGCAGTTTGCCGATGCGACGAATCTGCCCCAGCATCTCGCTGCCCAGCTTCAGGCTGTCGTTGATTTGGGCTGTGGTGCTCATGTCCAGCAAGGCGCGCTGCACGGTGGCGTCTTGGGTTTTGATGTTCAGGCCGCCGACCAAATCGGCGCGGTTTTCTTGTTTGGCCATCCAACGTGCTTGTGCGCTCGATGCCGCACCTTGGCTCAAGGCAAATACGCTGGCCCCGCGTGCATCGGGTGTCAGAAACGCGTCGGCATGGATGCTGACAAACAAATCGGCTTGCACCCGGCGCGCTTTTTCCACCCGCATCTGCAAGGGCACAAAGAAGTCGGCATCGCGCGTTAAGAAGGCACGCATGGGCAGATTGCCATGCCGGGTTGCAATGACGGTGTTGTTGATGCGCTCGCGCATGCGGTGGGCAATTTGCAGCACCACATCTTTTTCTTTGGTGCCACGCGGGCCAATCGCCCCCGGGTCTTCGCCGCCATGGCCAGGGTCGAGCGCCACGATGATGAAGCGCTCGGAATCGGACGATGTGTGCGCCGCCACCGATGCAGCGGTGGTGATGGGGGCCGAGGCTGACGACGCCGAGGATGTCGCAGAAGCTGCGGGCGCAGTTGCCAAGGCCTGGGGCTTGCGGTCTTGGCTGGCCATCAAATCGGCCAACGGGTCGGGACGGGTGGTGAGTTTGGAAGATGACGGCGGCGTGGGTGTCGCCGTCATCGACGGTGCGTTGTTGGCGGGGGAGGCACCGTTGAGTCTGTCGGCAATCAAGGCCTCCAGCGGGTCGGCCACTTGGGTGGGGTAGAGGTCCAACACCAAGCGGTGTTGGTAGCGCGCATTGCCCGCTTGCACGGGCGCGAGGTTAAACACCTGCGGCTGGACCATACGGCGCAAATCGAGCACCAAGCGCACGGTGTTGTTGGTGTACTGGCCTACCCGCACACCCGTGATGTAGGGGTCGTCCGAGCGCACTTTGCCCACCAGTTCGCGCAGGGCTGGGTTGAGTTCAATGCCTTCAATGTCCACGGCCAAGCGCGGTGGGTTGGCCACAAACAAGGGCACGGTTTTGAGGGCCGTGTCGCTCTCAATCGTGACGCGGGTGTAGTCGGCAGCAGGCCACACGCGCACCGCCACAATGGTGGCGCCCCAGGCAATGTCTGCCTGGCTTAAGAGTAAGGCCAAGCCGCCGCTTTTGAGCAAAGTGCGTCGGTTCAGTGTCGTCATACGAGCAAAGCCTCTGCGGCAGGAGTGAGGGCGCGCAAGGTGACGCGGCGTTGTTCGTCGTCTGTCACCTCCATGTGCAAGCTCAGGTCGGGTGTGGGCATCACGCCTTGGGCCTGCTGGGGCCATTCGCACAACTTGAGTCCGGGGCTGGCAAAAATGTCACGAAAACCCGCGTCTTCCCATTCGCGTGGATCGCTGAAACGGTAAAAGTCAAAATGCCACACTGCACCTGCCGCCACCTGATAGGGCTCGACCACCGCATAGGTGGGGCTTTTGATGCGACCTTGCACACCCAGTGCGCGCAGCAGATGGCGCACAAAAGTGGTCTTGCCTGCGCCCAAGTCTCCTTCCAGCGTGATGCACGCGTTCAAGCCGTTGTGCGCGCGCGTCAAGGCCGCCGCCAGCTGTTGCGCGAAGGCGGTGGTGGCGGCCTCATCAGGCCAAACAAGGGTTTTTACAATGGCTGAATTGTTCAAGGATGTCGGGTGTCGTTAGATCACACATTGTTGCTGTCGCAAATCCAAATTTGGGGTCAAGCCCTGGGATTTTCCCAAATTGCCGTCGCCCCTGTGGATTTGTCTTCGGCCGAGCCCGCGTTGCAGGCTTGGCTGTCGCAAAACTTCCACGGCAGCATGGACTATATGGCCCGTCACGGCATGAAACGCGCCCGCCCCCACGAGCTGGTGCCCGGCACCTTGAGCGTGCTCACCGCCCGCATGAATTACTTGCCGCGCAACACCACGCCCGACTGGCAAGACACCGAATGGCGCCGTTTACGCCAAGCCGACGAAGCTGTGGTGTCCGTCTATGCACGGGGGCGCGATTACCACAAGGTCTTGCGGCAGCGCCTGGACAGTTTGGCCCAGCAGATCGACAGTTATTTGCTGTCTGCGCAAGGCGAGGGCAGTTTGCAGTACCGTGCTTTCACCGATTCGGCGCCTGTGCTGGAGGCCGAGCTGGCCACCCGCAGTGGTCAGGGTTGGCGCGGCAAGCACACCTTGGTGCTCAACCGTGAGGCGGGCTCGATGTTTTTTTTGGGTGAGATTTTTCTCAACCTCGCCTTGCCGCCCACACCTGCGGTCACGGCCCATTGTGGCCAGTGCACCGCGTGCATCGATGTATGCCCCACGCAAGCCATTGTGGCGCCGGGCGTAGTGGACGCACGGCGCTGCATTTCGTATTTGACGATTGAGCACGATGGAGCCATTCCTGAAGACCTGCGCCCCTTGATGGGTAACCACATTTATGGCTGTGATGACTGCCAGTTGATCTGCCCCTGGAACAAATTTGCCCAAATCAGCAGCTTGCCTGACTTTGATGTGCGCGAAGGTTTGGTGGGTCAAAGCATGGTTGGCTTGCTGGCTTGGACCGAAGCCGAGTTTTTGCGTTACACCGAGGGCAGCCCGATTCGCCGCATCGGCCATGTGCGCTGGCTGCGCAACTTGGCCGTGGCTGCGGGCAATGCCTTGCGGCAAGCGCAGTTGCCCGCATTGCATCAAGCGCTGCAGGCACATGCCCTGCATGACAACCTACTGGTACGTGAGCATGTGCAGTGGGCGCTGGCGCAAGGGGTGTGATTACGGTGGCGCTGCCGTGATCGATTGAAGCCATTGCGTGACCTGACCTGCTGACACTTCTGGCGTGCTTGCATGATCTGCATCGACAACGAGATATTTGCTAGCGTCATGGCTTGGTGTTTTGTCAAAACCATAGCTTGATCCTGATGGGTAGAGAGGATCGCGTGTCCCTACCACCCAAAGTACAGGGACGGACTTTTTGAATTCGGCGCTGCTGAGTGCCATGTTGCCAAGTCCTTTCGGATCGAAATAGCTCAGCAGCACATCTGCTCTCATGCGTATGGATTGACGTTTGCCTTGGTTTAAATCATCCATGCTCAGATATTCATCGCCTTTGTCTGTGGCAACGAGCTCTCGTGCTCGGTCTACAGCGTCCTTGCCGATGCCTCTTTGGTACATGGTTGAAGGTACATGTCCCGCTGCTAAAACTACGATGCCATCCACATCGCCCTCAGTTTTCATGTAGGCAAGGGCTGCATTTGCTCCAAAGCTATGGCCTGCCAGCACCACGCTCTTATATCCTTGCTGGCGAAATTTTTCTACCTGCGCTTTGATCTCCGCCAAGGCCGTCAAATATGGCGCATCGTAATTTCTTCGCCTTGACCAAGGCATCTCTATCGCCTTGTAATCACACACAGGTTCAAGCCTGTTCCCGAAAGCACTGATGTAGTGCGTACCGCCCCATTTGCCATGCATCAAGACGATCGCGCATGGTCTCTCTTGGGCGACCGAGCTTTGCGCCAACCATGTGATTGAGAAAAGGCAGATCCATCTGAAAAGGCTTTGCATATGCTAACGAAGCGGCGCCTGAGCGTGTTCATTGGAAGCTGGCGCAGGCAAGCGCGTGGCTTGTTGCGCCAGGCGATGGTAGAAACGAATCGCATCTGCGTAGTTGGTGATGCTGAGCCGCTCATTGGTGCCATGAAAACGCTTGATGTCTTCGGCATTGGCGCGTACGGGTGAGAACTTGAAGATGTGGTCGCTGATGCGGTCGTAGTGCGCCGAATCGGTGGCTGCCACCATGAGGCCTGGGGCCACTACGGCATCTGAAAACACTTCGCGGATGGTTTGATTCAGCAGCTTGTATTGCTGCGAGTTGGTCGGCGCCACCTTGGATGCGTTGGTTGCACCTGGCAGGGGTTCCAGCTCAAAGCGTGGCGTTACTTTTTTGATCTGGGCCTGCATGTGGTCCATCACATGGTCGATGGTGTCGCCTGGCAGGATGCGAAAGTTCACCATCGCTTCGGCCCGACCGGGCAGCACATTTTCCTTGTTACCCGCGTTCACGATGGTCAGCGCGGTGGTGGTGCGAAGCATGGCGTTGGTGCTGCCCTTGGCCTCTAGCTGGCGTTGAATCAGCGGCCCAAAAAGCCACAGGTTCGACAAGGCCACCCGTGTGAACCCGCTCATCTCAGGTGCCAGCGTGTCGAACATTTCAGCCGCGATGCCGCCAGACAAACCACCGGGCAAGGGGTGATCGTCAAGTTGCTTGAGGGCCGAACTCATCATGGCAATCACGCCTTCGCCTTGGGCCGGGGGCATGGACGAATGGCCAGGTGTGCCCGTCATCTTCAGGCGCACCGACAGATAACCCTTTTCAGCCACGCCAATGATGGCGCTGGGTTGGCGTATGCCGGGCATCACGCTGTCGAGCACCAACAAGCCTTCATCAATCACAAAGTCAAGATGGACCTGACGAGACTCCAGCAAGCGTGAGATTTGAGCCGCGCCTCGGGCGCCGCTGACTTCTTCGTCTGCGCCATACGCCAGGTACAGCGTGCGCGCAGGCGTGTAGCCCTCTCTGAGCAACTGTTCAATGGCTTCGAGTTGAGCCATCAAATTGCCCTTGTTGTCCCAAGAGCCTCGGCCCCAGACATAGCCGTCTTTGATGGCGCCCGAGAACGGGGCTTGCTGCCAATCCGATTCCGTGCCTGGGGCGATGGGCACCACGTCCTGGTGCGCCATGAACATCACCGGTGCGGCTTGGGTGTCTGTGCCTTTCCATGTGTAGAGCAAGCTCAGGTTGCCCACCCGTTCACGCTGCAGCTGGGCGTGGACTTTGGGGAATTTCAACTCCAACATGCGCTGGAAATTTAGAAACTCTTGCGCATTCAAGTCGGGTTCGTCGCGCGATGAAATGGTTTTGAAGCGCACCGCCTCGGCCAGACGTGCGGCCACTGCCGCCTCGTCCACGCTGAGTTTGCCAATCGGCGCCACCACGAGTTGGCGCGAACCTTTGCGCCAGGTGTTGATGCCTACCGCAGCGGCCAAAGTCAGAATGAGCAGCAAAAGCAGCAGTGAAATTTTCTTGATCATGTTGTCTCTTTTTAAAACTCCACCAACAGGTGTGAGGCCATCTTAAAGTGGCTAGAAGAAATATTAAGTGATGCCTGAAGTGATGAGGATCAATTCGCGGCTTGCTAGTTTTGCCGCCCCTCTCGCATACACGATCAACAGAAGTCGATAAATATGTATTAACCTGTTATTAATCTAATAATTATTTTCAAATAAGGGTTTTTCATAATAAAAATAAATGCATTCGTACACATAAGAAAACTACAGTCGTTGCGAAGGATTGAATGTTTTTATAGATTGAGGTGCGCCATGAAAAACAAGCTGCTTACAACATCATTGTTCTTGCTAATTTTGTCTGGCTGTGGCGGTGGGGGTGGTGGTAGTGCTACTCAAGTAGGGCAGTTCATTGATGATCCCGTGGGTGGCCTGACCTACTCCTGTGTAAGTGCTGGCAGCACACAGACGATCAAAGGCACAACCGATTCAGACGGGCATTTCAATTACATCCCAGGTCAGACCTGTACCTTCAAGGTTGGCAATGTGACGTTGGGTTCTCTCTCAGGTATTCCCGCAGACGGCAAAGTGACCCCTCAAGACGTTGCAGGTGTATCTCGTGCTGCTACAGCAGCGCCATCAGCGTTGGCAATTGCGCAATTCCTGCAAAGTTTGAATGACGGTACCAGCAACGGAAAAATTGTGATTCCTGCGGCTACAACGACTGCATTAAACAATGTTGCTGCTGTGACATTGGTGTCGAGCACAGGCGCAATCTCGCAAGCTGATTTGCAAACCGTTGTCGCATTGGCGGGTAAAACGTTGGTGTCAGCAACAACAGCGCAAAGCGCTTTGGATACGCAAATCTCATCGGGTGTCATCGACAAGAAAATAGGCGCAGTGAGTGCCAGCGCACCGGTTGTGCTCAACAGCATTGCCGTGACATCTGCGGCTTCTAGCAACGCGGCAGGACTGACTGAGCAGCTTACCGCCACGGGCTACTACAGTGATGGTTCAACAAAAGATTTAACCTCTAGCGTGACTTGGAGCACAGCAGATGGTTCGACTGTGTCAGTAGACACGACGGGTTTGGCCAAAGGCCTCAAAAAAGGCAGTGCAACTGTTACTGCTAGTTTCACGCCAAGTGCAGGCGCAACATCGGTCACTGGATCGTTCAGTCAAGGTGTGTTGGATCCCACGCCTTTGAATTTGGCTATTTCATATGCCAACTCGGCTTTGACAAGCATTAAAAATTCAGCGACTGCAGTGCTGCAAGCTGTTGTGAGCTTCACCGATGCAACCACGCAAGTCGTGTCGAGCGCGGTTGACTGGGCCGTCACATCTGTCAGCGGCAATGGAAATGCCACGATTGCGGTCGACAAAACTGCCAATACGGCCACCTTGACAGGTACTTCGCCTGGTGTCATTTCAACCCTTGCTTCTTATTTGGGCTTGACAAGTAACAGTTTAGGTTTGACGGTGACACCTAGCATTACTGGCGTAGCTGCTACAGGCTCTGCCATGAGCGCGGCAACCATCACTTTGACGGACTCAGCTGGTAAAACTTTAACCACAACTGCTGGTGATGATGGTTCGTTCAGCTTCGATGATCTCTCCTCTTATTCTGCGCCCTACCAACTAACAGCCTCTGTGTTGATGGGTGAGAAGAATGTCACGCACTACAGCATCGTTGCGAGCTTGCCAATTAATGGGGTCAATACGGTCAACGTGAACCAACTGACTTCAGCTGTCGTGGCATTGGTGGCTCCTTCTGGTACGGTGTCGGATCTGACAGCCAACCAGCTGTCTGGCATTACCAAGTCACAAGTAGATGCTGCCGTCAGCAAAGTGCAATCGGTGATTGCGCCCGTGGCTGCAAACATCACCGACGCAAACAGCTTCAACCCAATCACCTCAACTTTTACCGCGAACGGCAAAGGTCCTGACGCGCTTTTGGATCACATCAGCGTCAATATCCGTTCGGATGGCGTTGATTTGGCAAACAAAATGGCTGTGGCTTCGGGCGATTCCACCGCTGCTGCAAGCAGCTCATTGACCAAAGGTGGTACGGCTTCGCCCACGCCATTGGCCACCGGCGACGCGGTCGATCTGTCAAAAATTGACTTGCTGGTTGACCAATTCAAGAAATGTTTTGCTGTGCCTTATGCGTCACGCTTGACTAATAAAGCGCTAACAACAGCTACGCTGCACACAGACTGCCAGGGAATTGCGACCAGCGACTACCTGCACAATGGAAATACCTTCATGTCGCGTTGGGCGGGCATGCTGAACACCCAGTACGCCGATTCGAACAGCAAAATTTTCAGACCTGAAATGCGTTTGCGCTTGGGATCGAATCCAGACACCATCGCCATGAACTTCAACATGACCGACAACCAAGGCAACGGATATACGATGCCTGAGGTCATTCAAAGACAAAAAGACGGCACTTGGAAGCTGTATGGCAACCAGCGTCAAATTAATGCATTTATCGAGGCAAACCAAACACACTACACCGATCTGACGCCTAACACCGCATACAACAACGTCAATTTCAGCCGAATCGAGTCAGGATTCCGTATTTATGTCGATCCTCGTATAACGTTCAATTCAGGTGGAACACCCACCAACCAAGCCATCGACTTGACCAGAAATGACGGTCTGACTACTTCTTCTTGGTCGACTTTCAGAACTCAGAATTCAGATCCGATGATCAAGTGTGTTGTGATCACGGGTCCTGGTCGCATGGACGGTGCAAAGTGGATGGGATTCCACCCTAATGGCCTGTTGTTGAAGAGGCCTACAGGCTCTACCTTGCAAGATTACATGGCGGTCGATAGCATCTTGTCTCAATCTAAGAGCGCAGCTTTGCTTGCTGCGCAAATTGGTGACAGAGTGACCAGTTCTAATCAAGATTTGTGCCCAGACTCTAATAATGTTCTGGACTCCGGGGGCGCAACCGCCAACAGCAATAGCGTCTACACAGTTGATTTGCAAGCTCAAGTCAATCAAAAGAATCCACTTACTGGACAAACAGACGCAACTATTGATGGTCGTGACAAGCGCTGGTACACCGGGCCAAACTATGCACGTTTAGCACCAGACGCAACATTGCAGCAAACTTTTAATAGCAATCCTAAAGTGACTTTTTATGTCATTGATACGGATAACAAGCTTCGTATGAAATTTGATTCGAGGTACCTGGGCAATTTGCCAGCTGTAGCAGAGATACAAAATTTGGTGACTGCCAACAAGCTGTCTGAATTGTCTAAATCTTCAATCACGTCGTACCTTGATTACAGCCAGGGTCAAAATGCCGTGACTACTGCTTCGGTAACTTGGACAAATCCGAAAAATGGATTCAATGCAGATCGCTTGGGGTTCTATTCGAATGTTTACCAATCAACGCCCGGCACAGGCCTGCGAGGTAGCAGCTCTATTGTGACTGCCAATAAAACCAATGTGGGCACGGATGGGTTGTGGACTTCGGATCCTGATTTGGCTGCCGATTTAGATGCCTTGTCTGGAACGAACTTTTACTGGAGATTCAACAATTACACAAAAGCTGCTGACAATTCAGGTTTGTGTACAGGTAACTATTTGGTCAGTTCTTTGAACGTTGGTGTGGCAAGAGCGAAAACATCAGTGAGTAACCAAGACATCAATGGCACTTGGTTCGGAACGGATACTCAAGCGACGGCATGCAAAAAAACTGTTGGAACAACTGTGAATGGTGTAACTTCTTACACAACAGCAGCAAGTAATACCTATCTCCACAGAGAGATCTGGTTGAGAACTTACAGCTCATCCAATGTTCGTATCTACCGTTACTGGTCCAAGAAGAACATTTCATAGTCAGCTCAACCTTCATCTTTCTTGAAAGATTCTTTGGAGATATAACAAAGCCCTTTGATGTGCTGCGGCGCATCAAAGGGCTTTTTGCATTTAAGGCGTGAATTGACAAAGCAGGCGTTGTTCAAGATCCCATGAAGCGCAGACATTTGAAGTTCCATTCCTCGGGGGCTTCAAAACCGTCAGGTCATTCGCGAATCTAGAGTCAAGCAGGGCGGGGGTCTGTCTAGCGCCCCGCCCGCGGCGTTCTAGGCGGCGATGCGTTATGCCACTGTGTTTACGTTGTTGCCAATGCCCATCAATGCAAATACGCTGGATTGCTGAGCGTTGATATTGGCGTTGGCTAATGCCGCAGCAGCTTTTTGCGCAGCCGTACTTTTTGGTAATGCAGTGTTGGCACTTGACTGCGTGGGTGTTGCAGTGCGATTGCCGCTATTTTTAGGCTGCATATCCAAAGCTGCCTTTTGTGCTGCCGCTAAATCCTCGGAGCGAAGTGCTTGGTACAAGCGCCCCAAAGGGCTTGTGTTATTTTTTGCCATGATCGGCAGTCCCGAGGCTGCATAGGCCTTTTGAGCTGAAGCCAAGTCACCAGCTTTTAAAGCTGCAAACAGATTGTTCATGTTCTGTTGCTTTTGCTGCAGACCTGAAGAGTAGGTGCTTTGTGTTGCGATACTGTTGATAGACATAGGTGTTCAGTGCCCTTCCAAGATGGCTGTGTGTATGTTGAATCGTTTGATTTCTTAGGCACCCCATTCACGGTCTAGTCATTTGGCAAAGCTACATGCGAAATTAGTTTATAAGCGCATCAGTCGACAGTTTTCGTTATGGCAATCGGCCTACGGCCTGCACCTAGGTGCTTGAGTCTGTGGCAGATTCAGGTTACAAGGCGAGGGTGAATTTCCACTCTACTTTTCAGGTGAATCGTCATGCCTTGTGTTTTTTCATTGCCTCGTGGTCTTGTGCAAGCGCTGTTGCTAGGGGGGCTTCTGGGCAGCACGTCGGGCATGGCCCAAACCAACCGTATTGACCAGATTCGTTCCGACGCGCCTGCGCTGGCGGCCTATGGTCCGTTTGACATGGGGGTGCGAACCCTGCAGCTTAAAAATCCGAACCAATGGGATCAGCTGAACGCCAAACCAGGTCAAGACGTACCGCTGTATGACCGGCCTCTGACCACCGAGGTGTGGTACCCCGGTCAGACCGACCCGACGGCCAAGAATGTGGGCGAGTACAAAGTCTTTTTCAGAGACGGCAAAACCCAGATCACGCTGACTGGCAAAGCCTTGCGTGATGCTGCGCCAGCTCGCACCAAAGGACCTTACCCCTTGGTGGTGGTGTCGCATGGTTACCCGGGCAACCGGTTTTTGCTCAGTCCGATTGCAGAGAACTTGGCCAGCAAAGGCTATGTGGTGGTGTCCATCGACCACACTGACAGCACCTATTCGGATCAGGGTGCATTCCACAGCACCTTGCGCAACCGGCCGCTGGATGTGACGTTTGTGATTGACGAAATGGTCAAAGCCAACCGCAACGAGAGCAGCCCGTTCAAAGGCCTGATTGACGAGAACCGCATCGCCCTGATCGGTTACTCCATGGGCGGCTATGGGGTGATCAACAAAGTGGGCGGTGGGTTCAGCGACAAGGCGACCCAGTTTCCGAATTTGCCCAAAGACAGTTTGAACATACTGCTTAGCAGCCACCCGCAGTTTGCCCAGCGGCGCGATCCGCGCATCAAAGCCGCCGTGGCCTTTGCTCCCTGGGGCTGGAATCAGGGCTTTTGGGACGCCGAGGGGCTCAAAGGTATTCAAACTCCCTTGCTTTTCATTGCAGGCAGTGTGGACGATGTCTCAGGATACGCACCCGGGGTGCGCAATATCTATGAAGCCAGCATCCATTCCGATCGCTACCTGCTGACTTTTGAAAATGCCAACCACAACGCCGGCGCGCCCATGCCGCCGCCGCAAGAGGCCTGGAAGCCAGTGCCCTGGTTGAACAACATGATTGCGGCTGCGCATTACATCGACCCGGTGTGGGACAACGTGCGCATGAACAATGTGGCGCAACACTTCATTGCGGCCTTTCTGGGCAAGCATTTGGAGCAAGACGCGGGCAAGGCCGCGCATCTGAACGTGCTGGAGTACGCCCGACAAGGCAAATGGTCAGCCAACCCGGACGGCAGCTTCAAACCGGATCACACTTACTGGAAAGGCTTTCCCAATCGCACGGCCGCAGGCTTGCGGCTGGAGCATCTGGGCGCGCAGTGAATGTCAGCGGCTCAGGGCTGTGCAGCTTTGACCGCTTGCCCCAACTCAATCACCGCCAACGCGTTTGATCATCGCCACCAGCTGATCCAGCGCGACGCCCCAGCCGGCTTCAAAGCCCATGTCAGCGTGCTTTTGGCAACCCGCTTCGTCGGCGTGAATAACCGTTGCGGTGTAAAGCGTGCCACCGGCGTGGTCTGCCAACTCAATCACTCCGGTGAACATGAAGCCAACATCATCGGTGCCACAGCTTTCGGGTACAAAACTGGGCTGGTAGCCGGGAAGCAGGGCATTGGTCCAGACCAGTTTTTCATTGGGTTTGACTTCAAGATAGCAGCTGGTGCCAGGAAACTCTTGCCCTTCGGGCGACTGCATGGTGGTGCGAAAGATTCCGCCCGGGCGTAGGTCGATCTCGCAGTCGATGGTTTTCCACGGCAATGGGCAAAACCAGGGCTTGAGCAGTTCTGGCTCCGTCCATGCGCGCCAAACCAGCTCTTTGGGCACATCGATGACGCGAGAAAAATGGAGGGTGAATTGAGGCTTGTGTGCGTAGCTCTGAGTCATATTTTTCCTGCTCAAATGTTCAGAATGGAGTGGATGAAGTCAGCGGTTCAGGGCCGTGCAGCTTTGACGGCATGTCCCAATTCAATCACCGCCAGCGCGTAATAGCTGCTCCAGTTGTAACGCGTCACCACATAAAAATTTTCGGTGCCCGCCACTTAGCTGGGCACCTCGATCTGCGCTGTAAAGCTATTTTTCGTGTCGTCTAAATCACACAGAGTTTTCCCTAGCGCTCTAAATGACAGTTAGCAGGTGTCGTTTAAAACGACATGTCTAGGCGGCGATGCGTTATGCCACTGTGTTCACATTGTTGCCAATACCCATCAATGCAAATACGCTGGATTGCTGAGCGTTGATATTGGCGTTGGCTAATGCCGCAGCAGCTTTTTGCGCAGTAGTGCTTTTTGATGAAGTCGTGTTGGCGCTTGCGTGTGCGGCTGCTGATGTGCCATTACCGCCATTTTTTGGTTGCATGTCCAAGGCGGCCTTTTGTGCTGCCGCTAAATCCTCGGAGCGAAGAGCTTGATACAACCGCCCCAAAGGGCTTGTATTACCTTTTGCCATGACTGGTAGCCCCGATGCCGCATAGGCCTTTTGAGCCGCGGCCATGTCACCCGCTTTCAAAGCTGAAAACAGGTTGTTCATATTCTGTTGCTTTTGCTGCAGGCCTGAAGAGTAGGTGCTTTGTGTTGCGATGCTGTTGATAGACATAGGTGTTGAGTGCCGTTTTTACGTCAGTGTCCTCTAGATACTAACTGCACAGCAAGAATCAAGCCTTGTCTAAATTGACGCTGAAGATCAGGTCACGTCCCTCCTGCAAGGTAAACAAAGTTAAATAGGGAAATCACCAGTATCTAGAACTTATGTAAGGCTTGTCCTTTTGCTTTTCGCTGTTAGCGTTGAATCCCCACAACCTATTGGAGAATTCAATGACTCAATGCGTAATTCAATATGTGACCCGTGTGAATCCAGGTGCGGACGTTGCCGCCTTCAAAGCTCAAGTGCAAACCTCCGTCAACATTTGGCGCAAGCACGGGGCTGAACCCACTGTCTGGGCTGTGAGTTCTGGCGAAATTGGCAACTGGGTGTTTTCTGTTGCATTCGA
>Ga0228699_1000701_pt1 | contig 22231 bp, 16 predicted proteins | sample McNCre217_Aug_MG_FD_178016 | JGI IMG/M metagenome (GOLD analysis project Ga0228699, IMG submission 178016) | Freshwater microbial communities from McNutts Creek, Athens, Georgia, United States - 2-17_Aug_MG | ecosystem: Environmental > Aquatic > Freshwater > Creek | place: USA: Georgia... | reverse complement strand
TCTGGCCGAGGGCGTGGTGTCGCTCACCCGGGGCCGGGAGTACGACGGGCGGATCTTGAGCCAGTGCAGCGTGGCCAGCACCGTGGTGGCCTTGAGCGTGGCGCCGCCGTATCCGGGCGCGAAGCCGCATTTCCAGGGTCCGACCTGATCGACGAGCGCGATGCGCTGGCGCGGCTCAGAGCAGCTGTCCCTGCGCCAGTCGATCGATCGCCGGCGAGAGCCGTGTCGCCGCGAGCAGTTCCGCCAGGCGTGCGCTCTTGTTCTGCCATTCGGCGACCAGCTCTTCGCCCAGCAGCGCGTAGTGCCACGGCCGCCCGCTGCGCAGCTCGGCCGGTAGCGTGTTGATGTGCTCGCACCAGGCCACGGCGGCGCGCCGCTTGCGTTGCACGTCGGGGTGGACGACTTGCTGCTGCGCCTTGGTCTCGACGAGGTAGATGGCGTCCGCTGTGCGCACCAGAAAGTCGGGCGAGTAGAACGCCGGCAGCCCGTCCTCCTTCACGTAGCGCAGCCGCAGGAAGTCATGGCGCGTCTCGCTGATCTTGCAGAACGCCTCGACGTGGCTGTCGGCCTGTGCCCAGTGGATGAACCGCTGTTCCAGCCCGCCGTTGCGCGCCGGGTAGGGCAGGCGCGGATAGATGCACTTGCCGACCTCGACCGAGCTGCTCTCGCGCACCAGCAGTTGTTTCACCTCCGATAGTCGGCGGTGGCGCACCTCGGTGTCGCCGAAGGGGCGTGACTGGCCCGCTTCCCGCAATGCATTGCCGAAGATGCGCGTGAGGTGATCAACCACCGGCTTCAGCAGCAACACGCGCCAGCGCTCGCCGTCGTGCGGGTTGAACGCCGTGCCGAACAGCCGGCTCCAGATGTAGTCGTCCAGCCAGCCCGTCAGCTCGGCGGTGTGGACCTGCAGATAGGGCAGATCGAGGTGGTGGGCGATCTTGTTGCCCCTGGGCAGCGGCTGGCCCAGGGACTGGCCGATGCGCCGCGTCAGCCGCGACAGGTAGTCGTTGTAGCCCGTCACCGTCATCACCGCACCATCGACGCGGTAGTCGCCGAACAGCGTGCTGCTCTGCAAGTCCTGCGAGATGAACTGGTCGCCCTTGCCGAGCAGACCGGTGAGATGTTCCAGTGACATGGACGTGAACGCGGGCAACGCCAACACGTCCGGCGCGGTGTGCTCGATCACCTCGTCGGCTTCCTGCAGGATGAAGGGAATGGCGAAGTCAAAGGCCTCGAACCCCTCGCGCAGCCTGGCGGCGATCAGGTCGCCGGTGCTGGAGTTCTGGTCGCCTTGTTCGGTGGAGGTGCCGACCAGCTTCTCGTCCATCAGCTCCTGGTAGAACGTGTTGAACGCCGGGTGTTCGACGATGGTCAGCACATCGAGCAGGCTGCCCGGCTCCTGGCCGTTGTTGATGCGCTGGCGGTTGTCGGCCTTGATCTCGTCGTATTCGCGGTCGCGCCACATCAGCCGCAGGCCGCGCCCGATCGTCTGCTCCAGCAGGATTTGCGCCTGCGACGAGCGCAGCGGCACGATGACGCAGATGTTGTTCACGTCGAAGCCTTCGCGCAGCATCAGCACGCTGACGATCACGCGGGGTGTCGCGTGGTGATCGACGCCGAACAGCCGCTCGCGTGCAATGGCCCACTCCTTCTCGCCCAGCTCCGCCTTCTTGCCGGAGTCGACCGACATCACGGCGTCCTCGGTCAGCCCTTCTTCCTGGGTCAGGAACTGGGCGACCAGCGGCGAGACGGTGGTGTCCTCGCAGACGACCAGCATCTTCGGGTGGCGCGTCGGGTCGATCTTGGCGAAGTCGGTTTCCAGCTTGCGCAGTTTCATCAGCCCGGCGCGCAGCATGACGCGCTGGCCTGCGCTGAGTTCGACGGCGCGGCCCTTGTCGTCGCGCTCCACCGTGAAGTCAAGCGGCAGCGCACCCACCTCCTTGCGCCGGTCCAGCACCAGCGACTTGACCAACCCGGCGCGCATGGCGTCCTTCAGATCGAAGTCCGTGACGATGTGCGGGAAGTAGACCTTGCGCCGGTTCTTCGGCGTGCCCACGTCGTTGTACGGGGTGGCCGAGAAATCGATCTGCACGAAGCGTTGACCTTTCGGCTCGGCGATGCGAGACAGGCTTTTCTGCCACTCGACCTCGGTGGCCTCACCCTCGCGCTTGATTTCGTGGATGTGGTGCGCTTCGTCGTTGAACACCATCAGGTCGGGCAGGGCGCTCAGGTACTCCAGCACGTCGCCGCGGGCGTAGCGGCGGTCGAGCATGTCGAGGCTGTTGCCGGCGGCGCGGCCTGGGGTCAGTGGCAGCACGGCGTCGATCACGCGGTGGGCTTCCAGCGGGGTCGGCGTATCGCCGGCGTCGTCAGTGGCATCAGCCTCGTCGTCCACGCCGTTCAGAAGGTGCCAGTTCGTGAGGGCGATCATCCCGTTCCCGGTCGCCTTCAGACCGATCTCGCCTTTGGCGCAGACGTTGCCGCGCACGAATGCCAGCACGCTGTCGCGGTATGCCTCGGGGATGAACAGCTCGGCGTTGCGGGCCATGTCGGAGGTGCTGAAATCGCGACCGCTGCCCACCAGCCGGCCGCAGAACGCATCCAGCAGTCGCTCGTAGACGATCAGGCCTGGCGCGACGACCAGGAAGCGGCGCGTGAAGCGCGGGTCGTCCACGCCCTCGGCCTGTGCGGCATTTCGGTTGAGCACCTGCCAGACCATCAGCGCCTGCATGACCCAGGTCTTGCCGGTGCCGGTCGCCATCTTGAGGCAGTACTTCGGGTGGTCGTGCTTGGGCTGCGCGACCTCCTGGCGGCGTGGCTGTGTCAGCGCGTGCGGCGCGACCTGCTCGTACAGATCCAGCAGCGAGCCGGATTCGAGCACCTCGTGCGCGACGATGGTGTTCAGGATTGCCTGCCTCTGGCCGGCGTGGAAGTTCAGCGGTCCGCGCTCGGTGCACCGCTCGTCACTGAACCACCACTTCAGCAGGTCGGCGGTGTAGGCCGTGACCCGGTTCAGGATCTCGGCCGAGCCGTCTTCGAGGCCAGTGCAGAGGGCGCGGGTGTGTTCGGTCAGCGCGATCGACAGCGCGAGCGGGTTCGGGCTCGGGGTCGCGGCTGGGTTCGGCTTGGCGGCGCTCATTGCACGGCCTCCGCCACCGTGGTGACCACTTCGGCCTCAAAGCCGAACACATCCACCGCCCGCACGCACACGCGCCGCGGGCCGGCCTTGTGCGGCACGGTCAGCCGGGCGTGGGTGACGACGCGCAGCGCGTCGTCGTCGTTGGCGGTGTTGCCGCGGTAGTCCTGCCAGACCGAGCGGAAGACTTTGCCGTCGTAGTCGGTATCGACGGCCCAGTATTCGATCAGCGCGAGCGGCTCCTGGTTCATCACGGCCTGGAGTTTCTTGCGATTGTCCTCGTCGAGGTTGATCGCCTCGGGCGACAGCAGCACATAGTTTCTGAGCTGGACGGTCAGGTGTTCGTCGGCGGCGCTGCGGGTGCGCTCGACTGGGTGGACCGTCAGGTATTGCAGCGACGAGAAACGGACCTGGCCGCGCAGTTTGTCGATGCCGCCTTTTTTCTTCAGGCGGTCGAGCAGGTCGGGCGGAATCACCAGCACTTCGAGGCGGTTGTCGTTGAGCGCGGTGATGTCCTGGCCGATCGACGACTCGAAATTCCAGCCGAGCACGACCACGCGGTCCCAGCCGCCGAGCAGGTTGTCGCGCTGGGCGATGGCTTTTTTCAGCGTGGTGATGCCGGTGAGTTTGTTGGGGGAGTCGGCCAATACCAGCGTCTTGCTGCTTTTGCGGGGGCCGAGGTCGAGGCCGGCGATCTGGCCGAGGTTGCGCTGCGGGTTGAATTCGGCGGGCAATTGCTGCGCGCCAAACAACGACAGCACGATGTGCGCGAGGTCGCCGATGCGGAAGTCCCGGCCCATCGATGCCTTGGCTGCTTCGACTTGGTAGTCGCCCACCGCCTGGTACAGGAAGGGCCGGGCGCTCTGGTCGATCAGCCGCTTGCGCATGATCATGCAGGCGGGTTTGCCGAGGTCGGTCGTGATCCAGCGGCGGCCGAGCTTTTCGGCGACGGCGGCGGTAGTGCCGGAGCCGCCGTTGAAGTCGGCGACGATGCCATCGCTCGGAACTGATGCAGAGATGATTCGCTCAAGTAGCCGTTCCGGCTTCTGGGTGTCGTACTCCAGACGCTCCATGGCCTGACTGTTCACGGGATGGATATCTGTCCAGACGGTACTTGCCGGAACGCCTTTGCTTTCGTCTAGAAAACGTCGCAGCCGAGGCCGACCGCCCTCTTTTTTTGGAAGCTCGATCCGCCCTTCAGCGTGCAGTCGTTCCATTGTTGAAAGCTCGTACCGCCAGCCCATGGCAGGTGATTTATGCCCTCGCCATTCGTACATCATGTTTGGGCGCGGATTGGGGCTGGTCATGTTGTCCAGCAAGTATTCTCGTCCAGCCTCATTTTTAAAGCTGAATCTCTTCAGGTATTCATCATCGTATGGCTCGTATTGTGGCGACCAATGGTATTCCTCCCCTTTTGACCACCACATAATAGTATCATGCACGCTTCCCCATCGCTGGCTATCGCCGTGCGCGGAAGTTCTTTTCCATATTATTTCGCTGATAAAATTACCACGACCAAATACTTCATCTGCAACCATTTTCACATAGTGAGCGACGTGCCAATCCAAATGCACATATATTGATCCAGTGCTGGTCAATAATTCGCGCATCAGGATCAGCCGCGGCGTGATCATCGCCAGATACGACGCCGTGCCGTCCGCCCAGGTGTCGGAGTAGGCGAACTGCTCGATCACGGTCGGCTTCTGCTCCAGCTCGACGCCGGGCAGCGTTACCTTGGTCCTGTAGTCGGCCTTCGAGTCGAACGGCGGGTCGATGTAGATCAGGTCCACCCGGCCGCGCAGTGACGGCGTGCGCTCGTCGCCGGCCAGCAGCGCGGCCATCGCCAGCAGGTTGTCGCCGTAGATCAGGCGGTTGACCCAGGCGTCCTGTTCGGACTGCGCCAGCCGGTCTTGCCGGGCGGCGCCTTGAATCCAGTCGGTGGCGTTGCTGTCCTTCGACGGCAAGACCCACTCGCGGGTCTGGAGGCTGACGCGGTGGCGGCTTTCGAGGCTCTCCAGGATCTTCTCGGCTTGGCGGCGCCCGTTGGCGACGATCTCGGGCAGTTGTTCGAGCAATGACTTCGGCACGGGATTGATCAAGTAGGAGTTGATAAAAACATCAATCAAAACCTGATTTTCACCTCATGCGAAACGTAAAAAGCTTTTGATCGTGAAATTAAGTTCCACTTGATGAACGAGAAGCAAGACTTCAGCGACCGGCTACGCGCAGCATTGCGGGCAGCGGGCTACGAGGCGCGCCCCTCGGTGGTCGAGAACGAGTTCAATCTGCGCTGGTGGGGCAGGTCGATCAGCATGCAGACGGCTTGGAGCTGGCTCAACGCCAAATCGATCCCATCCCAGGACAAGCTCCAGACCCTCGCCGAATGGCTCAAGGTCGAGCCGCAGATCCTGCGCTTCGGCGAGGGCGTCGCGAAGTCGGTCCGCGAGTACCGCCAGCGCTGGGACGAGAAGCTGACCTGCATCGAGCGCGAGACCGTCGATGCCTACCTGCAACTGCCCGCGCCCCAGCGCCTGGTCGTGCGCGAGGTGATCCTGACCTTCGCGAAGGTCTACAAGGACGACAAAGGAGAGTCGGCCAACTGAGGTTGGCAGGCAGGCCACGCGATAATCCACAGATTGAGCGTCCCGCACGCCCGCCACGAGTTCCGCGCCGCCATGAGCCTCCCAGACCGCTACGACCCCACCGCCGTCGAATCCGCCGCCCAGACCGCCTGGCGCGCCGCCGACGCCTACCGCGTCACCGAAGACCAGACGAAGCCCAAGTTCTACGCCTGCTCGATGCTGCCGTACCCGAGCGGCAAGCTGCACATGGGCCATGTGCGCAACTACACCATCAACGACATGCTGACCCGTCAGCTGCGGATGAAGGGCTACAACGTCCTGATGCCGATGGGCTGGGACGCCTTCGGCCTGCCGGCGGAGAACGCCGCGCTGAAGAACGCCGTGCCGCCCGAGAAGTGGACGCGCGAGAACATCGCCTACATGAAGACCCAGATGCAGGCGATGGGGCTGGCGATCGACTGGTCGCGCGAGGTCGCCACCTGCGACCCCGCGTACTACAAGTGGAACCAGTGGCTGTTCCTGAAGATGCTGGAAGCTGGCATCGCCGAGCGCCGCACGCAGGTCGTCAACTGGGATCCAGTGGACATGACCGTGCTGGCCAACGAGCAGGTGATCGACGGCAAGGGCTGGCGCTCGGGCGCGGTGGTCGAGAAGCGCGAGATCCCGGGCTACTACCTGAACATCGTCCAGTACGCCGACGAGCTGCTGGGCGCGGTCGCCAATCCGGAAGACCCGAACTACCTCAGCGGCTGGCCCGAGCGTGTGCGCCTGATGCAGGAGAACTGGATCGGCAAGAGCGAGGGCGTGCGCTTCGCCTTCCCGCACGAGATCGCGGGCGCGGACGGCGCGCTGATCCAGGGCGGCCGGCTCTACGTCTTCACGACGCGCGCCGACACGGTCATGGGCGTGACCTTCTGCGCCGTGGCGCCGGAGCACCCGCTGGCCGCGCACGCCGCCGCGACGAACCCGGCGCTCGCTGCCTTCATCGCCGAGTGCGCCCAGGGCGGCACGACCGAAGCCGAACTCGCCACGCAGGAAAAGAAGGGCATGCCCACGGGCCTGTTCGTCACGCACCCGCTGACCGGCGCGCAGGTCGAGGTCTGGGTCGGCAACTACGTGCTGATGAGCTACGGCGACGGCGCCGTGATGGGCGTGCCGGCGCATGACGAGCGCGACTTCGCGTTTGCCAAGAAGTACGGCATCGAGATCAAGCAAGTCGTGAAGGCGGGCGACGAGGTGTTCTCGCTCGACGCCTGGGCCGACTGGTACGGCGACAAGCAGCGCGCCGTCTGCGTCAACTCGGGCGCGCTGGACGGGCTGCCGTACAAGGAGGCCGTCTCCAAGGTGGCCGAACTCGTCGGCGCCAAGGGCCTCGGCGAGAAGAAGACCACCTGGCGCCTGCGCGACTGGGGCATCAGCCGCCAGCGCTACTGGGGCACGCCGATCCCGATCATCCACTGCGACGACTGCGGCGCGGTGCCGGTGCCCGAGAAGGATCTGCCGGTCGTGCTGCCGATCGACTGCGTGCCGGACGGCTCGGGCAACCCGCTCAAGAAGCGCACCGACTTCCTGAACGTCGCCTGCCCCTGCTGCGGAAAACCGGCGCAGCGCGAGACGGACACGATGGACACCTTCGTGGACTCGTCGTGGTACTTCATGCGCTACTGCGACGCGCAGAACAGCGACGCGATGGTCGCCGGCGGCACCGACTACTGGATGCCGATGGACCAGTACATTGGCGGCATCGAGCACGCGATCCTGCACCTGCTCTACGCCCGCTTCTGGACCAAGGTGATGCGCGACCTGAAGCTGGTGAAGGTCCACGAGCCGTTCACCAAGCTGCTGACGCAGGGCATGGTGCTCAACCACATCTACTCGCGCCGCACGGAGAAGGGTGGCATCGAGTACTTCTGGCCGCACGAGGTCGAGAACGTGTTCGACGCGGGCGGCAAGACCGTCGTCGGCGCGAAGCTGAAGTCGGATGGCTCGGCGGTGGACTATGGCGGCGTGGGCACGATGTCCAAGTCGAAGAACAACGGCGTCGATCCGCAAGACCTGATCAACCAGTACGGCGCCGACACGGCCCGCCTGTTCGTGATGTTCGCGTCGCCGCCGGAGCAGACGCTGGAGTGGAACGATTCGGGCGTCGAGGGCGCGCACCGCTTCCTGAAGCGGGTGTGGGGCTTCGCGGTGAAGAACGAGGCCGTGCTGGCCGCGGCCGGTGCCGTGTCCGGCGAGTTGCCCGCTGCCGCGAAGGCGCTGCGCCGGGAGCTGCATCTGGCGCTGCGCCAGGTCAGCCACGACTACGAGCGCATGCAGTACAACACCGTCGTCTCCGGCTGCATGAAGGTGCTCAACGCGCTCGAAGCGTTCAAGACCGATGGCAGCGCGGGCGACCACGCCGTGCTGTGCGAAGGGGTGTCGCTGCTGCTGCGCATGCTCTACCCGGCCTGTCCGCACCTGACCTTCAGCCTCTGGCGCACGCTGGGCTTCTCGGCACGGCTGGGCGACCTGCTCGACGCGCCGTGGCCGCAGGTCGACGAGGCCGCGCTGGTGCAGGACGAGATCGAACTCGTGCTGCAGGTGAACGGCAAGACACGCGGCGCGATCAAGGTGCCGGCCGGCGCTGACAAGGCCGCGATCGAAGCCGTGGCCGCGGCCAGCGCCGAGGTGGCCAAGTTCGCCGAAGGCAAGCCGCCGAAGAAGATCATCGTCGTCCCCGGCCGCCTCGTGAACGTGGTGGTCTGAGGCGATGCGGCGGCGTCTGTTCACGCTGGCGGTGGCCGCGGCCCTGGCGGGCTGCGGCTTCCAGCTGCGCCGTCCGCCGGAGCTGCAGCGCAAGCGCGTCTACCTCGCCGGCTTCGCCACCTACTCGCCGATGGGCGACGAGCTGCGCCGGCAACTGCGCGCCAGCCCTGGCGTGGTGCTGACCGCGACCGCCGCTGAAGCCGATGTGGTCTTCGACGTGCTGGAGGATGCGCGCGAGCAGGTGGTGGCGGCCTCGACCGCCGCCGGGCAGGTGAGCGAGCTGACGCTGCGCGCCCGGCTGCGCTTCAAGGCCCGCACGCCCGCCGGCCGGGCGCTGATCGCCCCGGCCGAGCTGACGCTGACCCGCGACGTGAGCTACAGCGAAACCAGCGCGCTGGCCAAGGAGCAGGAGATCGCGCTGCTGTTCCGCTCGATGCACACTGATCTGGCGGCGCAGGTGCTGCGCCGGCTGGCAGCGATCGCGCCGGACTGAGCCGCCATGCAACTGCGCGCTGACCAGCTTCCGCAGGCGCTCGCCAAGGGCCTGCGCCCGCTCTACGTCATCCACGGCGACGAGCCGCTGCTGGCGCAGGAGGCCGCCGATGCGATCCGCAGCGCCGCCCGCAGCGCGGGTTACAGCGAGCGCAGCGTCCACACCGTGGCCGGGGCGCATTTCGACTGGTCCGGCCTGCTCGGCGAGGCGAGCGCGCTGAGCCTGTTCGCCGACCGGCGCGTGATCGAGATCCGCATTCCGTCGGGCAAGCCGGGCAAGGACGGCTCGGAGGCGCTGCAGCGCTACGTCGAGACGCTGTCCGATGACAACCTGACGCTCGTCCTGCTGCCCAAGCTCGACCGCACGCAGCAGACCAGCGCGTGGTTCACCGCGCTGGATGGCGCCGGCCTGAGCATCCGCATCGACCCGGTGGAGCGCCGCGCGCTGCCGCAGTGGATCGCGCAGCGGCTGGCCGCGCAGGGTCTGCGCATCGAGGACGGCGAGGCGGGGCAGCACGCGCTGGCCTTCTTCGCCGACCGCATCGAGGGCAATCTGCTCGCCGCGCACCAGGAGATCAGCAAGCTCGCGCTGCTGCACGCCCCCGCTGACCCGCGCAGCGCGCCCACCGTGCTGACGCGGGCGCAGATCGAATCTTCCGTGCTGAACGTGGCGCGCTACGACGTGTTCAAGCTGGGCGAGGCGGTGCTGGCGGGGCAGGTGGCGCGGGCGCTGCGCATGCTCGACGGGCTGGAGGCCGAGGGCGAGGCCGCCGTGCTGGTGCACTGGACGCTGGCCGACGACCTGCGCGGGCTGCAGCGCGTGCACGCCGCCACGCTGCAGGGCAAGCCGCTGCCGCTGGCGCTGCGCGACGCGCGGGTCTGGGGCGTGAAGGAAAAGCTGTTCGAGCGCGCCGTGCCGCAGCTGGATGCCGCCACGCTCACCGCGCTGGTCGCCGCCGCGCACACGGTGGACGGCATCGTCAAGGGCGTGCCCGATCCGATGTGGCCGGCCGCGCCATGGGCGGCGCTGCGCCGGCTGGTGCTGCTGACGGTGCAGGCCGTGCAGCGCCAGGGGCCGCGGCTGGCGCTGGCGGGCTGAATGCCGCCGCTCGGCGGCATCAACCGGGAATTCGCCCCACTTTTCCAGACTTCCGTGCCACGGTGACGAGCGGATGCTCAGGGCATTTCCGTGTCGAAGGATGGTCATGTTCCTGAACTCGTGGTGGTGGCGTCGGGGGGCGGGCCTCCTGCTCGGACTGGCCGTCGGGCTGGGACTGCCCGGCGGCGTGCAGGCCGCTGCCGTGACCGTGCAGATCCTGGACCCGGCGGGCAAGCCGCTGGCCGGGGCGGTGGTGGCGGTCGAGGTCGGCAGCGTGGCCCGGGTGGCGGCCCCTGGCGCCCGCGCCGAGATCAGCCAGCGCCAGCGCACCTTCGACCCGGGCCTGCTGGTGGTGCAGACGGGCACGTCGGTCGATTTCCCCAATCTGGATACCGTGCGCCACCACGTCTATTCGTTCTCGCCGGCCCGGACTTTCGAGCTGAAGCTCTACAACGGGCGGCCGTCGAGCCCCGTGCTGTTCGACCGGGCCGGCATCGTCGTGCTCGGCTGCAACATCCATGACCAGATGGTCGGCACGGTGGTGGTGGTCGACACGCCGCTGTTCGGCCGCACGGATGCAGCGGGCCGGGTCGTGCTGGAGGTGCCGGCGGGCGAGCATCGCCTGCTGGCCTGGCATGTCCGGATGCGCGAAGGCACGGATCTGCTGGCCCAGTCGCTGAAGGTCGGGCCGACCGGCGCGGTGGCCGTGACGGTGCCGCTGCCCGTGGTGGCTGCGCCATGAGCACGTTCAGTGCGCGGTGGTCGGCCTGGCGGCTCAGCGGGCTGGAGCGGCGCATCGTCTGGCCCTTCCTGGTGCTGCTGCTGCTGGTGCAGGGCATCAGCCTGATGCTGGTGAACGGCGCGATCGGGCAAAGCGCCACACGCGCCATCGACAACGAGCTGCAGACGGGCCAGCGGGTGTTCACCCGGCTGCTGGAGCAGCGTGCCGAGCGGCTGTTCGAGGCGGCGGTGCTGCTGGCCTCCGACTTCGGATTCCGCTCGGCCGTGCACAGCCGCGATGTCGATACGCTCAGCGATGCGCTGGAAAACAACGGCCGGCGCATCGGCGCATCGCTGGTGATCTACACCGATCCGGCCTGGCGCCCGGTGGCCTCGACCGGGTTGAGCATCGACCGCGTGGCGACGCTGTTGCCCGCAGCGCGCCTCATGGCCATGGCCGGTCCGGCGGGCGGCGTGTCGGTGCAGAGCGCGCGCCTGACGCTGATCGAGGGGCGTGCCTACCAGCTCGTGGCCGTCCCCGTGAAGGCGCCACGCACGGTCGGCTGGGTGCTGATGGGCTTCATGCTGGACCGCTCGGTGCTGCAGCAGCTCGCCGCCATCACGGGTCTGCGTGGCGCGGTCCTGCTGAACGGCCCGCCGGCACGCACCCTGCTGTCGACCTTCACGCAGGCGAGCGAGGCGCTGGCTGACCCGCCTTCCGCTGGCGGCCCCTGTGGCCGCGAACTGCACGAGTCGGGCGGCCGCTGGCGCAGCTGCGAGTTCGTGCTGGACACGGGAGTCTCCGACGGCCGCGCCGCGCCGCCGCTGCGGCTGGTGCTGGCGCATTCGGTGGGTGAGGCGCTCGCGCCCTTCGATCGGATGCAGTTCACCTTGCTGCTGCTCACGGGGGTTGGCGTGGTGGTGTTCGGCGTGGGCAGTGCCATGACGGCGCGGCGTCTGAGCCGGCCGATCCGGGCGATGCGGCGGGCCGCCGAGCGCCTGAGCCGCGCCGACTACGACACGCCGGTGCGGGTGCCCGACGAGCGAGAGGTCGGCGACGAGCTGGTGCAGCTGGCGCGCGCCTTTGAGTCGACCCGCCAGGCCGTGCAGCACCGCGAGCACACCATCAGCCGGCTCGCCTACTGGGACACGCTGACGGCGCTGCCGAACCGGGCGCAGTTTGTCGATGTGCTGCGGCGTCGCCTGCAGCCGGACGCGGCGGGCGTCGTGGCGCCGCTGGCCGTGATGGTGCTGGACCTCGACCGCTTCAAGCACGTCAACGACGTGCTCGGCCACCAGCTCGGCGATCGGCTGCTGTGCGAGGTGGCGCAGCGGCTGTCGGCGTGCTGTTCCAGCGCGGACATGGTGCTGGCCCGGCTGAGCGGCGACGAGTTCGGCCTGCTGCTGGGCAGCCACGGGGTCGAGCACGCCCGCACGGTGGCGCGTGCGCTGCTGGCCTCGCTCGACGAGCCGATGCGGCTGGACGACCACCGGATCGACCTCAGCGCGAGTCTGGGCATCGCCTTCGCGCCAGACCACGCCACCGAGCCGGAAGCGCTGCTCGGTCTGGTCGAGGTGGCGATGTACGGGGCCAAGCTTCGCCAGCTCGGCCTGCAGGTCTACGACACGTCGATGGACACGCGCAGCAGCGCCTCGCTGTCGCTGCTGAGCGAGCTGCGCCAGGCGATCGAGCAGCAGGAGCTGCGCCTGTACGTGCAGCCCAAGGTGGATCTGAAGACGGGCCGCGTGCTCGGCGGCGAGGCGCTGGTGCGCTGGCTGCACCCGCAGCGCGGGCTGGTGCCGCCGATGCACTTCATTCCCTTCGCCGAGCAGACCGGCTTCATCCGCCAGATCACGGTCTGGATGCTGGAGGCCGGCGTGCAGGGGCTGCAGCGCTGGCAGGAGGCGGGGCTGGCGATGAAGCTGAGCATCAACCTGTCGACCCGCGACCTGCTGGATCCCGACTTGGCGGACCGCGTGCGCAGCCTGCTGGACCGGCACCGGGTCTCGGCGGCCCGGCTGTGCCTGGAGATCACCGAGAGCGCGATCATGGACGACCCGGCACGCGCGCTGCAGACGCTGCAGAAGCTGCACGAACTGGGCGTGCGCCTGTCGATCGACGACTTCGGCACGGGCTACTCCTCGCTGGCTTACCTGAAGCGGCTGCCCGTGGACGAGCTGAAGATCGACCGCAGCTTCGTCACCAACATGGAGCGCGACCTGGACGACGCGCGCATCGTGCAGTCCACCATCGGGCTGGCGCACAACCTCGGGCTGACCGTCGTGGCCGAGGGCGTGGAAACCGACAAGGCCTGGGCGCTGCTGGCGCGGCTGGGCTGCGACGAGGGCCAGGGCTACGGCATCGGTCGCCCGATGCCGTCGGACGAGTTTCTCGGCTGGGTGCGCCGCTGGCAGGCGCCGTCCAACGAGGCGCTGCACGTCGACACCGACTTCGCGCAGATGCTCTGATCCGGTGATGCCGGTGGTTCAGTAGCCGGCGTGCCGGTCGACGCGGTGGGCCAGCGGCTCGCCGCGGCGCCAGGCGGCCAGGTGTTGCGCCACGATCCGGGCGGCGGAGCGCGCGTCGGTCTGCGCCGCGGCATGCGGCAGCACGGTGACCGCGGGATGCGTCCAGTAGCGGTGACCGGCCGGCAGCGGCTCCTGGTGGAACACGTCCAGCACGGCGTGGCCGAGGTGCCCGTCGTCGAGCGCGGCCAGCAGGTCGGCGTCCACCACCTGTGCACCGCGGGCCAGGTTCACCAGCGCCGCGCCGCGGGGCAGCTGCCGCAGCACGGTCGCGTCGATCAGTCCGCGGGTATCCGGCGTCAGCGGCAGCAGGTTGACCAGGATCTCGCTGTCCGCCAGCACCGGCCCGAGCGGCTCGCCGCGTCGCCAGCCGCTGACCCGGTAGCCCAGCGCCCGCAGCCGCTGGCTCACCGCGCCGCCCATCTGGCCCTGCCCGAGCACGCCGATGTGCACCTCGTCGGCGCGGCGCTGCGGATGTGGCTGCCAGACACCGTCGCGCTGCTGGCGGGCGTAGACGTGGAAGCCGCGGTGCAGTGTCAGCACCGCCCACAGCGCCGTTTCCGCCATCGCGGCGTTCATGGCCGGATCGACCATGCGCACGATCGGCACGTCGGCCGGGACGGTCGCGTCGGCCAGCAGCCGGTCGACCCCCGCCCACAGCGACTGCACCAGCCGCAGCCGCGGGTAGCGCTGCAGCACGCCGGCCGGCGGGTTGGCGACGATGGCGATCTCGACCGTGGCCGGGTCGTGGTCCGGGTCGTCGGCGCGCACCAGCGTGTCGCCGGGCAATGCGGCGGCCAGTGCGGGCAGCCACTCGGCCCATTCCTGGGCGTCGAAGCGGCAGGCCAGCGCGATGGTGGTGCTCGCGGCGGCGTTCACGGCATGGCCTGCAGCGCCGACACCAGCACCGCCAGCGCGTGGTCGCGGGTCTGGGTGCGCACGGCGGCGCGGTCGCCCTCGAAGTGCCGGCACTCTGTCCAGATCCATCCCGGCAGCGCCCAGGCGAACCAGACGGTGCCGACCGGCTTGGCCTCGCTGCCGCCGCCCGGCCCGGCGATGCCGGTGACGGCCACCGCGGCTTCGACCCCCGCCTCGCGCTGCGCGCCTGCGGCCATCGCGCGGGCGACGGATTCGCTGACCGCCCCGTCGCTGGCGATCAGCGCCGAGTCCACGCCGAGCATCTCGGACTTGGCGGCGTTGCTGTAGGTGACGAAGCCGCGGTCGAACCAGTCGCTCGATCCGGCCAGATCGGTGCAGGCGGCGGCGATCATCCCGCCGGTGCAGCTCTCTGCGGTGGCGAGGTGCCAGCCCAGCGGGCGCAGCAGGTCGGCGAGGCTGTGGACGGCGTGGTCCGCATGGTCGGTGGGGGTGTCGGACATCACGGGGCTCCTTGTACAAGGCGTGTCAGCGCCACGCCGACGGCGATGGTGAACAGCGTGCAGCCCGCGGCGACCAGGTCGTCGAACAGGATGCCGAAGCCGCCGCGCCAGCCGCCGCCCTTGAAGTGCTGGTCGGCCCAGCGCACGGGGCCGGGCTTGGCGGCGTCGAAGTAGCGGAACAGCGCGAACGCGGTGATCTGCAGCCCGAGGCTGGCCGGCGTCAGCACCCACAGGATGAGCCAGAAGGCCAGCACCTCGTCCCAGACGATGAAGCCAGGGTCGGCGATGCCGGCGTGCGTCGCCGCGACGGTGCAGGCCCACCAGCCGACGAAGAAGCCGCCCAGCAGCGTCCAGCCCCAGCCGGCGCTGTCGAGCCAGATGTCCAGCACCGCGAACGCGACCCAGGCCCACAGCGTGCCCGCCGTGCCCGGGGCGACCGGGCTCAGGCCGCTGCCGCCGCCGAGGGCCAGGAAGTGCGCCGGGTGGCTCAGCAGGAAACGCGGGCCGACACGCCGTTTCGGTGTCGGGGCGGGGGGGGCTTCGACATCGGTCACGTCATCGACGGGGACGTTCATGGAGTCTCTCGGCATCAGCTGCGGAAGTGGTCGAACGAGGTCCAGGGCGTGGCCACCCGGTGGCCATGGCGGTCGTGGACCGTGGTGCCGCTCTCGGCGGTGATGCGGCCGATGCAGCGCACGCCGGTGCCGCTGCGCTCTCCGGCGGCCAGGACGGCGCCGTGGTCGGTGGGCGCGGCGGTGAACAGCAGCTCGTAGTCGTCACCGCCGGCGAGCAGGCATTCGTGCTGCAGCGCTTCGGCCTGGGCGCGCATCAGCGGGCTGCGGGGCAGGGCGTCGGCGTCGAGGACCACGCCGAGCGCGCGGCCGTCCGGGCCCGAGCGGCGCAGCACGTGCTGCAGATCGCCCAGCAGGCCGTCCGATACGTCGATCGCGCTCGTCGCCACGCCGCGCAGGGCCAGGCCGAGCGCGACCCGCGGCTCGGGGCACTCCATCGCCAGCCGCAGGTGGTCGAAGGATTCGCCCGGTACGCGCAGGCCGGGCGTGCCGCGGAAGACTTCCAGCGCCAGCCGGGCGTCGCCGAGCCAGCCGGGCGTGTCTTCATCGAGCGGATGGCTGACCCAGAGTTCGTCGCCCGGCCGTGCGCCGCTGCGCAGCAGGGCGGCGCCAGCCGGCACCTCGCCGAAGATGGTGATGCACAGGTTCAGCGGCCCGGCGGTCGTGTCGCCACCGACGAGGTCGAGGTCGTGGCGGTCGGCCAGGGTGTGCAGGCCGCGCGCGAGGCCGGCGAGAAAGGTGTCGTCGGCCCGCGGCAGCGCCAGCGCCAGCGTGTAGGCCAGTGGCTGCGCGCCGCAGGCCGCCAGATCGGACAGGTTCACCGCCAGCGCCTTGTGGCCGAGCCGCTCGGGCGCGACGGTGGACAGGAAGTGCCGGCCCTCCACCAGCATGTCGCTCGACACCGCGAGCTGCATGCCCGGGGCCGGCGCGATCAGCGCACAGTCGTCGCCGACGCCGAGCGGGTTGCGCCGGGCGGGGCGCGTGAAATAGCGGGCGATGAGGTCGAATTCTCCGAGGGCCATGGGGGTGTGGCTGCTTTCTGTCCTGGTGCGTCAGTCGAGTCCGGCGCCGCGCAGCACATTGGCCAGCTCGACCGCCGATTTCACATCCATCTTGTCGAACACCCGTGCGCGGTGGACCTCCACGGTGCGCACGCTGATGTCCAGCTCGTCGGCGATCTGCTTGTTGGCGCGCCCGGCGGTCACCAGGCGCATCACCTCCAGCTCGCGCTCGGTCAGCTCGGCCAGGTGGCGGCGCAGCCCGTCGCGTTCTTGCAGCCGGACCAGCGCCTGCGCGCTGCGGGCGAGCGCCTCGACCACGCGGTCGACCAGCGCATTGTCCGAGAACGGCTTCTCGACGAAATCGAAGGCGCCGCGCTTGACCGCCATCACCGCGGTGGCCACGTCGGCGTGGCCCGTCAGGAAGATCACGGGCAGCACCTCCAGCCAGCCGCGCTCGATCAGCCGCTCGAACAGCGCCATGCCGTTCATGCCGGGCATGCGCATGTCCAGCAGCAGGCAGGCGGGCGAGTCGGGGCGCACGTCGTGCTTCTCGATCCCGGCCCAGAACTCGTCGGCGGATGCATAGGCGCGTGGCAGCAGCCGGCGCGAGCGCAGCAGCCAGGACAGCGCATCGCGCAGCACTTCCTCGTCGTCGACGACGAAGACCGTGCCGTTCTGGGTCTGGACGCGTGCAGTCATGGCGGAGGGCTCGGGATGGGGGTGCTGGGGGGCGGTGGAACCGGTGACGAAGACGGGAGCGTAAACCGGAATGTGGTGCCGCGGCCAGCCGGGCCGGGACTGAAGTCGAGTGCGCCGCCGTGCTGCTCGACCACGGTGCGGCACATCGCCAGTCCGATGCCCATGCCTTCGGGCTTGGTGCTGAAGAAGGGCGTGAAGAGCTGGCGCGCCACCGTCTCGGGAATGCCGGGGCCGTGGTCGATCAGCCGGAAGGCGACCCAGCGTGCGTCGACCTGCCGCACTTCCAGCCGCAGCGTGCGCTGGTTCAGAGGCAGTTCTGCGTCTTCCTCCATGGCCTGGATGCCATTGCGCGCCAGGTTCAGCAGCACCTGCTCGACCATCGTCCGGTCGCAGGACACCCGTGGCGGCGGTTCGGGCACATCGATCTCGATGCGGGTGTGGCTGCTGCGCGCGGCCAGGCGGACTAGCGGCAGCACGGCTTCGATCAGCTCGCCCGCCCGCACGTTCTCGCGCAGCCGCTCGCGCCGGCGCACGAACTGGTGCACGCTGCGGATCACGCGGCCGGCGCGCTCGGCCTGCTCGGCGATGCGGGCCACGGCCTGGCGGATCATGAGCTGGGTGTCGAGGTCGGACGGCGTGTCCTGCGGTGTTTCGGGCATCAGGTTGAGGCTGCCGGTGGCGTAGCTGGCGATCGCCGCCAGCGGCTGGTTCAGCTCGTGGCTGAGCAGCGTGGCCATCTCGCCCATGGTGGCCAGCCGGGCCGCTGCCTGCAGCTTGTCCTGCTGCTGGCGCGAGAGTTCCTCCATGCTGCGCTGGGCGCTGACGTCGAGCACGGTGCTCATCCAGCCGCCGGGCCGGCCGCGGGCATCGACCAGCGGGGCCTCGAAGATCAGCACCGGAAAACGCTCGCCATTGCGGCGCATGAACACGGTCTCGTGCCCTTCGCGGGGCGGGGTGTCCCCGGCGTTGCGCTCGCGCTGGCGCTCGGCGTAGAGCGCGGCCATCTCGGGCGGCCAGTAGGGCGGGGTTTCTGCCTGCAGCAGCTCGTCGGCCTCGTAGCCCACCATCTGGCAGAACGCGGGGTTGACGTAGGTGATGTGGCCGTCGGTCGTGCGGGCCCGCAGACCGGTGACGAGCGAATCCTCCATCGCCTTGCGGAAGGTCAGTGCCTCGGCCAGCGCCTGCTCGGCGGCCGAGCGCCGACGCACGTCGTGCACCAGCAGCAGGATCACGACCCCGAGCGCCACCGACAGCAGCACGACCAGCGCCGCGCTCAGGTTGGGGATCAGCCGCGGCACGCCCTGCAGGCTGTCCAGCCGCATCACCGCCGTGAAGCCCGAGACGTCGATCAGCCGGTCGGCGATGAACACGCCGGTGCCGCGCCGCGCGCCGGTCCGGGCCAGCCGGGTGCCATCGGCCTCGACCAGCAGCACCTCGTGGCGGCGCACGACCTCTGCCGGAATCGCCACCTGCAGCAGGTCCGACAGTCCCAGCGTGACCACCACCGCATCGGCCGCCCCGGCCTCGTGGGCCAGCGGGATGCACAGATCGACCACTTCCAGTCCCAGGCCGTTCGGGTTGGGCAGGAAGTAGGTGCGCGAGTAGGCGGGCGCGGCGAAGCGGCGCGCGGTGGCGCAGGCGATCTCGGCATCGACCGACATGCCCTCGCGCGGGATCGTCTGGAACTGCGCCGGGTAGGTGGCGGAGGTCACGGCCTCGTCGATCGAGAACCCGGGGCCGCGGCGCTCGATGCGCAGGACTTCGGGCCGTTCGTGCAGCAATTGTACGGCCTGCGGGCGCCAGAGATCGGGCCGGCCCTGGTCCCACAGCAGCCGCTGCAGGGTCTGCGCATCGTCCAGCAGGCGCTGGCGCACGTCGGCGGCAGCTGCCAGTGCGGCCGCATCGGTGCTTTCCTGGCGCTGGCTCTGCTCCTGCTGCCAGGTCAGCCACAACAGGGCTGCCTGCACCGTGACCACCAGCGCCACCAGTGCCACCCACAGCGGTGCGCCTTGCCAGCGGCGCGACACATTCGCCAGCAGTGCGGACAGTGCGGTGGACGAGGTCGGCGGTGGGCGGGCGGCAGGCATGGGCCGAGTATCGAGCGCCGGCTCGACCGGAGGCTACGCAGTTTCGCGAATGCCCTTGTCCGTGTTCCGGCTGACCATGCAGGAAGCGCATGGCCTCATGCCATGACAGGGCAACCACAACCGCGCACAGTGACGGGGGGCTTCCTACAATCGCCAGCCCCGTTCCTGCTCCCTCAGCCGAATCCGATCCATGACCACATCCGAACAGAAGCAAGCCGAACTGCGCCGCGCGGCCCTCGAATACCACGAGTTCCCGACGCCGGGCAAGATCGCCATCGCCGCGACCAAGCAGCTGGTCAACCAGCGCGACCTGGCGCTGGCGTATTCGCCCGGAGTGGCCGCGGCCTGCGAGGAGATCGTGGACGACCCGGCCAACGCCTTCCGCTACACCTCGCGCGGCAATCTGGTGGCGGTCGTCACCAACGGCACCGCGGTGCTCGGCCTGGGCAACATCGGCCCGCTGGCGTCCAAGCCCGTGATGGAGGGCAAGGCGGTCCTGTTCAAGAAGTTCGCCGGCATCGACGTGTTCGACCTGGAGATCGCCGAGAACGACCTCGACAAGCTGGTGGACATCATCGCGGCGCTGGAGCCGACCTTCGGCGGCATCAACCTCGAAGACATCAAGGCGCCGGACTGCTTCTACGTCGAGCGCAAGCTGCGCGAGCGCATGAAGATCCCCGTGTTCCACGACGACCAGCACGGCACGGCGATCGTCGTCGGCGCGGCGCTGCTCAACGGCCTGAAGGTCAACGGCAAGGACATCAAGCAGGTCAAGCTGGTGTCCTCGGGCGCGGGCGCGGCGGCGCTGGCGTGCCTGAACCTGCTGGTCAAGATGGGTCTGCCGCGCGAGAACATCTGGGTGACCGACCTGGTGGGCGTGGTCTGGCAAGGGCGCACCGAACTGATGGACCCGGACAAGGCCGAATTCGCCCAGGTCACCGAGCAGCGCACGCTGCGCGAGGCCATCGTCGGCGCGGACATCTTCCTCGGCCTGTCGGCGGGCGGGGTGCTCAAGCCGGACATGGTGGCGACGATGGCGGCCAACCCGCTGATCTTCGCGCTGGCCAATCCGACGCCAGAGATCATGCCGGAGCAGGTCAAGGCGGTGCGCGACGACGCCATCATGGCCACCGGCCGCACCGACTACCCGAACCAGGTCAACAACGTCCTGTGCTTCCCCTACATCTTCCGCGGCGCGCTGGACTGCGGCGCGACGACGATCACCGACGAGATGGAGATCGCCGCGGTGCGTGCCATCGCCGAGCTGGCGCAGGCCGAGCAGAACGACGTGGTGGCCGCGGCCTATGGCGGTGCCACGCTGTCCTTCGGGCCGGAATACCTGATCCCCAAGCCCTTCGATCCGCGCCTGATGATGCAGATCGCGCCGGCCGTGGCCCGTGCCGCGGCCGAGTGCGGCGTGGCCTCGCGCCCGATCGCCGACATGGATGCCTATGTCGAGAAGCTGCGGGCCTTCGTCTACGCGGCCGGCACGGTGATGAAGCCGATCTACGCCGTGGCCAAGCGCGCCACGGCGCGCCGCGTGGCCTACGCCGAAGGCGAGGACCGCCGCGTGCTGCGGGCGGTGCAGGTGGTCGTGGACGAAGGTCTGGCGTTTCCGGTGCTGGTCGGCCGCGGCAATGTCATCCGCACCCGCATCGACAAGCTCGGCCTGCGCCTGGAAGAGGGCCGCGACTACGAGATCGTCAACATCGACGAAGACGTCCGCTACCGCAATTTCTGGCAGCTCTACCACGAAATGACCGACCGCCAGGGCGTGACCGAGCAGCTCGCCAAGATCGAGATGCGCCGGCGCATGACGCTGATCGCCGCGATGCTGCTGCACACCGGCGAGGTGGACGGCATGATCTGCGGCACCTGGAGCTCCACGTCCTACCACCTGAAGTACATCGACCAGGTCATCGGCCGCCGCAAGGGCGTCAACACCTACGCCTGCATGAACGGGCTGGTGCTGCCGGGCCGCCAGATCTTCCTCGTCGACACCCACGTCAACTACGATCCGACCGCCGAGCAGCTCTGCGAGATCACGATCCTGGCGGCCGAGGAAATGCGCCGCTTCGGCCTCAAGCCCAAGGCGGCGCTGCTGTCGCACTCGAACTTCGGATCGAGCAACCAGCCCTCGGCAGTGAAGATGCGCGACACGCTGGCGCTGCTGCGCGAGCAGGCGCCCTGGCTGGAGGTCGATGGCGAGATGCACGGTGACACCGCGCTCGACCCGGCGTACCGCAGCGAGCTGATGCCGCGCTGCACGCTGCAGGGCGAGGCCAACCTGCTGGTGCTGCCCAACATCGACGCGGCCAACATCAGCTACAACCTGCTGAAGACGACCGCCGGCGGCGGCATCGCGATCGGCCCGGTACTGCTGGGCGCAGCCAAGTCGGTGCATGTGCTGACGCCGTCGGCGACGGTGCGCCGCATCGTCAACATGACGGCCCTGACGGTGGCCGACGCCAACGCGGTGCGCTGAGGACCGTCCAACTCGGCAGAACAGGGCGTCCGAAAGGAGTTGCCACCCGCCTGCTTGCGCGGATGCCCCTGTTCTTCTGCTGAAAATTGAGGCAAACGCTTGAGCTTGGCGCCCTGATTCGGTACCATCGCCCCCTTCAGAATTCAGGAAAACCCGTGGTAGATCTGGTCAGGGTGGCGAGCAGGCGGCTCGTCTTGGCCGCCACCAAGGCTGTTGCGCTGGGCGCTGTCGTGCTGGGCACCTGGCTCGGAACGCCGGATCTGGTGCATGCCCGGGGCGAATCCGAAGCGGTCGGACTGCAGAGCGGGCCCGTCAGGATGTCCGCACTGCCGTCGGAGGCCGCCGACACGCACCGACGGATTCTGGCCGGAGGCCCGTTCCGATACCCGGGCAAGGACGGCTCGGTGTTCGGCAACCGGGAGCGGCATCTGCCGCGGGAGACCCGAGGATACTACAGAGAATATACCGTCCCGACTGCAGGATCGCGCGACCGGGGAGCGCGGCGCATCATCTGCGGTGGGCTGGAGCCGACGACCCCGGATGTTTGTTTCTACACGCAAGACCACTACGCGAGCTTTCACCGCATCGCACCGTGACTTCGACGAGGATCGAGAGCCCTAAGGGACCATCCACCATGCTTATGCAGACCGTGCGTCCGAACATCGTGCAGGCCATCCGCGCCTTCCGAGTGGACGACCTCATGTC
>Ga0228699_1000698_pt1 | contig 22310 bp, 16 predicted proteins | sample McNCre217_Aug_MG_FD_178016 | JGI IMG/M metagenome (GOLD analysis project Ga0228699, IMG submission 178016) | Freshwater microbial communities from McNutts Creek, Athens, Georgia, United States - 2-17_Aug_MG | ecosystem: Environmental > Aquatic > Freshwater > Creek | place: USA: Georgia... | reverse complement strand
CCTCAGACAAAATTTTAATCAGTAGTGGTAGCGTTATCATTGAGGGTAACTTGCTGGTCTCAGGTAATACCCAGACCTATTCTACTACTGATACTATGATCACAGATCACACCATCACACTTAATGCTGGGGCAACTAGTCCTAACCCACTAGGTGCATACATTCTTGTGAATCGCGGATCTAGCGCAAACGCTATGATCACTTGGAGTGAAACGGTTGGCGCATGGCAAATCAGTGAAGTTATCAACGGTAGCTACTACACTGCAAACATTGCAACTACTACGACAACAGATACTCTCATCTCTCACCTTAGTCAAGACCCAACTCCTACTCTAAGTGCAAACTTGAACATCTATAACAAGTCTATCTATAGCAACGTTAACGGTGTGCAACTTTGGAGCACGACAGCTCCTGGCGGTGGTGGAACTGGTTTGACAGTATCAAATTCACAATACGGCAATGTTGAGTTAATGAACAAGACCAAGAGCATTGTCTACAGTATTATTTTCGGATAACAGGATAACAAAATGGCAATTCAGAATACAGCATTAACAACAACGGCAGTTCCAGTATACGTAAGCTCTGGTAATAGCGCAGTGACAACCATTCACTTGTGCAATTACACAGGTAGCAGTGTGCAAGCAAACATTTATGTTGCCCCAAGCACAGCAAACGTAGCAAACAATACCACAGTACTTTACGGTAACGTAACTATCAGTGCATATAACACATTGATCATTTACCAAGAAAAGTTTGTATTGGCCAACGGTGACACCATTTATGCAAACGTCAGTGCATCAAACTCAGTAACGGCAACAGTAAGTTCACTAGGATTCTAAAATGGCAAGATTTCTTAAAAATCCTGACTTGGTAAACGGGGCACAGGCTGCGAAACTCCCAATAGTTCCAAGCAGTGCTTATGGCGATGCTCCTACAAACGGATTGATTCGTTTCAATCAAGCAACCAATCGTATTGAATTCTTCTACAACAATGCATGGAGTCAGATTGCTAAAATCGGATCAGTGCAGATTGTAGTTGATACTCTTGGGCCTGGTGATGGTATGACTATCAACTTCTCTATGTCACAAGCAGAGACAGACCCTAATGCAGTTGCAGTATTCGTTGGTGGTGTTTATCAACAACCGGGAACTCACTATACTGTTAGTGGCTTTGGTATTCAATTTAGTACAGCACCCCCATTGGGCACAATCAACCCAACTACGATTGTTGTAATTCATAATATCAATAGCACTAACGTGCCAGCTTAAGGAGCGCTATGGCTATCGGCAAGATTAACGGACCAATGCTTCAACCCAACTTGGAACGCCAAGGGGTGAATATCGCCCTTGACGCGAACTTAATGTATTGGGACGTAAACAATAGACGTGTGGGTATAAACAATACTACACCAAACTATGCTCTTGACGTTAATGGTAACGTACACATGGGCAATATCTATGTGTTGGGCAACACTATCACAACAGAAGGTGGATTCAAACTCAATCTCGGTAGTGTATCTAGTCTAGTAATCAACGGTGGCAGCGCAAACAGCATCATGTACACTGATGGTGCGGGCTCATTGGCCTTCGCATCATTGGCGACTCTGGTATCTAATCAAGGATTCAGTGGCAATAATGTCTCTATTGGTACCCCGACACAGGGTAGCATGAGCAATGCCATCACTATTGGTACAACTTATACCATTGCCGACAGTATCGCATTATTAAATCAGAACGTTGGTAACGTAACTGCAAACTTGACATACACAATGTCAAAGATTTATGCAAACGCAAATGCTGCATCGTACTTTACGACTTATAGTGGAAATATTTCTGCAAACGTAATGACTGCGACAACATTTGTTGGTAGTGTGTCTGGTAACGTAACGGGCAATCTTACTGGTAACATAAATGGCAACGTGCTTACTGCTGCACAACCATACATCACAAGTCTTGGTACTTTGACTGGGCTGACGGTCGGTGGTAATATCACGGCATCTAATGTAATAACTACAGCAAGTTATTTTGGTAATGTCGTAGCAGATACAATCACCCCTTATCAAACAGGGGTAGTTACATTCACTAACAATACTGCGGTAAAACTCCCAACTGGCGGCACAACAGCACGTCCTGCAGGGGTTGCTGGATATTTCAGATATAACTCTGATCTGGCCACTATTGAATTCTACAACGGATCTGCATGGACTCCGTTTACTAATACAATTATTGACCAACAGATTACTCCTGATGGGGTAAGCAATAGCTTTACTCTAAGTCAGACAGCAACAGCAACGGGTCTTATTGTGAGTATTAACGGTACGTTACAACGTCCGGGCGGTGCATACACAGTAACTGGAACTACAATTACATTCTCTGAAATCCCACAAGTCACTGATATTGTGGACGTTCGTTTTATCGGCAGTCCAGGTACTACAACTCTTGACTATAACTTAGTTGACGTTGGTAACGTAGCAGTGGGAACAGCCAACGTTATTGTTGACAGTTTTAGTGCAAGTTTGTACAGAAGTGCTGAATACGTAGTCTCAAGTAGCAATAATACAGATACTTCTATGCTGAAAGTCTTGTTGACTCAGAACGGATCTGCCACAGTATTGGGTACAATTGGTAATATCAACACTGGTACGAGCTATTTGACATTCTATTCAAATATCTCTGGTGGCACAGTGAATTTGATCGCCAAAGGCACTACAGCATCTAATCAACTTAGAATCCAGCGCACCTACTTCAACGTCTAAGACTTCAATCCTTTAGCCAGCATAAATACGTAATATATTGGCAAGCTAAGGATTGATTAATGTCTATTACCCGGATTCAGAATAACCAGATTACAGATAGCACGATTGTTGCGTATGCGAAGCTGCAAGCTGGATCGCTAACTGGTAATTTATTTGCACCCACAGTTACTCTTAACAGTAACGTCACTATCAACGGTAACTTGTTCCTAGCGAACACTGGTAATACCGCAATTGTAAACGCTACGAATACTTACATTAACGACCCAGTGGTCGTGTTTAACAACGGCTACAGCGGCTCATTGACCGGCTACGATATCGGTATGCTGGTCAATCGTAACTTGAGCCCTATGCTACCATACGGAAATCAAGTCAACACTGCATGGATGTGGGTTGAAGCTGATCAAGCGTTTGAGGCTATTGCTACAAGTGATACTGGTACTGGTACTACAGGTATCTTAAATCTTGGCTATGCAAACATTAAAGTTGGTAACAGTTCAGTCACTGGATTTCAGACTGTGGGTGGGACATTTAATGTCACTGGGGCAAGTACTCTAAACACAATAGTCGGTGCAAGTTTTCAAGGAGTTATTGGTAACGTAACTCCTAGTACTGCTGCCTTCACTACTCAGACTACTGGTGGATTACAAGCAGTAGCAATCGGTAACGTAACACCTGGAACGGCAGTATTCACTACTCAGACTACTGGTGGCTTACAAGCCGTAGCAATCGGTAACGTGACTCCTGGTACTGCGACCTTCACTACAGCAATGACGGGTGGATTACAAGCAGTAGCAATTGGTAATGCTAGCCCTGGTACTGCTGCATTTACCACACTGACAGCAAGTGGCATAACACAAGTCACTAACTCAACAAATAACAATGGGCTATCGTATACTAACGGTGCATTACAAGTAACTGGTGGTGCAGGATTTGGTGCTAACGTATACATTGGTGGCAACGCCATTGTTGCAGGCAACATTGTTACTGGTGGTAACGTTAACGTTGTGAACGTCACGGGTAATAGTGCTCAATTCTTTGGTAACACTGCGGGCTTTGGGGCATTGTATGCTGGTATTAATACTGGATTTGTTTATCAACCGCAGACAGTTTTACAAAGTAGCACAAACTTCAACGGCTACGCCCAGTTAAATCATCAAAACATTAACTCAGGATCTCTTGCAAGTAGCGACTATGTTGCTACTGCAAACAACGGTAGTGCAAACGATACTTACATTGACATGGGTATCGCAAGCAGCACATACAACTATGCTGGCTTCAGCATCATAAAACCAAACGATGGTTACTTGCTTGTGCAAGGTAATGTCACTACTGGTGGCGGTAATCTTGTTTTAACCAGTGGCTTGAATGATATTGTATTCGCTCCTGGTGGCTCTAACGCAAACAACGAATATGGTCGTATCAATGCTGCCAACGTGTTTGTTATTCGTTCAACTGTTGCAGCTACAAGTACAACTACAGGTGCTATCACTGTTGCAGGTGGCGTTGGTATTCAAGGTGCTGTGTATGCTGGTGGATTGGGCCAATTCTCTGGCGGTATTCAGAATACACAAATTGGTAATTCTGTCCCCAATACTGCTGCATTTACTACTTTAACTGCCAATGGCACAACTCTTGGTCTAACATCTGCAACTGCACTTAACAGTACCCCAATTGGTAATTCTGTTCCTAGTACTGGTGCATTTACTACAGTTAACGTATCTGGGTCAAGTACACTAAACACAATCACTGGGGCAAGCTTCCAAGGTGTTATCGGTAACGTTACTCCAGCTGCTGGCGCATTTACTACACTAACAACATCTAGCACAACACAGCTTGGCTTGACAACTGCAACAGCACTTAACAGTACCCCAATTGGTAATTCTGTTCCTAGTACTGGTGCATTTACTACATTAACATCTAACACTGAGACAGTGGGTGGTCTTCAGGCAGTAGCCATCGGTAACGTAACTCCAGGTACAGCAGCATTCACTACAGCAACAACAGGCGGTTTACAAGCTGTAGCAATTGGTAATGCTAGCCCTGGTACTGCTGTGTTTACTACGCTGACAGCAAGTGGAACTACTCAACTTGGCTTGACAACTGCAACAGCAGTAAACAGCACACCAATTGGCAACTCTGCTCCGAGCACTGGTGCATTTACTACACTAACTGCAAGCGGTATAACTCAAGTAACAAACAACACTGCAAGCACTGCATATACTAACGGTGCTCTTGTAGTAGCTGGTGGAGTGGGAATCGGCGGGGCAGTCTACACAAATAGCACTGCTCAGGTTAATGGAAACATTACAGTAACTGCTGGCGGTGCTCTTGTTACAACACAAGCAGCTGGATATGTGTTTAATGAAAATGCTACAACTCTAAACATGGGTTCCGCTGCTACAACATTAAACATGGGCGCATCAAGTGGTACAGCTACTTTAGCGAACCCAACTCTGGTTGGTACACAGTCAACTCAAAACGTATACAACACTGTAGCCACTACAGTTAATGCATTTGGCGCAGCAACAACATTGAATCTTGGTGCAAGCACTGGGAACACAACTATCAACAGCGGTAATACTATTATTTCAGGTAATTTGTATGTTGTTGGTACTACTACAACGACTTATATTAATAAAGAAGTCATTAATGGATCAGAAGTTGTTGCAGGCATTCTAACTGCCAACTCAACTGCTGCCGCGACAAACACAACTAGCGGTGCGCTACAGGTGGCTGGTGGTGCAGGCGTTGTCGGGGCACTGTATGCAGGCAGTATACAAGCGACCCCGATCGGTAGTACATCTGCAAGCACTGGTGCGTTTACTACAGTCATTACAAATGGCTTACAAGCAGTGGCAATTGGTAACGTAACCCCTGGCACTGCTGCGTTCACGACTCAGACCACTGGCGGATTACAAGCAGTGGCAATTGGTAACGTAACCCCTGGCACTGCTGCGTTCACTACAGCAACAACAGGCGGATTACAAGCAGTAGCAATTGGTAACGTAACGCCTGGCACAGGTGCATTTACAACTTTGAGTGCGACAACATTCAATGCTGCTACTATCGGTAACACTGGTGCTACTCTAACAGGTACATTAAGCACAGCAGCACAGACAAACGTAACAAGTCTTGGTACACTAACTGGTCTAACTGTAAGCGGTTCTACAAACTTACAATCTACTACTGCTACTACCTTGCAGGCTGCTACTATCGGTAACAGCGGCGCTATCTTATACGGTACATTGAATAGTTCAAGCGCCAATCAATCAAATATCACTACTGTGGGCACCCTGACTGGGCTAACAGTAAGCGGTTCTACGAACTTACAATCTACAACTGCTACTACAGTTCAAGCGGCTACTATCGGTAATACTGGCGCAGTGTTGACAGGTACTCTAAGCACTGCTGCTCAGACAAACGTAACAAGTCTTGGTACATTGACTGGTCTAACAGTGAGTGGTTCTACAAACTTACAATCTACAACTGCTACTACAGTTCAAGCAGCTACGATTGGTAACGTGGGCGCAGTGTTGACAGGTACTTTAAGTACTGCAAGCCAGCCAAATATTACAACTGTTGGTAACATAACATCACTTAGCGTAGTGGGAACAACAACAAGTTGGGGAAATATTGTTGCAGAGGCAACCACCCCAAGCACAAATACTACAACAGGCGCGTTGGTAGTGCCAAATGGCGGTATCGGTATTACTGGTAATTTGAATGTGGGTGTTGCAAACTCTAGCTATCACCAACTTCTTGGTAATGTCGTTGTTGGATATGGCAATGGTGCACCTGGACAAACTTCAACATTTGTTGTAAATCAGAACAATGCTACTCCGTTTAATACTACATCTGTTGCGCACATTGTTGCTAAAGAAGGTACTGCTGGTAAAATTACGCTGGACAGCGTTGGTGCTGGTAACTTCCCATCGTTGATGATTACTCGTACTGCTAGAGGTACTGCAAGTGCTCCGTCGGCAGTGCTTGCAACAGATACTCTCGGAGGATTCATTAGTCGTGGTTATGGGTCAACTGGGTTCCTATTAGGCAATGCTACTGTGAGTGCTGGTCTAGTATTCAGAGCAGCAGAGAATTTTACAGACACTAATCAAGGTACTTGGTTAGAACTTCATACTATTCCAATGGGCAGCAACGCAGCCATTACTGCGTTAAAGATTGATGCTGGTGGTAGTTCTATATTTTATAACGATGTGCAAATTAATGGTACATTGTATAATCTTAAACCAGTAACATTACAATCGGATCTTTCGGTCATCGGTACTTCAAACTTTGCTAATCTTGCAAACTTTGATGGTAGAATTACTATCTCTAATACAGCCTCAACCAACGATACTACTAGTGGTGCATTAGTAGTGCAGGGCGGTATTGCTACTTCTGGTAATTTGAATGCTGCTGGCCAATTGTTTGTTGGTACAGGCGCTCAGACAACAGTTCTAACTAATGCATTTACTGTTGAGCGTGGAACAAGCGCTACGGGTCCGGGTACTCAGTACACACAACATGCTATTATCAACGGCACAAATACTGGGTCAAGTGACTATATTGCCTATGGCAACAATTATCCAGGCCCAAACAACGATCACGGTTGGATGGACGTTGGCTTCACTGGGGATGCATTCAGCGACCCATTGTACAGCATCACTCAGGCGAACGATGGATATTTGTTTGCGTCAGGCGCTAATACATCAGTCGGTGGTAACTTAGTTCTAGCAACAGACTACGCGGGCGGTTACAATGATATAGTCATCGGGGTCGGCAGTTTTTACGCTAATTCAGAAGTTGCAAGATTCCACGGTAACGCAAGTAACAATGGTACTTTAGTATTGAAGTTGCCAACAAATGCCACAGGCACAGTCAGTGCTAACACTGGGGCATTGCAAGTATACGGCGGAGCAAGTTTTGGTGGTAACGTATATCACGGCGGCGCAGCTACTTTCAACGGATCACAGTCAAGCAACTATGACTTCAAAGTTGCTGGTGTAAACACGACTAACTTGTTGTGGGCAAGACCAAACAGCACTTACGAAACAGTTGTGATTGGTAATACTCTGGGCACAAACGCATTGACCAACGGTGCTAAACTAGTTGTCAACAGTAACGATTCTATGTTGATGCCAGCTGGTACTACGGGTCAGCGCCCAAGCAGCTTGGGCTATACTGACGTTGCTGGTATGTTGCGATACAACACATCGTTGAATTCTCTTGAATTCTATAATGGTTCGTCGTGGCAAGTTCCTTCAAATACCTTTACTGTTATCACTGATCAACAGTTCACGGCAACTGGTTTGACTGCTTCTTACACATTGTCTACTGCTACAACTACAGCAGCAACAATCGTAAGTATCAACGGTGTGATTCAAATCCCATCTCTTGCTTATGCAATCACTGGTGGAACAACACTGACATTCACTGAAAATCCAACAGCAGGCGACATTATTGATGTTCGCACCTTGTCTACTTCTGCTACCATTGGTACATTGAGCGACGGAAGCGGTATCAATAGCGTACAAACTAACCCAGCATTGACAACTGCTGGTAACGTTGGTCTGATCTTTACAACTGGAACAATTGGTAATCAAGCTAACCAATATGGTATTGATTCACAGGGCGGGTTCGTGACTCTTACTCCGAACGTGACTGTGGCAAATGCTGGTATTACTGCGGTGGTAGATAACTTGTTTGCCAACTCATACAGCAGCGCAGAGTATACAATTACTTCTACTATTCAGGGGTCAAATGTCAGAGAAATCACCAAGCTATTGATGATTCATAATGGTAATGGTTCGGGTGCTGGAACTGCAAGCGTTACAGTAATCAGCAGCTTATGTACAGCGGGTAATACTCTAGTGACATGGACTGCTGGTACAAGCGGAAACATTGCGCAATTGAAGGCAACAACAGCAAATAACAACACAATCATGCGTATTAAGCGTGATTATCAAGCGATTTAAGGAAGACACATGACTATAGCAGAAAACTATCTAGCAGACAAAGAATATGATGCAGGTACCGTTTTGATGATGGGCGGAGCCGCAGAAGTTACACTAGCAGATGCGACAACAACAAAAGTGGTTGGGGTAGTTACAAACTCCCCAGCAACAGTAATGAACGGTGGATTGAAAGGCACAAATGTCACTTCAATCGCATTATTGGGCAGAGTATCATGTCATGTTATTGGCCCAGTGGCTAAGGGCGATTTGCTTGTCAGCGCGGGTTGGGGATTCGCAAAGACCAACAATAATCCAGCAGTGGGTACAGTGATTGGCAAAGCAGTTCAAGACTTCCCAAGCAGCCAAAAAGGCACAATTGAAGTACTCATCGGACGAGTCTAATCAACTCTGATCCAAACAACAATGGGGGCAGCAATGCCCCTTTGTTTTTGATAAATACATTAAAATTGGTGAGTACAAAATGGCATTAACAAGACCAAAGATTTGGGACATAGATACTAATATTCAGTATTTCATGGACCCTATCACAACATTGCATCAGGGTTCTACGCAGGCCAACGTTGATGTTGGCTTCTTATTCAACCGCGCAAACGGCCTTGTCAGTAACGTTGCATTATATTGGTCTGAGACTGGAAATACATTTGTAACGGCATTTACTGCTAACAGTGGACAAGACGGTTCTCAATACGGAAACATAGCCCCAACTGGCTATGCTAACTTGACTATTGGTAGTTTATTGACTATCAACGGCTCTGCGATTCAGTTTGCCCCTAATGCGGGTATTATCTTGAATGGTAGTTCGGGTCTTTCTGGATACGTTCTTACTGCTAGCGGAACTGGCGGATTGAGTTGGGCACCTCCGGGAACCTTCTCTGGTGGCACGTTGCCCAATCAGTTGGTGGTAAACAGTGGAGCAGCAAGCACAAGCACAACTACTGGTGCTCTAGTGGTTAATGGCGGTGTTGGTGTTTCAGGTAACATCTATGTGGGCAGTAGCATTGTGTCTACTGGCACCGGTTACATGCAAATCCCAGCGGGCACAAATGCTCAACGCCCATCAGTGGGTTCATTGGGCATGATTCGCTATAACAGCGATATCAGCAGCTACGAAGGTTTTGGTGCAGGCAGCGCATGGTCAAGTCTTGGTGGCGTTAAGTCCGTAGACGGAAAAGCATACATTAGCGCAGAAGCCAGCGCTGGTGCAGGTGATGACGTTATTCGTGTTTATTCTGGTAGTACTGGTACAAGTACACAAGTCATGTGGGCTTCTGGTTCTAACGTCAGTGTATTGCCAACCACAGTAGCCACAAGCACAACTACTGGTGCATTACAAGTCGCAGGTGGTGTTGGCATTCAAGGCGCATTATATGCAGGCAGTATTCAGGCCACTCCTATCGGTAGTAGCACTGCAAGCTCTGGTACATTTACTACAGGTTTGTTCACAAGCGCAAATAGTACAGTTGCAAACATCACTGGCACGACGACAAGTTCAAGTACAACTACTGGCGCTCTTGTAGTCGCTGGCGGTTTGGGAGTTGCGGGTGCAACATACTCTGGATCAGTTTATGATGCAGGTAATCGTGTTGTAACAACACTAACAAGTTCGGGTGATGGTGCATTAACTATTGGCGGAACAGCTCCTACTTTATCTGTTTCATTGCCCACAGCGGGTCCTGGTGCAACGACTGTTGGTAGCAGTGTAAGTATTCCAGTCATTACCATTGACGCATATGGTCGTGTTGTTGGATTAACAAGCAGCACAGTAAGCACAACAATTAACCTAGCTGGTACTAGTGGTACGGGCAGTGTAAGCGGTGGCGGCACGTTAACATTTACTAGCACTAACGGTATGTTGGTTGCTGCTAGCGGCAGCACAATCAGTGTATCTACTCCTCAGAACTTACAAACAACTGGAACCCCAACATTTGCTGGCCTGACAACCAATGGTGCCACACAGATTAATAGTACATTAGGTGTTACCGGTGTAACAACAATCACAAACTCAACTGTGAGTTCGGGTACAGGTACTGGCGCTCTTGTAATCACTGGTGGTATCGGTGCAGGTGCAACAAGTTACTTTGGCGGCGACTTGTATGTTACAGGTAACATCTTTACACCTAACCTTGTTGCAACCAGTACAAGCACATTGAATACAAGTAGTCCAATGGCCTACTTCCAAGTCACCCCTAGCTACCCATACAACTACGAAACTGGTTTCTACAGTCACTTTGTTGGCGGACCTGCTAACGTATATGCTCACACAGGTTTTGTTCGTAATCACAATAACAACTATTGGACATTCTTTAGTAATGTAAGAACAGAACCAACAAGCACAACAATTAACTTTGCTGATACTGGTATCATTTATGATACTATCTATGCAGGCGGCGCGATCTTTGCCAACGCTACACCAAGTACAAGTATTAGTTCTGGGGCGATTGTAGTAACTGGTGGTGCAGGTATTGGGGGTAACTTAAACGTTAACAGTGCGGCATATATTGGTTACAATGCCGCAAGCACTCCGTTGATCAACCCAAGTATTATTGCTACTCAATCAAGTCAAGCTGTTAATGCTGGTCAGTTCTATGTTCAAAGTGCTCTGATCAACAACAGCGGTACAGGTAGTGCTGACATTGTTGCATATCCAAACAACACTACTGATGGTAGTACTGGTTTCATGGACATGGGTTTCACTGGCAACTTGTTTGCTGACCCAGCGTATACAATTACAAAAGCCAACGATGGTTACTTGTTTGCAAGTGCAAGAAACGGTTCTGCACTTGGTGGTAACTTGATTCTTGCTACTGATAGCACTGGTACATACAACGATATCGTTATTGCTACTGGCAGCTTTTATGCTAACGCAGAAGTGGCACGATTCCATGGTAATGCAAGCACAAGTGGTTACTTGCAAATCACAACTGGCACTGCCGCATCCAGTACTACTACAGGTGCGTTAAGAATTACAGGTGGCGCGGGCGTCAGCGGCGCAGTCTATGCTGGTTCAGTGTATGACTCGGGTAATCGTGTAGTCAGCACAAGCTCTGGTGCTGGTAACTTGACTATCTCTGGCGCAGCCATCAGTTTACCTACAATGGGCCCAGGTGTGACTACTGTTGGTAGCAGCACTGCTATCCCAGTTATTACAACTGACGCTTATGGACGTATCACTGCTCTAACATCACAAGCAGTTAGTACAACTATCAACTTGGCTGGTACGAGTGGTACTGGTAGCGTGGCTGGTGGCGGTACATTAACATTTGCGGGTAGCAACGGCTTTGGTGCAACAGTCAGTGGTAGCACAATTACATTGACTAACCCTCAGAACTTGCAAACAAACGCAAGTCCTACTTTTGCTGGTGCGACAATCACTGGTGCTGTGACTTTGACTGCTAACATCTCTGTGGCAGCAAACATCACACGCAACAACAGAAACGTTGTCACTAACTTTACTGGTAACACAGCCCCAACAACACCATTGCAGGGTGATGAATGGTTTGCAGCCAATACTGGTTCGCTATACAAGTATGTATATGATAACGTAAGTAACACTTATAACTGGGTTAACTTTAGTAGTGCGCTATACAACGCAACTACTACGGCAACTGCAAACACATTGGCATTGCGTGATGCTGGTGCAAACTTGACAGCAACTAACTTTATCGGTGTTGCAAGTCAAGCAAAGTATGCTGACTTGGCAGAAATTTATGCTGCCGATAATAGTTATGAGCCAGCCACAGTTGTTGTATTTGGTGGAACATCTGAAATTACAACAACCAAGAAAACGCATGACACACGAGTAGCGGGTGTTATTAGTACTGACCCAGCTTATTTGATGAACAGTGAAGCAACTGGTCTTCCTGTGGCATTTACAGGACGTGTGCCATGTAAAGTGCGTGGCCCAGTAGAAAAGGGTGATGTATTGGTAACAAGTGCATACGAAGGTTATGCAGAACGAATGACAGATGCTCTGTATCGTCCAGGATGTATTCTTGGTAAAGCATTGGGCACTGTAGCAGACAAAGAATTTGCAACTATTGAAGTTGTAGTGGGGAGATTTTAATGGCTTTTCCGGCAAGTCCAGTAGACGGACAAACGTATGTAAACAACAACGTCACTTATGTGTATAGTGCGGGCTTGGGCGTCTGGAACGTACAGGGTGCAGTTGCAACAGCGAGTCCAGTATTAAGTGTTGCTGGTCGCACTGGTGCAGTCACGTTAACAGCAGCAGACGTTGCTTCGGGCACATGGCCAGGTGCCATGACTGCTGCAAGTACAATTACTGTCAACGGGGTATTGACTGCGGCAAGTAGTACAGCAAGTACTGGTACAACATCGGGTGCTCTTGTAGTAACTGGTGGTGCTGGTATCGGTGGTGCAGTATATGTGGGTGGTGCAGCAACAGTTACAGGTGCAGCAACATTCAACGGTGGTTTAACAGCTTCCGCACTAACAACTTCAGGCGCATTGACTGCGGCCAGCTTGAGTATATCTGGTGGTATTAACGCAACAGCAGTCGGTGCAACCACAGCAAGCACTGGGGCATTTACGACATTGAGCGCTTCTGGTACATTCACTGGGGCTGCTGCGAACATGTCGGGTGCTATGACTCTTTCGGGTAACAACGGTATCACGTTCGGCCCAAACAGTTCATGGTCAGCATACTTGAAAGTGGGTGGCAACGGTATTGATGGTACTACAGCACAAGTCGCTGCAACCAACGGCAACTTGCACTTAGAATCATTGGGCGCAAGTTACCCAATCTACTTAAACTACTATCGTAGTGGTGGAGTCAACGCATACGGGTTCTTGAACGTCACTGGTGGCATAACGGCAACCACTACAGTAGTTGCATACTACTCAGACGAACGATTAAAAACAAAAATAAGTAAGATTGATAATGCTCTAGACAAGATTGATGAACTTGCTGGATTCTTGTATGTTGAAAACGACTTGGCAAGATCATTGGGTTTCAATAACACAGAACAGCAAGTGGCATTGAGTGCTCAGGCAGTTAAACGTGTTCAGCCAGAAGCTGTAAGTCTTGCCCCATTTGACAGGGATAAAGATGGTAACAGCAAGAGCGGCGAGAACTATTTGACAGTCAATTATGAACGTCTTGTACCATTATTAGTAGAAGGTATCAAAGAGCTACGTCAAGAATTAAATAGTATTAAGCTACAACTCAAATAACTATGGCAGTTACATTAACTCCTCTCGGACTTCAATATAGTGATGGTACTGTTCAAGGAACAAACCCAAACGCTGGGTATGACTACGGGCAGATTATCTCTATTACTACGTTTACCGGTAACGGTACGTATACAGTACCAACTGGGTGTACACGACTACTTGTAAAAGTACAAGGCGGTGGTGGCGGTAGTGCGGGGCACTGCGAAGGCGGTGGCGCTGGTGGATATTCGGAACGATTCATTCCCGGTGTCAGCGCAGGCCAAACTGTGGCAGTTACCATCGGCGGTGGTGGTGGTGGCGTGGGTTACTATGCAGGCGCTGGTGCTGGGGGCACAAGTAGCTTTGGAGGTTATTGTTCGGCCAGTGGTGGCTATGGGGCAAATAATAACTATAGTCATACTGGCGGTCATGGTGGTACTGGGTCTGGTGGTCAAGTGACGCTAGCGGGTGGCGGTGGTATCGGGCATACAAACGGTTTCGGTAGCTGGGGACCACGCGGAGTTCCTACATACTGGGGCGGCAGTTTTGGTACTCGCCATAGCGGCGGAGAACAAATCGGGCACAGTGCACCAGGTGGCGGTGCAAGCCCTGGTACTACAGGTAATGGCGGTGGCGGCAAGGCCGGAAGAGCAGGTATGGTTGTAGTCTATGCGTATGCGTGAGGAAGAAATATGTCAGTAACATTAGGTTCAACGGGCGTCACATTCGCAGACGGCTCAACACAATCAACTAACTATGCCAGAGACAGAGGCAAGCCAATCAGCATTACTTCATACACTGGTAACGGAACTTATACAGTGCCCAGCAACTGTAGTACTATTCTTGTTCAAATCGTAGGAGGTGGCGGCGGCAGCGCAGGATATTGCGAAGCGGGCGGTTCTGGCGGTTATGCAGAGGGCTTTTTCAGTGTAAGCCCTGGCGCAACATATGCGGTGACTATTGGCGGTGGCGGCGGCGGCGTGGGCTATTACGCAGCAGCAGGTGATGGTGGCACTAGCAGTTTTGGCTCACTTATCAGCGCCAGCGGCGGTTATGGTTCTAACAGAAATTACAGCCATGGTGGCGGCCACGGTGGTGGGTCTTCTGGGGGACAAATCAATATCGAGGGTGGTACAGGTACTGGGCATGGTAACAGTGCAGGCCATGGCAAACCTGCAGGCGGTGGTCCTAGCTTCTTTGGCGGTGGTGGCGCACAAAACAGAAATACAACTCATGGGGAAAACAACGGCCCCGGTGCATGGGGTTCAGGAGCCAATGGTGGTAGAACAAATGACGGAGGCTCTGGTACCACTGGTACGTCAGGGTGCTGTGTTGTTATTGCGTATACATAAGGGCAGACATGACAGCAACATTAAATTCAACGGGTATTACATTCAATGACGGATCAAGTCAATCGTCTGCTACTGCTGGTCAGGGCAGTCCTTCTAACTTGTCCTACGATTATGGGGCATTGATTGATGTACAATCGTTCCCAGCAAGTGGTACTTGGTATAACCCTGGTGCAACAACTGTACACGTTAAGCTAATTGGCGGCGGTGGTGGGGGAGCTGGGTACTGCGAAGGCGGTGGAGCAGGATGTTATGCCGAAGGGCTTTATAACGTATCAGGTGTTGGCTCAGTTGCAGTAACTGTGGGCGGTGGTGGCGGTTATGTGGCCTATTACGCAGCAGCTGGTCAAGGTGGTACGAGTAGCTTCGGCGGATACATAAGTGCCATTGGCGGCTATGGTGCAAATCAACAATATAGTCACAGTGGTGGGCACGGAGGCAACAGTGCTGGTGGTCAACAATTCGCAGTACACGGCGGCGGTGGCTGCGGACATATTAATGGTGTGGGTCACTCTACTGCCAGTGTTATTGGTGGCAGCGGTTACTTCGGTGGACCAAGAGCACACATTAGAAATCACGGAAATTTAGGATTCGGGGTACAACACGGTATTGGGCCAACGGGTGCCCCGGGCGCAGGCGGACCAGCCAACGTCACGGATTGGGGTTCTGGTCAATATAGGGGACACAGTGCTGGTGAATACGGCAGCAACGGTCTCGTAATTGTATATTCATATAGATAAGGAAAATCAAAATGGCATTAAAGGGATTACTCAATACAAATGAACCTGGAAGAATCTGCGATATCGTAGAAGCGGGCAATGAATTTGAAGTTCATGAAACCTTCCAGTGGGTGGACATTCCAGATGGTACAACTACAGCAGATACTTACAACCCAGATGGTACTATAACAAAGTTTGATATACTTTCGCAACCTGGATTTGCAGAACATGCATATAAAGTTGCTAGAACGATTGCCTACACAGATGTTGGCAACCAAATGGACATGCTTTTTAAGGAGCTACAGGCTACTGGTACTATAAGTAATAGTGGACCCTGGGCTACACATATTGCTAGTGTAAAAGCAGCAATTCCAAAAGATGATCCTGCAGCAGTGCTTGCATGGAATCAGCAATATTGGCAGTCAATGCAGGGTAACGTCTAATTCCCTGGAGTTTTCAATGGATTTCAACAAGCGATTTTCGGTCGCACACTATGACCAGTTTCATGGTGAACACGCATCATCTTTCTACCATTTATATAAAAACGCTGATCCCAAATACCTAGCTAGTATTCACGATATTTACTTTGGTAAATTCTTTTACTACGAGTGGAGGGGTCAGCAAAAACGTTGTGGCAACCCAATGGGAGTTGAAGCAAGTGATGAGCAGATTGATTATCTATTCAAGTTACAAGAAGAAACGGGTGTTGAAATCAGTCTGACATTCAACACAGTAGAAGTTCCACACGAAGTAGTTTGGGACGATAATATCCGCAATCAATTTGTTGAATGGATTGGCGCATACTATGATCGTGGTTTGCGTAGCTGCACTATGAGCAGTGAACACATCATGCGCATGGGTGTTCTGCAAACACGCTGCCCAGACATGCGCTGGAAGTCAACTGTTAATCAGATTTGTGCAGACGCTCAACAGTTCATTGATATGGCATATTTGGGCTATAACTCTATCAACCTTGATAGAAGTCTCAATAGAAATATCAGAGAGCTAAAGAGAATCAAACGTGCACAAGATCATCTTAATAGCATGAATCCTGCTAAGCCATTAAAGACTATTCTGCTTGTAGCTGAGGCATGTATCTATCACTGCCCATTCAAGAAAGAACACGACAGCGTGGGCGAAGTTATCAGCACAAACTACTTTAGAGGACCGTCAGATTTGAGTTGCAGTGGCTGGCGTGGTCATGCAGAGTTTGCAGAACTACCAAGATCAGGAGTCAACATCGTTGCAGGGCAGGCCAGTACATTTGAAGAATTTGCCAGCTTGGTTGATGTATTCAAGACCAGCGGTAGATTAACGAACCCTATGTTTAGAGCAGAGGATGCTCCATACTTAAAAGCAACATGGTTTTATGATGATGCAAGCAAATTCAAACAGAACGTGAGTATAATCGGCAAGACTGTATATGCGGATGATTTTGCAGAAATTGTAGAAAATAATCTCGGCCCTATCCACAGCTGGATTCCAGGATGGATTGATACACGATATACAAAAGAAGATTGGCGTAAGACCTACAAGCCATATACTGGTATTTGGGCCACAGATCCGGGTAAACGACTTGAAAAGATTTTGCGTACTTGTCGCAACCAATGTTGGGATTGTCACGAATGTGAGCGCACGTTCGGTATGCAAGATATTGATAGTGCATTGCAAATTAGAAAGATCAGCAATGACTCAAATATTTGATAAAATAATCCCACAGGGCTATGCAGATCAGATTGAACAAGATTTGAAACGTGTTCAGTTCCCATGGCACTATATTGATGATGTGACTAACAAAGCATATGGCAGCAATAGTGGTTTTGTTCACATGGCCACAGACTTTGGCTCAGAACCAAGTGAATGGTACCCGTTCATCAAGCCACTTGTCTATAGTATAGAAGAAGCTACTGGTCAACGTATAGAACAATTGTTACGCATTCGTGTTGGTCTATTGACCATGACGCCGGACCCGAACAGCGATTTCAACACTCCCCACGTAGATTTTTTGATACCGCACAAGACTGCTTGTTACTATGTAAACGATTGTGACGGAGACACTGTGATTTTTAATCAGACTGTTGCAGATGCTGCAATAGACAATCTCACAGAGCAAGCAGTATTAGATTATGTGGCTAAAACTAATTTCACTATTGAAACACGTAGCAGCCCAAAGAAAGGTCGTCTGTGTGTATTTGACGGGCTTCAATTTCACGCAAGTAGTAAACCAAAACAACACGATAGAAGAATGGTAATCACAGTAAATTATGTACCACAATATTAAATCAATTACAATCGTCGGTGGTGGTAGCAGTGGCTGGATGACAGCAGCGGCAATTGCCAAGAAACTACCAAACATCAAATTAACTCTAATTGAGAGTCCAAACATCCCAACAATTGGCGTGGGTGAAAGCACTATTGGACATATCAATCAATACTTTCACTTACTAGATTTGAAAGATGAAGATTGGATGCCGCATTGTAACGCTACTTACAAGACTAGTATCAAGTTCATTGACTTTAGGGAAAATCCACAAGAAAAGCCACATACATTTCACTATCCATTTGGTATCTTTGACGTAACAGACAAGCCACGTAATATCATGGAATGGTTCTTGTACAAAGCAGATCATACTGAACTTGACCCACAAAACTTTGCAGAGTTCTATCACGATGCCATTTTGATGACAGACGCGACAAAGATGACCAAGAACGAAGATCATAGAATTCGCGGGTTTAACTTTGATGCAGACACTGCATATCACATGGATGCAACTGCCTTCGGGGCATACTTGCGTGATCATATTTGCTTACCATCGGGTATGACACACATACTTGATGAAGTGATGGTTGATGATGTTGTGTTGAGAGATAATGGTAGCATTGAGAAGATTGGCACAAAGAACTCTGGATATCTTGAAGCAGATTTGTTCATTGACTGCACTGGCTTTAGAAGTTTGTTATTAGAGCAAATATTAAAAACACCATTCATCAGTTTTCATGATACATTGTTGAATGATCGTGCTATTGCAACTACAATCCCATATCTAGACGCAGAACGAGAAATGGAAAACTATACTAGTTGTACTGCAATTGAAGCTGGCTGGGTATGGAATATTCCATTGTGGCACAGAATTGGTACTGGATATGTTTACAGTAGCAAGTTTGCAACTGAACAACAGGCAGAAGAACAATTCCGTAAGCATCTAAAAAGCAATCGCATGGTCTGCCCCGATGACGCAAGAGCAGACGCCGCAGAGTTCAGACACATTAAAATCAAGCACGGGGTACATGAACGTGCATGGGTCAAGAACGTTGTTGGTGTGGGACTGGCCAATGGGTTCATTGAGCCACTTGAGAGCACTGGATTGATGTTGACTCATGAAGCTATTATCAAGTTAGTGGCAGTATTGACCATGCGCAACGGCAACGTATCCAAGTATGATGTTGATTTGTTCAACAGTGCATTTCAAGCACAAATCATGGGCTTCAAGGACTTTATCAGCAATCACTATGCGTTAAGCTACAGAAACGATACCCCATATTGGAAAACAGTTTCGGGTGAAATTGAGTTTGCGCAGACCAATATAAACAGTGCAGTCTTGTCTGGCTATCATGCCAATCAAGCACAGGTGCAAAGTGATTTTGGTACTAGAATGCATCGTACACGAACCTTTGACACTAGTATGGGCGGCATTGTGTATATTGCGGCTGGTATGAATTACAATCCAATGGATGCTGATATTAAGCGTCACCTAGATGCCAAGTACCGTGAACCCAATGACTACTCAGAAGTAGTCTACAACAAATGGTTAGAACATCGCGCAGAAGTGATGGCTTATATTGATACTCTACCGACTCACAGAGAATTCCTAGCAGAGCATATTCATAAATAAGCGTATGCAAAAGATTAAGAAGCTATATCGTTCGGGATATACAGGTGAAGATATTGTCAGCGAAATGACCCTAACACAGGGTCATTGGGTTAAAACTCACGAGAACATGTCTGCATCTGTCAATCACAGCAGCGCAGATGCCAAAGCCATAGTCTTGGGTAATGGCTCTAGTCGTGTTTCATTATACCCCGATCTTTTTGCTATTCTTAAACATCACAGCACAATGAAGCTATATGGTTGCAATGCAATCATGCGAGACTTTACACCTGACTTTGTAGTGGCAAGTGACGCAATGATGGATGAGTTTGTTCAACAGGGCTATTACGATCAAACTGTGGTCTATGGCACTGCTAAGATGATAGAAACACATCCCGGAAAGTTCTATCATATCCCGCAAAATCCAAATTGGAACACTGGTGCTATGGCAGTATATCTTGCTTGCTTTGATGGTGCCAGAACAGTCTACTTGATGGGACATGACTTGTTCAGTCAAGAACATAACTATCAATCAAATGTCTACGCTGGCACTAGCGGGTACCCAGAGACTTACGACTTGACCACAGAGGGTTATTTTGAGCACTCTATGCTAATGGTCATGCAAACCTATGACGATGTTGATTTTGTCAGAGTCGCCCCGTCTAACACACAGTACATGCCAGAAAGCTGGAAGTACTTGCTCAATCTACGTCAGATAGATTTCAGAGAATTTGTCATTGAAACGAACTTAGGGTAATTGCTCTAAGACTCGTAACTTATCAACAACTTTATCAAACTTGAAGGTACGCCAAACGCCTGGATGTAAGGGCTTTGGGTAATCGTCTAATGGCACCCAGCAGTACCCACGATGCTCTTTGTTCAACTCTGGGACAAACTCATCATCTACTTTGATCACATAAGTGTGATACTCAAAGTTGTTACTATCGCTGGTGAATTTTTCAATGGGAATCAGCTTGGCATCTTTGACAAAGCCACCCAATTCTTCAATCATTTCTCGGGTCAGGCCAGCAACGATAGTTTCACCAACTTCAATCTTGCCACCCACTAGTCCCCAAGAACCGCTGTGTGATCCGTTTCTTAATAGAAACAAATATCTATGTGTGGACTTGCAATAGATTAGAGCGCCTGCGCTGATTAAAGGACCAGCATCCACTCGCCGGCGTTGTACACTCCGTCGTAGCTCTTTGTCCATTGATGATGTTGCCATTTGTATTGAATACCAGTAGTGAGGTTAGTAACGTATTGTAAGCTATCTACTAGCTGACTGTCAAATACAACTCTCCAAAAGTTTCCATTGTACTCAACAATGTCATTAGCATGGGCTACTAGATTCTGTCCACTGGTACCCTTCCACGCTTCTGCACCATCACTACCGTTTTCATAATCACCAACATCATTCACTAGCAAGTATCTTGTGCCAACTGCTGGGTTGGTCAAGAAACTGTTTACATTTACTGTCAGTGGGTCAATGATAGCATTGATATTCTGCATGGTGTTTGCTGGCAATGTATCATTGAATGGATTGAAGATCAATACAGAGTCATCGGTTGGGTTGATGGCAATAGTTCCAATGATCTCACTATCATTTGGGGTAGAGATGCGAATCTCACTTGAATTAGCTCTGTACTCACCGTACTCACCAATCAATTGAGTCCAACTATGCTGTGCAGTAACTGCGTCAATACCATAAGTGTTGGCAGTAACAATGTCACTTGGTTTCAGCAACTTCAAAAAGTAATTAGAGCCAACGTTGTATAGCATGATGCCATAGTTGTTGACTGTGGTTACTGTCTGCCCAATTTCGGCCATAGTCTCAAGTTCTTGAAAGTTTGTGATGACTTTCTGAATGACGCCCATCTTCTTGACTTTGACACTTGTGCTGATCCAAATTGGCATTTCAAAAGTCAAAGTCGCAATGCTGATTGGTTCTTCACTGCCTGTTGGTACTGAACGACTGTCCCATGTAGTATCAGTCAACAATACGTAAGTCAAACTGGCCCAATCAATGTAATTGTCTGTGCTTTGTAATTCAAGTGCTGGCTTGAATAGCTGACTCAACTGTTCAACTAACTGTAGTTTCTGTTCTGTGTTACTTGTCCAGATATCAAGTTTTAATGTCAACTTGTATGGGGCTGGCATCAAACGTTCTACGCTGTACGATTGTCCTTCTTGAGAAGTATATGTACCAGTTTCATTGTCAAAGTGTCGCTGACGAATCTGCATTGTTTGTGTGAATGTTGGGTCTTGTAATCGTGCTTGATCAAAACTAAGACCGCTGATATACACAGCCATTGCTGGTACACTATTCAATGTGTTTTCACTGTTGTTGCGTAGAATAGTCGCAGCCTGTCTGCTTTGATCTCCATACACAACTGGCACACGTTGATAAGAGATATTTCCATTTCTATCTGCGCCAAACGCAACGTAGAAGTCACTCATCATGCGAATG
>Ga0228699_1000687_pt1 | contig 22552 bp, 49 predicted proteins | sample McNCre217_Aug_MG_FD_178016 | JGI IMG/M metagenome (GOLD analysis project Ga0228699, IMG submission 178016) | Freshwater microbial communities from McNutts Creek, Athens, Georgia, United States - 2-17_Aug_MG | ecosystem: Environmental > Aquatic > Freshwater > Creek | place: USA: Georgia... | reverse complement strand
AGCATTCAATTCAGCGTTGACAGAAATTTGCCTGTTGATGCTTTCTTCCGCCATGAACTTTGCCTGACCCATAAGGTCTTTAATTCGTTTGTTCATTCTCTTTTTCCAATTCAGTTAAGATATCCTCGCACTCTTTCAAACCACGTTCCCAACGAGCCATCATTTTTCGAAATTCAGCAATATTCTCACGATTGTGGAACAAGTCTCCGCTCCATACTGCCGCATCGATATCATCCATTGCGCCATCTTCCAGTCGCCTGTAATGCTGTGTCGTCATGATTCAATCCCGAAATTCTTCTTGATCTTGTATTTGATTTTATCGCTGGCGGACCTTCCTTCAGCATACATATTCTTATCTTGAAAATCATCCGAATCGATTTGATGTTTAAGATAAGCAGCAGATGTTTCGTCACAGTGTGACATGCATTCTTTGATAATCAATTCGGCGAACTTTTCAAGTTCATCTTCGTCAATATACCATTGCGGTACACCACAATCTTGTGTCGGCAATTCCCCCGATTGCCTAGCAAGCACTTTAATTCGTTCATTCATGTCGATTGCATATCCGGGCAAATAATTTTATAACCATTCGCTTTCATAACCTTTTTCGCATTTTCAATTTGAATATTGCGGTTCTTATCAAGATCAATTTCTTTATCGATTTCACGAATGATTGAGTTCATCAGTTCGCAAGTTTGCAACAGTTTTTTCCATTCTTCGCTCTCTTGCACCTGACTGTAATCCATAAAATCATATGGAAATTCAATTGCTTCAACTCCATATCGAGATACAGAATCACGGACCATTTCCAAAAAAGGTTGAAACTCAATAATCTCTGATTTGAGGTCTTTTTCAACAATGCCGACTGCATCGACGACCTCATGACCAAATTTGTCATAAAGATCATCAATGAAGTAATCTGCAATATGCCTCAATTGGGGTTCGGTGATGTCGATGCACACTTGCATGGCTGGTTGTTTTTTAGTCATATGGGTTTCCTAGTTTAAATATTGTCAAACTTCTTTTTCAGGCGTTCGTACTCGGCGAGTTCTTTGGCCTCTTTCAGTTTTTTGGATTCTTTAGCCTTATCTTTGACTTTCTTTTCTTCTGCTATTCTCTTATTGTACTCTTTGTCGGTTTCTTCACGACGTTCACGCAATTCAACTGCCATGTCGCCATCGTACTCGTACCGTTTGACATGAAAGTAAACATCGCGACCGGCAAAGCGTTCTTGCCAATCCTTCATTGTCTCGACTACCCCATCAGGGGATTTACCATCCAATACATCGTAGAAGTCAATGTAGTCTATGTCGTTCACCCTAACATCCAGATTTTTACGTTTGCTCATTTCTTTTTTCCAATTCTTTCTGCGATCAACAGTTTCAATTTTTGCCGATACTCATTGTGCCAACTATGTTCAAACTGAGGGTGCTCTTTAACAAACTCTTCGGCTTTTTTCAAAAGAGCCTCAAGTTCCTTGGTTGACTTGGAAGCATAGTGTGCTTCATGGTCAAAGTGATGTGTTACTTTACTTCAATTGATATGATGTAGTATAGCATATTTTGATAGGGATTCATGCACAAATGATAAATAGATGTATGAAATCAATGAAACTATCAAAATGGGCAAAAGAACACGGCTATACCTATCAAGGGGCATACGAAATGTTCGCCCGAGGGCAACTGCCCGAGGCATTCCGTCTAGCCAGTGGTCATATTATGGTCCCGGTTCAAGAACCAACCACCATGTCATCTATTCCACAAAATACGGTCATTTACTGCCGGGTATCCACTCCAAAGCAAAAAGACGACTTAGAACGACAGGTCGAATCAGCTTCATCCTTCTGCGCCGCAAATGGATGGGTGGTTAGCAAAATATATAAAGAAGTTGCATCTGGTCTAAATGACTCCAGAAAACAACTCACTGCCATGTTGGAAAATAACAACATTTCCCGAGTAGTGGTCACCAGCCAAGATCGATTAACTCGATTCGGATTCAACTACATCAACTTATTTCTTGCATCCAAAGGGTGTGAATTAGTGGTCATGAATCAAGCAACTGAATGCCAACATGACCTTATGGATGATTTTGTATCAGTCATTACCTCCATGGCAGCACGTGTCTATGGTCTTCGACGACACAAATCACACACCGAATCCATCATCAAGTCGCTGAAAAAGGAAGAAATCAACGAAAAGTGAAGATTTTAGCCTATTTTGATAGGGTTTTGGTTCACCAAGATAAATAGATGCATGGCAAAAGAAATAGTCAGATCAAGTACACACCACATCAAGTTCGCTAATACCGGAAAAATGGCAAACTTGCGTGCGTTCCTGAATGAATACGACCGAATGATGTGGTGGTTCGTTGACTATTTCTGGAATACAAGAATTGAATGGGCTGATGGCCGTGTAATGGATATCAACAACTCGTTGTTGGATGTGCCATCTTTCGTTTCCACTACTGAAATCCCATGGCAATCCGACCTCAGTGCTCGGGCAATTAAGTTGGCATCCGGGCAGGCAATTGGAATTGTTAAAAGCCAGACAGAAAAAAGACGAAAACAACTCTTTAAATTAAATGAGTTTATGGAGGAAAGGGATGTCAATAAGATCAAAGACATCATTACTTTACTGAAGGCAATTCATAACAAGCCACTTGTTCAGCCAACCAAGACGACTGAATCCACCTATGCAAGTTTAGACAGTAATTGCTGTAAATTCATACCAGTTACGCCCGTTCCACGGACGAAACGAAAGGGGAAAGTATATACCCCATCGGTGGGTGAGAAGTTTAATGGATTTGATGGATTCTTGGAATTGAAATCACTTGGAAAAGAATACGGAGTTATTCGTATTCCGATTAATTTCAGCAGACATTCCAATAAATTCAAAAAATCCGGATTTGAACTGCTCAATAGCTGGAATATCGGCCCAAATACGGTAAGCTCCAGATGGAAAAAAGACAAACCAGAAGCCACCGGTACTAAAATTATTGGTGCAGATCAGGGATTCACGACTTGCTTGTCACTTAGCGACGGGCAATCAACCCAAAAAGATGCACATGGACATGACTTGGCTTCTATCATCAATGGGATGAAAAGAAAACAGGCAGGCAGCAAGTCGTTCAAGAGGGCACAGGACCACAGAACAAATTATATCAATTGGTCCATTAACCAATTGAATCTTGATGGCGTGAAGGAATTACGTCTCGAAAAACTATACCAGATGAGAACCGGCACTACATCAAGTGCTGCCTTATCTCACTGGACATATACTCAAATCAATTCGCAAATTATAAATCGATGTGAACTACTCGGCGTCCGAGTGGTGGAGCAATCTGCGACCTACCGGTCGCAGCGATGTAGCGATTGTGGGTGGACCCAAAAATCAAATAGAAAAGGCAAGGAATTCATGACGCAGATACGAATGGTGCTCGTAATCACGAGGCCGACTTGTACCGACTTCCATTTGGTATTTGGCAACTGAAGTTAAATATCGCAGGGTTCTTTTGGAACGAACATGGGATATTTGACAAAGAAGGTCAGGCGATTACAGTCCCTGATGTCAATAAAGTTTAATCCAAGTCAAAAGCTTAGATTAATACTAACTGTTGTTTGAATTATAGCATGGTATGCATTTTTCACAAAATGCGGATCATGACCACCTCAATTTGAACATCATGGCATCTTCAGCATTACGAAAGAAAAAATATTGCTGGTACAAATGGCAAAAATCTTCTGGTCCAAACTGCTGACGACACCATTCCCGCGCTTCAAAGTAGTAATTTTCTGCATCGAAATCAACTTGAGTCCAATTTGAAAAGTCAATCCGAGTTTGAGAATCCGTGTATGGGTAGATCATGAAATCTGAATAGGGGTCAATTCGAAGGCGACAGTCTCAATGCCAATTCCACGGACGCCTTGATACTTTTCAACATCGGCAATCAGAACATATACCTCTTGCACTGTTTCGTATTCCACTGGGTCACCCGGACGAGAACCATATGTTTTTGCTCGATTCTTATTTGCATCTACAAGAGACCAGAATTTGCCCTTAGATGTTTTGTATACTTTTTGAATTCTCATTTTGATTTCTCCAACGGTTTGTTGCATGCCCAGAAAATACTGTTGATACCACATTTAATGCAATGTTCACCCTCATGCTCATAGTTTTTGATTGGCTGGCCCCATTCATGGTCACAATCAAATCTGGAATATTCCAACTCTTTGATACGAGCCTGCAGCCTGCTGTTGAGCCACTGCACATTGGAGTTCTCGCAACGTGATCTTGGCACCGTTGATTTCATCAATAAGTGTCATTTTGATTTCTCCTCATACTTGCGCAGTGCCATCAACGAATCCATTGCATTCAAAATCAATTCAAGATGTTTCTCGTCCTTGACGTGAATTCTATTTGCCTCGGTGCTGTTCTCATCGGTGCTCCCGATCCAACATTCCAGATTATCCAACCAGCAATGAAATCCGATTGAAAATCCCCCATATTCGGCAAAAATGCCATTCAAATAATGTGGGGTATGTTCATTGACACGGAATCGATTAGACTCAATAATCTGATCCAACTCTTCCCGAGTCATGCATACATTAGTGCCGGTGATTTCCATTTTATTTACCAGTCTTGTTTGCCAAAATGAATGTGCCGCAGCAGTTATCAACAACATAACCCTTGAATCCGCCATGGTCATACTCACTGAAATAATTGCGCGACCCAGTGGTGAACCATGCACCATCAATACCGCATGTATTTTTAGGCATGCACGTAGTACGGGTAGCGATAGTGAAACCAGAGTTTTTAACGGATTCAACACCATCCGTCATTCCATCAAACCGAGAAACTGGCATGATGTACAATTGTGGGCTTTTGCGAATGAAAGACTTGATAGTTGCCAGAGTGATTTTCTTGGTGATGGTGGCTTCTGTTGTCATGATATTGGTCCAGTGGTTGTTGCGATGAATGAATTATATCAAATTCTGAATTAATCGCAAAATTCGTCGGATTCGTGCTTCAGGAGTTCTTCCGTGATCCATTCTTGATACAACTTCATGGCTGCATCACTTGCGGCACTTGCGGTGGCTGCGTTAGATGCAAAAAAGGCTGTGTCGGATGCAAAAACCGCTGCATCATCGACTGCCTTTCTAGCTGCATTGGCTGCACTGGCTGCACAATAGGATGCATTTGTGACTGCATAATTGGCTGCACTAATGGCTGCATTAACTGCATCCATGCTAACTTCACCACGCATAAATTTCCGAGTCATATCAATCAATTCCTGACATGTCCCGGACTTGTCTCGTTGTGCAATCGATTCTGCGGATTTGCATGCATGTTCCACCACACGTGCACGCCATTTATTGACTACTTCTTGTGGAAGTCGATCCAGATCATTCTTAGACATGATATCAACCTTCCCATACTTGATTACGTCAAATAAACTCATGATTGGGTCTGCCCTTCATATATTTTGCACGATTGTATCAGAAGTTGAATTTAATTATTCGCAGAATTCTCCGGATTCGTGCTTCAGGAGTTCTTCCATGATCCATTCTTGATACAACTTCATGGCTGCATCTCTGGTGATATCTCTGGCCGCATTGGCTGCACAATAGGCTGCACAATAGGCTGCACAATAGGCTGCATTGGCTGCATAATAGGCTGCATAAATGGCTGCACAATAGGCTGCAAGATGGGCTGTATTATAGGCCGCATTGGCCGTAGTTTTGGCTGCTAAAAGTGTATCTTTATCTACTTCACCACGCATATATTTTCGAGTCATATCAATTAATTCTTGACATTTCCCGGATTTGTCTCTATGTGCATCTAATTCAGCGGATTGACATGCATGTTCCACTACGAGTGCACGCCACTTCTTCACCACCTCGCACGGAAGTTGATTCAATTCATCTCTCGAATTTATATCGATATTCCCGTACTTGATTACGTCAAATAAACTCATTTCATGACCATTTCAAAATAAACATCATTCTAGCTTCTTCATCCTTGAAATACAAAGTAACAAGTGAGCCATCAAGCAACACTGCATCATCCTGTGCTAATTTCTCATTAAATGCCGATATCATCGAATCGTGAGTTCGAAATACCTTCATCGGAAAGCTGTTAACAAAGTTTGTCCACCACGGAGTAATGAGGTGATGCTTGTATTCCGCTCTGTATGGATATTCTTTGACAGGATATTCATCTACGCAGATACTCATGCCTCGCAAAGATCGTACAGCTTATCCAACTGTTTATTCAGTTTTGCAAGTTTAGATTCAATCGACTTCTTGTATTGAATCTCATAACCAGAGTTCCAAGCCTTGATGCCGCCCACAACATTGTCTGGGTTGTTTTCAAGACGAAGAATTTGAGATTCGATACGTTTGATTTCGTCAACAGTTGTCATGATATGTTTAACTTTCAAGTTAGTGAGTTAGGATACAAATGAATTATAGCAAAGTTTGAATTATTTGCAAAATTCGGTCATGGCTTCCACAATCTTTTCGGCCAAAGCACCAGCACCAAGCGAATTGTTTCCGTCTTCCACGCGAATAACATTTGCGAGCCAGTCAACGTCCGGGATAGCAGCCAGTGCTGGCTGGATGTAAAGCTTAGTATCATTGGGCACGGCAGTATGAAACTGGCAGTAGCCAACTTCGCCAGCAATGTGAGATGCTGCCGTGGTCGCCACTGGCTTTTGCACAGGCGCTGCGGGTGAGGTGGCAAGCATGGATTCCTCATATTCGATCAGTACCTGCATGGCAGTCTTACCCGGCCATACGTTGCCAACGTAACGAACCATGCTGTTCAACACGGTCAGTGCATCTTCTTCGCCTTCATCGCCGGTTAGTGCGCCAGTAACTTCATCCACCTCGTCGGTGTCGTAGATGATGGGTTTACCCCAATCATCGGTGCGCCAGTCGTCTTTGAGTTTTACGGTCAGTGGCTCCAGCACAGGTGTTACCGGTGCTGCGTGAGTGTAGAACTTGGTACCGATTGGGTGAACTTCATAAAAACGAGACTCATCCCCATGCCATTTGATAAATGGATAACCATCTTCGGCCACGATTTCTGCCACCAGTCCCTGTACAGATTCTGCCGAGACCGACTTCTGCTCAATAGAACTGGCAATAACCTCATCAGCCCAATCACGATCAAACCCCGGCATTGCTGGAAGTTCAATATTGGCTGGGACAGCATCAATCCACTCCAAGGCAGCTTGTGCAACTTCAATGAGTTGTCGCATCAAATCACGTTCTGTATTCGTCATTTCAGTCATCCTTAAACAGTTGTTGAACGAATTATAGCAAGTTCTGAATTATTCGCCAAATCTATCGAATGTCTTATATAGATTTCGTACTATAACTTTTTCATATGTCATTTTAAATAGCTCAATAGCATTAAACAAATGCGAACCATATAAAGGATTCCCCATGAAGAAACTTATCACTCTATCGGCACTAGTTGCCGCAATCTCGTCCTCTTTTGCCACTGCAATCCCAGAAGTAACTGGCCCATCAACTGGAGAAGTCAAGTTTAATGGCCTTATCGCAGAATCTTGCAATCTCCAAAATTTTTCGGATGGCATCATTGTTGCAAATGTGAATCAAACCACTTTGAATTCTACCGCATCAGGTGGATCAGCAACTTCTATTATGGTCAGAACAAACAGTTCCGGATACAACTTATTTCTTGGAACCCCACATCTTTATTTGAACGGTACTGAAATCGTGAATGCCAATTATGTCATTACAGGTTCTGGAACTGGGACTGATCTTAATGGTGTGGCTAGAGCAACATTCACTCTATCCAACAATAAGCTATCTTTTGACAAGGGAATTTATACCATCACCATCAATGCCGAGATTTCCAATACAACCGGAGCATTTGAGGCTGGATCATACCAACTAAGAGTGCCAGTCACATGCGCAAAATCATTGGCCTAATTCTTTTTGCATTGTCATTAAATGCAATGGCACTGGCTCTATATCCAACACAAATTCATATCGAAGGGAAAGCTGGAACTAGGGCCAATATCCAATTCAAAGTTTATGGACACCCAGAACATGCAATGGTCGATATCATCATGGTGAAAGATATTTTGTCAGATGATGAGACCATTTTAACTAGTATAGAGTTGGGAAAAGAACAACAAATGATTATTCCCATTGATATTATCACAGAACAAACCAAGGATTTTTACGTATGCGCTGCTTTAAAACAATCTTATCATGTATCGCGATTGCGAGTTTGCTCCCCTGTTCGGCAAATAGTCAACAATTTGTGATGCCATCATCCACCACGACTTCTTTTGGTGGTGATGAAATTCGCAGTAGGGATGGGACAACTTGCAGACAAGGAACACATGCCACTCCTGTTTTTGATTCAGGCATTAGCTCCCAACAGCCACAACAATTCGCCAATTATTTGGGATCAGGATTTATTCAAACTCAGCCATCCCAATCTATGGGCGTTTATGCAAGAATTGTTATTCCATTCGGAAAGGACACTGAGCGAGTGGATTGCACAAAATTATATGCACTTGAAATCGAACGATTGCAGCTAGAAGTAGAAAGAATGAAAGCATCCGGATCAGCATCTATCACAATTAAGTGAGGACTTAATCAAAATATCCTTTGCCCTTCCGTAGATTTTTGAATCTCTCCGTGGCAGCGATCTTGTCCTCGTAGATTTCAAAGATAGTATAGTCATGGGCCAACTTCATTTCATTCATCCATTCCTCTAAACTTGCAGAACAGAATCGGAAATGGCTATTTGAATCAGGGTCAGTGCAACCCCAAATAATTGTATAGTCAGGCCCCCTTGCTTCCAGTCTGCAACAAGTCATGCATGGATATTCTTTGTGACCATAGATGAACCAATAAGGAGTTTTATCCATACTTAATCTTCGTAGTTAAACCCGAGAGATTTTGCGACATCTTTTCGTGCATCATCCCATCCTCGGTCGTATGATTCTTGATCAATATTTTGACGGCCTCGGTCATACGCCAATTGCATGCACGCATTCAGAAATGACTCAGATACGATGTCTTTTCCACCCTTGACTTCTTCAAAGTGGGGAGACATCAATGCCATTTGTTTCAGCCAAAGAACAGCTTGTGACGTTTCCTCGGATGGCTTATAGTTCACTGACTCTTTCTTCCATTTTTCGTACCAATCAGTCATTCTTGATTTCCTTTGGTGGGTTAGGGATAACAAAAGGCATAATGTGGGTTGCCTCGTATACCCCAATTGTACCATAACCATCTGTCACAAATTTATCAGGGTCCCAACCTTGTTGCCATTCGTATGTTCCAGTGAAGATTTCCCCAGACTTGTGACGAATCCACAATTTTTCGTACAGCATTGGGTCATGAGAGTTAATTAATTTTTTATCAACTGGAATCCAATCTGTTGACTTCTGTTGGACTGTCAGTCTTTGTTGAATTGACTCAAACCCGATATCTGTCAACTCCCAGTATGGTGCAATTTCACATTGCCCTTCATCCCCATACTGACCTTTAACCCATCGAACTTCATACCGATACGTCCCATCACCATTCTCAAAATCAGGATTTTGACAAATTTGGGATTCAATCTCACAAAGAGCATATGGAGTAACTTTCCCATTCACATGGCAAATAACTGGGTCATCCCCTTCCTGAAAGAAAACATCAATAGTCAATGTGGATGATTTTTCAGGTGCTGCGAGTGGGGTGGCGTAGAGGGTGACTACAGTGTGAGGCACAAGCCCAGCCCATTCCCGGTCGGCTTGTTTTGCATCCTCACTGGTGAACGGTTCTCGCTCTTGAATGCTGCCATAAAAATCAGCTATCCGAGGCCGGATAAAAGCATAAGTTCCATCACTGTGCATGATTGCCCAACCCCAAACCACCGGCTCCTGCACAGGTGCCACAATGGCTTCTTTGATGGACGAGATCGCAACTTTATATTTTGCAATAATGTCTTTATCTGTGCGCAGACTGTATTTTTTGAAATCAACTCGACCATCTGTTTCAAGCTGTTCAGCCATTTCCAATGCTTCCAGAATCTGCTCCAGAAATTCTTTTTCAATAATGATTGACATGTTGTTTCTCAGTTAACTAGCCACTGGACAAAATGGGGTATGTCCAACTTTCCCTGCATCACGATAGCAATTTCGGTGGATGCAATGGGGTTTGTTGAGGATGTTTTGTTTTTTGAATCATGATGGGAAAACAACAAATGTGACTGAACCACCCATTTCTGCGACCACATCATCAAATTGTTCAATCATTTCCATGATGGTGTTCTTATCACCCCCAGCCAATCCCATACCGATGGCGGGAAGCCCGAACTTCTTAGTTCCATACTGATATGCCAATTTCTTCAAAATCAATGCAAAAGAGTCGTACTCGAACACATCTTTAAATTCAGTGCCACCTTTGTTGAATCCAAATTGGGTATAACAATTGAAAATCATGAATCCATCCTTAGTGATGGCTTTCGTGAAGTTACCCAATTTATTAATGTCCCCTGCAATCGTTTGGCAATCCGCTGCATACGCTTCTGGGTATTGAGTTTTAATTTGCTTAGCAATTCCTGCTGACATTGTATTATGGCAGTTACATCCATGCAGAATTGCATCAAATTCCCCAGATTTTGCTAGGGCCAATAAGTCACCAGTAATAATGTTCATGATGTTTAAATTTGGCTGATTATATATCACTTTTTGAAATTCTGTATTGAATTTCTTCGTCGCAGTCGTGTGCCCATCCATGACGGTCAATGCTGTTCATTCTGGATTGAAGGTATTCATATGCCCACCTGTATGCAGCAGCCTCTTTTTGTACTGAGGAGATAACCTGCATAATGTTCTCAAGCGGTGGGTACCCATCGTACTCGTCAACTACGCATTCAATCTCTTGATTGTCATCAGTGATCATCCATTCAATCTTCAACCCAGATCGGTTGATAAGATCAATAACATCTTCTTTGGTTGTCATTCTATTCTTTCAACTCACAAGTCGAGACTTGGAAGGGGCATAAAATGGGTAACACGATACCCATATTTTTCTGCGGATTTGTGGGAACCGTCAAGCTCCCATTCTCCCTCAGATTCGTTACCATATTGAGGCATCCAATATGCAATACTTGCACTTGGAAGAGTATTGTCCCCACAATCTTTGCGAACCAGTACTCGTTTGCCCGTAATTTTTGGGCATTCTTCAATAGGAATCCACGATGATTTTTCGTTAGCAAGTTGAGTCATCATTTCTTCTCCATGGGAGGCTCGATACATTTATCCTTACCTTCAATTCGTGCGATAACCCCACCTTTGGCATGACACTCCTCAATTTCTGGAACTGAAGACACCAGATAAATGACGAGAAAAATAATGAAAATTATAATCCCGCCAAAGCAGGAGGCACCAAGGTCGTCAATATCAAACATTTTTAATTCCAAATTTTGTATTAATAAAATCGCTCGGTTTAGTTTCATTCGGGTCCATGTCACAGGTGCACCCAATCGCACTAAACACATCAGCATAGAACCCGCATTGCTTCACCACCAGATCGACAAGATTTTTCAATGCATCTTCTTGGGTAGTACCAACAATAGGGTACATGTTTTCTCCAAAAAACCCAGCTTGATTGCAAAGTTCTTTAATTCGCCCATTCATACCAGTTCTCCGGTTTCATTGTTGACACATCCGTAATAGACTGCTCGGAACTCGCCTTCAGCACCATACGAGTAGTTGTACCATTTAGTCCACGATGTGGCTTCTTCAATAGTGGCAAACTCAATCTCAAACTTAACCTTGTGCAGATTAGGCTCACCATTCTCTACAGGGTGGACATAAACGATGTGTACGAATTTTGTCATAGTATAATCTTGATAATATAATCGTGTTTGATGCGTGCTTCCAAAAACTTCATTTTGGCATCTGCTTTATCGTTAGCATCCACTTCAAAATGTTCCAATCCGGGCTTCTGATACGATTTGTATACGACGAAGTAATGTTTCACCCCAGTATCCTTTATATTTGAACGAATTATATTCCAAGCACAATTTAATGTCAAATCTGAGGGAGTAGGACACTTGCCACCTTTAGGGGACAGGTATTTCTCCCGTATCGGGTGGAAATTCCAGTTGACGATACTTCTGCTCTATGGGCTCTGCGGCACCCAATGATTTTGCAACCTCTATGGCAGCATTATATGTTCCAGAATTGCTGGTATACGCAAAGTTATAGAAGAAAGAGCAATAGGTGAAAGCATCCATCCCCTCGTGCTGAATCATGACATGTCGAGAACCAACCATATCATTTTCGATCCAAATTTTCGTTGGAAGAATTTCCACAATAGTTACTTGTTCGATGTTCATGTCTTTGACTGTACGGGAAGGTCACGCAGCACATGGCGAACCAATGCCTCAACGGCTTGGATGCTTCCAAACTCAACATATCCTGCCGCATTGTTGCGACCACCAACGTGCAAAATGCGCTGTGCAATGTTCATGCCAGTGGTTGGGCTATGGTCCAGCACAAGTGCTGTGCGTGCATTCCGCTCTTTCTGCGCTTCGGGACAATTGCAGTCGTTGCAGTAGATGTCTTGGCTAACGCCATGTCCGGCTTTCTGGCAAACAAACGATGGTCCACGATGCCCTGTAACTTCTGGGCATCTATGCTCGTGAACGCCAATCTGTTTGTCAGACTCCAGCACATGTACTGGCTGCGCTGCGGCCTTGCGATTCTTCAAGAACTGTTCAAGCGCATACGCTGTTGCTTCGGGGTCTGCCCCTTTGAAGTTGCTTACATCACGGCTGAATTGTTCGTTTTCTTCATCCGTCACATCACCGTCAGGCTCCTGCACTGAATCAGAACTATTCAAATTGACTTCAATAGTTTTCAACATATTTCTGACAACTGCCATGGCTCGTTTTTGATCAGGAGTACCATTGATCACCAGTGCATCTAATTCGACAACCCACCATTGATCTTCTTTGAAGTCGCTCAAATAGTCACCCGATGGTCCGGGATGATGCAATAACTTTTTAGTATTTTGTTCGCTCATGATTGAATATAAATGATCAGAAATACCAATCCAATAACCACCGCCAGTACAATAGCATCCGTGCTATCTTCTCCGGTTGTATGTCGCTTATTGGATTCCAATAATTTTAAAAACTCTTTAAATTTCATCTCACGCTACTGTCAATTGGATCGACATTCCTTCCCATGTTCCAGCAAGGCCAGTAGAGAATGCCAATACATCACTGCCGGAGCGTTGAAATTCCAGTGCATCCAATGCTTTCTGAGTGGCTGCATTGCATTTCGCGAAATCACCCACCCCATAACGGATTTGGTTGGCAGTAGCATAAAAGCATGCGTCACCAACGATTATACGAAACTTTTGATTTTGGTTGAAACGCTTGATTGTCATATTTGATTCCATTCAATGATACAGTGCATGTATTATAGCGATTTTTCGAAGTTATGTCAAATCGCCATTGGTCTCGACTCACTGATTGTTGACAGCTTCGAACAGGCTCTTGATGTATTCTGCAAATGGTGACAATTCAAAATTGCACAATTCTGATTCAGTCATAACACCATATGCCAACCCATCCTCCGGGACAATATTCAGCAAATCTTGAATATTCATTTCAGGATATACATAAGTCGTCGTGAGATAATCTACCTCACCATGACAAATTTTAGTGAAGGCTTCCGTCAATAACTCTGGGTCCAAGGTCAGTCCCACTTCTTCTTTGACCTCGCGCACAATAGCCTGCAGTGCCGTTTCACCGGGATCAACTTTTCCACCAACAAGACCCCATTTGTCACTATTTCGACGAGACACTGTTAGATACCCCCGCCCCACTTTAATTAACACACATACTGCTTTTTTCATGAATTATTCCAAATATTAGACTGCCCAAGCAACCCCGTTATGTGAAGCTGCCCATTCATCAATTGCCTTGACAAATTGATTATAGCATGCATCCCGCTTTTCGTCTGATGAAAATACCATAGAGCCAGATCGGGATTCGTCTTTATACTTTGCACCAAGAAGCCACAGTCGTTCGGTTTGAATGTCCATTCGACTTCTTGAAATAACTTGATATCCGTTGCTGGCCGTGAATGTGAAGTACTCACCGTCATCGTCGCCCATGAAGATCAAATCTGGTCGCTGATACAAAATATCAAATGTCAACCTGCGAGTAGTTTTGATCAACTTATATTCTAATACAACTGGCAATGATGATTTATTTTGGGTGCACCCATAGCATATAGTAGTGAGGTCACTCATGAGTTCATCACCGCATTTTGTACAATATTTTTCTTTCATTCTTCGTCATCATCCATTTGATTAATTCTAGTATGTACAATACTCAACAGGTGAGAACATTCAGGTGAATTTGGGTCTAATTTTCGAATCTCTGCAAAAAGTCGATCCAAATCACTCGATAGGAATTCTTTGCTCATTTTGACAGTATGCGGCTCTGGTGCGGCAGCTTTCAAAATGACTTCAAGCTCTTCCATCTTATCCATAATGACAAATGCTTGTTTCCACAATTCCCTGCTCTCATCAGACTTTGAATCTACCGCTTCAATCTGAGCATACATTGCATTTAGGTCCATTTTCAACTGATTGTACTCATGGATATCATTCATTGTCGTTCCCGTTCCATTGATTCAATTTCTTCATCCAGTGCATCTGTATTCCATTTTTCGCGAAATTCTTTAAATGCTGCAAGACGTTTCTCGTAGTAGGCCAATTGGTTTGATTTTTGTGCATCCAATTTTGCCCAATGTTTGTCATCCAATGAACATGCACGATGGTGCGTGATGAATGCCTCATCAGTATACCGAACTCGATACAGTCCAGACATAATAGGTTTGCCGCATGCATAGCAAACCATTCGACCATGTCGGCTATTTTTGGAATCGCAATAACTAAAGTTTTTTGCCATGATGACTTCTCCGAATTATTGATGGGATTATATCGGATTCGGAGTTAATGTCAAAATTCTCGCTCGGCTTCCATTCTTCGCAGAGTCTGGAGTCCAGTTTCCCCGGGTAGCATATCATATCCGCACCCAGTGCACCCGCCTTTCCATGAACCAGATCGTTCGCCCACTTCATCATTGAATTCAATGTCAATTGTTTTCCTGACCATTTTGTGCGGGAACCATGGACGGGTCCATGTTCGAGTTTCTTCATAAATGGTAGCGATACGTTTTTGAACTTTCCCGGATTTTAATACATAGGTATATGCATGACATTCTGGCTCTGTCAACTTTTTGCGTTCTTTGAATCGCCATCCCCACGGCATCTGAAATGATTTATGGGGATCATTCATTTTTCCGTTGGACTTTCCATAATAGACGGTAATCGAATCGTCATAAAACGTGAATCCATATGTAGGACCAGAACATTGGTAATTATCCGGAACAACCCACTTCCATGGGAATGCAAAACTAAACCCGAAAAATCCGAATCCAGTTCTAACCCATCCCATTCGCCTCTCATGCCAATCTGATGGGAATTCGATTTCAAATTTCAGACCAGTGAGTCCCAACTTCAGGTACGCAATTTCCCCAAATTTTGTGCTCAATAGTCGGATAAGATAGTATTTATATTCTTTGCTAGTTAGGATTCGCATGATTCAATGATCGCTTTATATGCTGCCACTAAGACAGTGTTTGTTTTGTTTTCCCCAGAGAAATCAATAAGATCAAAAAGGCACGGGAACTCGCCTTCATCATCGACCGCTTTGCTACCCGCCATTGCAGAAATGATTTGACTGGTTGGGGTCAATGGGATCATCTTGTATTGGTCACATTGTTCAATAGAATCTTTAAGTGATTTGAGTGCAGCACGAACCTGATCGAACGTTCCTTTGTTCCATTCGTCCTCATCCATTCCAAAATATGTCAATACGGCATTTAGGGCATCCATCCCCTGTTTTGCGGATTGTTTAAAATTTGTCAATTTGCTGTCTCAATTTTTGGTCGAATGACATTTTCCAAGGTCCAATCCAGCCACTGTGTTGGCGTGAAGTCATAATAGTGATCAGGGCCGACTGTTGCCAATTCCTCACCAAGCCGGAGTGCTGCATCACGCCATTGTTGATCCTCAGTTTGAATAAGCTCAATTTTCATATCAAACATCCCAATCGTCGTTCATCGCGGCTTGATTCAGATTGACAATTTCAACAGCTTTGTCAACTTTCTTAGTGAAGTCTTCCAAAAGTTTATCTCGGGTGGTTGTCATCTCTTCGTGCCTACTCCAGCCGCCAATGTCATATCCACCAAATTCAACTTGCACTGTCTCCGACCATGGAGAAAAATAAATCTGAACTGAATACGAGCTTGACTTACTGGAACCTGTCACGTTTTTCAAATTCTGGAATCGATTAATTTGTTCAAACAGCTTTTCCATGTTATTCTCCTTTGATTACATTTGCATTTTTCATGTTGATATATGCATTTTCTCGATTAATCAATCCGCCATTCACATTTTGCCTCGTTTCTGTATTCTTCACATAGAAGTCAACACAGTATTCACCATTTTCATCAACAAGCGGCTGAACCAACAATGTTTTCGATTTGACAATATACAAGAATCCAAATGCAGGAACTCGAAGGGACACGGCAATTGCTTTGATTTTTTCTAACTTGGCAAACGTCAGTAACCACTCACTCTTGTACGCTCTGTGAAACTTGTCAATGTCCATATCATATCGACATTTTGTCTCAACAATACCAGCCACCGAATCTGCAATAGTCAAAATTGCATCAATGTCTGCAGGCTTGTCTTTCGGAGTTTCTACATACTGAAAATCCGAGAATTCAGCCAAAAACAATTTCTTGGCTTCCTGCTCATCCAACAACGTCTGTTGACCTTTGGGAGTATTGATATCCAACTTCATCATTTTTGGGCCACCAATGAAGTGAAGATATGACCCGTACCATTGCAAGTGGTGCATTCATGTACTGGCATATTGATCACTTCCATCAATTCATCCAAATATTGACGCATATTGTCAACCAATTCCGCAAAATTATTGGCTTTCCATGCTGGGATGCAAGTATAGCCATCATACCCGCCAGTGCCTTTGTATCCGGCCCATGTCATTTCGAAAATTTCAACTGCCTTGGTGTTGGAAACGGTCGTCTTGAAACGGGGAGGCTTGTATGAATTGTGACGGGGAGTCAGTTGCTCAGACTTCACATCATATGGCTTCACAGTGACAATCTTTTTGACAGTCAGGCAGAAGTCATAGTTGGAGGACAATGTCGCCACTTTTGGATTGATATTCTCAATGATATGTTGGCGAACAATTTGATAAACTTGTTTGCTGGACAACTCGCATGGATGATTATGCAACATGAATTCAGGGACAATCATCTGCAGCAAGTCATCATATTTGACCACGGATTTCAGGTCGATTTCAGTTGCTTTTTGATTGCCATATGCACCGGAATTGCCGATAGTCTTCACTTTGACTTCTTCTGGTTTTGTCAGATTGTCAATATGAAGCTCACCCAAACAAATCATTTCAAGTTCTGCATCTGCAAGAGTCGACTCAGTCTTCTCGTATTTTTCTGTATACAAGGACATGATAGATGCATACGCACCAGTGAATTGATATTCTTCAATATCATCATTGTATTCCTTTGATGCATCTTGAACAGAAATAGTCAGAGGAATTTTATCTGATGCCAACTCGGGGTTGATCAGTTCATAGTGTGACAGTTTGCTTGTGGCTGGAACCAAATATTTGACAGACTTGATTTCGCCATCAACTTTGTAGAAATTCCCGGGATACTTTGGCAAGTTGGTCGCGGGAATATCATTGATCAAATGCTTCGAAAGATCATAGTAGTATTGGTGGTTCAGTTGTCGAAAGAATGTACCGACATTCGTTTTGTAGTATTCAAGTTTGACAGTAGTCATGATTGGTTATCCAGTTGAGTTGGTATGGATGAATTATATCAGGAATTGAATTATTGAACAAATTCTTCGGATTCGTATGCCATGAGTTCTTCCATGATCCATTCTTTGTACAACTTCATGGCTGCATAAAAGGCTGCATCATAGACTGCATCACTGGCTGCATCATAGACTGCATCACTGGCTGCATAGGCTGCAATATAGGCTGCATCACTGGCTTCATAGTCTGCATCTCTGGCTGCATTGGCTGCATTGGCTGCATTGGCTGCATTGGCTGCATCTCTGGCTGCATCTCTGGCTGCATCACTGGCTGCATCACTGGCTGCATCTCTGGCTGCTGCATAGGCTTCATCGAGTACATCGTTATCTATTTCACCACGCATATATTTTCGAGTCATATCAATCAATTCTTGGCATTTCCCGGATTTATCTTTATGTACGACTGATTCAGCCGATTGACATGCATGTTCCACGACACGTGCACACCATTCCTTCACCACTTCAGATGGGAGTCGATTCAAGTCACCTTCCGACTCTATATCAACCCTTCCGTACCTAATCACGTCAAATAAACTCATGGTGCAATCATCCCATCACTTGAAATATGCTCAGAATTGGGCCATGCACGATTGAATCGTTCCACGAAATTGCCCCATTCAATCAAAGTTGCATAAGATTTCAGGACCTGAAGAAACAAATTTTTGGATTCATTCGACAAGTACTGTTTATTGAAAATCAGATTCTCGGATAACTCCAGCACCACGGTCTGGCGGCGCTGGTCTTTAGTCAATTCAATCATGATCTTAACGAACAGTATAGATCATGTCTTCTTGCAGTTCTTCATCCGATGCGATTACATTCTGGATAATGCCTGCAACACGGTGACCATCCACAACCATACCGGTCAGAATCTCTGATTTTTCAGCAAAGTTTTCGACATTGCGGTTGTACAAGTATGTGCAGAGGTAATCGAATTGGTTCATTTGTTTAAAACTTTCTAGGTTAGTTTAGGAGACAGGTGAATTATATCAGGAATTGATTTAATTGCAAAATGCGAATTTATCGTTTTTTGGGAATTCTTTTGACTTTCAGGAATTCAACATCATAGTCATATTCTCCCCAATAATCTCGGGTACAAATCAATCGAATTGTTGCCCAGTATCGCCGACTTTCATCAATTTTCATTTTATGTTGCCCCGGGACTCCACCCAGAACAGACAACAACGATACTTCTTCAGATGCCCAATCGCGATCATAAACATCCTTCTGTTTGCAATAAAACATGCGATGTTCAAATGGAATCCATTTTGAGTCAGTGCGTCTAACTTGAATTCCGACAGTGACTACTGCAGACTGATACATTATTGTTCTTCCCAAAAAGTAAAAAATGCTTCCAATTTTTTATCTGTGGTCCAATCTTTTGCATATGAATTATCTTCATCGCACAAGACATGTGCATCATTTTCAGTCATGACTCGATGGGAAACAATTTGTTCACCCAAATGTTCTTGGCTGAATTCAGTTGCTTCATTCATGGTCACCGTATCCAGTGCATATTCTGCTTTTCCGACAGGCACTTCGACCATGTATCGCATACGAAAAGTAGAAATGCATTCCACCAATACCCATTCAGTACTGATTTTTTTCATTTTTTTGAGTCCTTTCCTTTGAGTTTAAAGTCAGTCATTGTTTGATGTTCCTCATGACATGCAGTTCGCATAAAATTGTCGAGAATTTTCTTCTTTTTTGCATCACTGATATCCTTAATCAGAATACCATCACGTTCAATCTCAACCCACGAAAATTGCTCACAGAACCATGTTTCAATCGCACTTGGATCGAAAGTTGATGGGATAGGATCGTTAAATTCTTTCAGATACAGAAGGTAGTCTTTTTCGACTGACTTAACTGTCACTCCCCAAACACGGCCAAAAATGTCAGTGAATTGGAAGTATTTTCCATTAATCTTCACGGGTGATTTAATTTGTTTAGTTGTATTCATAATGATCACTTGCAAAGTTTGGCGATTTCGTCAACAGATTTTGTACTTTCTGAGTATGCAATTTTGCATTGAGTTTGTTGATGGGAAATAAATCCAAGGGCTACATACATTGCAATAAAAATAACTGCAACACCGACAATGAACCCCAAAGTTTCTTTTTCTGAAAACATTTAAATCTTTCTTGAAATATTATTAATCGACCAACTCATCTGGAACATCTACCGTATCGCCCAGTTTAGATGCTACGTGGCAGCGCATGGCAGCAATCAGTGGTGTGGGACCAGTGTGAGTTTCGCTTTTGTAGAGCTGCATTGATTTTTCTTCATCTTGCTCATGATATGGGCCATAGCCCCAACCCCAGCTCTGTTTCTCTGCTGTCGCAACCCAGTAGCTGCTTGGTTCACCCAGATCACCAGAGCATAAGATCGTGCTGATCCCCTCCAGATCAATGATCGGCCCACCTTGTACCCAGTTGGTTGAATAGCGGCGGGTAGATGGGATTACCTCCCATTTTGTTGTCCCGCGCTTTTCATTAGGTTGCACATAGTGGCCCAATGTGCCTTCGCACTTCGCCACAGCCCAATTAAGAGCAGATTTTGTAAGTTCAGATGTTTTGATTTTCATGACTATTTCCAAATTAGTTCGATGAATGAATTATATCAAACTTCGAATTAATCACAAAATGGATCAATCCTCAAATGGCTCGATTTCGACATCGAACTTTTTGATCCATCCATGAATGATCAAAGAGAACAGCCAGATGGCATACCGAATGCTTTTCCACAATGTCCAACTATGATCAATGATGCCCTCAAACTTCTCACCATTAGGCCATTTGGCAGTGAATAGCATGGTCGAATCTGGAAGTCGTTTCAACGACAAATGCACAACTGGTTTCATCATTTTAATTTTTTGAAAACTCGACATACTCGTCAAATGTCAGGAAAAAGTCAGTTTCAGGATTCAAGTACTTTCCCTCTTTAGGGCAATAGTACAAGCATTTCCCACCATAATTGAAAGGTCCTTCAAGACCCTCTCGGGGCTGATACTTTTCAAGATCGATGCTGGGGATAATCTTATATGCCATGATATTTCAGTTCAGTTGGTTGGTATGTCTGAATTATATCAGGAGTTAAATTATTCTCCAAATTATGCAGGCCGTCCTGTCAATTTGAAGTATGCATCTGCATGATGCTTGCGGAACCGCTCGATTGTTTCTTCCCCTGCCAATCGCATCAATGTTTCCCGATGGAAGATTTCATCTGGAAGAGCACGATCAATAACATATCGAATGTCGGATGGGGTTTCTTCCATCCCAAGAATAATTTCAAAACGATATGAAGCCAGAGCTTCGCCGAAATAGTTGGCAGAACAATATTCGGACATGTTCGTGACTTTAGACAGGACATCATCCCAATATCCACTCTGTTCACCATCCGGGACCACTTCAATTTTTCGATCTTTGAAAAGGTCAATAAAAAGGTCAGAATGCTTCAATTCATCTTCGGCAATATTCGTCAGGATTTTTCGCTCACGCTCAGTGACTGAGTGGTTCGCCATATATTCAATATGGTCAGTATATCCGCTCAATTCCGTGCGTTGCAATTTCTGGAGCCAAAGGATCAATTTTTCTTCATTGGCAACTGTTCGCTGCCACCATTGCTTTGTGAATTCGATATCTGATTTGTTCATTTTGTTTGAAAATATTCTTTGATATGTTCTGCATCATAGTATTTGTCATACCCATGCCGTTCCACTGAGCGCTCTTCTTGTATTTTTGCACATTGATTGATAATCAAATCTGCAAACTGTTGGTTAAACAACGCATCGCATTCATCAAGGTCAATAACCCGATTGTGAATTCTCTCAAGGTGCAAGATTTTGTCTGCAACAATGATTTTGGCAGTTTCAGCTAGTTCTTCAATTTTATTTTTCATTTTTTCCTTAAAGTTCAGTCCAGACTTCTGTAGTGACTTTTTTATTGCCTTCCCGTTCCAATGTGACGTGCACATATCGCCATTTGGTGGCAGGATCATTCAATGATTTCTTTTCTCGATTGATATACTCAATTGCTTCTTGTTCCGTTTTGGCTCGATATGGATTCATCTCAGTTCCACCAATTTGAAACCAAGACTGTCCGTTCGTCCAGCCAGTATTCTCAACAGTCCACCATTCCAAAAATTTTGGGGGTTTCATATTTTTTAAGAATTCAGTTGCCGCATTGAATGCAATGACATTTGCATCCTTATCGTTGTTTATGTTTGTTGTCATGCCGGGATTATCGGAATAATGTTTTGCCTAGATTTGCTTGGCCGTGGGTTCTTCCCATGTGCATAAAAGCACCGTGGCAGATCACAATATTGAACTGAATCCTTGGGATCAGGACGATGTTTACAAGTAGTGCATTTCATTTAGATTTTCCAAAGTGAGAACGAATTAATTGACTGATCTCGAAATCATAATTCCCGCTCAGTCCGATTTCACGCTTGAAGTCGATGTTCGCCAATTCATTGATGATCGACTCGGCAAACTTTTCAAAATCTTCCTGACGATCAAAATACACTTCAGGGCCGAAAGTGCCGGGGTCCCAGT
>Ga0228699_1000686_pt1 | contig 22572 bp, 12 predicted proteins | sample McNCre217_Aug_MG_FD_178016 | JGI IMG/M metagenome (GOLD analysis project Ga0228699, IMG submission 178016) | Freshwater microbial communities from McNutts Creek, Athens, Georgia, United States - 2-17_Aug_MG | ecosystem: Environmental > Aquatic > Freshwater > Creek | place: USA: Georgia... | reverse complement strand
CTCATCGGTGGCAGGCAGGAACACCACGAACTCTTCACCGCCCACCCGGCCCAGCACGTCAGAGCGGCGCAAGCGCTGGGTCAGCACGGCGGCCACGCGCTGCAGCACCACATCGCCGGCGTCGTGTCCATGCTGGTCATTGACCCGCTTGAAATGGTCCAGGTCGACGAACAGCACCGCACAAGGCTCGCCCCTGCGGCGCGCCAGCAGCAAGAGCTGCTCGCATTGCCGCGCCAGCCCCCGGCTGTTGAGCACACCGGTCAAGGGATCGCGGTCGGAGAGCTCGCGCAACTGCGCCTGGCTGGCCACCATGGCCCGGTGGAACAGCACCGAGCGGCTGGTGAACACATGGAAGATCACGCTCATCGACACCAGGCTGGTGATGAAGGTGCCCATGCCCCGCTCAGAGACCGGATGGGCCAGGTGCGGGTTGCACCACAGCACGGCGGCCACAGACGCCACCGCGATGTAGGCGCCGGCCCGGCGCCCCAACAGGATGTAGACCCCCACCACCAGCGAGAGGAACCAGACCAGGCGGTTCTCGTCGTCGGGCACGAACACAAAGCCCGACACGTGCACCGCCCAAGAGGCGACCGCAAACACCCACACCACTGGGTGAAACCACCGCCGGCGTCCCCGCAAGAGCCAGATGAGGCACGCGCACAGGACGAAATACAGCCGGATGGTCAGCCCGTGCCAGCCGACGCGGTTGACGCCGGCCGCATCGCCCAAGATGAACAAGGCCAGCAGCGGCAGGGTGACCCACAGCATCAGCAAGGCAAAGGTGTACTTGAAGGCCATGTACTCCTCGCCTTCGCCAAAGCTGGCCTGGCCCAACAAGAGCCTGCGCCAGCCTACGTCCTGCAGTGTCCGTGCCCCCATCCGCCACCTCCATCAAGCGGGTCGCCAGGGGTTGGGTTGCCCCTGGCTGCGTGTCGTGCTGCGTCGCTCGGCCCTGGCTTCGCGCTCGCTTTCATCGCGCATGCGGATCAGCGTGCGCTCCACGAAGTCGATGTGCGCCTCGGCCGCCGCCTGGGCCGCTTGGGCATCGCGCGCCGAGATCGCCCGCCAGATGGCCAGGTGCTGCTCCAGCAACTCGCTCGACACCGTGCCCTGCGCGAACAGGTTGGCGATGTTGTCGTGCACATGGGTGCGCATCATGCTGAACAGGCTGGCCAGCACGTGCGTGAACATGGCGTTGTGCGCCGCATCGGCGATCGCCTGGTGAAAGGCCGTGTCGGCCTTGGAGACGGCGTTGAGGTCGTGCGCGGCGTGCGCGCTTTGCAGGCGCTCGACCACCTCGCCCAGGCGGCGCAGGTCGGCCTCGGTGGCGCGCTCGGCGGCCATGCGGGCGGTGTTGCCCTCCAGCAGGCGGCGGAACTCCAGCACATCGCGGCGCAACTCGGGGTGGCTGGCCACCATGCTCTGCCACGGGCTGGCAAAGCTGGCCTCGAGCTGGTTGGACACATAGGTGCCACCGCCTTGGCGACTCACCAACAGGCCACGGGCGGCCAGCTTCTGGATGGCCTCGCGCAGCGACGGCCGCGACACACCGAACTGCTCGGCCAGCGCGCGCTCGGGCGGCAAGGCATCGCCCGCCTTGAAGCTGCCCTCCAAGATCATCGCTTCGATCTGCCGCACGATGGCATCGGACAACCGGGGCACGTTGACGCGGGCAAGGGGTGCGGGGGCATCGCTCATGGCGGGACTTTCAGACGGGGGCGAAACAAACCAGGCAAAGCCGCAGTGCGGCACTCGGGCAATCCGCGCACCGTGCAGTTTTGCACGGTCGCCTGGCGCCACAGCCGACGATAGCCAGCGTCGATTTTGGTCTGACCAATGGGCTCGCGCGGGGCGGCAGCGGGCCCATTGTCCCCCATCTCACCCTGATTGGTCAGACCTTTTAACTTTTTTCCTATCGCCGCTAGTCCTCAAGGGATAACCCTGGCGACCCCGCGTTGACGCCAGCCACAGCCCGGTCATAAAGTCGCGCCCTGCCTCGATGTCAATTGGTTTGACCAATTATCCAAATGACAGACAGCGGTCACCCACCGTGCCGAGGCCAGGACGATGACCATGACGCCGCAACACCAAGCCTTCCTCGCAGACCTGTCCGCGCACCTGCCCGCCGAGCGGCTGCTGACCGACCCGCTGCGCACGCTGGCTTACGGCACCGACGCGAGCTTCTACCGCCTGGTGCCCCAGATCGTGGTGCTGGCGCGCAGCGAAGCCGAAGTGGCCACCTTGCTGGCCCTGGCCCACCGCCACCACGTGGCGCTGACCCTGCGCGCGGCCGGCACCAGCCTGTCGGGCCAAGCGGTGAGCGACTCGGTGCTGGTGCTCATCAACGAAGGCTGGACACGGCAAGAGGTGCTGGACGGCGGCGCGCGCATCCGCCTGCAGCCCGGGGTGATCGGCCAGCACGCCAACGACACGCTGCGCCCACTGGGCCGCAAGATCGGCCCCGACCCGGCCTCGATCGCCACGGCCCGCATCGGTGGCATGGCGGCCAACAACAGCTCGGGCATGTGCTGCGGCACGGCCCAAAACAGCTACCACACGCTGTCTGACCTGCGCGTGATGCTGGCCGACGGCACGGTGCTCGACACCAGCGATGCCGCCAGCGTGCAGGCCTTCCGCCACAGCCATGGCGCGCTGCTGGCCGGGCTGATGGGCTTGTCGCAGCAGGTGCACGCCAACCCTGAGTTGCACCGCAAGATCCGCCACAAGTACCGCCTGAAGAACACCACCGGCTATGGCCTCAACGCGCTGATCGACTTCGACGATCCGCTGGACATGCTGGTGCACCTGATGATCGGCTCGGAAGGCACGCTGGGCTTCATCGCCAGCATCACCTACGACACGGTGCCCGACCACGCCCACAAGGCCGCCGCGCTGACGCTGTTCGATTCGCTGGACACCTGCTGCCGCGCCGTGACCGCACTCAAGGAGCAGGGCCACGCCGCTGCGGTCGAGCTGGTGGACCGCCGCTCCATCCTGGCCGTGCAGGGCAAGCCCGGCATGCCCAGCTTCATGTACGGCGAGCTGCCCGCCGATGCGGCCGCCCTGCTCATCGAGGTGCAGGCCAGCGAGGCAGGCGAGCTGCAGGGCAGCGCCTTGCGGGTGGACGCCCTCATCCAATCCTTCCGCCCCGTGGCCCACAGCGGCTTCTCGACCAACCCACAGGTGTGCGACACCTACTGGGCGCTGCGCAAAGGCCTCTTCCCTGCGGTGGGCGCCGTGCGCCCCGTGGGCAGCACCTGCGTGATCGAAGACGTGGCCTTCCCCGTCGAGCGCCTGGCCGAAGGCGTGCGCGGCCTCACCCAGCTGTTCGATCGCTTCCACTACGACGAGGCCCTGGTGTTTGGCCACGCGCTGGATGGCAACCTGCACTTCGTCTTCACCCCGGCGTTTGACACCGACGCCGAAGTGCGCCGCTACAGCGACTTCATGGACGCGGTGTGCCAGCTGGTGGCGGTGGACTTCGGTGGCTCGCTCAAGGCCGAGCACGGCACCGGCCGCAACGTGGCGCCGTATGTCGCCCTGGAGTGGGGCGACGATGGGTATGCGCTGATGCGCGACATCAAGGCCCTGTTCGACCCGGCAGGCTTGCTCAACCCCGATGTGATCATCAGCGCGCGCGCTGACATCCACCTGGCCCACTTGAAGCGCCTGCCGGCGGCCGACCCCATCGTCGACACCTGCATCGAGTGCGGCTTTTGCGAGCCGGCTTGCCCATCCAACGGCCTGTCGCTCACGCCGCGCCAGCGCATCGTGCTGTGGCGGCGCATCCAGCAGTTGCGCCGCGATGGCAGCGACCCCACGCTGCTCGCCGAACTCGAAGGCCAGTACCAATGGGCCGGCGTGGACACCTGTGCCGCCACCGGCATGTGCGCCACGCGCTGCCCCGTGGGCATCAACACCGGCCAGCTGATGAAGCAGCTGCAAGGCCCCAGTGCCCATGGCGACATGGCCCAGCGCATCGAACGCCACATGGGTGCCGTCATGGGCACCGCCCGCGCCGGCCTGGGTGCCCTGCACCTGGCCCGCCGCATGATCGGTTCACGCTCGACCCACCGGCTCAACGAATTGGCTCACAAGGTCATCCCCGTTGTGCCGGTGGCGCCGGCTGCCACCCCAGGCCCGGCCGCACCGCTGCCGCCGGCCCCACCCGCGCACCCCATCACCGCCAATGCCGTGGTGTACTTCAGCGCCTGCGTCAGCCGCTGCTTCGCCGAAAGCCCGCAAGGCGGCGACAACGTGGCCCAACGCACCTTCAGCCTGATGGCCAAAGCCGGCCTGACGCCGGTGTACCCGCCCCAAGCCCAGCAGCTGTGCTGCGGCCAGCCGTTTGATTCGGTCAACGCGCACGACGCCGCCAGCGCAGCCCTGCAGCGCACCAACGCGGCACTGCTGCAGGCCAGCCGCGAAGGCGAGCTGCCCGTCTACCTCGACAACGCGCCGTGCTCGCTGCGCCTGATCGAGGCCCAGCGCCAGGGCCAGCTCGATGCGCGCCTCAAGCTGTACGACGCCACGCGCTTCTTGGCCGAGCGGGTGCTGCCGCGCCTGCAGGTGGTCAAGCAGGTGCCCAAGCTGGCGGTGCACGTGCCCTGTGCCACCACCAAGGCCGGCCAGCGCGCCGACCTGCTCAAGCTGGCCCGCGCCTGCGCCATCGACGTGACCGTGCCCGACATCGCCTGCTGCGGCTTTGCCGGCAGCAAGGGCTTCACCCTGCCTGCGCTCAATGCCAACGGCCTGCGCCACCTGAAAGACGCGGTGTGCCCCGATGGCGGCACCGGCTGCGACAGCGGCGTCTCCACCAGCCGCACCTGCCAGATCGGTTTGAGCACACACAGCGGGCTGCACTACGCCAGCATCGAAGCGCTGCTCGATGACTGCACCGTGGCCCAGGCCACCCGCCCCACACCCAACGCCGCATCCATCCCCGCCGCCGGCTCGTCCGATCCGGCTTCCATCACCCAACATGAGGCCGCCTGAGGCCCGATCCGGAGACAAGCACCGTGAACCCCTGGATTCAGAACTACACGCCCTTGGGCAGCCTGGGGCTGTCGGCCCTCGCGGCCGTCTTGCCCGTGGTCTTCTTCTTCCTGGCGCTGGCCGTCTGGCGCATGAAGGGCCACGTGGCCGGCACGCTCACCGTGGCCATCGCCCTGGCCGTGGCCATCTTCGCCTACGGCATGCCGGCCGACATGGCCTTGGCCGCGGCCGGCTACGGCTTCATGTACGGCCTGTGGCCCATCGCCTGGATCATCGTGACGGCGGTGTTCCTCTACAAGATCACGGTCAAGACCGGGCAGTTCGATGTGATCCGCGCCTCGGTGCTGTCCATCACCGATGACCAGCGCCTGCAGATGCTGCTGGTGGGCTTCTCGTTCGGCGCCTTCCTCGAAGGTGCGGCCGGCTTCGGCGCCCCGGTGGCCATCACCGCCGCGCTGCTGGTGGGCCTGGGCTTCAACCCGCTGTACGCGGCCGGCCTGTGCCTGATCGCCAACACGGCCCCGGTGGCCTTTGGCGCCATGGGCATCCCCATCCTGGTGGCCGGCAAGGTCACAGGCATCGACCCCATGGCCATTGGCCAGATGACCGGTCGCCAGCTGCCGCTGCTGTCGCTGCTGGTGCCGTTCTGGCTGGTGTTCATGATGAACGGCCTCAAAGGCATCCGCGACACCTGGCCCGCCATCCTCGTGGCCGGTGGCAGCTTCGCCGTCACCCAGTACTTCACGGCCAACTACGTGGGCCCGGAGCTGCCGGACATCACCTCGGCCCTGGTCAGCCTGGTCTGCCTGACCCTCTTCCTCAAGAACTGGAAGCCGAAGGAAAGCTTCCGCTTCGCCACGGCGGCCGACGCCGTGGGCGCCTCGGCCGTGGTGGGGGCCACCCTCACGGGCGTGCCCACCGAGCGCAAGCTGGGCTACAGCGCGCCCCAAGTGTTCAAGGCCTGGTCGCCGTTCATCATCCTCACGGTGGTGGTCACCATCTGGTCGATCAAGCCCTTCAAGGCCTTGTTCGACAAGGCCGGCCCGCTGGCGCACTGGGTGTTCAAGTTCGAGGTGCCCCACCTGCACAACCTGGTGATCAAGTCGGCACCCATCGTGGCCACGGCCAAGCCCTACGAGGCCATCTACAAGCTGGACCTGGTGTCGGCCACCGGCACGGCCATCCTGATCTCGGCCCTGCTGACCGCCTTGGTGCTGCGCTTCAAGCCTGCCGATTGCCTGAGCACCTTTGTCGAAACGGTCAACGAGCTCAAGCGCCCCATCCTGTCGATCGGCATGGTGCTGGCCTTTGCCTTCGTGGCCAACTACTCGGGGCTCTCCAGCACGCTGGCCCTGGTGCTGGCCGGCACGGGCGCCGCCTTCCCCTTCTTCTCGCCCTTCCTGGGCTGGCTGGGCGTGTTCCTCACGGGCTCTGACACCTCGTCGAACGCGCTGTTTTGCTCGCTGCAAGCCACCACCGCACACCAGGTGGGCGTGTCCGACACCCTGCTCGTGGCGGCCAACACCACCGGTGGCGTGACCGGCAAGATGATCTCGCCGCAATCGATCGCCGTGGCCTGCGCCGCCGTGGGCCTGGTGGGCAAGGAGTCGGACCTGTTCCGCTTCACGCTCAAGCACAGCCTGCTGTTCGCCACCGTGGTGGGCATCATCACCTGCATCCAGGCCTACTGGCTGACGGGGATGATCCCTTGAACCCTTGAACCCTTGATCCCTTGATCTCCATGTGATCTCCGCGTTTCCATAACGACAACGAAAACAGGTCTCCACTGGGCCCCGCAGCGCACGTTGCGGGGCCATTTTTTTGGGCGCCACGCCTGGCCCGCGCGCGACCCCGGTTGGCGCGATGCGTCAGCAGCTTGCGCCTGCGGCCCAAGGGGATTGCCCTCTGGGGCATGGGACGGAATTGCGGCACAGTCTCACGGGGTCTGGTGCAGCCGGCGCAGGCCCTCAGGCAGTGCCCCTTCCATCCCCCCATGCACGCCCCGCCGCCGGCCCACCTTGGAGCCCCCATGTCCGCCTCGCCCCGCAACCTGACCCTGGCCGCAGCCCTGGCTGCCATGGCCGCACTGGGGTCCCTGCCCGGCTTGTCCTTTGCTGCCGCCACGCCGAATGCCGATGGCGAGGTGATCCCCACCGACGAAGCCGCGGCCATCCAGGCCGTGACCGACGCCATCGCCACCTCGGTGAAGGCCGGCTTTGACAAGAACGGCAACGCCTTCCGCGATGCGCACCGCAAGGCCCACGGCTGCGTGCAGGCCCGCTTCACGGTGCTCAACCAACTGCCAGCCACGGCCGCGCAGGGTCTGTTTGCCACCCCGAAGGCTTATGACGCGGTGATCCGCTTTTCGAACGGCTCGGGCGCTGCCGCCGACGACCACCAGGCCGATGGCCGTGGCATGGCGATCAAGGTGCTGGGCGTGCCCGGCGCCAAGCTGCTCGACGACGAGGCCAGCGCCAGCACGCAAGACTTCGTGATGATCAACCACCCCGTCTTCTTCGTGCGCAACGCGGCCGACTACGTGAGCTTCCAGAAATCGCTGGGTGGTGGTGGCCTGCCGGCGGCGGGCTGGCTGGCGGCCCACCTCTTCCACGAAGTGCCCATCATCTTCGCGACCGCGAACAAGAAGCTGCTCAACCCGCTGAACTCGCGCTACTGGAGCATGGTGCCGTACAAGCTGGGCACGACGCAGATGAAGTACTCGGCCCAGCCTTGCGCGGGCGGCACCTTCATCGAAACCTCGGACACGGCCGATCGCCTGCGCGACAACCTGGTGGCGCAGCTGGCGGCCGGATCGGCTTGCTTCGACTTCAAGGTGCAGCCGCGCACCAAAGCCACCCAGCCCATCGAAGACCCCACCATCGAGTGGAAGGAATCGGCAGCGCCCTTCGTCACCGTGGCCCGCATCGAGGTGCCCAAGCAGACGCCGGAGTCGGCCGAGGCCTGCGAGGTGCGCTCGTTCACGCCCTGGCACAGCATCGAGGCGCACCGGCCGCTGGGCGGGATCTCGCGCGTGCGCAAGGCCGTCTACCAAAAGATCTCGACGCTGCGCCACGAGCTCAACGGCCAGCCCCGCGTGGAGCCCTGATCCCCGCGGTTCAGCGAGGATTCAGCGCAGGCTCAGCGCACCCGCCAGCGTTCAGAACACCCCGAGCGCGAGCCCGGCAGCCAGGCTCGCGCCCAGCTCGCGGCAGGCGATCAGCTCGCCTTCCACGATCACCTTGGGCGCGAGGATGGCCTCGGGCGTTTGCGCGTGCGTGCAAACGATCAAGGGCTCGGCCACGGGTTGAAGCCGCCAGCCCATGGCGATGCGGGCGATCTGGCGCGCGGCGTTGTGGCCATCGCTGCCGGCGCACACCAAGGTGGCGTAGGGCCGCCCCTGGATGCGATCGAGCACGGCGTAGTAGCTGCGGTCGAAGAAATCCTTCATCTGCCCGCTGATGGCCGCCAGGTTTTCAGGCGTGGCAAACAAGCAGCCATCGGCGGCCAGCAGGTCATCGGGCCCCGCCTCGGCCGCCTGCAGGCAACGCACCTGCACCCCGCCCTCGTCCTGAGCGCCCGCACAGGCGGCCTCGGCCATCTGGCGGGTGCCGCCGGTCATGGAGTGGTAGACGATCAGCAGGGTCTTGGCATCGGGCATGGGCCTCATTGTCCATGCGGCTGACGCAAGCGAGCGAGCTTGCCGACGCCGTCGGCCACACGCTGGCCGGCGTCGAGCGCTGGGGCGGGCTGACCAGACTTGGCCGCCTTGGATGCCTGAGGTGTCTTGGACGCCTTGGACGCCTTGGACGCCCTCAACGGCATCGCCTCGGCGGCTGGCGCCACGTCGGGCAGTTGCTCGATGTAGCACAGCAGGGCCTCGCGGGCGCCTTCAATCGGCGGGTCTTGCGCCAGCGAGAACGAAGGCACCGGGCTTGCCTTGCCTGCTTTCGCCCCCTTGAGCGCAGCGGCCTTGAGCCCCGGCTGGGGGGCGGCCGCCAACACCGAGCCCACGCCCAGGTTGCGCGGCGCGTCGGTGCGCGGCGTGCTGCGCTGTCGCAGCACCGGCCCGATCGATGCGGCCTGCAAAGGCCCCGCGCTGGCCTGCATGCGTTGACCCAAGGGCGGCATGCCCCACTTCTCGCACACATAGCGCAACAGCGAGGTGTGGTCGAACACGGTCGACACCACGCCCTTGTCCACCCACGGCGAGATCAGCAAGGCCGGCACGCGCAGGCCCAGTTGGTTGAACTGGCATCCCAACTCGCCCACATGGCCATCGGGGGCCACGGTGGCCGGCGGCTGCACGTGGTCATAAAAGCCACCATGCTCGTCGTACACCACCACGAACAGGGTCGATTGCCACAGCGCCTCGTTGTCGCGCAGCGCGTTGTAGATGCGCGCGATCAAGGCCTCGCCTTGGCGCACATCGGCCGGCGGGTGCTGGTCGTTCTCGTCTTTGCCAAAGTAAGCGGGTTCGATGAAGCTGTACTGAGGGAAGTCTTCGGCACGGCCCTTCGCGGCCTCGAAGAAGGCATCCATGTTGTCGTAGCCACGGAAGGTGAGGTAGCGCGTCAGTAGCCGCGTCATCACAATGCTTTGCGGGATGCCATCGTGGAAGATCTTCCAGTTGACCCCGGCGTCTGCCAGGCGGTCGTAAATCGTCTCCTGGTAGTAGATGCGCATGTTCTGCGGCTCTTGCTTCGAGGGCATCACCACATGACCCAGGCTGGTGGCGCTGTGCACGAAGAAGCGGTTGGGCCACGTGGGCCCGGGCAGCGACGAGAACCAGTGGTCACACACCGTGAACTCACGCGCCAGCCTGTGCATCACCGGCAAGGCATCCTGCTCGGGGCGCTCGCCGAAGTCGTAGTAGGCCATCACCTCTTGCAGCTCGGTGGGGATGGCCTGCGGGTAGTGCTGCTCGAAGTTCTTCACGAAGCCCGACAGCTGCGCCTTGGCCGTGCCCAGCTGCTGCTGGACATCCGGGTACTCGTGGTGCGGGTCCTGCTGGTTGAGCTTGTAAGCGGCACCTGGCTTTTGCGTGTAGACGCGGCCCTTGCTGTCGGCGTTGGTGCCCGGCTTCTTCAGGTTGATGCCTTCGGCCTGCGGGTAGATGCGGCGGATGCCGCCCAGCATGTGGTCGAACGAGCGGTTCTCCATCATCAGCACCACCACGTGCTGGATCGGGTCGCTCGGGTCCACCGGCTTGGCCCGCTTCGGGCCGCCCCACAACGCCGCCAGGTGCGCGTCCTCGCGCGGCTCGGTGGCATCGCCCCGCTTGCGGGCATAGCCCCGGCCATACTTGTGGGCACTCTTCAACGCCGCACGCTTGGCCGCGGCCTTGTCCTCCGGCGCGAACCAGGTGACATGCTGGCGCAGCTTGGGGTCGTAGAAACCGATGTAGCCACCGGGCACGGCCCCGAACGAGCCCAAGGTGCGCCCCTGGCGGTCGTGCTGCGACAGGAAGTCGTTGCGCCCCTGGTCCTGCTCTTGGGGCGTGAAGTACAGCGGCAGCACGAAGTTGGCCACCTGCACGCCGTCGATCTCGTACCACTGCGATTGCACGGCGTCGCACATCTCGAACCAGTGGAAGACCTCGCGGGTCGGCTCGGTCGGGTGCGGCCCCTGCACCAGCAGGTTGCCTTGCGGGTCGCCCAGCAGCTCCAAGGCCTCGTGCGAGAGCGTCACGGACCACGGCTCTCCCAACGACTTCGACAGCTGCGTGAACACGAAGCCGTAAGGGATGCCTCGCGCATTCTTGTCGTGGTAGCCCAGGGCCCCTTCGACGTCGGTGGCGTCGGCCAGGTAGATGACCGCATCGCCGCGCAGTTCGCTGAGCGCCTCCACGTCGACCTGCCCGCGGCCGTTTCGCCCCTCTAAGCGCAAGGTGGCGCCGAAACTCCAATATGGCGAGAAATCCTCGGCGATCTGACGATTGATGGCGCGGATGACGCGCAGCAGCTCGTCATCGCGCACGCTCTGGGATCGGTTGACGACCGAGATGATCATGGGGCCTCCTGGGATCGGTGTGTGTGATCCACCAGTGTGCGCGCCTGCGGCACCCGGCTTGTGCCACCACGGCCTGCGGCTCCCTAAGTCTGGGGAGGCGGCGTGGCGTTCGTCAGACGCAGCCCACATTCGCGGCCACCGAAAGTGAAGCATGGCCGGTGTGACGGATGCACGCCTGAGGCGGATTGCCGCCAATCCTGCGCACTAAGTCGCACGAATCGGTCCCGCGGCAGGCGCTAAGGATTTGAAGTTGCCGCGCCAAGGGCCGATGCTACAGAGAGCCCCCCGAGGGGAGCTTCACACCTGCACCGGACCCTCCCGACATGCAACACGCCACCGACAAAGCAAGGCTGATCCTGGAGATGCTCCTGTTTGCCGCGCTCGCCCAGGCCGTGTGGATGGTGACCAGCGCGACCCTCTGGCCCAGCCTGCCCATGCATGCCCATTGGGCGGCCAATACACTGTTCGTGGGCAGCATGCTGTTGATCGCAGGGCGCTGGCGCTGGCGCCAGCTTGCACAACGCTACAGCCAGAAGACCCACGGCGACCGTGACCGCTGGACGGGCAACATGACCCTCAGCCTGGGTGTGTTCCTGTTCAGCCTGACGCTGACCATGCTCGTCGCCTACCAAGCCCAGCGAGAAAACAGCGCCCGCATTGCCGAGAAGTTCGAGCGCCTCAGCGCCCGCGTGGAAGCCGACGTCAAGCGGCGCATGGCCTTGCCCCTGTTCGGCCTCAAGGGCGCCGTGGGCGTGCACACGGCCTCCGAGAACCTGACCGCCGCCGAGTTCCGCAGCTACGTCAACAGCATCGACATGGCACGGCAGTTCCCAGGCGTCAGTGGCTTTGGCTACATCGTGCCCGTGATGCGCCAAGACCTGGCGACCTTCGAGGCCCGCCAGCGCAAGGACGTGTCACCCGAGTACACGGTGAAGACAGCGGGCAATGGCTCGCAGATGTACGTGATCAAGACCATCGAGCCCATCGAGAGCAACCGCCCTGCGTTGGGCTTTGACGAGGGATCAGAGAGCGTGCGGCTGGAGGGCATCCGCCGGGCCATCGCCTCCGGCACCCCCTCGTTGACGGGCAAGATCTCGCTGCTGCAAGACGTCCAGCATCGCCCGGGCTTGCTCTACATGATCCCGGTGTTCAAGTCGGAAACATCGTCCAAGGGAGAAGTGCGCAAGGTCTTCGAGGGCCTGTACTACGCGCCACTCGTGCTCGACGAGATCATGCAGGGGTTGGCAGAAGAAGGCGATGGGCAAATCGATCTGATCATCACCGACATCACCCCGTCTCAGGCCAAGCCAGTCAAGATTTACGAGATCCACCGCAACACCGATTCGCTGTTGATCAACCGGCGCATGGTCAACATGGAAATCGCCGGCCGCCAATGGCAGCTGGATCTGCACCCAAATGCCCTGTTCATCAAAGGCTTGAACCAGGAGCTGCCGGTCTGGCTGGGGCTGGGCGGAACCATCCTCAGCCTGGCCTTGGCGCTGGCCACGTGGTTGCTGGTCAGCGGTCGCGAGCGCGTCGAACGCCTGGCCGCCAAGATGACCGAGGAGCTCGACACGCTGGCACAGGTGGTCAAGCTCACCTCGAATGCCGTGATCTTGTCGGACACCGATCACCGGGTCACCTGGGTCAACGAGGGCTTCACCCGCTTGTATGGCTACACCTTCGAAGAGGCCAAAGGCCATCGCCTGCGCGAACTCGTGTTCTCGCCCAACAGCCCGGAAGAGAACAACCAGTACCTCTACAGCTGCATCGAGAAGGGCATCCCCTGCCACACCGAGGTGCTCAACCGAGGCAAAGACGGTCGCGAGTTCTGGGTTGAAACCGAGGTGCAGCCCCAGCGCGATGAGACGGGCGAGGTCATCGGCTACATCAAGATCAACCAGAACGTCTCTGAGTTGAAGGAAGCCAAGCGCCTGCTCGAAGACGCGCTGCGCGAAACGAATGCGCTGCTCAAGACCTTGCACGGTCATGCCATCGTCTCGGTGGCCGATCGGCGCGGCATCATCATGGACGCCAACGATGCGTTCTGTGCGATCAGCGGCTATGCGCGGGCCGAACTGATCGGCAAGACCCACGCCATCATCAATTCTGGCCAGCACAGCCGGGCCTTCTGGACCGACATGTGGCGCACCATCTCCAGCGGCCAAAGCTGGAAGAGCGAGGTCTGCAACAAGGCCAAGAGCGGTGCGCTGTACTGGGTCGACAGCATCGTCACCCCCATCCTGAACGCCGAGGGCAAGATCGAAAAGTACGTGTCGATCCGCTACGACGTGACGCCGCGCAAACTCTCAGAAGACCAACTGCGATCGAACCAAGCCTTCTTGGACCGCGTGAGCCGCACAGCCCGCGTGGGCGGCTGGCAGCTGGACCTCGACACCCAACAAATCGAGTGGACAGGCCTGAGCTACTGCATCCCGGGTGTCGATCCCAGCGTGGAGATCGACATGGACGCCGCGATGCACATGCTGCGACCCAAGGGCCGCCACCAGTTGCAAAAGGCCATGCAGCTGGCCGTGGAGAACCACGCGCCATGGGACATCGAGGTCGAGGCCGCCACACCATCGGGCAAGCGCATCTGGCTGCGGGCGGTCGGCGAGGCCGAGATCAGGTCGGGCCGTGCCACGCGCTTGGTGGGCGCATTCCAAGACATCACCGAGCGTCGTGAAGCCCAGTTGCTGCTCAGTGAAACGACCAACCTGCTGCGCAATGTGCTGGACTCGGCCTCAGGGGTCGCCGTCGTGGCGGTGGATCCGCAGGGCGTGATCAATGTGTTCAACGCCGGCGCCGAGCAACTGCTGGGCTACCAGGCCTTTGAGGTGGTGGGCAGCCGCACGCCGCTGCTGTTCCTCGACATGCCGATCGATGTGATCGACGACCCGGTCGAGGGCACACGCAACCGCATCATCGACCGCATCCTGCCCGACACCAGCCTGCTGGGCCAGACCACCGAGTGCACCTACCTGCGCCGCGACAAGAGCCGTGTGCCCGTCTCGCAGGTGATCACCGAGATCCGGTCGGACGAGGGCGAACTCACCGGCTACCTGTTGCTGGCCCAGGACGTGACCGAGCGCTTGCAATACGAAGCCTCGCTGCAGGCGGCCAAGTCGGTGGCAGAAAACGCCAGCGCGGCCAAGGGCCAGTTCCTGGCCAACATGAGCCACGAGATCCGCACCCCGATGAACGCGGTGCTGGGCCTGCTGCGCTTGCTGGCCAAGACCCCACTGACGCCTTCACAGAAGGGGTACGTCAGCAAAACTGAAAGCGCCGCACGCTCCCTGCTGGGCTTGCTCAACGATGTGCTCGACTACTCGAAGATCGAGGCCGGCAAGATGGTGCTCGACGTCAACCCCTTCCGGGTATCGCGCGTCATCCATGACATCTCGGTCATCCTCGAATCGGGCGTGGCTGAGAAGCCGGTGAGTCTGGACATCCACATCGACCCCGAGGTGCCCGACATGCTGGTGGGCGACGACATCAGGCTGCAGCAGGTCCTGATGAACCTGGGCAGCAACGCGGTGAAGTTCACGCCCAAGGGCAAAGTGGCCTTGCATGTGAACTTGCAGCATCGGGAGCCCGAGCTGGAGCAAGTCGTCGTGCGCTTCTCGGTGGAAGACTCGGGCATCGGCATCGCCCCTGAGGCCCAGCAAAAGATCTTCGAGGGCTTCAGCCAGGCCGAAGACTCCACCACACGCCGCTTTGGCGGCACCGGCCTGGGCCTGGCCATCAGCAAGAAGCTGGTGGATATGCTGGGCGGCCAGCTCAGCCTGCGCAGCTCGCTCGGCGCGGGCAGCCGGTTCTGGTTCGACCTCACCCTGGGTGTGGCCGACCAGAGCGCCACCGAGGATCCCCGTTACGCGGGCAGCGCGGGTGGCCGCACCGATGCCAGCCAGGGGCCACGGCTGCGCGACATGCGCATCCTGCTGGTAGAAGACAACGCCACCAACCGCCAGGTGGCGGGCGAGTTGCTGCGCGACGAAGGCGCAGTGGTGCACGAGGCCCACAACGGCCTCGAAGGCCTGCAGAAGGTCACCAGTGACCCCAAGGCCTACGACGCCGTGCTCATGGACATCCAGATGCCCATCATGGATGGCTTGACAGCCGCCCGTCGCCTGCGCAGCCTGCTGGGCGACCAGTGTCCGCCCATCATCGCGATGACGGCCAACGTGAGCAGCGCCGACCGCCAGGAGTCCAAGTCGGCAGGCATGGTCAACCACATCGGCAAGCCTTTCGACCTCGATGAGCTGGTGTTTGCCCTGCGTGGCGACGCCGCACCCGGCGAGGCCGTACAAGCGGCCCCTGCCAAGGCGGCGGTCGCCAGCCCAAGCCGCCCGGTAGACGACGACATCATTGCGTTGATCGATGTGCCCAGGGCCCTGTCGCGCTTCGGGGGGCGACAATCGGTGTACGTGCAGATGCTGGAGTCCTTCCTGCAGGAAACCGCCGACACCGAAGCACAAGCCAACCAGTGGTGGCAAGACCAGAACATCACCGATCTCGCCCGCTGGCTGCACAGCATGAAGGGGCTGACGGCCACCATCGGCCACAGCATGCTGTCGCAGACCATGGCGCTGGCCGAGCGCAGCGCCAAGTACCCCCCCACCGAGTCGCTCGACACCTCAGAGCCGCCGCCGTGGCTGCGCCTGGTCCACCAGGCCTTGCAGCAGGCACGCCCGATGATCCGCCGGCTGATCCAGAACCTGAAAGTGGAAGAGGCTGCAACACCCGGCGCTGCCGTTGCAGCGACACCGCTCGACCGAGACCAGTTCCAGCAAGACGGCCAGGCCCTGCTCAAGTTGCTCGAGCGATCGGACATGCAGGCCATGGAAGCCTTCGCACAGATGCAACGCACCTACGCCCCCTGGTTGGCCGACAAGCTGACTCCATTGAATGACGCCATCGGCAGGCTCGATTTCGCCGCCGCCCTCAGCCTGTGTCAGCAGCTGCTGGCCTTCGAAACCACGGAATGACGCCATGGCCGACGCTGCCCCACCCAATGACCTGATGGACATCAGGGACGAGACTGCCAAACCGCGGATGCTCATCGTCGACGATCAGCCCGTGAACATCCAGGCACTCTATGCGGTGTTCGGCACGAGCTTCCAGGTGTTCATGGCGATCAATGGCGAACAGGCGATCAAGGTGGCCTTGCAAGAGCGCCCCGACATCATCTTGCTGGACGTGATCTTGCCCGACATCAACGGGCACGACGTGTGCCTCAAGCTCAAGAAGATGCCCGAGACCGCAGACATCCCCATCCTCTTCGTGACCGCGCAGTCAGACCCCGATGAAGAGACCCGTGCGCTGGAGGTGGGCGGCATGGACTTCATCCAGAAGCCGATCAACCCGGCCGTGGTGCGCGCCAGGGTCAACACCCAGATGACGCTCAAGCGCCAGACCGACCTGCTCAAGCGCATGGCCTTCATCGATGGCCTGACCCGCATCTACAACCGGCGCTACATGGACGACCGGCTCGCGTCGGAGTGGGGCCGCTCGCTGCGCCAGGGTGACACCCTGTGCGTGGTGATGATCGACGTCGACCATTTCAAGCTCTATAACGACTTCTACGGCCACCAGCAGGGCGACGAGTGCTTGCGCAGCGTGGCCAGCGCCCTCAAGCACGCCCTGTGGCGACCGTGCGATGTGTTGACGCGCTACGGCGGCGAAGAATTCGCCTGCATCCTGCCCGACACCAGCCTGCAAGGCGCCATGCAGGTGGCGCAACGACTGGCCGATGCGGTGGAAGGCCAACGCATCCCGCACGAGAAGTCGTCGGCCCGCACGCATGTGTCGGTGAGCATCGGGGTGGCCGTCAAGCCCGCAGGCTTCGAAGGCAGCCTGGGCGACTTGCTTGCGGCAGCCGATGCCAACTTGTACGAGGCCAAGCGCAAGGGCCGCGCCCAGGTGTGTGGCAGCGAGCTGCCCAGGCAGGTGCAGCCCTTGCCCGTGAGCAAGCCCGACACGGTGGCCACCACCATGCAAGCACCGCCCACCGTGGTTGACGTGGGCCACTGAGGCCCAGGCTGGCGCCGCGCCTGCGGCGTTGGGTGTCAGCGCCACAAACAGGCCTGCATGGTGCTCAGGCAGGGGTGCGCACCGGCGGGGGCGGGTCTATAGTGCCCGCATCGCTGCCCTGCCCCATGCCATGAGCCGCCCGGCCAACGTCTACTTCTTTGCCACCTGCCTGGTGGACCTGTTTTTGCCCGATGCTGGCCTCGATGCCGTCAGCCTGATCGAGGCCGAGGGCGTGGCCGTGCACGTGCCCACCGGGCAAAGCTGCTGCGGCCAGCCGGCCTACTCCAGCGGCCAGCGCGCCGAGGCCATGGCCGTGGCCAGCGCACAGCTCAGGCTGTTCCCGAACGACTGGCCCATCGTGGTGCCCTCAGGCTCATGCGCCGGGATGATGCGCCACCACTGGCCGGCACTGCTGGCGGGCACGCCGCACGGGGCCCAGGCCCGCGCCGTGGCTGAGCGCGTGGTAGAGCTCAGCGACTTCTTGCTGCGCGTGCTGGACCTGACCCACAGCCCCCGATGGCCCCAGCCCGCAGCGGATGCGCCGCGCCCCCTGCGCGTGGCGGTGCACACCTCGTGCGGGGCGCGGCGCGAGATGGACACCCACCAGCACAGCTGGGCCCTGGTCGACGCCCTGCCTGGCGTGCAGCGCGTGGTGCACGACCACGAGAGCGAATGCTGCGGCTTTGGCGGCACCTTCTCGATCCGCCACCCGGACATCTCGGGCGCCATGGTGGCCGACAAGGCGCAAGCGTTGCTGGACACCGGCGCCGACACCTTCGTGACGGCCGATGGCGGCTGCCTGCTCAACATCCAGGGCAAGCTGTCCAAAGACCAGGGCGGAGCCTGCCCGGGCGCCGCGTGCGGGCTGCAAGGCCAGCACCTGGCCAGCTTTTTGTGTAGCCAACTCAAGGTGGGGGGCCGCCCATGAGCGACGCCCGCAGCCGCATCCTGGGCCGCTTGCGCGGTGCCCTGGCCCACGACGCACCGGGCAGCTGGCCCGCGGCCACGGCGGACGCCGAACCCAAGGCGACGCCCAGCCCACTCGCGGCCGCGCCCCTCACCGAGCGGCTGACCGCGCTGATCACCGCGATGCGCGCCGTGCAAACCGAGGTGCACCTGGCCCGAAGCAGCGACTGGACGCAACGCCTGACGGCCATCGTCGCCAGCCATGGCGTGCGGCGTCTGGCCATCGGCGACGGCCCCGGTTTGCCGACCGCCGCGCAGCAGGCGCTGGCCGCACTGCAAGCTGCGCCACAGGGCCCGCAGGTGCTGCCCTTCAACCGCGACATTGACGCCTGGAAGGCCGAGCTGTTCACCACCGTCGATGCCGGCTTCACCACCGCGCGCTGCGGCATCGCCGACACGGGGGGCCTCATCCTGTGGCCCGATGCCACCGAGCCCCGAACGCTCAGCCTGGTGCCGCCGCTGCACATCGCCTGGCTGGATGGCCGGCGTGTGCATGCCTCGCTCGCCGACGCCATCGGCCGCGACAGCTGGACGGCGCATGGCCTGCCCACCAACGCGCTGCTGATTTCCGGCCCCTCGAAGACGTCCGACATCCAGCAGACGCTGGCCTACGGGGCCCACGGGCCGCGCGCCCTGGCGCTGATCATCGTGGTGCCGGACGACGTCGACCTGGCTGCGCTGGCGGCCCGCACGGGTGCGCTGGTCAACGCCGCAGGAGCCGCCGCATGAAGCCCATGGTGCACAAGCTCGAGTACATGCCTTCGCGGGAGTTCAAGGCCCGTGCGCGAGAGGCCTTGGGGCTGGCCGGCCAGCGGCGCAGCTTCCGCGGCGCGATGGATTTCTTGCAGGGCAAGCGCGCCGCGCAGTTCCCAGACCCCGCTGCGCTCGAGGCCTGGCGCGACCAGGGCGAAGCCATCCGCCAGCGCTGCCTGGGCAAGCTGCCTGAGCTGCTCACGCAGCTCGAGGCCAAGCTGCAAGCCAATGGGGTGCAGGTGCACTGGGCCGAGACCCCGCAAGAGGCCAACGCCATCATCACGGGCTTGGTGCAGGCCGCCGGGGCTGATCTGGTGGTCAAGGGCAAGTCGATGGTGAGCGAAGAAATCGAGCTCAACCACCACCTGGCCGAGCACGGCGTCACGGCCATCGAGTCGGACATGGGCGAGTACATCGTGCAGCTGGCCGGCGAGCGGCCCAGCCACATCGTCATGCCGGCCGTGCACAAGACGCGGGCGCAGATCGCCCGGCTCTTCCACGAGCGCGTGCCCGGCGCCCCACTCACCGAAGACGTCGATGCCCTGATCCGCATCGGGCGCCACGCCATCCGTGGGCTGTACCCGCAGGCCAAGGTGGGCCTGTCGGGCGTGAACTTCGCCGTCGCTGAGACCGGCACGCTGTGCTTGGTCGAGAACGAGGGCAATGGCCGCATGTGCACCACCGTGCCCGATGTGCACATCGCCATCACCGGCATCGAAAAGGTGGTCGAGTTCCTCAGCGATGTGCCGCCACTGTACGGGCTGCTCACGCGGTCGGCCACCGGGCAGCCGGTCACCACCTACTTCAACCTCATCAGCGGCCCGCGCCGGCCCGGCGAACGCGATGGCCCCCGCGCCGTGCACCTTGTGCTGCTCGACAACGGCCGCAGCCAGGCCTTCGCCGATGCGCAGTTGCGCCGCACGCTGCAGTGCATCCGCTGCGGCGCCTGCATGAACCACTGCCCGGTGTATGCGCGGGTGGGCGGCCACGCCTATGGCACCACCTACCCGGGGCCGATCGGCGCCATCGTCTCGCCGCACCTGCTGGGGCTGCAGCACACCCAAGACCTGCCCACGGCCTCCAGCCTGTGCGGGGCCTGTGGCGAGGTGTGTCCGGTGCGCATCCCCATCCCCGAGCTGCTGCTGCGCCTGCGCGAAGAGGCGGTGCGCCCACCGGATGACACCCCGGATCACCCCCTCCGAGGCCAAGGCGCCGCCCACGACCCGCAACTCGCCAGCCTGTGGCGCCTGTGGGCCTGGCTGCACAGCCACCCTTTGCGCTACCGCGCCTACACCTGGCTGGCCACCCGGCTGCGGGCCTGGCTGCCGCGCCAGCAGTTGGGCTGGACGTTGCACCGCATCGCCTTGAAGCCTGCGCGGCGCTCGTTTTTGGAGCGCATGGCCACCATCGAGCGGGAACGATTGCGTACCAAGCCTTGAAGGCCATGCGAGCCTTGATGACCATCAAACGGCAATCGAAACACTTTGTACGCGCATTCCCTTCTGTCGTGCTGCCGACCCTGAAAAATGCCTGCTGAGCCCTAGCCTGAACGCCATGTCGTGCATTTGTCACGGAACGCGCAACTGGAGAGGAGCACACGCATGTCCAAGTACATCAAAGGTTGGTTGATGCCGACGGTTGGCATCTCGTTTTTCATCATGCTCATCCAAGGCGGGTGGTGGATGTGGGCGCCGTTCGTGGCCGCCGTCGTCTTCTTCGTCGCGGCCGACATGCTGTTCCCGCGCGATGAATCGGGCCCGCCCAAGGTGCAAATCGCCGCGCTGCTCAACCTGCCGCTGTACCTGATCCTGCCGCTGCTGTGCCTGCTGAACTTCACCGTGCTGTGGATGTTCGGCTCGGGCGACCTGTTCGGCTTTGGCGCCTGGATCCAGCAGCACACGGGGTTCGATCTGTTTGCTGGCCGCGCAGCCACCACCTCGTGGGTGCAATGGGCCGGCTGCGTGCTCAGCGTGGGCCTGATGAACTCGGTGGGTGGCACGGTCACCGGCCATGAGCTGACCCACCGCACGGGCAGTGGCTTCGATTTGTTCATGGGCCGCTGGATGCTGGCCTTCACCTGCGACACCTCGTTCGCCATCGAGCACGTTTATGGCCACCATGTGCAGGTGGGCACCACCGCCGATCCGGCCACCGCACGCCGTGGCGAGAGCTTCTACACCTTCACCGTGCGCTCGACCATCATGAGCTACGTGCACGCCTTCCACGTGGAGCGCGCCCGCCTCAAGAAGCTGGGCAAGTCGGTGTGGAACCCCCTGGCCAGCCCCTTCCTGCGCGGCAACCTGGAGAACCTCGCCCTGTTCGTGGCGGCCTACTTCATCGCCGGCTGGCCGGGTGTGGGCTTCTGGGCCGTGATCGCCTTCGTGGGCAAGCAGTACCTGGAGATCACCAACTACTTCGAGCACTACGGCCTGGTGCGCGTGCCCGGCGAGCCGGTGCAACCGCGTCACTCGTGGAACTCGAACCACTGGGCCAGCACCAACGTGCTGTTCAGCCTGGCGCGCCACTCGCACCACCACGCTGAAGGCGAAGCCCCGTACTGGACGCTGCGCGCCTACCCCAACGCCCCGATGCTGCCCAACGGCTACCTGTCGATGTTGCTGGTGGCCCTGGTGCCGCCGCTGTTCAAGGCCATCATGACCCCGGCCCTCAACGAGTGGGATGACAAGCACGCCAGCCCGGCCGAGCGCCGCCTGGCCCAGGAGGCCAGCCGCAGCAGCGGCATGAGCGGCCTGAAGATCGTTCAGGCACAGCTCTGATCGGCACGCAACCGATCGATTCAGCAGGCATCGCCCCGTCATGGGGCGGTGCCTTTTGCCGCCCCCTTGTGCCGCCCCCTTGTGCCGCCCCCTTTTGAAAGCCGCCCGTGTTCGACCGCCTGTTTCGCCGCACCCCTTCTTCGTTCCAGGTTCAGCTGCAGCCCGCAGGCCGCAGCGTCACCGCATCGTCCGACGAGAGCATCCTCCAGGCCTTCCTGCGCGAAGGCCTGCCCTTCCCCCACAACTGCCGCGTGGGCGGCTGTGGCGAGTGCAAGTGCAAGCTCGTGTCGGGCAAGGTCAAGGAGCTGACCGACAAGAGCTACCTGCTGTCTGCCGAAGAACTGCAGCAAGGCTACATCCTGGCCTGCCAGAGCCGCCCCAAGACCGATGTGGTGGTCGAGGCCCAACTGGTGGCCGCCGATGCTGCCCTGCAAGCCACCGAAGGCCGCATCGTCAGCCTCAAGCCCCTGACCGGCGACATCGTGCACCTGGTGATGGACCTTGACACCGTGCTGCCCTACCGCGCTGGCCAGTACGCCAACCTGGTCGTGCCGCCAGAAGCCGGTGGGCAAGCGGGCGAGGTGCGTGCGTTCTCGTTCGCCTCGGCGCCGGATCCGGCCCAGCCGCAGCGCGTGGACTTCTTCGTGCGCCAGGTGCCGGGCGGCCGCTTCACCACCTGGCTCAACGGCCTGGGCCAAGCCGGCCAAGGCGTGGGCCAGCGCCTGGGCGTGCAAGGGCCGGTGGGCCGCTTCGGCCTGGGCCAGGTGACGGGGCCGATGGTGTGCGTGGCCGGCGGCAGCGGCCTGGCGCCCATCGTGGCGATGCTGCAGCAGGCCATGGCCGATGGGCAATGCCAGCAGGCCCTGACCCTGGTCTTTGGCGCGCGCACCCAAGCCGACCTGTATGCCCGAGACCTGATCGACGGCATCCGCCAACACTGGCGCGGGCCCTTCCAGTGCGTCTTCGCGCTGGCCACCGAGCCCGCTGACAGCGGCTGGAGCGGCGCGCGCGGCACCGCCAGCGAGGTGTTGGCCAA
>Ga0228699_1000683_pt1 | contig 22625 bp, 25 predicted proteins | sample McNCre217_Aug_MG_FD_178016 | JGI IMG/M metagenome (GOLD analysis project Ga0228699, IMG submission 178016) | Freshwater microbial communities from McNutts Creek, Athens, Georgia, United States - 2-17_Aug_MG | ecosystem: Environmental > Aquatic > Freshwater > Creek | place: USA: Georgia... | reverse complement strand
AGGAAGCATCCCGCCGTTGGTCTGTTGGCCTGTCGTGCAACGTAGATTGAATTTCTCCTTTCTTGGTCTGGTCAACCAGACTTGCTTGGCATTGCTGCCTTACAAGCCTCGCCCTTTAGGGCGGGGTGGTTGACGCCAGGATATGGCCAATTGGTGTGCGGGATTAGTGTTGGGGCTTGCGGCATCGCCACTGTTATTGCCAAATTGGATGCGCCGAAAAGTGATAGCTGGGCGCTCATTTGTTTTCCTTCGGCGCTGGCTGTGCGGGTGTGGTGGCAAGCATGGCTCCGTAGGCAATATGCGCAGGGGCGTTCATGTACTCTGTGCCCTCCTTTACGCCAGCAAGGTACAACGCTTCGGTTTGTGTTGTCAAAATTTCGGCTCCTTGCTAAGGCCGCGCCAGATTTTGTTTTGGCAAGCGTCAGACCCAGCTTCGTATTTAAAACCTTGGCCATCTGCGAGGTGCATGATGCCTATAAAATCGCCCCAGTGTTCACCGTCCCAGTGGGCGTAAGCGGGGTGGTCCTCGTCACAAACGTTTCCCTTGACCTCATAAACCCCCACCCGAACAGGCTTGACGCTGGCGGGGAACCAGTCGGTCAGAGTTTGGTTTGTCATGATTTATCCTTTGTCAATTGCAGTCTTTGAATGTTGTGGCGCAAAGTTATGGTCTAGGTCTACACCTTGCAACTGGCAACGCTTAGCCACGCCAGCGCAGAGGTGCTTTCGATTTCTTTTTGCATGTCGGACCTCTTGGTTAATCTGTAATTTCAGACTAGCAAGCAAAAGCACTTTTTCAAGTGCTACGGTCCATTTTTTAACCACGCAATGAAAAATACCTACACAAACTGTAGGTCACCCAACCGATGCCGCCGCGACGGGTACCCTCTATATATTCCAGCACCCACACAAACAGTAGGTCGCCCATTTCGATGCCGGCCCCTGGCACTAAAGCTCAACCCAACCTCCGCGAGAATCCCCTCGCTTTAGCCGTGGGGAGGTTTAGCGCCTTTGTTTGTAGCCTTTACTTTTGACCTGATCTGGCTCTGCCTTGAACCGCTTCAGGCACATCCAGATCAAAAATGCCTGTGCCAGAGAAATCGACAAGGAATTTGAACTCATCTCGAATCCGAGAAGATGAATGGTCGAAAACATGAAATCCATCACCGCCGAAGCCCCCAGCAATACGCAAAATAGTGCTTTGCTTTGTCCTGGCCTGAGCGCGATCAACCCAAGCACGGCGATGTCGAACAAAAATCTTCGTGCGAAAGCTTCGCCGCTCTGATGGCCCTCAGTTGCGTATCTCGAAAGCGTTCCCAATATAAAAACCATCCCAAACGACACAAGGCTAAATTGTGTGTCTGCTATGCCTTTGAAATACGGCCGCAGGGTGATGATTCGAAACAGATGAAAAGCCATGGCCCCCAACCATTTGGCGGTCAGGCTCAAGACAAGCGACACCATCGTCAGAACTCCAATCCAGTTTGATTTTTTGAACGCAGTCCATTGACCGGCGAAAACTCGTGCGTTACGCGCCATGACCCGTCTGATTGTTTCCGTTCGATGAGCCCACAATGGCCTCGATTGACGATGACGGCCACCATTAGCTTTGCGATATCCATCCCTGATGGCCAATAGGTGAATCCATCGATCTCGCGAAGGCGAATGGCCTGAAGTTTTTTCGACATTTCCAATAATTCCTTTTTTCTAGGTCCGTTCGTGTGAGTTGGCCAACTGATGGTTGTTCGAGTACATCCAGGCCGCTGCCGGATCTGGACTGAGGTTTCGTAGTCGCCGGCGCGTACGGCGCTTGGCCAGCGTGACCATGTGGCGTTCTGGATCTGATTTAAGCGAATCCCATGCACGTTGATATCGAACATTTTTACCATCTGGCGCGGGTTTTGGCGCATCCTTTCCCGGGCCGAGTGTCCAGACCTCTATTGCATGGCGTTTTTCTCGGTTCTCCACATGCTTGTCCCAGCGCAAAACATGGATTTCTTCGCAGTTTTGCAGGTGCATGAGGTATTCGAGCGCCCACCGTTTGCTGATGGGCAATGATTGTGCAATCTGGTGCACATTCATCGGGCGCTGAGCCAACATCTCACGCATCCGCTGGAGTTTGGCCAAGGCTGCTGGCTTGGTGAAGGTCAGCTTGGCCATCACGCGCTCCCGTTTAATGCCGCATTGAGTCGGCGTTTCAGGCGGCGCAAGTCGTCACCCGATAGGCCTTCGGCATCGTTCGTCTGTTCGACGATGACCAGGGCGTCAAGCACCGCGCTTCGATGGACGATGCACAAACCGAATGGCAGCAGACCCTTTGCCAGTGTCTCCACCGGCATCGGTTCGTCTGACGGTCGCATTATGGCCCCCATGATTTCGGCAAGAGCATTGCACTGGGTCGCCAAGTTCTGGTGTTCCCGTGCAGCGGCTTGTACGTGTTGCATCGCAAATTGGAGGCTGTTCATGCTGCGCCGCCCTTCATCCGCCTGGCCCACCAGTCTTTTTCTGGGTGCATGGCGTTGTCCTGCTCCATGGCCACCATCAAAGCAATCAGCGCCATGCGCGTTGTTCCTGAAGTTCCGCCGCCACCGCCGCCAGGGTTGCAGAACTCAATCGACGCACCGCCGTTTTCATCCCAGACGGACAGATACACATCGTTATCGCTGTCGAGGCCAACGCGCAGATGCGCGGATGGGCTCATGTCGCCATATCGTCCAACATCGCGGGTTTTCGGCCATTCGATCTGCGCTTTGTCGGCTGGCTGTGCTTCGGATGGTGTGAGCGCCATGGCTTCTTCGCACTCGATCAGCACCTGCAAGGCGGTCTTTCCGGGCCAGACAGTGCTGACGTAGGCGGCCATGCTGTTCAGCACGGTCAGAGAATCTTCTTCGCCTTCATCGCCGGTCAGTGCGTGCGTGACTTCATCAATCTCGTCGGTATCGTAGATGATCGGGTTGCCCCAGTCATCGGTGCGCCACGCGTCTTTCAGCTTCACGATCAAAGGATCGGATTCAGCCGCCGGCACCTGCACAGGTGCTGCAAGGGTACGCTCATCAGCACGAACAAAAGCCTCAAAGGCTTTCAATCTTCCAATCTGTGCTTCAGTCCATGTGCAATGAGCACCCCAAACTTCGGCCGCCATTGCCAGGGTGAATTTGTCAGGATGATCTGAACTTTTTGTAGGATCAATCCCACTCGGGGCTGGAATCAACTTATTATTTTTCACGGCATTTTTGATTGGATTTTGTTACAGATTGCGCGGTAGCTTTCGAGCATTCGTAGGTGCTGATGCTGGGCGCAGCTCTGGCAACTGCGTAAATCATGCAGCTCCAAATCAAGACGCCAAGCAGCCCGAGGCCAATGAACCGAGAAAATTTTCCCAATTCGTTGCACAGCTTGGTTATCAAAGGTACGTTGTGCAAAGCGGCTGCAGCCTGTGATTTACCCACTTGGCATCCTTGGCCCATTTGATTGGGGCTTGCCATCACGGAACGCGCTGGGCAGTCGCGTCCTTGATTGCATTCGTAGTCGCAGCAATTCATGCGGCCTCCTCCTGTCGTTTGAACTCCACCACCCAAACCCAAGGGTTTGCGTCCCAGCTGTCTGGGCCGTTGATGGTCTCCCACAGCCGGTGATAGGCCCCTAAAGCGGATCGGCTATGCAAGATGGGGCCTGCGCTGACATCAGCTGTCCACCAGGGTTGCGGTTGATCGTCTTGAAGCGGCAAGCGTTGGACGCCTTCTGCCTCGCAGTCGAAAGGACTGATGTCCTGCAGGCGCTCCACGCGCACGCCAGTGATTTCAAGCGTGATGCGGCTGGCCCAGCGTGGCATGTGGATGCTGGGGCGGCGATACCAGCCTGGCACAGTTGTGCTGCGCCCATTGATGAACCCGTTTGGCTCCGTGTGATAGACGCCCATGTCTTTGTTCGGATGAAACGTCCACCGGCGTTTGCCGTTTTCATCTTTGCGGACGCTCCATATTCCGTGAAGGGAATGCGTCTCCCGCACCCAAAGTCTCAGTCCTCGTTCCCATGGAATATTTCGTAGACCGCAGATTGCGCTAGCCCCAAGGCTCTTGCCGCGCCCCGCTGGCTGCACAGTTGCTTTTCCAAAGCCCAGCGTAGCGCCTTGCGCTCGAAGTTTGTCAACTTCGCTGCATGGTGTTTCTCTCCCTTGTTCCCATGGCCATGTTCCTGCCGATCCTTCCAGTTTTCCTCCTGTGTACCCCACATCAGATTCGTTGGAACATTGTTCTCTCGGTTGCCGTCCAGGTGTCGGGTCTGCAACGTGATTGGCTTCGGCACTCCATGGAATGCCTCGCAAATCAGTCGATGGACATTGCGCGTCACTTTCTTGTTCTCGTGGGACATAGAAACCGAAACGTAGCCCTTTGTTGTCCGGTGTCCCTTCAAGGGATACCAATCCACGTATTCCTTCTTTCCAAAGCCCTTGTACCGCGTCCGCGAGTACACCTTCCCATCCGAACCGGCCATATAGTCGTCGTTGGGCGAAGAGGGTATTGGCATCAAAACGGTTCCATCCGTCAGTGTCAGCATAGGAAACTCCATTGTTGTGAAAGTCCAGCATAGCGCTGGGCTGCGGCTTCACAACCCGCCGCGTCTGCGTCTTGGTGCCATCCAGCAATGCCCGTACCATAGGAGCGCTGAACAACATTGGGTGCTCTTTCATTCCGAGGAGCCTTTCTCAAGAATTTTTCCACCTGACTTCACGGGAAATTGAATGACCTGCGCTGACTGGCGCGGCTGTTCTTTTGGCTTGAATTTCAGATAGTCACGACAGTCGCACGGCTTGTACTGGTAGTCGCACTCGTGCTCCACATCGCATGTTTGGCAATTTCCATTCACGCCCGCCCCTTTATGCCGTGAGCCGCTTCGATGGCTCTGGCAAATGAACGCAGTCGTTGGTCAACCTCAGTCCAGCAGAGGTCTTCAATCTGTTCATCCGTCAGCGGTTTGAGCGCCGACTGCGCTTCTGGCGGAGTGATTGTTGCAAGCAATTCAGCGCCTTCTTCTGGATAATCTGCCGATGCGACATACAAGCCGTAACCGCTGTGACCCTGCCCCGCCAACAAGCGCACATCGCAAAGGTCTTCACGGTCTTCGCCGAGCATGTCCCAAAGGAATTTGGCTTTGTCATCATCAATCGATACATCGAACTGCACAGGCGCTGGCTGTCCAACCATTGCTGAATATCGTTCACCAATGATCTTTCGCACCAACTCGCAAACCTGCTCCCATTGCCGCCCAAGCGGACGGGATTCGGAGATGGAAGTTTTCTCTCCCCCAGCATGACGGCCCACTGATGCCATGATTTGGCTATCAGTAAGCGTTTCCCACTTCACAGGTTCCTGCAGCTTTCTATCAGTGCTTGCCCCATCAATTTTTTCTTGCATGTCGGACCTCTTGGTTAATCTGTCATTTCAGACTAGCAAGCAAAATCACTTTTTCAAGTGCTACGGTCCGTTTTTCTTGGGCCAAGAAAAAACACCTACACCATCAGTAGGTCCTCCAACTTGACATGCACACCCTGACTTCGTGCCTTTTGTTCCAGTACCCACACACACAGTAGGTCACCCAACCACACATCCTCACAAGGCATTCGCCAGGCGAGTTCCAGTACCTACACACACAGTAGGTCGCCCAACCCGTAGTTCGTTCAGCGTGACCCGCTCGACTGTTCCAGTACCTACACACACAGTAGGTCACCCAACCTTGCCGCAGTGTTGGGGGGTAAAGTCCACCGTTCCAGTACCTACACAAACAGTAGGTTACCCAACCGGGCGACTTCAGTTTGCGCCAGTGGTTGTTCCAGCACCTACACAAACAGTAGGTCACCCAACCGTTCAGCAATCGCTCCCAGGCAATTGAACAGTTCCAGTACCTACACAAACAGTAGGTCACCCAACCGACCACCCTGCGGTGTTGAGTTTTCATGCAGTTCCAATACCTACACAAACAGTAGGTCACCCAACCTAGAAATCGCGTGCATGGTCCATCAGGACCGTTCCAGTACCCACACAAGCTGTAGGTCACCCAACCGGTGCCAGGCGCGGTCGGAATGGTGATGACGTTCCAGTACCTACACAAACAGTAGGTCTCCCAACCTCGCATGCCCTCGACAGTATCATCAGCATCGTTCCAGCACCTACACAAACAGTAGGTCACCCAACCGGCTCAAACCTAAGCAATTGATTTGATTGCAAAAAGGATCGTTTTCATCCTGCAAAAACTGCAATTTCCCGGTGCTTTTGCCTGTCCCAATAAGGGCTATTGAGCGCGCCAATTGCACTGACGTGGTTTGCTGTTTTCAGTGGGCTTGCTATCGGCAAACTTCTAAAAATCCAGCGATCATGAGCTGATTCGTCAGCATCAACCACTACAGCTTGAACTGCCCCCCAGTCCTTGTGGTGCAGTTTTCCAATGTGGGTCACATGGTGCAAAACTTCCTTAAATCTTTCCATGTCATCGACCACCGCCCATGCCTGAATTTGCTTGACCCACCTCACATGCTGAAACAAACTGGCTGCTGCCGTGTGGCCACGGCTCGTGTCAATGGATGGTTTCTTTTTGAAAAGTCCCTGCATGTAGGGGTCAAGGTATTGGTCAACCGATTGGCGCTTGATGTAATGCAACTGCTCTGCCGCAATCTCGCTCCATTGGATTTCCATGTTCGACGCCATGAAGCACCAATCGTCTCCCGTGCCGTGTTTCGCAATCCCAATATCGTGTTGCACAGCAAACGGATCATCGACATCCATAGACTGCGCCATGCGAACCGCTGCCCACGACATGACTGTATCCAATGGCTTTTCGGTTGATGGCACGACCATTGGCATCCTCAACTGGAATGTGACGCGCACGCCTTGCATTTAGGCCACCTTTGCAAAATAGTCCACATCCCCTTCAGCAAAGGCCGTGAAGAACTCGGAATCAACGCTTTCCACGTAATCCATGGCTTCTTGCTTTGCCTGCTGGCTCAGCAGGTCGTCCACCAGGGCGAATCCAGATTTCTTGTCTTTGAATAACTCGAGCAAAACATTCTTGTGGCGACCTTCTTGGTCGACCTCGATCAACTTGGATCCGATGACGTTGAAATACCCAAGCCCCTTTGCTCCTTTGCCACCGAATTGCCCGTCTCGCAAAACTGATTGCATGGCCAGCAACATCAGGCCCAGGTGCCCAGAATTGGCCGCGGAGACCTCCACGCGCAGTGCAAAGCTCGTCCCCGTTCGTACAGCCTCAAATGCGTTGAGCGTGCGCAAATTGGTTTTTTTGCTTTCAACCACCTCTCCAGCATCTTCAGATTTCTTGCGCTTTTGCTGCAGCTGAGATCTGTCTTCAAACGACTTTGCCAAGGCATCGAGCCCGACTAACTCTGCGATCCCCTCAATTGCGAGGTCCTGAACATCGTCTTTGCGCACAATAGCCATCACCTCTGTCAAATCGTTGTGGCTGGCGCTGGTGATTTCTGTTGAAATTCGCTCGGACATCAAAAGATTTTCAGTTTGATGCAATATTGGCCATCCAATGCTGATGATGCTGTGCGCATGTTCCATAAATGAGCTTCCTCCAAACAGTCGCATGAAGGCATCCTGACGAGCAGCTCTGCGGCTGTCGATGCTCGGAGCTTTGACCTCGGTGGTGCCGCTGCCCGTGCTGAGCATGTTGCACACCTTTGGAGATACTTTGATGTCCCTTGCAATCCACGATTTGTAGAGCAGATCAGCTGCAGCTCGGCGCAATTTCCCAGAGATGGTGCTCGACGGGATCACCGGCAATCTCTCGCCGCTGGCCAATGATTGTGTGCGGGTCAGTGAACACTCAACACCCATGTTCTTGTCCACATAGCGCAGCAGCTTCCCTCCATCGTAGCGTCCCTTTTCAATGGCCCCAATGTGCATGGGTGCCGTTGTCTCGATGTCTACTGCGATGATGAATCGGCGTGCCTTGGCGAAGCCGCTTGAATTATTGGTTTGCATTATGTTTTTCCTTTTGAAATGTTGCGGTCAGTTCTCTTTGGGGCCGGAGTTGGCGTGGTGTCGATTTCCCCCTCATATTGAGAAATCAATTGAGGCTCTTCTGGCTCGGCCGGATTCGCCTTGAGCAGGCACGACAGGGCTTGAAGCTCTCCAGGATTGAGGGTGTTCAGATACTCAATGGCCTGTGCAATATGTTCGCCATCTGCAGCCAGGTCGGTGATTTCTTTTCTCAAAATGCCATGGTTTGACGCAGGCTGCCGATTCGGCTCACGGATCAGCACTTTGAATGGCGTGTTGATCACTGTCTTATTGGTTTGAGCGTAGTGCTGCAATACCGTTTTGGATGCCTCAAGCGCCTTTGTCACCCTGCTTCTGCGTACATGGTGGAGCACTTCGTCTACGATCAATTGGACGAATGCATTGTCCAGCGTTACCGGAACTCTCCAGTGCAGATGGAATGTGGCAGTCGCGTTGTGATTCAACATGACCGCATAGGGCGGCTTTGGTGGGGTTGTCCAAAACCAAGCGCGATGGCTGTCTTTGTTCAGGCTGTAAATGCCATCTGGCGTGATGACGCTTCTCTGTAGGTAACGCATTACAGATTGCTTGGTCGTCACGCGGCACCAACCGCACAGATATTGAGCGCCCTGCACAAGCTGATGCTCATCTGCAAAAGAATTTGGCATCTTTGCCAAATCGGCAATATCACCTGTCTCGATTGGCCGCGTGCACATGGCGCATCTGCACGACGGGCCTTCGTACGGCATGCCAATGGGCTGCAGCTTTAGAGCCTTGGCCGCAATTTCACTGGCGTACAGCATTTTTCAGATCCAAATGTGGTTTTTGTTGTGCCGCTGCTTTGGCCGCCATCCATGCACCAAATGCAAGGGTGTACTGGTCTATGTAACTTTTAAATTTCGGGTCTGATTGGCCAGGTATTGCCTCACCTTGCTCGCCATCACCCAGCCACCATGAATCGAACCAGGCTTTGAATGCAGCAACTTCCGCATGAAAAGCCAACGGCTGTTGCGTAGGCGCTGACTGGTTCCACCAGAGCACCATGCCACCAGCGGTCACAGCTCCGCGCCGCACGGTGCCATCTTCCTCAATGCGTTCAATGCTCACACCGTTTGTGCTCCAGCCATCGGCCAGCAAATTCCGAAGGTATCGCATGGGTAGGCCGGTGAACGTCTGCACGATGGCATCCCCGTGAGATTCATGCGGCCCCGGCCCCCAGTCCTCTTGTGCGGCTGGCGTAGCCACGTTGGGCGAGGTGACCGCTCCAAGATATAGATCATCCCATCCATCGGGCTTGCTCGAAATTGATGCCGCAAGGAAATCGCCGCTTTCTGGGTCGTGGTACGCAAATGGTTCCCGCACAGGTGCTGTGATCGACTGCGACGGTTCGTTAGAGTCGAGCGCGGCCGGCGGGGTCAATGATTCCTTGAGTGCCCCAAGCCCAGTCTTTTCCAGCAGCTCAAGTGCACCATTCCAGCCTGCAACAAATGCCTCTTGCTGCGCCACGGGCATTTTGTCTGCTGGGTGATCGGTTGGAAGAAATACCAACTTAACACTCGCCAAGCTCACGGGCTGGGGTGTGCAGAGGATTTTGTGGTCGGTGCCAAATAGTCGAGCGTCAACGTCCACATAGAAATCCCATCCGGTCTTGCGGTTAATCCACATGGAGCGAAATTCGTCACGTGTCAGCGGCTTGAGTGCTGCTGGCGTGGTGGTGTAGAAGCGTTGAGCCGCTTTCAGTATCCAACCTGCCTGCTGAATGGGCGTCAAGTCATGGAAGTTCAGCCATTTTTCTTTTGGTTGAAGGCGATGCATGCTGATCTCGTAGTCGCCACGCCCCTCGTGAAAGGCACGCTCGTCGCTCCAAGGCTCCTGCTTAGGCGCTGCTGAGGTAATGCAGATATGCTTTGTCCCGTGATGAGGGCAACCCTCGTCCACACAGAAATCCTCTTGTGTTGGTGGTGCATTTTTAAATGCAGTGCTTTCCCCACGATCCCAGATCATCATTGCAAAGTTTGCAACGTCAACCGGATCGCCTTTGGCCATGTGGTCGGCCAGCATGGCTTGCAGGCGTTCCGTTGGGCACTGCTGCGGGTCATCCCATCCGCCATAGCCTTTTGCACGCTGCTTCGCCATCTTGGCCTTCATTGCCGCGGCAAAGCGATCAACCGCCAGATCGTCAGGATGCTGGACGGGTGCTGTGATCTGCCCCAAAGCGATCCACGTCACGCCAGCTTCTTCGTCGGGCGCTGTGCGCGTGTAGTCACCCAGCTCCGGGCTGTACCAGCTATGCGTCACTTGATCGCAAGCAACCAATGGTGCCATTGCTTCGGGCGCGGCCGGCTCTATGGGCGGGTCGGCTTCAACGATTGATGCACGTTCAAAGTGGTGTATCAGCTTATCTGCAATGTGTTTCGGCATTTCTCTTGTCGTCACCCATCGCCCGGACTCCATCGTGTCCTGCTGCCAGTGCAAAATTCGCACAAGTGCGACTGATTCCTGATCAGTTGCTGCAAGTTTTGCGGCGTCAGATTCCGCATTTAGGCGTGCAACTTTCAAGTCGGTCTCGGCAATTGCGTTGCCCCATCCATGCTCTGCGATGTAGTGCCCACCATCCCGGTGAATGCGGCACAGAATATTCGCCAGTTCCCGCTGCAACGTCCCCGATTCCTGCACAAGTGCTGCGAGTACTGATTGCATTCGGCGTTTTGTCAGCTGCACCTTCAAACCATCAATATCACAGGCTTCTAGACTCTCAATCATTAGCTCGATTGCTATTCGCAAGTCCTCCGTCAATGACAACGGCTCCTGCGGCTTCCGATCAGTGCTTGCCCCATCAATTTTCTCTTGCATCTTTGACCTCTTGGTTAATCTGTAATTTCAGACTAGCAAGCAAAATCACTTTTTCAAGTGCTACGGTCCGTTTTTCTTGGGCCAATGGAAAATACCTACACAAACAGTAGGTCTCCCAACCTATGAATTACAGGTTCTGTCTGCGCTGCCAGTTCCAGTACCTACACAAACCGTAGGTCTCCCAACCTGTCAGCGCTATCGTTGGCGATGGTCACAAGTTCCAGTACCTACACAATCTGTAGGTCTCCCAACCAAAAAGACCGGGGTGGACACAGAGATGAATATTCCAGTACCTACGCAAACAGTAGGTCTCCCAACCTCCCCTACCTTGGAATCGGGTACGCGATGAGTTCCAGTACCTACACAAACTGTAGGTCTCCCAACCTGTCAGCGCTATCGTTGGCGATGGTCATAAGTTCCAGTACCTACACAAACTGTAGGTCTCGCAAACCACCCGCAAATCATCCCGAGCCTCTTTGGAGTTCCAGTACCTACACAAACAGTAGATCTCCCAACCTCATGGGCAGCGCGAGGTCCAGTATCGAACGTTCCCGTACCTACACAAACTGTAGGCCTCCCAATCCGTGATGCCTTTCGTTGAAAGGCGGTCTACGGTTCCCGTACCTACACAAACTGTAGGTCTCCCAACCTGATCAAGCCTAAGCAGCTGATTTGATTGATGATTTCTCAATTCCCGGCGAAATTTTGCATGCCTCAAACGCACTGTTCTGGAAGTCCCTTATGCGTATTTTTCTTCCGCAACCTGTTGAGTTTCTCGCCGCGCAGGAAAAATCCGACCCTTGCCGCGCAGCTTTTCCCTGCCAATGAAATACGGGCCCGAGAGGTCCACCCAGGCGGTGAACTCAACCCCTTTGAGTAGGACCCGACTCACACTGGCTTTTGCGTATTCCTTTTCAAGGAAGCAAAACCCACGGACAGCTTGCACCTGCACTTTGATTTCCTCGCGAAGTTGGGCCTGGACATCTGCCTTTTTGCTCCCACGCGCTATGCCATTTGCAATTTCCTCCGCGATAGAGCCTTCCACATCTTCGCCTGTGTCTTGCAGTTGCCACAGCGTTGAGGCGATGGAGTCCGCAATTGTTCTTGGTAATCGACGATCTGCAACTTCCAGCCATGAGGCCCCTGTCTTGGTCACCTGCTGCGCCATCGTGCACCAAAGGCCATTCTTGCCTTTGTCGCCAACGACCATTTCTGGAATGACATAGCGCACCGGGAATGGATTCCACTGTGCACTGAACTGCCCACTGCGCTTGAACATACTCACTGCACTTCTGCCTTCCATGATCAACGCTGCGCGTATGGCTTGGGCACAGATGTCCAGCGCACCACAGCTGCGCATTCCCGTTGCAATCAAACGTATGCCTTGTGCATTTCGGCCACCCAGCACCATGAATGACAGCATGTCATGCGGGTTGTTGCTCGGCGTTTGCGGATCGGCATACCCAAACGCCTGCGACGGCAGTCCAATGCCGTATTTGCTGTTCAGTGCAGCCAGGCACTTCCTGATGCTTGTCGTCGTCACTTCCCCAGCTGAAAACAGCCTCTTTTGTGCGTTTTCATCCAGAACAAAATCCAATTCAAACCACATGCGGTCCGTCCTTTCTATTGAAAAATTCCAGACTACCAAGTGATCTTTGAATTTCAAGCTCCAATGACCAAATCCGAAAGATTCTTTCAAAAGTAGAAACTCAATCCTGGATTGAGAGTCTGCAAATGAAAAAGTATTCTCAATCCATGTGTTTTTTGGACGATGCGACTTGCGAAATCTCATTCAAATGCTAGTCTGAATTTTTAAGCATATCTTCACATTCGCATGAAAACCATCACCTACGACGACACGAAGTACAAGCTGGTCCCAGTGAAGCCGACACCTGAAATGGCGGCCGCTGGCACAGACGATCTTCGCCTGCGCGGGTACGACCGGGCCCTGATCGTGGCAGCCATTGAGTGCTACCGCTCCATGCTCTCCGCAGCACCAGAAGCACAAGCACAGCCAGCACCTGTGCAGGAGCAGATTGAGCGTGCCAAACAAATATGGAGAGAAGACCAGCAGCGTATTGCAGAACTGTCCGCAGAAATTGACAAACTGACCACAGCACAACCAGCACCTGTGCAGCCTGTGGCGTGGATGGACCAAACTGATGGGGCCATCATCAAAGCCCATGTGTTTAAAGACGGTTTACCGCCAAAGGGCTGGAAACCTATCGGCTTTATTGACGCCCCACCCGCAGCACAGCCAGCACCTGTGCAGGAGCCTGTGGCGTGGCCTGAGCATGAATTCATCCAGTGGGGTGCGAAGAAATACGGGCCTCTAGTGCAGGCAGCAATCAACCTGTTGGCAGAGATTGACAGCAATCACGACAGCAAAAGTTATCCTCAGAAATATGGTGTGCCATACGGTGCAGTGAATACCTTGCGTGACTCTCTGACGGCCACCCCACCCGCAGCACCTGTGCAGGATGGAATGGTCTTGGTGCCCAAACGGATGACCAAGGCGATGCAGGAAGTCGCTGACACTGAAGGCTGGCAGTGGGAAGACTTGCTTGCAGCAGCCGAGGCGATCACAGAAGACGAATACAACGAAATTGCCACCTCACCTTCAGCACAGCCAGCCATGCCGCTGACGAACGAAGACTTAGACCGATGCCGCCAATGGTTTGACTCGATCCAAGACACAAATCCCTGAGCAGCGTGATGCGTTGCTGGAGGCATTGGATTCGCTGCAACGAATGGCGTCTACATTCGCTGATGAGTTGCACGAAAAACATCCAGATGTGGTCGCTGCCCGTGCAGCAATCGCCAAAGTAAAAGGAGAGACAGCATGACACATATCACAATTGAAAGAGCAAAGCTGGAACAGGCTTTGGAAGCGTTGGAAGGCAACTGTACGAATCCGGTGGCAGACCCCGAGCAGGCCGAAATTGAAAACAAAGCCATCGCAGCTATCAAGCAAGCCCTTGCAGACCATGCACTTGACCGCATGGCTGAGAATGCCCGTGAGTTGGGGTTGGACTGTCAACTACCCCGCCCTAAAGGGCGAGGCTTGTAAGGCAGCAATGCCAAGCAAGTCTGGTTGACCAGACCAAGAAAGGAGTCAAAACCAATCTACGTTGCACGACAGGCCAACAGACCAACGGCGGGATGCTTCCTCAGTCCCGCCCTCTTGAAGCCGCATCAGCAGACACCCTTTGGGTAAGGACGAAACGGGATGCGGCAGTCAGCCTTCAATAGCTGACAACCGGTGTGCAACATGGTCGAGGGGAGCGAGGGCGCAAGCCCTCCGTCACCAGGCGCGTAAGCGCTGGCAGCTGGAAAGACAGCACTTTTTAATAGGAGGCCGCATGTCGGTTTTTGTGTTGGATCAAAGAGGCAAGGCGCTCATGCCGTGCAGCCAAAAGCGGGCACGCAAGCTGCTCTCTTGTGGCCGCGCTCGTGTGCATCGCCTGGTCCCCTTTGTGATCCGACTCACTGACCGCAAGGCGGCTGACTGCACACTGCAGCCGCTTCGGCTTAAACTCGATCCCGGCAGCAAAACCACGGGCCTTGCGCTCGTTCGCGAGAGCAAGGCCATCAACCCCGCAACCGGCGAGATCGAGCGCAGCATCGCTGTACTCAGTCTTGTCGAAATCATCCACCGCGGCCGCCAGATCTCGGAGGGGCTCACCGCACGCTGCCAGATGCGCCGGGCGCGCCGTGGTCGCAATACCCGCTACCGTGCACCCCGGTTTCTCAACCGGGGCAACAAAAAACTCGGTTGGCTCGCCCCATCCTTGCAGCACCGCATCGATACCACCATGTCCTGGGTGCTTCGTATCCAGCGCTGGGCACCTGTGGTGGCCCTCAGCTCAGAGCTGGTGCGCTTCGATATGCAGGCGCTGCAAAACCCGGAAATCTCCGGCACAGAGTACCAGCAAGGGACCTTGTTTGGCTACGAGGTGCGTGAGTACCTGCTGGAGAAATGGCAACGCACCTGCGCCTACTGTGGCGTCAAAGATGTGCCGCTTCAAATCGAGCACATCCACCCAAAGGCCAAAGGCGGCAGTGACCGCATCTCCAACCTCACCCTGGCCTGCCAGTGGTGCAATCAAAAGAAAGCTGCACTGCCCGTTGAGGTGTTCCTGTCCAAAGACCCCAAGCGCTTGGCCAAGATACTGGCTCAAGCCAAAGCGCCTTTGCGTGACGCGGCGGCAGTGAACGCCACGCGCTGGGCCCTGGCCAACGCACTCAAAGCAACAGGGTTGCCGGTGGAATTGAGCAGTGGCGGTCGCACCAAGTTCAACCGAAGCCGCCTTGACGTGCCAAAGACGCATGCGATCGATGCCGCCTGTGTTGGCGAGTTCGATGCCATCAAAGACTGGCACCGGCCTGCCATCACCGTCAAATGTACGGGCCGGGGCAGCTACCAGCGCACTCGCCTGGATAAATATGGCTTCCCGCGTGGCCACCTCATGCGCAACAAGCGCGTGCATGGATTTGGAACGGGCGACATGGTTAAAGCTGTAGTACCCAAAGGCCTCAAAGCAGGAACGCACACTGGCCGCCTGGCCATCAGGGCCAGCGGCAGCTTCAATATCCAAACGAGCGCAGGTGTCGTTCAAGGCATCAGACACAAACACTGCCAAATGCTCCAGCGAGCGGACGGATTTGGCTACTTCCAGCAACCCAAGATAGAAAACAAGAAAGGAGCGAGTCAGGGGTGCCTTACCGGCACCGCGCTATCCCTCCCGGCCCTCAAGGACCGGGTTTCTCGCGGTTTTTGATGAAATTCTTTTGCAATATCCCGAATGTTTGCTTGCCTCCTGCTGGAGACGATTTGCCTTCGCACGTTGACCAACAGCTTCGCTTGGCATTTGAGCAAAATCTGAAGCCTCTCGATTTGCCTTACGGAACCGAAAGCCTGGTGGTAGATCTCACGCCCGATATGGAGATTTGCGTCAAAAAGAAGGCATCAGAGTTGGCATTGGTCCCCGGACGGGTTGTCGGTGGCTTGCTCTACGCCCTTCATTGCACTAAAGAGCGCACCAATACCAGTCACATCGCCCCAAATAGCGCTTTCGACTCCCCTTCCCCGCAGCCGCCCTTTCCCAAAACGGTCAATCCCGTTTTGAATGGCTTGCGGGACATTCAGGCCCAATGCCTGCAAGAGGCCGCACCGTTCCTGGCAAAAGGTCTCATTGTGGCCAGCGAGTGCGGCACAGGCACGGGCAAAGCACGTCTGGCCGCACATGCAGCCTCTTATATGTTGGCGCTTCGCGATGCAGGTCTCACCCCCAAGTTGCCAGATATCGATGTGGAAAGAGCAACCGATGGTGACTTGCCACTATTCATCCGGCAATTCGGACGTCGCACACAAGAATCGTTGTTTTCTGAATCCTCCGGCCAAAAGCCAACCGGAAAAGCAGTCATTGTCTGCGCCCCCACCATCGATAACATGGCTCATCTGGTACGGGAGTGGCTCGCCGTGCAGCACCACTTTGCAAACCAGCCAGCTCGTAAAGTCGCTGTCGTTCTCGGGCGTGGCCAATTTGTAAGCCCATCTGCTTTGACCCGCCTTCTCGATGAGATGCCCGTTGTGCCATTAGACATCCAAGAATGGATCGACTCAGGCATGCCGGCAGGCCTGACTCCCTCTACCCGGGCCATCGTCACCACTGATCCCCGTATTCATGGACTGATGAGCGACTTCGATTTTTTGGCCGTGAACTCAGAATTGCCCGACATGGATGTCGCACAAGATACGGACTCTCCGCGTGATGAGGCGTTTTTGTACGAAGCTCTGATTGAATCAGCGCAAGATGCGGATGTGGTTTTTACAACCCAGGCCATGCTTTGCATGGAAAACCTGCATTTGGCTTTTGGACAGAACCAAACCCGTCAAGTCCTGCCGGCCTCAATCGGTTTCATCGTTGACGAGGCTCACCAGTTAGAAGCCACCCAGGCCAACATCGCCTCCGTGGACATCTCATTTCAAAAACTGCGCAGTATTTTGAACAGCCCTGATTGGGGCTCGACGAAACGATCTACTCACGCTAAAGCGGCCGCAAAACTCATGCGCAAAGTCGCTGCCACCCTCAGCGAGATCCCCGATGGCACCATGTTCCCCATCGCATCAAGTGAAGATGTGTCCGTCCGCGCCGCTTGGCAGCAATCAAAGCTCATACTGGTTGAGCTCAATCAAGCACTTGGAAAATTGATCAAATCGTCCAAGTTTGATTCAGGTGATTGGCTCTCGCCCTCCCAAAGTCGATCTGCCGTCTATCTGAAGCGGTGCATGGCCGCCCTCGAAAAATTAAGTGATGATTCTCGCGGGATTGTCAGCTTTAGCCCTGTCAGGCGCAGCGTCCAACTGAGCGTGGGGCCTTCCTCCGTTGGTCGTTACCTTTACGCACGCTGGAGCGTCTCTCCCATGGTGATGCTGCTTTCAGCAACTTTGCTGCACATCGGCGCAAGGGGGCACAGCACCATCATGCTGCGCAAAGACTTGACCATCCCGGCCAACCGCATGGAGATGACTGACCCCATTCACCCACTTTGGATAACATCATCCCCACGCGTCATTATGCCCAGCACTGACCAATGGGCACGGTTTATTCCACCCACGATAGAGAGTCTTTCCAATAAAGATCAGGCTTTTGAAGCATGGGCAAATTCTTGCGCCCAGTCAATCGAGCTGGCCGCCGCTGACAGCGCAGGCGGCATCTTGGTTTTGTGTTCTGGCTATGACAGACTCAATGCCGTGGCCGACGCACTGCAACGCGATCACGATGCCCTCTCCCCTCGCCTCATCGTGCAGTCTCCCGCAAAGCGTGTCGTTTCTTGTTCCGCGCACTTTAAAAATATGGCCCGTCTTGGCCAGCGCCCCATTTGGCTGGCCACCGGCGCTGCTGGTACCGGCCTTGACCTGTCCGATGAAACCGTCTTGGATGTCGATGCCTGTCAAGACCTGTTGTTGACTGACCTCGTGATCTTGAACCTTCCATTCGGCCTGGAGCGCTCTGTCAACCATCGCGCCAAAGTCAGCCGGATAGGTTTTTCCATCGAAGCCATCGGCGCACAGCGCAGATTTCGCCAATGGCTTGGGCGCTTAATTCGCCGGCCAGGCCTTGTCCACCGCAGAATATGGATTCTCGACGGGCGGTTGCAACAGCCGTCTTCCGCCAATTTAACGAGCGACTTTCGGCGCATCCTATCCGGGTATCACCGCCAGCCCTTCCAACTTTCCTAGAAAGAGTTTTGCTTTTTGAGACAGCAGCAGTTTCATGCCGTTTCTGTGAAACCCATTGATGTTCATTTTTCCGCTCCACTCAAGCCATCCATCACGAATGACATGACCCAGCGTTGTGCAGTCTGGGCGATGACCTTTGGAGAGAACGACCGGATTGGTGAGGTGCGTTTTGGTGACGAGCATCCCTTGCTTGATTCGCTCCATCCAAAGACACGCATTCTCATCAGGCTCGGTCACGAGTGATGCGGCCATCTTGGCTTCTTGGCGGGTAGGCAGCGGCGTCACCTCCCTCAAATCGACCAACTCCCACTGCGGTGGGTATTCCGAACGGAGATTTCCAGCAATCGACTGAATGCTCGACTGGTGTGGTTCTGAACGGAACCAATAACTTGTCAACAGATCTCCATCCTCACCGTCCATCTCGTCCGAGATGGTGGCAATGGTTACGCGCCAGTTGAAGCCTTGAAGCCGCATGTGCCGATCGCGGGTTTGCGGCTCTTTTCCTGCAAATTTCGTTCTCATTTTCTGGCCTTCTTTTGCAATGCACATTGCATCTTCATAAAAAATCAACGACTTACAGCGATCTAAAAAAAAAAACAGTTGGAATCACCAAATGCAATTTCTGTTGTCGGTGCTCAGAAGCCTATTTTTGAGCCACCAAAATCACCACCGACACACCTGTACCGGAAAACTCATTGTTAAATGGGCCATGCCACTGTACGTCCCAGTCGGCCAGTAGGCCGCTGCTCTTGGCGCTCGCTGGCAGGATCGATACCAGCCGGCCACCTGGCTTGACCATCTCAGCCGCAGCCTTAACGTGAGCCGTCCACCGGCCCTCGGAGAAAGGCGGATTCATCACCACGCGGTCAAACATCGGGCGTTCGCCGGATCCGGCCCACGCCAAGAAATCTGCCTGAACCGTATGAAAGCCAAGGGCCGTCAGGATGTTGTGGTGCAGGTTGCTGACCTCCACGCACACAGTTGCTTCCTTGGGCATGAACTTGGCCAGCCCACCGGTGCCGGCGCTTGGCTCCAGACAGATGTGCCCCACATCGATGTCAGCCAACTCCACCGCACGTTTGGCCAAGCCCTCGGGTGTTGGATAGAACTGGTGGCTTTTGTGGTCTGGAATGCAGCCGCTGACGATGATTTCATCCAGCACCTCACTGGGCCAGTAGTCGAAGGTAAAGGTGCCGCGACCGTCATTCACCCCGCCAATGGACTCCAGCACTCGAGCAGCTTCGGCCCAGGCCACCATGTTGCCGCCTGCAATCGTCGATGCCGATAGGAACACCGTGTTGATTTCACCCACACGACCCCGGCGCTTGCGAATCTCGGCCAAAAGTTCCAGCACCGCAAATGGCAGTGGCCTAGCCATGAGATCAAACGTCTTCACCCGGCGCTTTGGCTTTTGCCTGAACTCAGCAGGAATCGCCAGTGGATACAGGTGCGCAAGGATCTGGTTCAAACGCCATGCCATGTCGGGGTGAACTTCCAGATGCGCTGTGCCCTTCTTGTACAGACGAATCTTGAGCGCCCCGCCATCGATCACCACCCACTGCCCCCAGTTGTTCGTCAAAGTTTCGATCAGACGAGCACTGGCGTAATACTTGGGCTCATCGCGCCCCATGAACTTGGCCACCACGGCACGCAGATCGTTTATCAGTCCTGCCTTGGTGTGGCCAATGTTCGAATACGAGTGGAGCACATGCGACAAGATCATGCGTTTACCGAAGGCCTCTGGCGCATTGGTGACGTGTTCACCGGACAGGCCCCGAAAAATCCCGTCCACGCGTTCGGCCAAGAACTGGGCACGCATGGCCAACAGGCTGGTCAATGTGTCGCGCACCGTGTTTTCCTCGAAGTCAGGAAGCGGCTCAACCTCCCAGGTGGTGGCGTACTTGTCGCGTTTCTTGCCCTCGGGGTATTTCATTTGCTCATGCCACTCGTCCCGGCGCTTCTGGGGCATCACGTCCAACACATCGGTCATTTGCAGCGCTTTCGACCAGTAGGCCGAATTCAAAGCGCCAATCGCCCCTTTAACCTCGAAAAGCTGGGCCGCACTGTACTCAAGCGTCGAGCGCCCACGCTCCTGGCTGGCATTGCCGTCCAGGAAGTAGTGCATGACCCGGGCATAGTCGTCGCCGTTGACCATTGCAGCGACCGACTCAACACGGCGGCGGTTGTCTTGGTACTGACCGATCAGGCTATCAATCAAGTCACTGGCCACCGGCGCAAAAAACTCGACCTCATCATCCACAACCTGGATTTCTGCAACTTCGCTCATCATCGACCTCTTGGTTAATCTGTAATTTCAGACTAGCAAGCGAAAGCACTTTTTCAAGTGCCACAGTCAAAATTCACCCGGCATTTTGTGTCTTGGCCAAGAACGGCAGCAGTCCCGTCCTGTACAGACCAATCACACTGGTCACAGCAAACCCCAGTTGCTGCAAAACGAAACCCCGCGCCTCGATTGACAGCCCCCAGGCGATCATGATCACGTTAGCCGCCAAGAATGCGAGCCACCCGTAGCGAGAAAACCTGTTGTTGATGGAGAGCAAAAATGCTCCTGCCAAGCTAATTGATGCGCCCGTCCATTCCAAAACCTCTTTGGTTGTCAGGATGCCAAGATCGAACATAGAACCGCCTCACAAAATTTCAGCCTAGCAAGAGATCGTGCATTTTCAAGCCAGGAAGATCTCAAGACCATCACTGGGCGATCCCGATTCCAAAAATAAATGGGCTTCAAACTTTTGTGGCTGGATGCTGCCCAGCATCGAATTGATGGTCCTCAAATTTGATACAACACACTTGTAGTCAGGCACCAATGAATCATTAAAGGTTAGTCTTAGCTGGATCGCTTCGTCAGGTAACAATTTGATGCCCTCAGAGGCTTGGCCCACGATCCACAGTTGGCTGACTCCAAGCTCTTTCATGCAACTCAAAACGTGCTTGTTGTTCTGAATCGCATCCATGTTCTGTTGGATTTCGTTCCTCGCGTCTCGAGTCCTTCCGGTCGTGCTACCGCAGTAGGCGGTTGCGATGTGTGGACGTGTATGACCCAGCACTCTGGAAACTTCGTACTGGGCCTGTTTGAGTTCTTCTTTGTGATTCTTCAGATTGCGTAACGACATGCGACCTTCCACTGGTGGACGAAGCCCACTCACTTCTTCGTGGTGGCGGCCAGCAAATTCATGACGCAGACCATGACAGGTCACTCCCAATGCGTTTTTGCCAATCCCAAACCGCCGCCCCGTGTTGTACACAAGGTCGATACATTGTTCTATGGTCAGACCCGGATCAGCCAGAACCCTCTTTGGGTGCTTTCGTGCAATTGACTTTGCTTCCTCGAGCGCACTGATTTGGAGTTCTCTGAATTCGGGATCGGTACTAAATGGCACGGTCCGGCCATTACCACCCTTGGTTCCCCGGTACACAAACAGCGAGTTGTCACCAACGTCTGAGCCATATGGTTGGAGCCGAACACTTTCTCGAACCCGTAGTCCGAAGTACAGCATCATTTTCATTTGAACGCCCACCGTACTGTTGTACTTTTGAACTTCCTGGATCAACTTGATTGGATCAATTCCTTGGGATGTCCATGTCTTGCTTTCTTTCAGAACATTTGAGCGTGTCAACTGCTCTTTAGTCACCCCCTTTTTTTCCATCAACTCATGGAATTTGTCTGATTTTGGAATCGCGTTCGGTTTTCCGATCATTCGAAGAAACTTCCGGAAATGACTCACCTTCGTTTGAATGTACCCCTGACATTGCCCCTCTTCAGCCCAGATCTCGACCAACCTTAGACAGTTCTTGACTGAAAGGTCACTGATGTTTTGGATCGGGTGGTTGTGCTTGTTCAGTTCAACGACTGATTTGCACAGAACATTTCCAAAATCCGTCCGCGTTTTTGCTGATACTTCTCGTAGCCGTCCGATCACTGAATTCATTGGGACGTGCTCACAAAAATAGGCGATCTGCTTGAGTGGATCGTTCCGGTGCTTTTCAATCGCTTTTTTCATGACAAGCGCACCTGAGCCCACCGGGACCCTCAATTGATCCCGGGCCTCCCTTGAAGACCTTCTTTTGAAATCCCCACTTTTTACAGAAACAGCAGACACAAATCACCCCTTAGAAGATGGTTTTTCTGTATCGCATAGGCACAGAGAAACCATCTCACGATTAAACAACCCGACACTCCATGTGTCGAAACGAAAGAAAATTTGAAGAACAGTAAATACTTTAGCGAACTCTTCTACTTTTTAGTTACAAGCTAAAAAGCACCTTTAAAAAAAGGAACATTGGCAGTGATCGAGCCAATGTTGATTAACCCGAACCCGTACCAGGTTGGGAGCCTTATTGATGGCCAGCTGGGTGTCTTCTTCACCCCAAATTACGTACTTCCGATTTCAGAATCCAATTCTCTGATTCGGCTATTTTTAACTCTGTGTCCACCCCGATCTTTTTAAGCCGCGACGGCACCCGAAACTGAACGTCAGGCGAAAAGG